>Ga0316622_100004393_pt1 | contig 10354 bp, 4 predicted proteins | sample OWC_Aug_OW2_C1_D_FD_207646 | JGI IMG/M metagenome (GOLD analysis project Ga0316622, IMG submission 207646) | Wetland soil microbial communities from Old Woman Creek delta, Ohio, United States - OWC_Aug_OW2_C1_D5_C | ecosystem: Environmental > Terrestrial > Soil > Wetlands | place: USA: Ohio... | reverse complement strand
CGGAGATCCGGCCCTGGTACTGGGCCAGGGCGGCGACGGCGGCCGCGCAGAGGAGCAGGGCGAGGAGCGGGACTCGTTGACGGATCATGGCGGATGACTCCTATCGTTGACCGATGCGTTTGCGGGCTCTCTCTTCCATGGCCTTGACGGCCGGCTGGTCGGGGATGAGAGCGAGCGACCTTTCGATGAGGGGCAAGGCACGTTCGGGCCGGTCGAGGGCCAGCTGGCATTCGGCGGCCAGGTTCAGGACCGGGACCTCGGTCGCCTCGGCCATGAGCTTGTCCAAGTAGACCAGTGCGGAGGTCCAGTCCTTCAGGCCGGCGTAGGCCAGGGCGATGACCTTGCCCGTCTCCCGGCCGGGCAGGCGCTCGTGCAGGGGCAGGGCCTGCCCGAGGGCGTCCTGGTAGCGGCCGAGCCCGTAGAGGGACTTGGCCAGGAGCAGGCGCGAATCGGCGTCGTCCCTCTGGCGGAGGAGCGTCTCGAAGGCCCCCGCGGCCCGCCCGTAATCGCCGGAAAGGAAATACTGGGAGCCCAGGGCCTTGAGATGCTCGGGCCCGGGGAACGGCCCGTGCAGACGGGCGTAGACCCAGGGGATGACCGGGACCGCCCGGGCCAGGACGACGAAATTCTCCTTCTCCGCGAGCACGATCCGGCCGTCGGCGGCCCGGGCCGAGACCTCGGCCCGGTAATAGCCGGGCTTGACGTCCTTCAGCGGGACGGACCCCGCGACGAGCAGGGTCGTCGCGTCGGCCGGGTCCGGCGAGACCGAGGTCAGGGGGAAGACCCCGACGCTGCGGTTCTCGTCGAGCGAGACGAGGTCGAGGACGAACGACGGCGCGCCGGGCAGGCCGAGCTCGCCGGTGTTCCAAGCCTGGAAGAACACTCCCAGCGTCCCGGAGGCGTTGAACTCGTTCCTGGCCCCGACGAGATACTGCTGGCCGCCGAAGGCGAAGGCCTTGAGGTTGTTCCGCTGGGCCTCGGGCACGGCCTCGCGGGAGTGGTAGAGAAGGGGCACGCTCAGGCCGGCCCGGCCGGCCTCCGCGGCGCCCGGGACGGCCAGCCTCGTCTCGAAGGACGAGAAGTCCTTGGCCGTCTTGTTCTTCAGCAGGAACAGGGCCCGGTGCTCGCCGGGGACGACGGCCAGCAGGTCCTGGAAGGCGAAGCGCTGGCGCTCGTGGGTCCGGTACTGGTCGGGGGTGAGCCTGAGCGGGATCTCCTCGGCCCTTTCATACAGGGTACCGCCTCGGCCGTCGACGAACCTCAGGACGAGCTCGAAGCTGGCGAAGGCCGCGGCGCCCTGGGCGGCGAAGCTCATCTTCTCCGGCTCGATCGTCCAGTGGACGAAGGCCTGCCCGCCCTGCCGGAAGACCCGGACCTGGAAGGCGCTTTGGAGGTAGTTGTCCGAGTACTCCGTCTCGACGTAGTCCTTGTAGTTCATGTACGAGCCGGCGTAAGCGTCCGGGAACTTCCTCTCCGGCAAGTTGCGGACCGCGGCGATGATGCCGTCGGAGGAGAACGAGGTCGTCCCGACCGATCTTTCTCCCGGCATGTAGCTCTGGGCGGCCGAGGCGAGCTCCGAGTTGATCTTCTTGATGTACCGGATCGCCGCCTGGCGGCTGATCGAGGTCTTCCCGGTCTCGAGCGGAACGGCCAGCTTCTCAGGCCCTTCGACCGTCGGCGAATAGAGGCGGAAATCCCCCAAGCCCTGGGGCTGGTAGAAGATCAGGTAGAAGTAACCCGGCAGGCCGTATTCCGGCGCCCCCTTGTAGAACCAGAGTTCAAGGGGCCAGACCTCGGACTGGGTCGTGTAGAACGTGCGCTCGAGCGGCGGGCCGAGGACGAGGTAGAAGAAGCCCCGGTCCGTTTGACTGCCCCGCTTGGGCGAATAATGGCCGAAGTTCTGGTCGGCGAAGCGGACCCGCTCCTGGTATTCCTTGCGGAACTCGTTCTCGGCCGTGTCGGGGGCCGGGTCGCGGACCCGCCAGAAGAAGCGGACGAACTTGTCCCGCTCGGCGTTGGTCTGGAGCTTGGCGAAGACGGCCCGTTCGGTCTTGGTGATGATGGGCGAGACGTCCTCCAGCCAGAGTTCGAGCTCGGGCGAGAGCTTCTCGGCGGACGGACGCTGGGCCGCCGCGGCCAGCCCGAGGACCGCGAGAAGGAGGACCGGAATCGTTCGGACTTTCATGGCGATGAGGCGGGACACCCGGAAAACTAAAATAGCACATGGACCTCCGGTTTTCAAATGGACGCGAGGATGGCCGGCCTTCCTGATGAAAATCCCCTTGATATTATTCAAAAAAATGGATATGCTAACGGCCTATTGGATAAGAAGTGTGTTCAATGGTCTGTTGGAGCCTTATTATCAACAAGATAGCCGGCGCCCAGGTTGGCATCAAAATTGCTGGCCTATCCAGATAGGCCTATCGCATGATGACGACTAATTTTTCCCATAGCAAGGAGGTGAGAATCCCCGGAGGCGCGAACCTCACACGGCTAGCCACGTCATTACCAACACTCGAAAGGAGGATCATTTGAAGAGGCTATTCACATTCGCGGCCATCATCCTTCTTCTCGCACCGATCGCCTTCTCCCAATCGCGGGAGACCGGCGCCGTCCGCGGCGTCGTCACCGACGAACAAGCCACGCCTCTGCCCGGCGTCAGCGTGACGCTCTCGGGCGGGAACCTGATGGGCGTCCGGACGTTCGTCACCGACGCCAACGGCGAGTTCCGTTTCCCCGCCCTGCCGCCCGGCACGTACCAAATCAAGTTCGAGCTCCAGGGCTTCGGGACGATCGTCCGCGAGAACATCCGGGTCACGACCACGTCCACCATGGCCGTGGACGCCCAGCTGAAGCCGGCGGCCGTCTCCGAAGAGGTGACGGTCATCGCCGAGTCCCCCACGGTCGACGTCAAGTCGACCGAGACGGCGTCGGTCACCCTGACGAACGAGGTCCTGAGGAACATCCCCTACAGCCAGTTCACCTCGGACATCGTCAACCTGGCCCCGGGCGTCAATAACGACGTCGCCTACGGCGGCTCGAGCGGCACCGGCATCGCCTACACCGTCGACGGCGTCGGCGTCGCCGACCCGTCCGGCGGCACGGCCTGGGTCTTCCTCGACCACAATATCGTCGAGGAGGCCAAGGTCATGGGCATCGGCCTGCCGGCCGAGTACGGCAACTTCACCGGGGTCATCTTCAACCTGGTGACCAAGTCCGGCGGCAACGAGTTCTCCGGCCACGTCGAGTTCAACCGCCAGCTGGCGGGGACCAAGTTCTGGCAGGCCGACAACACCGGCGCCTACGCCGATGACTTCGAAGGGCTGACCCCGCCGAGCTCGAACCTGTTCGACATCAACGCCCACCTCGGCGGCCCCATCGTCAAGGACAAGCTCTGGTTCTACCTCGGCGGACAGTTCTACCGGTCCAAGGACCGCCCGACCGGATTCCCCGAGGACGTCGACTACAAACAGCCCCGCGGCTTCCTCAAGCTGACCGCCCAGCTCACGCCGACCCTGAACCTCACGGCGTCGATCGAGATCGACAACTACATCGGCGTCAACCGCGACGGCGGCGCCGACGTCGCCGCCGACGCCACCGTCAACCAGGACTCCCCGGAAAAGGTCGGCAGCTTCACCCTGACCAAGATCCTCAGCCCCAAGTCCTTCTTCGACCTCAAGGCGGCCTTCTTCCTCGGCTACTATTATCTCGACCCCGAGGTCGGCATGGAGCCGTACATGCACCACGAGGACCAGGTCGGCTTCGAGGGCGCCCGGTTCATGGACAGCTCGGGATACTACTATTACGCCGACCGCGACCGTTATCAGGCCAACGCCAGCCTGACCCACTACGTCGAGGACTTCATCGCCGGCTCGCACGACTTCAAGTTCGGCGCCGAGTTCGAGCGCTCCTCCGCCCGCGACCGCTACGGCTACACCGGCGAGGGCGGCCCCCTCCTGGGCGACCACATCCAATATTTCGATTACACCGGCTACTGGGGCTACTATTACGGCGACTATACCGAATCGAGGTACGAAGCCTACAAGAACGACGGCTACGACACCAAGACCAATTACACCCGGCTCGAGGCCTTCCTCCAGGATTCCTGGTCGATCTCGAAGCGGCTGAACCTCAGCCTGGGCGTGCGCTTCAGCCAGTATTGGGGCCAGGTCAAGGACACGCCGGGCAACGTTTACTCAGAAAACCGGCTCGCCCCCCGGCTGGGCTTCACGTTCGACCTCCTGGGCGACAAGAAGACCATCCTCAAGGGCCACTACGGCCAGTTCTCGGAGGCCATGCTGGTCGACTACCACGACCGCCTCAACCCGGCCTCGGCCTATAGCGACGAGATCAGCTATCGCTGGAATTATGAAGCCGGGGAATATCAAGAGTACCAGCGGGTCGTTTACGAGGACCTCTACCGGATGGACCCGAACATCAAGCACCCCTACATGGAGCAGTTCACGTTCGGCCTCGAGCGCGAGATGTTCAAGGACGCGTCGCTGTCCGTCACGTACATCAACCGCAGCTGGAAGAAGCAGATCGGCCCGGTCGACCTGGCCGCCGACTACTACGACCCCTCCACCTACACCATCCCCGCCCCCGGCGAGGGCACGGTCCAGGTCTGGGAGCGGACGGACGAGACCAACAACACCTTCGACTACCTGATCACCAATTACACGACGGAGACCAGCCCCTGGGTCCGCGCCAACCCCTACCGTCACTACAGAGGCGTCGAGGTCCTGTTCAACAAGCGATTCTCCAACCGTTGGCAGCTGATGGCCTCCTGGGTCTTCTCCAAGACCAAGGGCACCATCGACAACGGGACCTCCGACGACATCGGCTACGGCTCGCGGGACTCCATGCAGGTCGGCGACCCCAACTTCTGGACCAACGCCGACGGCAACGCGACCAACTCCCCCAAGCACATGATCAAGATCCAGGCTTCCTACATGTTCCCCGTGGTCGACATCTCCCTCAGCGCTTACTACCGGGGCGTCTCGGGCAACGCCTGGACGACGCGCTTCCGGACCGGCTCGCTCAATCAAGGCCGGGTGACCGTCCTGGCCGAGCCCCGCGGCGCCAACTACTACCCCATGCAGAACGAGCTCTCGCTCCGGCTCGAAAAGACCTTCACCTTCGCCAAGAAGTACCAGCTCGGCCTCCTGTTCGACGTCTTCAACGTCTTCAACGCCAACACCATCACCTCGTGGGGCACCCGGATCGGCAGCGGCGCGCAGTGGTATGATCCCGAAAGCGTTTATTACACGCCGTCGACCGACGGGCACGACCTCTACGGCATCCTCAGTCCTCGTCAGGCGCGGCTGGGCATCCGCCTGATCTTCTAAGCTCCTCCTCAAGCAGACGCTCGAGGGCGGCGGGACTTCCCGCCGCCCTCTTTTTTTCCCCCGCGTCCGGCCTCTCGGGAGGTATGTTAAAATAGACTTCCATGAAACTCCCGCGTAAGAATCGCGCCTGGCTCGCCGGCGGCGCCGTGATCCTCCTCGGCGCCGCGGCCGCCGTCCTCGTCCTCCGACGCGGCGGGGGGAATTTCGACCGCCTCCGCGGCGGCAAGGACTTCAACGTCGTCCTCATCACCGTCGACACCCTGAGGGCCGACAAGATCGGCTGCTACGGGAACCCCCGGGTCAAGACCCCGGTCATGGACGAATTCGCCGCCCGGGGCGTCCGCTTCGAGCGCTGCATCGCCCAGACCCCCCTGACGCTGCCCTCGCACACGACCATCATGACCGGCACGCTCCCGGTCCATCACGGCGTCCGCGACAACGGCGGCTTCGTCGTCCCCTCCGAGCTGGTCACCCTGGCCGAGACCTTCAAGGCCGAGGGCTACGAGACGGCGGCCTTCGTCGCCGCCTACGTCCTCGACTCGCGCTGGGGCCTCAACCAGGGCTTCGACACCTACTTCGACAAGTTCGACCTGAGCCGCTACGAGAAGCTGGCCCTCGGCGAGATCCAGCACCCGGCCAACGAGGTCATCGACGAGGCCCTCGGCTGGCTGGAGAAGAAGAAGGACGGCAAGTTCTTCGCCTGGATCCACCTCTACGACCCCCACACGCCCTACGCCCCGCCCGAGCCGTTCAAGGGCCAATACCCTCACCCCTACCTGGGCGAGATCGCCTTCACCGACTCCCAGCTGGGCCGGCTTTGGGACCGTCTCGATCAGCTGGGGCTGCGCGACGACCTCTTTCTCGTCTTCGCCTCCGACCACGGCGAAAGCCTGGGCGAGCACGGCGAAAGCTCCCACGGCTTCTTCGTCTACCAGGCCGCCCTCCACGTGCCCCTGATCTTCGTCACGCCGTTCCCGGGGCTCCAGGGAGTGACCTCGGCGGAGCCGGTCGGCCTGGCGGACATCATGCCCACGCTCCTGGAGATGACGGGGACCCCGGTCCCGGACCGCGTCCAGGGCCGGAGCCTGGTCCCCTCGTTCTTCCGGCCCGGCGCCGGCGCGGACCGTTTGGCCTACTCCGAGACGTTCTATCCGCGCTACCATTTCGGCTGGTCCGACCTCCGGAGCGTCCAGGACGGCCGCTACAAGCTCATCCTGGCCCCCGTGCCCGAGCTCTACGACCTCGACCTCGACCCCCGGGAGAGCAAGAACCTGGTCTACCTCGAGAAGCGGGTCTTCGACGACCTCTCGGCCAGGGCCGAGGCCTTGATGCGCGAGGCGGGGCAGAACGCCCTCGAGGTGGACGTCAGCAAGGTCGATGAAGAGACGAGAGAGAAGCTGGCCGCCCTCGGCTACATCGGCTCCTTCATGGACGCCTCGAAGCTCGAAGGGAAGAAGCTGGCCGACCCCAAGGACAAGATCACGGTGTTCAACCGCCTGATCACGGCCCGGGAGGCCGGCCTGGGCGGCTCGCCCGAGGAGGGCATCCGGGCGATCGGATCCATCATCGCCGAGGACCCGGGCATCAGCGACGCCCACTTCGCCCTCGGGAATATCTACTTCAAGACGAGGCGATACGCCGAGGCCCTGGAGGCGTTCCGGAAGTCGCTCGACCTCAAGCCCGACGATTCCTTCGCCGTCATCAACATCGCCAATTCGCTCCACGCCCTCGGCCGCGCCGAAGAGGCCGAGCGGTTCGTCCTCGACCATATCGAACAGGGCTTCGACGACCCCCAGCTCTATTTCCTGCTCGGCAACTCCAGGGTCCGCCGCGGCGACCCCGACGGGGCCGTCGCCTACTTCGAGAAGTGCCTGGCCGCCAACCCCCAGTCGGCCTCGGCCCACAACGCCATCGCGGCCATCCGTCTGAACAACGGCCGGCTCGACGAGGCCGAGGCCCATCTGAAGGCCGCGGCGGCCATCAGCCCCGCGCTGACCGGCCTGCGCTACAACCAGGCCCAGCTCCTCGAGGCGCGTGGTCGCTACGCGGAGGCCGCCGACTTCTACCTTCAGGAGATCCAGGACTCGCCCAAGAACTTCCGGGCCCTCTTCAACCTCTCCCGGGTCTACCGGCTGATGGGCCGGGAGGACGATGAATTCTCCGCCCTGCGGCGGGCCGTCGAGGTCGAGCCGGAATTCGCTGTCGCCTATCTCCACCTGGCCCGCATCCTCCTGCGGCGCGGCCGGGACTACGACCAGGCGGTCGCCTGGGCCAACAAGGGCCTCGAGCTCAGGCCGCCGGCGACGGAGGCCCCCCTGGGGTATTTCCTGCTGGCCGATCTCTACAACCGTCTGGGGGACAACGCCCGGTCCGAGGAGTACGCGGTCAAGGGACGGGCGGCCGCCGCCGCGGCCGCGTCAGCGGCGAAGAGGGACTAAAGCTCGAACTTCTTCTCGACCGAGGCCTTGCTCCCGTCGTTCGTGTTGGTCACCGTGACGGTCAGGGTGTAGGCGCCCGGGCCGAGGGGGGCCTCCGCTTCGGCCGTGAATTTCCCGGCCAGGGCGCTCTTGAGGCCGCTCTGGGCGATGTCGACGGGGAAGGCCTTGGCGAAGGTCCAGGCCTCGGCCCCGGCGGCGTCGACGACCCTCATGGCCACTTCGAGCGCGGCCTGGAACCTGTCGCCGCTCGACTTCAGCCAGATGTTCCTGAAAGGCAGGGCGATGGCGATGCGCGCGCCGGTCCCGCCCGCCTTGACGACGGTGACTTCGAGTTCGGGCAGGGAACGGGCGTTTTTGGAGTCGCCGGGCGGGGCCATGGCCTGGATCGGCTTGTTCCATGTCTTCTGGGCCTCGTTGATGACGGCGATCTGGGCGGCGCTGTCGGGGACCAGACGGTAGTCGTCGACCCAGCGCTCGTCGATGAAGGTGATGGGAAAGAAGCCGTACCACCAGATCTCCGTCGGCAGCCCGTAGAAGGTCACGCCCCGGGGATAGGTCTCCCGATGGTCCGGAGCGCCCAGGGTGATGAAGACCCGGCCGCGGTCCTGGAGCCAGCCCGGCGAGCCGCCCCCGGAGAACAGGCGGTTGGCCTGCTCGATGCGGCCGTAGTATTCCGTCTTGAACTCGTTCTCCGGCGTGGCCGGGGACGGGTCGCGCCTCTTCCAGAAGTCCTCGATGAACGCCTCCCGGGCCTCGGGGGGCAGGGCCAGGAAGGCCTTCCGCTCCTCGGGGGTGATGATGTAGCGGACCTTGGAGACGAAGTCCCGGCTTTGGGGATCGAGCTGCTTCTCCAGCCTGGTCGAGGCGCAGGACGCCAGGACGAGGGCCGCCGCTAAAACCGCCGCCGGACGCATCGGATGGATCATCGGGGCTCCTTGGTCTTGGACTCGAGGTCGGCCACCTTCTTCTTCAGCTCGGGCTGGTTGGGGCTGAGCTCGAGCGATTTCTTCCAGGCCGTCAGGGCGCTGCGGTTGTCCCCGACCTTGACATAGCACTCGCCGATCGAGTTGAGGACGTTGAGGTTCGTCCCGAAGGCCGTCAGGTAGTCCTTGTAATAGGTAATGGCTTCCGCGTATCGTCCGAGGACCTGCGCGCTCTCGCCCAGATACTGGGCGAACTCGTACTTCTGCTTGTCTCTGTAGAACGGCTCGGCCACGGCCCGGACGCCCTCGTAGTCCTTGGCGGCGAAGAGGACCCGGCAGTAGTCGAGGGCGAAAGCGGCCGAGTCCGGGGCCCGGCGGAAGGCCGCCTCGAGCAGGGTCCGGGCCCGGTCCAGGTGGCCGGCCATCAGGTACTGGTTGCCGAGGACGTTGGAGTAGGTCGGGTCGCCGGCCGGAGGCAGGGGCGAGTAGAGGATCCAGGAGCGGGGCAGCGAGCTGTTGAGGCTGACGTAAAAGGCGGTCTTGGCCGTCACGACCGGGGCCTGGGCCGCGTCGAGGATGGACACGTTGGCCATGTAGTAGGCCGGCGGCAGCGCCGCGAGCGGGAACTCCTCGAGGACGTGGAGGGCCTCCGCGCCGGTCCCGATCGGCCGGGTCTTCGAGGCCACGACCTGGTCGTCCTTGGTCAGGGTGATCAGGACGCTACCGTCGCGCCGGAGCGCATCGGTCAGCCCGCCGAGCTCGCATTCGACGGTCATGACGTCGCCGGAGACGAAGTCGTTGCGCGGCGAGGCGACCAGATGGGTCTCGCCGACGGTGAAAGGCTTGACCTGGCCCCGGAAGGCCGGGTTGCGGACGACCCGGTTGGCCAGGAGGGGGGTGCTGAGGCTGAGGTCGCGCGGCGAGGGCACCTTGATCGTCGCCTCGACGGAGGTGAACTCCCTCGAGACCGTGTTCTTCCAGAGGAGGCTGAACTTGTATTCGCCCTCGATCAGGGGGAAGGCGTCCTGGAACGAGACCAGCCGGTTGTTGACCTTCTCGAACTGGTCGGGCCGGAGCTCGACGGGGATGCGGCGGTCGAACTGGAAGACGGTCCGGCCCGAGGCGTCGGAGACGATGCCGTTGACGTTGAAGGTCGTCCGGTAGATGCCCTCGGTGCGCTCGATGCTGAGCCGGGAGGGCTCAACCAGATAATGGACGAAGGCCCGGCCCGCCTCGTCGCGGCGGACCTGGATGAGCGCGTCGCTCTCGATGTAGTTGGCCGTGTACTCGACCTCGATGACGTCCTTGTACTTGAGCAGCTTCTCGGCGTAGGCGTCCTTGACCTTTTCATAGGCCGATTTCGGGATGCGGTTGCCGAGAAGGATGTCCGAGGACTGGGTCGGGTTCCCGCCCGTGATGTACTCGCCGGGGATGAGCGACATGGCGATCTCGGACAGGGTCGGGTCGATCTGCCGGAGCTCTCCCCAGGCCTGGAGGTAGTTGGTCATGTCGCCGCTGTAGAACGGCATGAGCTTCTGCGGGCCGTCCCGGATGGGGGAATAGATGATGTAGTCGCCGGCGTCGTCCTTCTTGAAGAACATGACGTTGAAGGAGCTGGGCAGGCTCGCGCCCTCCATTCCCGAAT
>Ga0316622_100004392_pt1 | contig 10354 bp, 11 predicted proteins | sample OWC_Aug_OW2_C1_D_FD_207646 | JGI IMG/M metagenome (GOLD analysis project Ga0316622, IMG submission 207646) | Wetland soil microbial communities from Old Woman Creek delta, Ohio, United States - OWC_Aug_OW2_C1_D5_C | ecosystem: Environmental > Terrestrial > Soil > Wetlands | place: USA: Ohio... | reverse complement strand
ATGCCGGATCCAGCACCTCCTGCCGGAACTGCCCGAAGGCGCCGGCGTATGCCTCGATCTGGAGGTTGCGGCGCAATCCGGCGACGCGAATGGCCGGCAGCAAGTGATCGATGGTGCTGTTCGACAGCAGCGCGAGGCGCACCTGTCCATAGCCCTCGATTGCTTCTGTCGTGCTGCGTGCCAGCGCGTTGCCCAGCTGGATGGTCTCGATGAAATTGAGGTCGGATCGCGCGAGCCGAGCGAGGTCGTCGAGCTGCTCACGCGGATTCGTCCGGGCGAGTGCTTCCCGCAATCGGCTGCGGAAGTCGTTGACGGTGGTCGGGCGGTCCATGGAGTGTGCTTCGCTGCAATGGAGAGGCGGAGCCGCGGTTTCCGCTACCCCTTGGAAGCCTGAGCGTGGCCGAGGCACTTGCGGATCTGCGGCCCGGCTTCCTCGAGAAATGCGGCCGACCATCGCCGAGCGCTCGGCTCGTCCAGGTGAGATCCGTCGAAGGTGCGCAGCCCGTCGATCCGCGGTGATATCAGGCCGATCCCGAGCTTCTCGGCGATGGCCATGGCTTCGGCCCGCTTGGTCCCCACAGTCGGAACTATCGTGAGCAGTACGCAGTTTCGATCGACCGGAAGCTGAGCAAGGAACTTCTCGCCAAGGCTCGCGTAGTCGCTCCAGCGTTCGACATTGCTTGGCTGGCCGTCGGACACGTCCTTGGCTTCGAAGGGCGCGGTTCCCTTCGTCCGCCATGCCCCCGTCTCGCGCATCCTGAAGACAGCGAGTGCGTTGCCGCACACGTATGGCATTAGTGTGCAAACAGCCCTGTGCACCGATTGCCAGGTCTGCTTCTCCTGGTACCGCTCCAGCATGTCGCGTCTTTCAAGGATCTGCTCAGTCGGTGGCGATACGCGATCGTCGAAAAACCGATCGACGTTGATTACGTAGACCTTGGCGCGAGGCTGAATTTTCGAAAGCAGGGGCGCAAAGAAGACGGTTGTTTCGCTGTGACTGAAACCAAGCAGGTAGTAGCGGGCCTCGGCAGCGCTGAACCAGTCGGCGATCGCCACGTCCGAAAACGCGAACTGCAGGCGACTGCTCCCTACGAGAAGGACGTCTGCCTCGGCGACCCCGCGTCGCGCCTGTGCTTCCAGGCCGAACCAGAAGGCGCCATGGTCGTAGTCCCCGTAGGCACTGGCCTGGCAGTCAGACAGGTACGCGTCCGATCCGTAGCCGCTGGCCGGACAGGCGAGGATCCCGTCGACGCGGAGTTTGTAGGCGACGGTGCAAACGACGGCAAGAAGAAGTATCAATGAATAGGCGATCGGCCTGGACGCTTGACGCCATGCGCCTTCGTTTTCTAGGACGTCTTTGGAACTCATGGGTGCCGTGGGCTCGATGAAGCAAAGCGGGGTTCACTCTTCCTGACCGGGCCGCAGTGTAGCTAGCCCAGGGCGGCCCGTATGCAGGAAATGAACGTGGTCGCGGCCCCTTCGTCGATGACTACCCCGAAAATCCGCCGCAGCTCACGGTCTCGCCAACCTCGCTGACTTGAGGCCCTCCGGGTCGAGGTCCATCGTTAGCGTGCGCGTGCGGGAAGTGCCGAGGGATATGCCCGTAATTGCAGCGGCTGCCGACCGCGTTCAGTTCGTTATCATGCGGATCCGGATCGGTGCTCGGCGTCGCGTTCACTTTCTTTCTTCCCTCGGTCATCCCGCAACTACGAGATCCCGGCGAATTCCACATTTTTGTAACCAACAAGCGACGCTTCGTGAATGACGTGCGCGCTCCAGGGCAGAGCAGTCTCCGACCGGGCCATCAATCATGATCTCAAAACGAGCTAAGGTGGCGGCGCTGTTCGTCGTTTTTGCCCTGTCAGTTGGGGCTGCCGTCCTTTTCACAGCGCGCTTCTTCCTGCCGCCCGAGGCCGCTTGGCGCCTCGCTGTGCTTCAAGCCAAGGCTACCGGCCAGCTGAATCAAATTCCTGTTCGCAACCTCGTTGCGTGGCTCAGCCCCGGCAGTCCAGTCTATTTGGCGCCGCTAGCAGAGAACCCGAATCCGCACCTCGCCATCCGGAACATTCTGATCAGCGCCGAGGACGCCAAGAAGGGCAAAGCGCTTTATGCCAAGCACTGTGGACAGTGCCATGGAGACGCGGGCCGCGGAAATTCGGCGCTGAGTCTGCTCGAACCCGTTTCCGTCAAGTCCGACTGGTCATTCTTCTCGGCGGTGAAGTGGGGACTGCCAGGCACCTCGATGCCAGCGCTGCCGCTCAGCGATGCCGAGGTCTGGTTCGTGCATGCGTACATGCGAGAGGAGTCGCTCGCCGCGGCGGGTCAGGCGAGCACGACGAAGACCGGGGCCGCGGCTCGTGTGTCCGTGAAGGTCGACTCGCTGGACATCCTCGGGGCCGACAAGAGACTCGGACAATGGCTTACATACGCAGGCAACTACCTTGGCCACAGGCACACGCTCCTCTCCGGTGTTACGAAAGGCAACGTGCAGCACCTGCAACTCGCCTGGAGCGCACAGCTTCGACAGGTCGATCGGGAGTTGCAGGCGTCGCCGATCGTTGCTGGGGGGCTCATGTTCGTCTCGGAATCCAGGGAGGGCGTGACCGCCCTCGATGCGAAGACAGGCGATGAGGTCTGGACCTATCGGCGCCCCGTGCCCGACAACCTACCCCTGTGCTGCGGCATGCCGAATCGCGGCGTGGCCATCCTCGGCCAGACAGTCTTCGTGGCCACGATCGACGGGTTCCTCGTCGCGCTCGACGCCAACACGGGCAAGCAACGCTGGATCTCAAAGGTCGCCGACTATCGCGATGGCTTCACCTTGACGGGCGCGCCTCTGGCATTGCCGGACAGGATTGTTGTTGGCGTTGCTGGCGGCGAGTTCGGGATTCGCGGCTTCCTTGCAGCATATGACCCCGCGGACGGTCGCGAACTGTGGAAATTCTACACGGTGCCGGGCCCGGGCGAACCGGGAAATGACACGTGGCCGGGCGACTCGTGGAAGACGGGCGGTGTTCCTACGTGGACGGTGGGCGCTTACGATCCAGAGCAGGATCTCGTCTTCTGGGGCACCGGCAATCCGGGGCCCGTGTTCCAGGCCGATGTGCGCAGAGGGGACAACTTGTACTCGAACAGCGTCGTCGCGGTAGAGGGCAAGACCGGGCGGCTCAAGTGGTACTTCCAGTTCACGCCGAACGACGACCACGATTGGGATGCGGTCCAGCAACCGGTCCTCGGCGAAATCGAATGGCAGGGCAAGTCTCGTTCTGTCGTGCTCTGGCCGAATCGGAACGCCTTCTTCTACGCGCTTGACCGCAGGACGGGAGAGTTCCTGTTCGCGAAGCCGTTCGTGAAGCAGACGTGGAACGGCGGATTCGACGCCAAGGGTCGGCCCCAGGTCCTGGACAGCGCCAGGCCCACGAAGACCGGCACGCTCGCCTGGCCGGCGATCATGGCAGCGACGAACTGGTGGCCGCCATCCTATGACCCTACGCGGCAGCTTGTATTCGTCCCCACTTCGGATGCTGCCAGTGTCTACTTCAAGACCGACGAGATTCGGTTCGAAAGGGGCAAGCGCTTCGAAGGAAGTACGGCGACCTTCTACAACCCGAATGTGCCGGCGACGGCGTACGTCAAGGCGATCGACGCGCTGACGGGTGACGTTCGCTGGGAGGCCGTTCTCGAGTCGAGTCCGACGAACTTCGTCTGGACCGTCGGCGGCATTTTGTCGACGAAGACCGGTGTTGTGTTCGCCGGCTATCGCAACTACTTCCACGCCTTCGATGCGGATACCGGAAAAGAACTGTGGAAAGTCAACCTCGGTGCTCGAGTTCGCGGCTCCCCTATCTCGTACTCGATTGACGGCAGGCAGTTCATTGCAGTCCCTGCGGGTCATTCCGTCTTTGCGTTCGCGGTCCCTGCGCCCTAGGGCTGCGCTAACTGCATTCCGCCCGCCTGCCTGGGCGCACGGGTCGCGTAGGCTTCGACCCTGCGCAGTCCGCCATGCAATCGGCCGGGTCCGTACGGCGGCATCGCCGCGCGTCTCGCGATCGAACTACGCCGTGCCGCTTCCCGACTAGAGTGCCAATTCGCCAGCTCCACGCATCATCAGCCCGATAGGCTCCTGTTCTTCGAGACCGCAGATCCTTGACGAATCTCCTGCGATGAAGCAGCAAATCGCATCCGGCGCGAGCTGGATGCTGTTATTCAAGTTGATCGACCGTGTTCTCGCGGTCGTTAGTACCGTCATCCTGGCGCGCCTCTTGGTGCCGGAGGACTTCGGTCTTGTCGCAATGGCAATGTCGGTGCTCGCCATCATAGAGTTGGCGACTTTGTTCAACTTCGACGTCGCGCTGATCCAACGCCGTGAACTAAGTCGTGCCCATTACGACACTGCCTGGACGCTAGGCCTGATCCTCGCCGTTGGAGGCGCAGCAACGGTCGCACTACTCTCTTACCCGGCCGCTCTCTTCTATGAGGAGCCGCGGCTTGTGACAGTAGTGCTCGTCCTCGCTGGAGGCTGGGCGCTGAGTGGACTAGAGAACGTCGGCACTGTGGAGTTCCGCCGTCAATTGGCGTTCCGACGCGAGTTCTCTTTTCTGGCCGCCCGCCGGGTCATTGCGTTTGTGCTGACAACCGTCCTTGCCCTTTCGCTGCAAACGTACTGGGCCTTGGTGATTGGATCCATTTTGGGGAAAGTAGCCGGAGTGCTTCTCAGCTATGCGATGCACCCCTATCGACCTCGCGTCTGTCTGAAAGCGACTCGCGAACTTATTGGTTTTTCCGGCTGGATGCTGGCAACGAACATAGTCAGCGTTCTACAGGCAAAGGCCCCGCATTTCGTTGTTGGGCGCGTCCTCGGCGCGCCTCCGCTCGGAATACTGACAATCGCGACTGAAATCGCGCAGATCGCTTCGTCAGACTTGATCGCCCCGATCAATCGCGCCGTCTTGCCTGGCTACTCGCGCATTGCACATGATCTGGTCCTTCTGCGTTCGCTCATGCTCGATGTCGTCGCCGTTGTCACTCTTGTGGCAGTGCCCGTTTCCGCCGGTATCGCGGCCGTTGCTCAGCCACTCGTTCGGACGATGCTCGGTGAAACTTGGATGCAGGCCGTGCCCGTAATTCAAGTCCTCGCAATTGCGAGCGCCGCCACTGCAGTGGCGTCGAATTTCGTTTATGCGTACATGGCGCTTGGACTCCCAAGGCTGCTAAGCCTCATTCAGACAGTACGAATGGCGTTGTCATTTTCGTTTGCCATCGCGCTTACGCCTGCCATCGGGTTGATAGGCGCCGCGTTCGCAGAACTTGCAGCATCAGTCCTAATCCTCGGGATCACCGTGCTACCTCTGTTCAAACGACTGAACATCCCTTACGTCAGCTACTTCTCTCGTTCGTGGCGGCCGATCCTGGCGAGCGCAGTGATGGCCTACGTTGTGCTACTTGTCGTTGATGGTATGCGGTATGGAGATACAAAGGAGGCGGCGCTCGCCCTCGCGGCTGGCGTGGGCGTAGGTGTGACTCTCTATCCGCTATTGATCATCCTGCTTTGGATCCTTTCCGGTCGTACAGAGGGCGCGGAGGCGATCCTTTACCGGCGGCTTCGGGCGGCGTTCGCCAACCCCGCCTGAGATTGTCACAAAGGTGACGTTGCGCTTCGACCAGCGAACACCGGCTCCGGCAGGTCGATCGGCGCTGATTGCTCCATAGCGATTCGCCCTGTTCCTTCGACCCGATCACAAGCCCGGGTTCCGCGGACCTTCGCTATCGACGCGCTCTGGACCATCTTTCACAATCTGCAGTTGACATATGTCTGGAATCCCTCTCCCAGCCCGAGAAGATTCCTGTGCAACCGAAAGGCGGGCAGAAGCAGTTGTCGGGCTTGAAGCGTTTCAGTCAAGATTGCAGAAGGACAATGAACGCATTAATGCGTAGAGGCGGGCAACTGGTCGGGCTGCTCGGTATCGTCCTGATGGTCCTGTCCGCAGCCGCCAGGCTTACAGGGCGCTTCGCGCTCGGCGATTTCCAGATCGGAACGCTTTTGCTGGCGAGTGTCGGTGCCGTGAGCGGCGGCTGCTTCCTGCTGCTGTGGTCGATTTCTGATCGCGGGCAGCGTTAAGGGCGATTGCGCGGCTCCGACGAAAACTGTCCACACAAACTCGATGCCAAGTGAGAGAACGGCCGTAATCCCGCGAACCTCGCGATGCAAGACGAGGCAATGAAACAACTGAAAGTCGCGCCGAAGCGGAGCGAGCCTGCAGCGCAGGTTCTCTTCGATGTTCAAATGTCCTGCGGCTTCGCGATTGGTGGCAGCTGACTGGGGACCGCTTCAACCAGCAACCTTGCGGCTTCGGGGCGATGCTCGTCTTGCCAATGCGCGGAAGGCCTTTGCGCCTCCGTGGTATGCAAGCAGCCAAGGTGGCATGCGAAGCCAATGTGCGCGGGATTCCAGAGCGAGCCGTGCGAGCGCATCTCCGATCGCACCGCTTTCTGGGTCACCGGGACCGATTACGCGACTCGCGAGGCGCACAACCGCAGCCCCGTACAGCCCAACCAATGTGGGGCTGCTCGCGGCATTCATCAGTTCACTGCAACCCGGCGTTCTGAACCAAACGCCGCAGAGCGAGGCCGCCATGCGAAGCGGTCGTTCCATCCCGTGCAGCCGCGCGCGGTCCACAAGGAAACGTCTCCGCTCGGGGTCAGTCAACGGTAGCAGCCTAAACAGGCCGTCGACGTCGACCAGGTCGCGGAGACGGCCGGCGAAGTCCGAGTCATGTGCCAGATGAACCACGGCGTGCAGCACCTGGTCTTCCAAGCTCAACACATGAAACGGCGAGCCGGAGACAGCGACCGCGTCCGCGAACAGGCGTGCGGTGTCCACCTTGATCCGACCGACCGGAGGAAGGATCGTGTGGTGCAGGTCGAGCTCAAGCACCTGCCCTGCAGCGCGCATTGGCGGCAACTGGTGAGACCACGCCCGGTAATAGTGCTGGTCGTAGGCTTCCGTCTTCTCGAACTCCCACCCCGATCTTAGAAGTGCCCGCTCCACATCGGCGAGCGCTGGGCGCGGGATCATCAGGTCAACATCAGCCGGCAGGCGGCCTTGGGCCAAGCCGAAGTCTTGCGCGACGTAGGCCGCCCCCTTCAGCAAGACCCATGGGCCTTGGTGCCCTTTTAGGATAGGAGCGATTACATGCAGGAGATGAAGCGCCTTTTGGCGCCTGAACCGGGCCTCAGTGATCCCTGCGCGCAGATGTCGGTTCACCCGCGCCGGCACCTCGGAACTGTCCAGGACCCCTGCGATCCTGTGCGCGAGCACCCCAAGCAAGCGTGATCGCCGTGCAAGCGGGATCACCCTGTCCCAGTGGAACTCCTTGTAGCTTGCGCAGGAGCCCGGATCGGCAAGTGCCTCAAGAAGGGGCCTTAGCAGGAGAGGCGGGTGAGGCATGGGAAGGAGTCAGTTCAGCGCGTCGAGCAACTCGCCGAGAGACTCGACTGCCCTTGGCAGGTCACCGTAACGCAATTGCCAGCAGGAACTCTGCTGCACCAACTGCCCCAAGGCGTCGAAGCTCTCGGGGCCAAGCGCGTCGTAATTGAATGAATTCACGGCCATCCGCGCGAATGCATGGCCTTTCGGCACGGGTTCGAGCGAGACGCCGGCCTCGGCAACGAAGCGCGGAAAGACCACGAGCCCGGGCGCGGACGGCAGATGACGCGAATCGACGTGCGAAGTCAGCGGAGCAAGATGCGCCACGGTTCCCTTGTGGGTCTTGGGGAACCGCGGGCCGATGACGGCCTCCGGGGCAAACCGAGCAATGACATCAATCGATTCATTCTTCAGCGCGAGTGGTCGCAACATCGGAAGCAATGCCGCATCTTCCAGACGGACGACGCCGAATTCGTCCGACAGCAGTCGGAACCCGCGCAGGGACAGGGCTGCTGTCAGCGTGCTCTTTCCGGAACCGGGCATCGCCGGCATCACAATCGCCCGTCCGCCGCGTTCCACGACACCTGCGTGCAGCAGCAGGTAGCAGAACAACCGCGAGGCAAGACCATAGTTCGTACCCCACTCGAGGAGCGGCAGCGGTGTATCCAGCGGGAAAGGCTCGAACTCTCGGACTCCATCGCAACGAAGTTCCACCTGCGGTCGAAGGACGGAACGAAGGCCACGGACCCGGCGCACGACTACCGACAGATCGAACATTCCCGACGGATCCTCCACCGGAAAGCCTGAATAAACGGTCTTGATCATCGCCGCCAACTCGGGAAGGCGCGTTTGGATACGTGCCCGTGCGGCGCCGAAATCGATGCCTATTCCACTTGATGAAAGCCGATGCAGGAGCGAGCCCGCGTCTATGTCAGCGAACCGCAAGCGCGCTTTCACGGACCGGTCGCACGAGGCCCAAAGATACGAGTTCACTTATCAAGTGCTGCGCGTGAAGGCGAGCGCCCGCTTCTTCTTCCGGACGTAAGACACGCTCGAGGAACGCTGCGATCTGTTCGACCGAAAGAGGCGACTCGAGCAGCTGCTCGAGCACGGCCCACGCCGAGGGGTTCAGCAGGTGCGCATTCCACGAGAGAGGATCGAAGACAACAGCCTCGGCGCCGAACGCCGCGACCCGAAGCCCGGGTACTGCTTCAATACGCGATGGCACTGGCGAAGCTGAGATTGCGCAGCCTTTGTCAGGCTTTCATCATGGATGAGTAGCAGCTCATTGTCGTGGCCTGGTAGCCTGACGGCTGCTGTACCTGCATGATTGTGAACTGGTTCCCGGAACGCGAATCGACCCAGACCAACGCCCATCTGAAGTCGCCTGCCAGCTTCTGCCACCCCCCGCTCAACAGTGCACCGATGCCCGTCGCGACTGTCGGGCTGCTCAAGCGAACGTAGTCGTTGATCCCGGGATCGAAGTAGAACCAATCAGTGTCACTGCCATGCTTGAGCTGCACGACCGGGACTTGCTTTCGCATCCACATGTCGGCAGTTGCAGTGGAGGCAAAGAAGGGCCCTAATGGCAATGCCTTCAAATTGTTCATGCAGACGCCGAAACTTGATACCGACGCTGCAGACGCGGAAGATACGGTCAGCACAACAGGTGCGGCGAGCGAACCCTTCAGGATGGTTCGGCGGCCTTCACTTACGGTTGGGGTCGGGGTCGAAGTCGTCATGATGCTCAATCCTTTTCACTAGCCACGACACTGCCTACACGAAGTGCGGACAAGATACTTTCAACGCAATCAAATTCTAAGGGCTCTGGCTCGGTCCGCGGTACCCCGGATATTGACGAATGGCTTTCTCCCGACGGACGGCGGATCCGATTCCCACCGATAAGAGCACAGCTCGCTATCCGCCCCCGCCGGAAAACAGCGAAGGGCCCGTGCATACCACGAACGCTTTGCGGTGGACCGTTGAAAGAACTAGGCCAGCCGGAATGAAGTGTCGCTACGACGCTGACGAATCGGACCCACGCTAGCCAAGCCGGCGCGTCCGGCGAGCGGCAGCGCGAGCGAACCTGGCTCGGGAACGGAACTGCAGTTGCCCTCGGCGCAGCACTAGCCCAAGCAACTCGATCGCCTGGCCTTTCCTTCCCGTCCTTTCGCCTCCCGACCTGTCGCCAGCGCGACGAGTCCGAGGACCCGGCATCTGACCTGCTCGCGCGGGTAACCGCCTTGCCGTTCCAACATCCAGCCCGGAGACTCTCCCGCCGGCGGCTCGCTCACCGCGTCAAGCTACTAGCGTTGGTCGCTGGCCGGCGCTCAGCGTCGCTCGCGCCGCCGCATGTTGTCGGCAAACTGCTCAGGGCGCTCCGCGCCGACGATCGCGGAAGGTACACTCCAACGTGCGAACTCGGTCGGCGCCCTGCCCAAGCAGGCGGGCTTCGAAGACTGGGCCCGCCGCCGCTGGACAAGCTCCTAGGAGACATTGCCATGCTACGAGCCGTCGGTCCGAACACCGGCGCCGCGAGGGTTATGGCCGTCAGTCATCTATTAAGACTAGCATCGACTAGCGAATGGCCGCACAGCAAATCGGCCGAGAATGTTAACTAGACGAAGTGTGGAGGCCCACGGCCTGTGAAAGTGATGTATCGGATGATGCTGTTCGCCGCCTGCGCCGCTACGCTGGGTGGATGTGGGGGCTCGGACAACGTGTCTTCACCCGGCTCGACCCCAGCCCCCGGCCCCCCGCGCCGCCCCCCCCCCCGCCCCCCCCCCCCCCCCCCCCCCCCGGCCGCCCCCCCCCCCCCCGCCCCCCCCCCCCCCGCCCCCCCCCCCCCCGCGCCCCCCCCCCCCCCCCGCGCCGCCCCCCCCCCCCGCCCCCCCCCGCCCCGCCCCCCCCCCCCCACCCCCACCTCGC
>Ga0316622_100004391_pt1 | contig 10354 bp, 8 predicted proteins | sample OWC_Aug_OW2_C1_D_FD_207646 | JGI IMG/M metagenome (GOLD analysis project Ga0316622, IMG submission 207646) | Wetland soil microbial communities from Old Woman Creek delta, Ohio, United States - OWC_Aug_OW2_C1_D5_C | ecosystem: Environmental > Terrestrial > Soil > Wetlands | place: USA: Ohio... | reverse complement strand
CGTCCTCCGGAAACAGCACCAGCTGCGACTTCTGCATCCCCAGCGGGATGGCGTTGAACGCGAGCAGGTTCACGCCGGCCGCGGCGATGCCGGCGAGCAGCCGATGGGCCTCACCGGGCCGGTCCTCCACCACCGCGTAGAAGTACTCCACCCTGCGTATCGTGGCTGCCATGGGCGTGCTCCGCCAGGGGCACGGGGGCCGTCCTAGAGTAGCGCGTTTCGCGCGCCGTCCGCCCCCCGGATCGGCGCCGGTGGCCTACAGCCCCACCCGGTACTTCGACTGCAGGAAGGCGACGAGATCCGCCAGCTGCCGCACCGTCATCGTCCGCGTGAAATCGGGCATCGGCGACGTCGACCCGCCCCTGAAGTCCGTGGCGAAGTGCGACGACGGCAGGATGATGTCGGTGGTGATGTCGCCGTCGGTCTGCGGCAGCACCCGGCTTCCGCCGAGCGTGATGACCTGGGCCGCCGTCGGGGCCGGCAGGTCCATCCCCTCGACGCTGTGGCACGTGTAGCACTTCAGGTCGACGAACGCGGCCTTGCCGGCCTCGGCATCGCCCCGGGGCAGGCGGAAGCCCGACGGAGACCGCCGTCCCATGTTGCAGCCGACGACGGCGAGCGTCGCGGCGAGGCCCACTGCCACGACGAGACCGGTGCGTCTCATGGCTGTCTCCTCTGGAGAGCCTGCGGGGGCTCAAGTGGCCGGCAGTCGGCGCGACTGCCCGAGGAGCAAAATACACAATTCCCTTGCCACGTGCACGCGCGGGCGATTTCCGGCCGATTCCGCGCCGTTCTCGCGGTCCGCCCAGGCGTCGCCGTCCCGCGGACCGCCGGGTGCCGGAAGTCCGGCGTCCTCCGCCGGCGCTCTCAAGGGTCCGGCAGCGCGCGGGCGGCAGGACGGGGTTGTAGAATCGGGGAACTCGGCCACCCGCGGGATGCCCCGCGACGGCCGCGCCGGCACGACACGAACGAACCGGGAGGTCAGGTCATGGGGAAACAATACAAGAAGGTGCAGAAGCGGCGCCGCGGCGAGCGCCGCGTGAAGCGCCTGAAAGCGAAGCAGGCGGCGGCCAAGCAGGCGGCCATGGCGCCTCCGAAGCCGCCGAAGAAACCGACGGCCGAAAAGTAGGCGAATCAGGAGCGGACCAGGCGTGGCTTCGCGGCTCGAGGCGCCGCGAGCCTGGCGCGAGGCGGGACGATGTCCAGTCCGGAATCGACGAAGCGGCGTGACTTCCTGAAATCCGTCGGGGCCCTGGGGGCGATCGTGGCGGCGAGCCGGGTGTCCCCGGCCGCCGACGGTCCTCCGCAGGCCGGCGCGAGCCCGGGCGTCGCCGGCCTGGCGGCGCCCCCGCTCGCCACGGTCAGGTTCGGCCTGGTGGGCGTGGGCGCCCGCGGCTCGTCGCACATCGACGAGCTGCTGAAGGTGGACGGCTGCGAGCTGACCGCGCTCTGCGACCCGCACGGGCCGGCCCTCGCGGCGGGCGTCGCGAAGCTGGCCCAGGCGGGACGCCGGGCGCCCGCCACCTTCGGCGACGGCCCCCACGCCTACCGCAAGCTGCTGGAGCGGAGCGACGTCGACGCGGTGGTGCTCTCCACGCCGTGGGAGCTCCACGTGCCGCACGCCGTCGAGGCCCTCAAGGCCGGCAAGCACGTCTTCATCGAGGTGCCGGCGGCGGTCGCGCTCGACGAGTGCTGGCAGCTCGTGGAGACCGCGGAGGCCACGCGCCGCCACTGCATGATGCTCGAGAACGTCTGCTACGGCCGCGAGGAGCTGATGGTGCTCCACATGTGCCGCCAGCAGCTCTTCGGCGAGCTGCTCCACGCCGAGGCGGCCTACGTCCACGACCTGCGGTTCCAGGAGAAGGAGGTCGACTGGGGCACGGGGAGCTGGCGGGTCCCGCACTACGAGCGGCGCAACGGCAACGTCTACCCCACCCACGGCCTCGGGCCGGTCGCCCAGTACCTCGGCATCAACCGCGGCGACCTCTTCAGCCACCTCGTGTCGATGAGCAGCCCGGCCCGCGGCTACGCGCTCTACGCGGCGCGCGAGTTCCCGCCGGACCACCCGCGCAACCGCGCCCGCTACGTGCTCGGCGACATGAACACGAGCCTGGTGCAGACCGCGCGGGGCCGCACGATCGTGGTGCAGCACGACGTGGCGACGCCGCGGCCCTACTCGCGCCACAACCTCGTGTCGGGCACCCGGGGCGCGTTCGGCGGGTTCCCGAACCGGATTGCCGTGGAGGGCCGCACCGACGTCCACCGGTGGGACACCGACATGGCCAGGTGGTACGCCGAGTTCGACCACCCCCTCTGGCGGCGCGTGGGCGGGCTCGCCGAGAAGACGGGCGGCCACGGCGGCATGGACTACGTCATGTGGTGGCGGGTGGTGCAGTGCCTGCGCGAGGGCCTGGCGCTCGACCAGGACGTGTACGACGCCGCGAGCTGGAGCGCCGTCGGCCCGCTGAGCGAGCAGTCGGTGGCGCAGGGGGGCGCGCCGGTGCGGTTCCCCGACTTCACGCGCGGGCGCTGGAAGGACACGCCCGCGCTTGGGATCGTCAGCTGAGCGCTGGCCGTCGTCGCGCCTCGGAGCGGTCGGCGTGATCCGGATCAGCAAAGGGTTCGTGATCGCGTCGCTCGTCGCGGCCGGCGCCGTCCAGGCGTGGGTCGCGTCGCGGAACTGGCCGACGCTACCGCTGCTGGTCGCCGCGACGACCGTCGGCGCCCTCGTCGCCGGACGCGCGGCTCCTCGTCTCGCGCCGGCGGCCATCTGCGTGTTCGCCTACGTCGTCCCCGCGGCGGTCATCGCCGCCGGAGGGCGCTACACGTGGGAACACCTGCTCATCTGGCTGGGCGCGGTCCTCGGCCTGATGCTCTCGACCCCGGGGATCCTCTCGTGGGCCTATCCCCGGCGGTGGCGGTTCCCGCTCGTGCTCTGGGCGCTGACGGTGGCCGCGGTCTGGCCGATCGTCGCGCTGCGCGAGTACGACTTCGCGCCGTGGCTCGTCGATCAGTACCGGCTCGGCAACTCGAGCCTCGGCGGCCTGCCGCGGCTGGCGGCGCGCTGGGTCGCCCACGTGGCGATGGTCCACCTGGCGGGCCTCCTCTGGCTCGACTGGCTGTTCCGGCGTTTCCCGGCCCGCGAGGACCTCGACCGGTTCCTGCGCGTGGTGGCGGCACCGCTCGCGGCCAGCGCGGTGCTCGGCTCCGCCGTCGCCATCTATCAGGGCCTGGTGGACCTCACGTTCCTCAGCGGAAGCGCGTGGCCGTACGTCCACCGCCGGGCTGCCGGCTCGATGCTCGACGCCAATGCGTTCGGTGCGGCGGTCGCCCTGTGGACCGGGGGCACGCTCGCGCTGGCCTGCCACCTCGGGTGGCGCCGCCACGGCTGGTGGGCCGCCGTCGCCTGGGTGGTGTGCTGGGCGGGACTGTGGATGACGGCCTCGCGCACGGCATTGGCCGCGGCCCTGGTAGTGCTGCTCTTCGCCATCGGCGGCAGGGTCCGAGCGGCGAAGACGAGGAGGCGGCTGATTGTTCCGGCCTTGGCGGTCACCGTGGTCGCCGTCATCGCGATCGCCGGGTTGGCCCGGCTGCCCGTGCTCGGCGAGACGGCGGTCGGCAGGGCCTGGCGGGGGCTGCCCGAGGTCTCGGCCACGGGCGCGCGCCAGTTCGCCAGCGACCTCTGGCGTCGTCCCCCGTGGGGACCGGCTGCCGAGCGCATGATCGCAGAGTACCCGCTGACCGGCGTCGGCGTGGGCGCCTGCCACGGGCTGCTGGCCGACTACGGCCGCGTCACGAGCGGGGTCCCCATTCGTTTCGACAACGCGCAGAACTGGTTCCGTCACCAGGTGGCCGAGCTGGGCGTGCTCGGCAGCGTCGGCTTGATCCTCTGGAGCCTGGTCCTGCTGCACCTCCTCGTCACCACACGCGGCGAGCACCACGTGCGCGTGCCGGCAGCCATCGTCAAGGGCACGATCGTCGCGCTCGGCCTGGTGTCGCTCGTCGGCGTGCCCACGCAGAACGCTTCGGTCACGCTGGCCTTCTGGACCTTCGTCTTCTGGTACGTCCGCCTGGTGGGTGGGCCCGAGGTGTCCCCCGCGGCGACGCCGCTCCCGCGCGTCGCCTGGGCGGTGATGCTCGCCGTGGTCGCGGCCCTGCTCGTGGGGACGGCCTGGGAGGCCCGCGGGAGCCTCCGCGTGCCCAACCGGGCCGCCCGTTTCGACTTTCCGTACCGCTACGGCGCGTACCCGGAGGAGGTTGACGAGGACGGCCACACGTTCCGTTGGACGCGCGAACGCGCGGTCTTCGTCGAGCCGGCCGAGCAGCGCCGGCTGCAAGTCAGCGCCTGGGTCGGCCACCCGGACGTGATGCGACGGCCCGTGCGCGTCCAGGTGTGGGTGGGCGGCAGGCGCGTCATCGACCGGGATTGGCGCGCACACGCACCGGTGACGCGCACGGTGGACATCCGCTCCGACACGCCGCGCGTCGTCATCGAGGCCCGCGTCAGCCGCACCTGGCGCCAGCCTGACCCAGCCGGCGGCGAGAGGCCGCGGGACCTGGGCGTGGCGCTGGCGTGGCGCTTCGTCGCCAAGGCCGCATCGGCCCCGGCGACACCCGCGCGCGATCCGCGCCCCTGAGGTGCCGGGCCCGGCAAGAGGGCTGGCGCGCGGCAGCGGTCCGTCAGAGACGGTGGCCGACCACCGCGTAGTCCATGTGGGTGAAGAGCCGCTCGTTGAGGCGCCGGACGTTGGCGTTGAACGCCGAGACGACCGCCGCGAGCTCCGTGGCCAGCGGCGCCGCGGCCCCCACGGGCTCGGGCACCGTCTGCAGCTTCGCCTCGGCCGCCACCGGCGATCGGAAGCGGACGTCCACCTCGCCGAACCCGCTGGCGATCAGCAGGAACTTGAGCGTGTCCGGGTGCAGCGGGCGGACGTGAGTGGGGTCGCGGATGTAGCTCTCGAAGAAGGCGACCCAGCATGCCGGGTTGATCGTTTCGAGCACGAGGATCCCGCCCGGCCGGAGCGCCTCGCACGCCGCGTCGAGCAGCCGGAGGAGGTAGCCGGGCTCCATGTGCTCGACCACCTGCGCCCCGAAGAGGCCGCCGAGCGACCCGCCGGCCAGGCCGTCCAGGTGCGCGAGCGCATCGCCCTCCTCGGCCTCGATCCCCTGCGCCCGGCAGATCGCCGCCATCTCGCGGTTCGCGTCGATGCCGCGGGCCGGAATGCCCCGCTCCCGCAGCAACTGGAGGAACTCGCCCCGCCCGCACCCCAGCTCGAGTACCGGGGCGTGTCCTTCGAAGAGGGGGACGTAGTCCTGGAGCCGTCCCCTGATGTCGTCGGCCGACCCGCGATAGCAGTCCTCGAAGGCGACGTACTTGAAGCTGGCGGCTCCGGCGTCGCCGATCGGCGCCGGCGCAGGTGCGGCCGCGGTTCCCGGCGCCGCGCCCGCCACCGCCCCGCCCGCCGCGGCCGCCAGGCGGGTCAGCTCGCGCGTGGCGGCCGTCGCCGCGCGCTGGGCCACGGCCAGCGACGCCCGGAGCTCGGCCAGCTGGGCCTCGACGAGACGGTGGCGCGTGTCGACGACCGGCGTGATCTCCTGGAGACACTGCACCAGCCGCGACTGGAACGTCCCGAGCGCCTCGAGCTCGTCGCGCAGCACCACGAGCGTGCTCGCAGCGGCCTTCGACGCCTCTCGGTGGGCCGCGGCGTTGCGGTCGAGGTGCTCGGTCAGCGCGAGGTTGAACGCCTGCTGGCGCTCCAAGGCCGGGGCGACGACCCGCCAGATGGCGGCGCGCAGCCGGGCCGGAAGCCGGCTGCCTGCCGCGGCGGGCGGCCCCGCCGCGGCGGCCAGCTCGCGTACCCTGGCGAGCCGCGTGTCGTCGTACGCGGGGGGCGCGTGCGGAAAGCCCGGCAGCTGGCGAAGGCTGCGGTCCACCGCTGTCAGCGCGTCGTTGTAGCGGCGTTCGGCGTGCGCGGCCTCGCGTCGGAGCCGTTCCAGCTCGCCGCCCGGACCTGCCGCGCCCGTCATGGTTTCCACCGGGGTCTCGCAGCCGGGATGGGCAAACGGGCGGGGGACGCACGCGGCACCCGCGGCGGCTCCCGGCTCCCCGGCTGCGCCAGCCTATCGTGCGCTTCTCGCCGGGGTCAAGGAAACGGCTAGTCGCGGTCGAACCGCCGGCCCGTCGTGTAGTGCACGACGGCCGCCAGGCACAGGATGGCGCCGGCTGGCAGCAGCACCCACGCCATCCCGCGCCAGTCGAGGATGCCGCCGAAGAGCACGACCGCGCCGACGCCGGCGTAGAAGAGCGCCGTGTGCACGTAGGCGCTGCTCGTCTTCTCGTAGGCGGTCTTGTTGCGGGCGACGATCCGGTTGAGCGCCCGCACCTCGTCCTCGCAGCGCCCGAGGCAGGCGAGGCCGTTCTCGACCTCCGCCGCGCACGCTGCACACAGGCCCCGCGCGCAGTTCTTGCAGGTGCCGACGGCCTCGGTGTCCCGGTGATAGAAGCAGCGCATGCGAGTGGCTCCGCCGCCCGGGCAGGGCCCGATGCCTGGGCCTAGGCGCGACCGGCGTCGAGCCAGCGCGCGACGACCGACTCCGCCCGGATGATCGTGTCGTGGCGATCCGACCCCGTGGACACGATCCCGGCCGGCACGCCCGCGAGGTCCTCGAGCCGGCGGACGTATGCCTGGGCAGCGCGGGGCAGGTCCCCGAAGCGGCGGACACCGGCGGTGGGTTCCGACCATCCTGGCACCGCCTCGTAGACGGGCTCGCACGCCGCGAGCACACCGAGCTCGCAGGGGAACTCGGTGATCACGCGGTCGCCCAGGCGGTAGCCGGTGCACACCTGGACGTGCTCGAACCCGTCCAGCACGTCCAGCTTGGTGAGCGCCAGGGCGTCGAGACCGTTCACCCGCGCGGCGTAGCGCACCACGACGGCGTCGAACCAGCCGCAGCGTCGCGGCCGGCCCGTGACGGCGCCGAACTCGTGGCCGTGCTCGCGCAGCCGCCCGCCCGTCTCGTCGGTGAGCTCGGTCGGCATGGGCCCATCGCCCACCCGCGTGGTGTAGGCCTTGGCGACGCCGAGCACGCCGTCGATCGCCTTCGGGCCGACGCCGAGGCCCGTGCAGACCCCGCCGACGCCGGCGCTCGAGGACGTCACGTACGGGTACGTGCCGTGGTCCACGTCGAGCATCGTGCCCTGGGCGCCTTCGTAGAGCACGCGCCGCCCCGCCCGGCGGGCCTCGGCCAGCAGGGCCGACACGTCCCGTACCATCGGCGCGAGGCGCTCCCAGGCCCGCATCAGCTGCTCGTAGACCTGGCGCCAGTCGAGGTGCGAGTCGCCGATCAGCCGGTTGCGCGCTTCGACGTTCTCGCGCACCAGGTCCGCCACCGGCACCGCCGGCGCGGGATCGCCGAGATCGCCGACGCGGATGCCCCGGCGGCCCGCCTTGTCCTCGTAGGCGGGCCCAATCCCTCGTGACGTCGTGCCGATCTTCCGCTCGCCGCGCTGGCGCTCCGAGAAGAGGTCGAGCTCGCGATGATACGGCAGGATGAGGTGCGCCCGGTCGCTGACGACCAGCCGGCCTTCCACCTCGATGCCGAGCGCGAGGAGCTGATCGACCTCGGCGAAGAGCGCCTGCGGATCCACCACGACGCCGTTGCCGATCACGCACGCGGTCCCCGGGTGCAGAATGCCCGACGGGATCAGACGCAGGACGAACTTCGTCCCGTGCACGTAGACGGTGTGCCCGGCGTTGTGCCCCCCCTGGTAGCGGGCGACGATGTCGAAGGCTGGCGTCAGGAGGTCGACGATCTTGCCCTTGCCTTCGTCGCCCCACTGGGCGCCGAGCACCGCGATGTTCATGGTTGTCGGTCCGGTCGGGAGGGCCAGCCTGTTGAGGACACGTCATTCTAGCAGATAAGATCCCGGCCATGATCGTGCTCGATGGGAACACGCTGTCGCTCGAGGCCCTCGCCGCCATCGCACTCGACCGCGAGGAGGTCGTCGTGGCGCCCGAAGCCCTCGAGCGGGTGGACGCGGCCCGCGCCGTGGTCGATCGCAAGGCGGCCGGCGAGGAGGTGGTCTACGGCATCAACACGGGATTCGGGTCCCTGGCCGACGTGCGCGTCCCGCACCACCAGCTCCGCCAGTTGCAGCTGAACCTGATCCGCAGCCACGCGGCCGGCGTGGGGGATCCGCTGCCGGTGGCGGCCGTGCGCGCGGCGATGGCGCTCCGGGCCAACGTGCTCGCCAAGGGCTACTCGGGCATCCGGCGATCCACGCTGCTCCGCCTCGTCGCCTTGCTCAATCGCGGCGTCCACCCCGTGGTGCCGAGCCGGGGCTCGGTGGGCGCGAGCGGCGACCTCGCGCCGCTGGCGCACCTGGCGCTGGTGCTCGTGGGCGAGGGCTTCGTCTTGGAGGCAACCGGGCGGCTGTCCGCCACGCCGGGGCCTCCGTGGCTGACGGGCGCCGAGGGGCTGCGGCTCGCCGGCCTCGACCCGGTGACGCTCGAGGCCAAGGAAGGGCTCGCGCTGATCAACGGCACGCAGCCCTCGGTGGCCCTGCTGGCGCTGGCCGTGCACGGCGCCGAACGCCTCGCCCGCGCCGCCGACGTCGCCGCGGCGCTCTCGGTGGACGCCCTCCGGGGCTCGCTGCACCCCTTCGAGGCCCGCCTCCACGCGGCCCGCCCCTTCCCGGGCCAGGCGGCCTCGGCGGCCAACATCGCCGCGCTCGTCGCCGGCAGCGCCATCAACAAGAGCCACGAGCACTGCGGGAAGGTGCAGGACGCCTATGCCCTGCGCTGCGCCGCCCAGGTGCACGGCGCGGCACGCGATGCGCTCGCCTTCGCCCGCCGCACGGTGGAGATCGAGGCCAACGCGGCCACCGACAACCCGCTGGTCTTCGCCGACACGGACGAGATCGTCTCCGGCGGCAACTTCCACGGCGCCCCCGTGGCCCTCGCAGCCGACCTCGTGGCGATGGCCGTCGCGCAGTTCGCCACGATCAGCGAGCGCCGGTCCGACAGGCTCCTCAACCCCGCCGTCAGCGGGCTGCCGCCGTTCCTCACCCGCCACGGCGGGCTCGAGTCGGGGCTGATGCTCGCCCAGGTCACCGCCGCCGCCCTCACGTCGGAGCTCAAGACGCTGGCCCACCCGGCCAGCGTGGACACGATTCCGACGTCGGCCGGCAAGGAGGACCACGTGAGCATGAGCATGGCGGCGGGCCTCAAGGCCATGCGCGCGGTGGAGCTCGCCACGCGGGTGGTCGCCATCGAGGCGCTCTGCGCGGCACAGGGCCTCGACCTGCTCGCGCCGCTCCGCACCTCGCCGCCGCTCGAGCGCGCGCACGCAGCGATCCGCGCCGTGGTGCCGCCGCTCGACGCGGATCGCCCCCCGGCGCCCGACATCGAGGCCCTCGCGCAGCTGGTTGGAGCCGGGACCCTCGCGCGCGCGTGCGGCCTGCCGCTCCGGTGACGAGGCGGCCCACGGCTAGCACCGCGAGGCGTCGGAATCAACATTGACAACGGCGTGGCGCGGGCATACCTTGAGGCCTTTCCGGCTCCCCCCATCGGACGGTCGCGCCTTCCTCGGTCCCGAGCCATGAGCACCGCCACCCGCACGATTCGCGCGCCCCGCGGCACCACGATCTCCTGCAAGGGCTGGCCGCAGGAAGCCGCGCTGCGCATGCTGATGAACAACCTCGACCCGGAGGTCGGCGAACGCCCGGACCAGCTCGTCGTGTACGGCGGGTCGGGCAAGGCGGCCCGCAACTGGCCGTCGTTCGACGCCATCGTGGACGCCCTGCGCGCCCTGGGGGGCGACGAGACGCTGCTCGTCCAGTCGGGCAAGCCCGTGGGCGTGTTTCGCACGCACCCCTGGGCCCCGCGGGTGCTGATCGCCAACGCGCTGCTGGTGCCCGCCTGGGCCACCTGGGAGCACTTCCGGGATCTCGAGGACAGGGGGCTCACGATGTACGGCCAGATGACGGCCGGGTCGTGGATCTACATCGGCACGCAGGGCATCCTCCAGGGCACCTACGAGACGCTGGCCGCGCTCGCGCGGCGCCACTTCGGCGGCGACCTGTCGGGCCGGCTCGTCGTGACGGCGGGCCTCGGCGGGATGGGCGGCGCGCAGCCGCTGGCCGTCACCATGAACGGCGGGGTGGCGCTCGTGGCGGAGGTCGACCCGCACCGCATCGAACGGCGCCTGGCCACGCGGTACGCGGACGAGACTACCGACAGCCTCGACGACGCGCTCGCGCGGGTCGAGCGGTACCGGCGCGACCGGGTGGCGCGGTCCGTGGCGCTGCTCGGCAACGCGGCCGACGTGCTGCCGGCGCTCGTGGTGCGCGGCG
>Ga0316622_100004388_pt1 | contig 10357 bp, 7 predicted proteins | sample OWC_Aug_OW2_C1_D_FD_207646 | JGI IMG/M metagenome (GOLD analysis project Ga0316622, IMG submission 207646) | Wetland soil microbial communities from Old Woman Creek delta, Ohio, United States - OWC_Aug_OW2_C1_D5_C | ecosystem: Environmental > Terrestrial > Soil > Wetlands | place: USA: Ohio... | reverse complement strand
CCCTCGCGGACGTGCAGATCGTCATGGAGCCGGAGTCGACCCCTGACAAGCGGGCCACCGCTGCCCTGCGCGCCGACGGCGTCGACCGGCTGACGCTGCGCAACGTCGACGTGCGGTGGGCGGACGGTGACGGGGCGCCCGGCTGGACGAGCGCCCTGGAACTCGCCCGCGTCGACGAGCTGACGCTCGACGGCGTGGTGGCCCGCCAGGCGCAGGCCGGCGCCGCGGTGCCGGCGGTGGTCCTCGACCAGGTGGACGGCGCCAGCGTGCGCGCGTGCCGGGCCCTGCCCGGAACCGGACTCTTCCTGTCGGTGCGGGGCGCCTCCTCGCGTGGCGTCCGCCTGTTCGCGAACGACTTCTCCGAGGCGAAGCGCGCCTACGCCGTGGAAGGGGGCGCCCGCGACGACTCGGTGATGGAGCCCGCCTGGTCGCGCGGCGGAGAGTGAAGTCAGAGCACACGCCCAGGTATCGCGGCCGTTGCGCCGGGCTCCGCGCCCGTCCCCGCTCGCCCGCATTTGCGCCATACTGGTCGCTCGATGACGACGCTCGTGCCCGGTCTCGGCAACCCGCCTTCCGGTGACGCCGCGGTCCGCCCGCAGGTTCTGGGAGCGGCCCTCTGAGCGTCGTTCCGTCCCCGATCATCGTCGGCGACGGGGCGGTCGTGGCAACGCCCTCGCCCGAGGCTTCGCAACGCGTGACCACCACCTGGTGGACGCTGGCCGCGCTCGCCGGCGGGCACTGCGCCGTGGACTGCTGCTCGGGGATCTGGCCGGTGTTCAAGACGCTGGCGCACCTCGACATCGCGACCGCCGGCCTGATCGCGACGATCGGCAGCATGGCCGGCAACGGCCTCCAGATCGTCTTTGGCGTGCTCGCCGACCGCGGCTGGCGCAAACGACTGATCGTCACCGGCGTCGCCGTCGCGGGTACCGTCACCCTGGCCCCGTGGGCGGTGCGCTCCTACCCGGTGATGGGCGCCCTGGTCCTGGTGACGAACGTCGGCTCGGCGGCCTTCCACCCCTCCGCCACGGGAGCCGCGGCCAACCTCTCGCGCCGACGCGTCGGCTTCATGATCGCGGTGTTCCTGGCCGGCGGCTACCTCGGCTATTCCCTGTCGCAGGTCCTGTTCTCGGCCGTCTACGAGTCGGCCCACGCTCTCACGCCGGTCATCGCGTTCCTGCCCCTCGCCATGGCCGCGGCCATCGCGTTCGGCCTTCCCGCCTCCGGCGAGGCCCGTCCGCAGCGGGGCGTGGAGTGGCGGACCTTGCGCGGCCATGTGGGCTCTCTCGCGCCGCTCTTCGCCGTTCAGACGTTCGCGAGCGCGGTCAACGTCTCGCTCATCTTCCTGCTGCCCGACCTGCTGGTCTCGCGTGACGCCGCGCCGTGGATCGTCCGCGGCGGGGGCCACTTCGCCCTGATCGCGGGCGGCTGCCTGTCGCTCGTCCCGGCGGGCCAGGCCTCGGATCGCTGGAGCGCCCGCCGCATGCTCGTGTTCGCCAACCTGACCACCGCCCTGGCCCTGGGTCTCCTGCTGCTGCGCGGCAGAGCGTCGACGGTCGACCTTCTCGTCGTGATGGCCGTGGGCGCGTTCAACGGCATCAACAACATCGCCGCCGTCGCCGAGGGCAATCGGCTCCTGCCGGGTCAGGCCAGCGCCGTGAGCGCGCTGCTCATGGGCCTGCCCTGGTGCGCCGCCGCCCTGGGCCCGTTCGTCGCGGGACTCCTGGCGGATCCCGCCCGCGGCGGAACCCCGGCCGGAGCCCTCGGCTGGTTCATGCTGCTCATGCCCCTCGGGCTCGCCGCCGCCCTTCGCGTCCGGCCCAGGAAGGCCTAGCCGCCCCGCGACGGTCTATCCGTCTCGCACCTGGGCGAGCTTCCGGTGGGCGTCGGCCAGCGCACGGCCGAGCGTGTCGCGCCAGGCCAGCGCCAGGCGCCGCTGCTCGGCCAGGAAAAGGGGGCCGGACTGCAGGGTGGCGAGGAGCGCTGCCCTTCGCCGGGCCTGCGATTCCTCGAGGGCCTTGCGGTCCTTGCCGGGGATCCCGGTCACCGGATCGAAGGCGAGGCTGCGGGCCGCGGCCAACTTGAACAGCAGGAGCGCGCGGACGAGGTCGAGGTCGATGTGCCGGATGGCCATGAGCCGCTCCGGCGCGATGTCGGCGGCCGTCGTGATGCCGCGGCCGGCCAGGCGTGCGATCTCGGCCGGTCCGAGTCCTGGAATCCGGGCGAACTCGAGGGCGAACGTCCGCAGGTGGTCCGGCAGGCGCGCCTCGCGGAAGCGCGCCGTGAGCTCCTCCCACTCGCGCTTCTCGACGGGCTCCAGGCTCTCGAGAGACGCCTTCGCGGCCTCGAGCTCCTTCTTCCGGGTCACGAAGCCGGCATCACCGCACAACTCCCTCCAATGAAGCTCGAGTCGGCGAATGCCCTCCTGGACCCTCGCGATCTCCTGCGCCTGCCGCTCGGCCCGCGTCCGCTCGAGGGCGGCGATGCGCGGCGAAAGGAGGCGCCGGAGGGCCTGCCCCGCGCGGAGGGCAGCCGAGGGTGGCGCCTCGCGGTCGACGTCTCTCCCCGGCGGGGACTCGGGGGGCGCCGCCTCGCCCGGGGAGAGGACCGCCTCGATGGCGCTCCACGTCGCGGCGAGGTCGAATGCGTCGGGGGCCGAGCCCTGGGCCAGGAAGAAGAACGACGGACCCCCGTCGTTCTCGATGCGGCACCAGGGGCACGAGCCTCGGACCGGCGCGTACGCGTGCCGCGGGTCGTCGCCGCAGATGGCGAGCTGTGCCTCGAGGGCGTCGAGCTCTCGCACCCAGTCCGCAGCCGACGGGCGCGGCCCTCCCGCGGCGGCCCCGCGAGAGAACGCGCGCTCGAAGAGGTCCGCCACGGGGCGCGTGACGTCCCCGAGCCGGAGCGAGAAGGGCGGGGGCTCCCAGCCCTGCCCACGCGCCTCCTGGCCGAACGCGAAGAGCCCCTCGCGGATCGCGGCCTCCACCGGGACGACCCGGGCGCGGTGTCGGCCCGCGAAGGGGTGCCGGCCCACGAAGAGCAGGTGGAAGACGAGGACAGCCAGGCCGAAACGGTCGTGGTCGTGCGTCCTCTGGACGCTGTCCAGCCTCTGGCCCTGGAGCTCGGGCGGGGTGAAGAGGGGCACCCCGACCCGGCACGGGTAGGTGTGCCCGCGGTGGGTGACCTGGAACGAGTCGCAGTCGATGAGGCGGACCGTCGCCTTGCGCGAGACGACGACGTTGCCCTCGTTGACGTCGCCGATGACGTGGCCGTGGCGGTGGACCGCGTCGAAGGCGGCGGCGAGATTGCGGGCCGCCCGCAGCAGGAAGGCCCACGAGGCGTCCGGGAACGCCGTCTTGCGGGCGGTCGGGCCGTAGAGCGCGTGGATCTCGCGGTGTCCGTCCACCCGTGGCATCAGGAAGCCGACGGCCTTCCGGGTGCGCGGGTCGAGCAGCAACCCTTGCGGCCAGGCGGCGAACGAGGCGAGCTCCTCCGTACCCAGCTCGACCATCGCCCCGAGCTTGCGGCCGGTCAGTTCGTCCGGCCGCCGCGCGTAGATCTTGGCCACGGACCGGGGCCACATCGGCACCGAGTAGACGGCACCCTCTCCGCCCTGTCCGAGGCAGCGGCCGAGTCCGGCCTCGTGCCCCTGCAGGTCGCAGAGGGTACGCACGCCTACGCCTCCCCTTCCACGCCCTCGCCCGCGGCGGGGAGGAGGCGTGTGGCGAGGACGAGCGTCTTGTCGTCGTCCGTCCTCCGGTTGACGGGAGGCGAGCCCAGGAAGGCGCGGAGCTCCTCGCGGAGGCCCTCGGGCTCGCCCTCGCCCTCGGCCCGCAGGCGGGCGAACATCGGCTCGAAGAACGGGCCGTGGGCCTCGCGGGTGCCGAAGCGCAGGGCGAGCCCCTGGAGCCCGTCCGTCAGCAGGGCCACCTCGTCGACGCCCTCCGCCGCGACCGTCTGGACCCGCTGGGCCGCGTCGTCGTCGGTCACGAACCACGTACAGTTGGCGTACTCGCCGGTCTGCGGCCAGAGGGCGGGGACGTACGCGCCGCCTGCCCCGCGGTAGACGATGGCCCCGTCGCCGATCTGGAAGAAGGCGGCCCGTGCCTCGCCCACGAGGGCGACGAGGAGGGTGCACGAGAAGTCGCGGCTCTCCCGCCGCTGGGCCCGCGCGGCCCGTGCGATCCTCTTCCGGGCCTTGCGCAGCCAGGGGATGAAGTCCTCGCGGCCGAACGTCGAGGGGTCCGAGGCCCGCCCGGCCCACCGCTCGGCCTGCTGGACGACCGCCGCGCACGCGAGCTGTGCTCCCTCGGGCGCGCGCTCCGACGTGCCCGCGCCGTCGGCCGCGACGGCCACGAGGAGCGACCCTCCCCTCCGCGGGCGCAGGACCCGCGCCGCGCAGGCGTCGGCGCAGGGCAGGCCCGCGGAGGCGTGCGCGGTCCCGACGACGGACGCCGCGAGCGTGCGCCAGCCGCGCGAAGGAGCTAGATCGACGCCCACCCGTCCGGCCCCTCGGTCGGGTTCTTGAGGGGGACCTCGTCGCCCGGCGTCGAGCGCGAGATGCTTTTCATCGAGTTGGAGAGCCACTGGAAGAGCCCCCGGAACTGGAGCCCTTTGAGCTTGAGGGGCTCGCGCACCGCGATCTGGCGGAGGATCTCCATGTTGGCGCCCTGGACGCCCACGGCGAACAGGGCGAAGGCCTTGGCCGCCTCTCCCTCCCTCACCTTCTTCGCGGCGGCCCCCCACTCGTCCGTCGGCGCGCCGTCGGTGATGAGGAAGATCCACGGGCGGTAGAAGGCAATGCCGTTCTCGCGGTAGACCTCCTTCCGCAGGCGGACGAGCTCGATCCCGGTCGAGATCGCCTCGCCCATCGGGGTGTTGTCCGCCGCGTGGACCCAGGGTGGCTCGAAGGCGCCCGCCGTCTCGAACTCCGTGGCGACGTTGACCGAGCCACCGAAGGTGATGCAGGCGACCTCGACCCGCTTCGACGCGAGATCGTCGGCCACGAGGTCGTCCCGGAAGGCCTTGAGCCCCGCGTTGAGCTCGGCGATCGGCGCGCCCTCCATCGAGCCGGACACGTCGAGGAGCAGCAGGCAGGGGCAGCGCGGTTCGGGGTTCAGCGCGAAATCACTCGTTCCGAACGACTTCTGGTCCACGGTTCGACCTCCCCTCGATGATCCTGCGGAGTCCTGAGACATCTGTTTACCCACGAATCAACTTTCGATCAGCGATCTCACCGCGGCGGTCCCTCCAGCCAAAAGTTCTTGACTTTTGGCCCTGTTAGCCTACAATTTACTCTTGAGTGAAATGATTGTCAAGGGCCATGAGTGAGAAGCGATTCCCGGGCCTCCACACCCGGATGAGGCGGCGGCGATTGCAGCTGGGTCTCACGGGCACCGAGATTGCCCAGCGGGCGGGCATCTCCACCTCCTATGTTTCCCTCATCGAGAACGGCGCGAAGGTGCCGGAGGAGGTCGTCGCTGCCGCCATCGCTCGTGCGCTCGACGACGACGAGGCACTCTACCGCGCCTGGGCCCGGGCCGCACGGCTCGGGATCGACGACCTCGCCCTCCTCAACGAGCTGGAGGCGATCGCCCGGACGCCGGCCTTCGTGAGCCTGGTCGAGAGCGGGGAGGAGTTGCCCCGATTCGAAGCACCGCCTGCGCTGCCCGGCGGCCATGCCCCTGCCGGAGACCTCGCCGCGCGCCTGCGGGAGGTGGCCTCCCGTCTCGGCCCCGAGGCCTTCGCGGCGCGCCGCGCCCGCCCTCGGTCGAGCCCGACGCTCCTCGCCGAACCGGAACGGCAGGCCGTCGTCGCCATCCCCGTCCTGGCCGCGGGGACCGACCCGTCGGCGCTCGAAGCGACCCCGGCGCGCTCCGTCGTGGACCGGTTGCTTCTCGACCGCCGCCTGCTCGATGGGGGCGACGCCCAGGAGCTCTTCGCCTACGAGGTCACGCCCGCCGCGACGAAGCACCTCCGGGGCCTGGCCGCGCCCGGGGACCGGATCGTGTTCCGTCGCCACGGCGCCGTCACGCCCGGCCGCATCTGCGCGATCCGCTCCGGCCAGGGGATCGTCCTCGCCCGTGCGCTGGTCAAGGAGGGATCGCTTCTCCTTCTCCCCGGCGAGGGCGAGCTGGACTTCGAGTCGATCGAGCTCCCGGATCCCGGGAAGCTGTCCGACGTCGTCGTGGGAACGCACGTCCTCCTCATCCGGAGGTAACCATGGAAGAGCGGGAGTTCCCGGTCCCTTCGCCATTGGGCCGCTTGGCCGGGGTCATCACGCCCCGCCGGCCTTCGCTCTCTTACCAGCTCGGCCTGGCCGTGGTCGCCTTCCTGATGGTGCTGTTGCCGGTGATCTACGTGGGCCTGATCCTGCTGGCCGGCTGGGGGGTGTGGAACCACGCCACGAACGACCTCTTCATCCTGCAAAGAGCGAGCGGCCTCTGGTTCAGGCTGCTGCTCTACTTCGGCCCGATCGTGGTGGGGCTCACCCTGATCGCCTTCATGGTGAAGCCGCTGTTCGCCGGCCGCCCGTCCGCATCGCCGGCAATCGGCCTCGACGCGGAGCAGGAGCGGTTGCTGTTCACCTTCATCGAGCGCGTCTGCCGGCTGGTCGGGGCCCCCCTGCCGCGCCGCGTCCAGGTCAATTGCGCGGTCAACGCCTCGGCAGGCTTCCGCCGGGGCGCGGCCAGTCTCTTCGGCCAGGATCTGACGCTGACGATCGGCCTGCCCCTCGTGGCGGGACTGAGCATGGAGCAGTTCGCCGGCGTGCTCGCCCACGAGTTCGGGCATTTCTCCCAGCGCGCCGGCATGAGGCTCACCTACGTGATCCAGCAGATCAACTACTGGCTCTTCCGAGTGGTGTGCGAACGCGACAGCTGGGACTTGCAGCTGGATCGCGCAACCCGGGCCGCTGGCTTCGGCGTCGGCGGCGTGCTGCACGCGGCGCGCGGCTGCGTCTGGCTGAGCCGGCGCATCCTCTGGGTGCTCATGCACGCCGGCCACGCCGTCAGCTGCTACATGCTCCGCCAGATGGAGTACGACGCCGACCGCTGCGCATGCAGGGTGGCCGGCAGCGACACGTTCCGCGAAACCATGCTCCGGCTGCAGGAGCTCAACCGGGCCTGCAACTCCGCCTTTGCCGCGCTGCGCGACAGCTGGAGAGCGCAACGCCTGCCGGACAGCCTGCCGCTGTTCATCGTGGGGACCTCCGCGGAAGCCCCTTCCGAGGTCTGCGACGAGGCCGGCCGGCGTGTGGCCGACACCCAGACCGGCATCTTCGACACCCACCCCTGCGACACCGATCGCATTCGCGCGGCGGAAGCCCTGGACGCGCCGGGCGTCGTCCGCTCGACCGACCCGGCCACGGCGCTGTTTCGGGACTTCCTTTCGCTGAGCCGGCGGGCCACGCGCCTCTCCTACGAGAAGGAGCACAAGCTGCCCATCCAGGGTCGGAACCTGGTGGACACCGAGACGTCCCTCCGCGAGACGCGCTCCCTGCACGCCACCCGTGCCCTGTCCGAGCGCTACTTCGGTGGGGTGAGCACGGTCTTCCATCCGATCTCGATCGGCATGCTGGAGCTCCTGCCGCTGCCGGACACGGAAGCGGGGCTCGCCGAGCTCCGATCGGCCCGCGATCGGATGAAGGCGGCCGTCACGCGGGCCCGGTACGCCCAGGGGCAGCAGGAGCGGATCGGGGACCGCCTGCTCCATGCTGAGAACGCGCTCGCGCTGGTGACGGCCGGCTTCGCGATCGAGCCGGCGCATTTCGGCCTGGAGGCGCGCACGCCGAGAACGGTGGCCGAGGCTATCACGCGCCTGGAGGACCAGAGGAAGCAGAGTGGGGCTCCCCTGGTCGAATACAGCCTCCGCGCCAAGGCCCGTCTGCGGGCGGCGCTGCGACAGCTGAGCAGCCCCTCGCAGGCGGGGCGCATCGCCGACGCGCAGGTGCTCCAGCAGGAGGTGACCCGGCTCGTCCAGGCTCTTTCCGTGTTGGCGCCGGCGCTCCCGCCACTTCACGACCTCGGTCGGACGCTCTCCGGGTGGCAATTGCTGCTCATGAACCGCGGTCGCCACTCCGACCCGGTCAGGGTGGACGGCGCGATCCGTGACCGTGCCGAGCAAGTGCGGGAGCTGGTGAGACAGGTGAGCCGCTGCATCAGCGGAGTTCCCTATCCGTTTCCCCACGCCCGGGGAGCGATCGCCCTCGACCAGTTCGTCCAACCGGTCGCGCCGTCGCACGACGAGTCGGAAGGCGTATTCAACGAGAGCCTGGCTTGCCTCGAGCGGCTGTTTCCCCTCTACGGCGAAGTGCTCGGCCGGCTGGCCCAGATCGCCGCGCAAGTCGAAGAGGCCCTGGCTCCAGAGCCGGCCCGCGGGACCGCCAGGGCCCCGGCTCGCGACCTCATGGCGCGGCTTCGGGAGGTGGCCTCTCGTCTCGGCCCCGAGGCCCTGGCGGCCCGCCGCCGCCCGGCAGGTCTCACGGGCGAGACCCGGCCACGTTCAGCGTCTGGCTGAGCCGCCGAACGAGCCGGCGCGTATCTCATGGCTTCGCTCCTTCCCCTCGCCACGACCGGACGGCGCGAAACGTCCCTTCGTAGACGACAGGGCCGCCCCTCGTGAGCGCGCGCCCGGCGAGGGGACGGTTGTACTCGGTGAGCGGTCCCGGCCGGTCCTTCTCGAACCCGGCGCGCAGGAGCTCCGCCTTCAGCTCCTCTTCGGTCAGGAAGCACTGGGGCTCGCCCGCGAACTGGGTGAACACGTAGGCCTCGCCGGGAACCGGCTCGTCGCCCGCGGCGAGCGTGTTGCGGGAGAAGGTGAAGACGAAGAGGCCCGCTCCCGGCCGGGCGACGCGCGCCGCCTCGGCGATCGCGCGGCGGAGCTCGGCGGCCGATCGCGCGAGATTCCAGATCCCGTGCGCGACGACGAGGTCGACGCTCGCGTCGCGCAGCGGCAGATGGTCCATGGGCGCGCGGACGAGGGCGACCCGGCGACCCAGGCCCTCCGCGTCCACCCGCCGGCGCGCCGCCTCGAGCATGGGCCGGGCCAGGTCGGTCCCGATGACCGTGGCCCCTTCGGCCGCCATGGGCGATGCGTTGCGGGCCGCCCCGCAGCCGACGTCGAGGACGCGCAGCCTCGGCTGGCGGGCGAGCTCGGCCCGGACGAAGCCCAGCAGGACCTCGTTGGCGGCGGCCGTGGCGAACCCGCGGACGACCCCCGTGCTCTCCCAGCGGCCGGCCATCACCGCGCCCTGAGGACGAGGGCGGTCAGGTCGTCGCTGCAGCCGGCCGGGCCCGCCCACGAGTTCACGGCGGTGAGGAGGCCGGTCAAGAGGGCGTCCGCGCCACCCCCCGCGCGCAGGACCTCCCAGACACGGTCGTCGCCGAACTCGCGCTCGTCCGGCGAGCTGGCCTCGGTCACGCCGTCCGTGACCATGGCCACCACGTCCCCCGGCTGGAGACTCACCTCGCCCACCTCGTAGGTCGCCTCGTCGAGGAGGCCCAGGGCCGGTCCGCCGTCCGTGAGTCGGCTCGCCGTCCCGTCCCGCGTCACCCGGTAGGGCGGGACGTGTCCGGCGTTGACGTAGGCGAGCCGGCGCGACGCCGCGTCGAGCTCCGCGTAGAAGAGCGTGACGAACCGGCTGGGCTGGGTGCTCGCGAAGAGGAACCGGTTCAGCCGCTCGACCAGGAGGGCGGGCGCCGCCGTTCCCGCCAGCGCCCGAACGGACGCGTGGACCGAGGCCATCAGGAGGCTGGCCGGTGTCCCCTTCCCGGAGACGTCGGCGACGACGAAGGCGAGCCGCTCGCCCCCCAGGGGGACCCAGTCGTAGGCGTCGCCGCCCACCTCGTAGCACGGGCGGCTCTCGGCCGCCACCTCGAAGCCCGTGATCTCCGGGGGGCACGGCGGGAAGAGGCCATGCTGGATCTCGCGGGCCACCTGCAGCTCGCGATCCTGGCGCTGCTTCTCCTCCCGGAGCCGATAGAGGCGCGCATTCTCCAGGGCGGCGAGGGCCTGCCGGCCCAGGGTCCGGGCAAAGTCCCGGTCCTCGGCTGAGAACGGCACACCAGACGAGCGCTCCCCGATCGCCAGGACCCCCTCCACCCGGGCGCCCGAGGCCAGGGGCACGGCGAGGACGAGCCGCGCCCTCTCCAGCCGCCGTCGCAGGAGTCCCTCGGGCAGCTCGGCCACCGCCTTCGGCTCGATCGTCCCCTCGAGCGCGCGCCGAGCGTCGTCGGAGGGAATGGGCTCGCCCTCCCTCTCGCCCCGCACCCCCCGCTCGTGGGCGAGGGCGAGTCCCTCCGGCCCCAGGAGGTAGAGGGCGCAGCGCGAGACCAGGAAGTGGCCCATCACGCTGGTC
>Ga0316622_100004386_pt1 | contig 10359 bp, 10 predicted proteins | sample OWC_Aug_OW2_C1_D_FD_207646 | JGI IMG/M metagenome (GOLD analysis project Ga0316622, IMG submission 207646) | Wetland soil microbial communities from Old Woman Creek delta, Ohio, United States - OWC_Aug_OW2_C1_D5_C | ecosystem: Environmental > Terrestrial > Soil > Wetlands | place: USA: Ohio... | reverse complement strand
CGCCGCGCTCGAGCACACGCTCGCCGCCGGGCGCCAGGCGCTCGTCTTCCTGAACCGCCGCGGCTACGCCGCCTGGCTGCAGTGCCCGGGGTGCGGCGCGACGGCCGAATGCCCGAACTGCAGCGTGACGCTCACCTGGCACCGCGCCCTCGGCGCGCTCGTCTGCCACCACTGCCAGCACCGGCGCGCACCGGGCGCCGCCTGCGCCGAGTGCGGCGGCCCACCGCCCCAGGCCTTCGGCGTGGGTACCGAGCAGATCGAGGCGGCGGTGCAGGCCTGCTTCCCGGGGGCGGCGGTGCGCCGGATGGACCGTGACGTCGCGCAGCGCCCGGCAGCCCAGCGACGCATCCTGGCCGACTGGCGCGCTGGCGACACCGACGTGCTGGTCGGCACGCAGATGGTCAGCAAGGGCCACGACGTGCCGGGGGTCACGCTGGTGGCGGTGCTGCTGGCCGACCTCTCGCTCAACGTCCCGGACTTCCGCGCCGGCGAGCGGACCTTCCAGCTGCTCGTGCAGGTGGCCGGACGCGCCGGGCGCGGCGATGCGCCGGGCCGCGTCCTGGTGCAGACGTTCCGCCCGGGGCACCCGGCGCTCGCGCACGCGGCACACCACGACTTCGAGGGGTTCATGGCCGGCGAGCTCGAGCGCCGCCGCGCGCTCGACTACCCACCCTTCGCGCGCCTGATCGCGCTCCGGCTCGACGCCGCCGACGCCGCCGGGGTCGAGCGCGCGGCCGACGACGTCGCCGCGCACCTGCGCGCCCTGGCGGCGGCGCGCGGGCTCGGGGCCGGAGCCGTGCTCGGCCCCGCGCCGCCGCCGATCGCGCGGCTGAAGGGCCGCCACCGCCGGCAGGTGCTGCTGCGCGCGGCGGATGTCCCGGCGCTGCGCGCCCTCGCGCGCGCGGCGAAGGCGCGCGAGGGCGCGCTGCACCGCTCGGGGTGCCGGCTGATCGTCGACGTCGACCCGTACGCGATGTGACCGGGCCCGCGGATCCGCGTTGCGGCTGCGGCGGGCGCCCGCTACACGGGAAGGGGTCCGATGCCCATCCGGCGCATCCACACCTTCCCCGACCCGGTCCTGAAGGTCGCGGCGTCGCCCGTCGCCAACATCGACGGCGCGATCGCCGCGCTCGCAGAGGACATGGCCGAGACCATGTACGCGGCGCCGGGCATCGGCCTCGCCGCACCCCAGCTCGGCGTCGCGCAGCGCCTGATCGTGCTGGACGTGCACGAGCATGACGACGGCCCGGGCAAGCACCTGCTCAAGCTCGTCAACCCGGTCATCGCGGAGCGCGAGGGCACGATCTCCTTCGAGGAAGGGTGCCTGTCGGTGCCGGACTACACGGCGCCGGTGGTGCGCGCGGAGCGCGTCCTGGTGCGCGCCTGGACGCCGGACGAGCAGGAGATCGCCATCGAGGCGGACGGCCTGCTGGCCGTGGCCCTGCAGCACGAGATCGACCATCTCGACGGCAAGCTGTTCCTGGACCGGATCTCGCGCCTGAAACGCGAGCTGTACCGCTCGCGGCAGAAGAAGCTCGAGCGGCAGGGGCGGGAGAGCGGGACATCGTCACGGCGGACGCCGGTCATCTGAGCGGCTGGCGCCTCGTCTTCATGGGCACGCCGGCCTTCGCGTGCCCGAGCCTCGAGGCGCTGCTCGCCCGGCCGCGGGACCGGGTGGTGGGCGTCGTCTGCCAGCCGGACCGGCCGCGGGGCCGCGGCCTGCACGTCGAGCCGCCGCCCGTGAAGCGGCTGGCCCTCGCCCACGGCGTCCCGGTCCTGCAACCGCGGACGGTGCGCGACGCGGCGTTCCAGGAGTCGCTGCGCGCCTGGGCCCCCGACCTCGTCGTGGTCGCGGCCTACGGGCGCATCCTGCCACGCGCCGTGCTCGACCTTCCGCCGCGCGGGTGCGTCAACGTGCACGCCTCGCTCCTGCCGCGCCATCGCGGTGCCGCACCGGTCGCGTGGTCGATCCTCAGCGGCGACGCGACGACCGGCGTCACGATCATGGCCATGAGCGAGGAGATGGACGCGGGCGACATCCTGCTGGCGCGCGAGACGCCGATCGCGCCGGACGACACCACGGGCACGCTGACGGCCCGGCTCGCGGCGCTCGGCGCGGAGGCGCTCGGCGACGCGCTCGACCTGCTGCAGGCCGAGCGGCTGCGGCCCCTGCCGCAGCCGGCGGAGGACGTCACCTTCGCGCCCAAGCTCGAGCGCGAGCAGGGCCGGCTCGACTGGCGCCGGCCCGCCGACGAGCTCGACCGGCGGATCCGCGCCGTGACCCCGGAGCCCGGCGCGTTCACCACCGTTGGCGGCAAGCTGCTCAAGGTCCACCGTGCGGCGCCGGCGCCCGGCGAACCCCCGGGCCGAGCGGGCACCGTGCTGCGCGTCGAGCGGCACGGCGTCGTCGTGGCGACGGGCGCCGGCGCGCTCCGCCTCCTCGACGTCCAGCTCGAGGGGAAGCGGCGCATGGATGCCGCAGCCTTCGCCGCCGGCGCCCGGCTCGCGCCCGGCAGCCAGCTCGGCGACGAGGCGTAGGCCGTGCCGCCCCCCCGCCGGGCGGGAACGCCTCGCCGCGCGGGTGACGCCCGGACGATCGCGCACGAGATCCTGCTCCGCGTCGAGCAGACGGATGCCTTCGCCGACGTCCTCCTCGCCGCACGCCTGGCCGACGCCGCGCTGGCGCCGCCGGATCAGGCCCTCGCCACCCGCCTCGTGTACGGAACGCTGGCCTGGCAGCTGCGGCTCGACACCCACCTCGCGGCGCTGGCGGACCGGGCGCTGCCGCGGCTCGACCCGCCGGTCCGGGCCGCGCTCCGGCTGGGGCTCTACCAGATCCTCTTCCTCGACCGCGTCCCCGCCTACGCGGCGGTGGACGCCAGCGTGCGGCTCGCGGGAGGACGAGCCAGCGGCTTCGTGAACGCTGTGCTGCGCCGCGCCGCGCGCCTCGGCCGCCAGGGTCTCGCCCTGCCCGACGCCGCGGCCGATCCCGTAGCGCGGCTCGCGGTCGAGTGGTCGCATCCGCGGTGGCTGGTCGAACGCTGGGTCGCCGAGCTGGGCGAGGCGGAGGCCCGGGCGCTCCTCGCCGCCGATACCGAGGTGGCTCCTACGGTGGTGCGCGCGAACCGGCTGCGCACGACGCGCGAGGCGCTCGCCGCCGAGCTGGCGGCAGCCGGCGTCGAGACCGCGCCCGCGCGCTGGGCCGCGGACGCGCTCGCCGTGCGCGGCGGAGCGGCGCGGCTCCACGCGAGTGCCGCCTGGCGGGAGGGACGGCTCGCGTTCCAGAGCGAGGCGTCGCAGCTCGCCTGCGCGCTGCTCGCGCCGGCGCCTGGGGCGACGCTGCTCGACGCCTGCGCCGCGCCGGGCGGGAAGAGCGCGTTGCTGGCGGCATGGACCGGCGACGCGGGCCGGGTGGTCGCGCTCGACCCGCACGTCGCCGGCGCGCGCCGCATCGCAGCCGAGGCCGCGCGGCTCGGTGCCGCGGCAGTCCGCGTCGTGGCGGGCGATGCCCGGCGGCCGCCGCTTGCGGGTCACGTCGACGCCGTCCTGGTCGATGCCCCCTGCACGGGGCTCGGCACGCTGCGCCGTCACCCCGAGCTGCGCTGGCGCCGCCGTCCCGACGACGTGTCCCGGCTGGCGCAGCTGCAGCGCGACATCCTCTCCGGCGTCGCGCCGCTGGTGCGCGCCGGCGGCGTGCTGGTCTACGCCGTCTGCACGATCAGCCGCGAGGAGAGCGAGGCCGTGGTCGAGGCGCTCCTCGCCGCCGAGCCGCGTTTCAGCCTGGAGGACGCCTCGGGGTTCGTGCCGCGCGAGCTGGTCGACGCCGCGGGCTTCCTCCGCACCCTGCCGCACCGCCACGGTCTGGACGGGTTCTTCGCGGCACGGCTGCGCGCGCAGGGATGACGCGGGGCGCGCGGGAGGCTGGCGTCCCCTCGCGTCGCGCGCTACGGGACGGCGTGGCCCGCACGATCGCGCCCTCGATCCTCTCGGCCGACTTCGGCCGGCTCGGCGAGGAGGTGGCGGCGGTGACGGCGGCCGGCGCGGACTGGATCCACGTCGACGTGATGGACGGGCACTTCGTCCCGCCGATCACGATCGGGCCGCTGATCGTCGCGGCGGTGCGGCGCGCCACGTCGCTGCCGCTCGACGTCCACCTGATGATCGAGCGTCCCGAGCGCCATGTGGACGAGTTCGTGCGGGCCGGCGCCGACCGCGTGACGATCCACGTCGAGGCCTGCCCCGACCCGATCCCGGTGCTCGACGCGATCCGGCGCGCGGGCGCCAGGCCCGGCCTGTCGCTGAACCCGCCCACCTCCATCGACGCGGTCGCGCCGTTCCTGCGGGCGGTGGATCTGGTCCTCGTGATGACCGTCACGCCGGGCTGGGGAGGGCAGGCGATCGTGCCGGGCTGGCAGGAGCGCGTGCAGGCGGCGCGCCGGCTGCGCGAGGCCGCGGGCCTCAGCTTCCTCATCGAGGTGGACGGCGGCATCAAGGCGCACAACGCGGCCGAGGCCGCAGAGGCCGGGGCCGACGTGCTGGTCGCTGGCTCGGCGGTCTTCGGCGCGCCCGACTACGCCGCCGCGATCCGCGTGCTCCGCGGACGGTAGGCGCGCGACCCGAGACACGCACCTCGGAGGCAGGGTGCGGGGGCGGCGGGCCTGCCGCCCCCGGAGATGCCCAGGCCTGCCAGTCGCCATCCGGCAGGTTCGCGTCCACCATGAAGGCCTTCTGCGGCGGCGCCGGGGACGGACCGCCCGCCCATTGACAGACCCGCCCCCGACGCCGCCGTGCCGGCCGCGGGACTCAGCTCCCGCGGCCCGACCCCGAGCCTGCGTCGCCGACCGTGATCTGGTCGCGCAGGCTCTCGTAGAGCTTGTCGCCGATGCCCTTCACCTTGCGCAGATCCTCGGGCACCTTGAACGGCTCGCGCGCACGGTGCTCGACGATGGCCTGCGCCTTCGATGGCCCGATGCCCGGCAGGCCCGCGAGCTCGGCCGCGCTCGCGGTGTTCACGTTGACGCGCCCGCCGGGATCGGGCTTCGCGGCCCCCGGCGGCGCGGCTCCGGCGCTGCCGACGAGCAGCGCGAGCGCGGCGATCGTCGTCAGGACGGTCCCCAGTCGCTTTCGCGTCTTCATCCGTCACCTCCTCGACGGCGCCCTCGCGGCGCCGACACCGGCAGCGCGAGCGCAAGCGCCGTGCCGGGTGGCAGACCCCGAGGGCGGGGGCGATACGGCGCGGGCGGGCCGGCCGCTGCAACGGTCCGTGGGACGATCCGTTGCAGGCCCTCGTCGCGGCCTTTCCTTCGTGCAGCACCTGTGTTAGCTCCGTTGCTCTCGCGTCATCGCCCGGCCCCGGGGTGTAGCTCAGCCTGGCTAGAGCACTGCGTTCGGGACGCAGGAGTCGCTGGTTCAAATCCAGTCACCCCGACTTCAAGCGCCGTGGTGTCGGTCGCGAGGCGGAGGAGCAGGGTGAGGAGGGCACGCACCAGGATCACGTGGGCGCTGGCCTTCGCGGCCATGCTCGCCGTGACGGCCGTCGAGGCACAGTCGCGCGGCACGCTGCAGACGACCGGCCGGCTGCGCGAGCAGGCCGACCAGAAAGCCCGCATCGTTGCGACCGTCGCCAAGGGCGCCGTCGTCACCGTCCTCGCCGAGGACCGTGGCTGGCTCCGCGTGCGGCTGCCGGACGGCGCCACAGGGTGGCTGTGGGCTGCCAACGTCCGCCTCGAGCGGGGCGCGCAGCGCGACGAGGCACCCGCGTCGAGCGCGCCGGCACCGGCCACGCTGGCGACCCCTGTGCCGGCCGCGGGGCCGACGAGCGACGAGCTCCGCGCCGTGCGCGCCGAGATCGAGGCGCTGCGCCAACGCCAGCCCGGCGCCAGCACCGCCGACCTCGAGCGGCTCCGGTCGGAAGTGCGGGCCCTCGCCGCCGCGCAGCGCGATCTCGAGCGGCGCCTGCACCTGGACGTGCCGGCCACCGTGCCGATCGACGTCGTCACGGAGGGAGCGGCGGGTGAATCGACGAGCGTGCCGGGCGGTGGTGGTGGCGTCGGCGCCGTCGCCGCCGTCCTCGTGCTGGCGGGCGGCGCGATCGGGTGGATCGGCAGCCGGCTCGCGCTGCGCCGCCGGGAGCGCCGCCAGCGCGTCCGGCTCTGACCAGCCTGCCGGCCGTGGCAGTCGCCTGTGCGCTCGTGGGCTATCTGCTCGGGTCGATCCCCAGCGGGGTGCTGTTCGCGCGGCTGGCAGGGGTCGATCCGCGACGTGGTGGTAGCGGCAACATCGGCGCCACCAACGTCGCCCGGCTGGCCGGGCTGCGGCTCGGGCTCGCCACCCTCGCCGCCGACGCCGCGAAGGGCGCCGCGGCCGTGCTGCTCGCGATGGCGAGCGGCCAGCCCGAGGGCGTCGTCGCCGCCGCCGGCCTGGCCGCCTTCCTCGGCCACCTCTTTCCGCCCGCGCTCGGGTTCCGTGGCGGCAAGGGCGTCGCGACCGCGCTCGGCGTGCTCACGGTGCTCGCGCCGCTTGCGGCCCTCGCCGCGGTGCTCGCCTTCGCCATCGTCCTGGCGGTGGGCCGCTGGGTGTCGGTGGCATCGCTCGCCGGGGCAGCGGTCGCGCCGGTGGCCGCCACGCTGAGCCAAGGCTGGGACCCGGCCGCGATCGTCGCGGCGGCGATGGCGGTTCTGATCGCGCTCCGCCACCGCGGCAACCTCCGCCGCCTGGTCCGCGGAACCGAGCCGCGCATCTGAAGCCCGCCGCACCGCGGCGTGCGGTCTGCCCGAAAGGCAGGCAGTGCCCGGCGCCTGGGCAGCCCAGGCGGCGAAAACCTCGTCTTTCCAGGCGCCTCCAGCATCCGTTCCGTGGCACCGCGGTTGCTTTTCTGCCCTCTGTCTTTCCACCAGGGGGGTGAGAACAATGGAGATCAGGAGAAGACCATCCGCGCCGCGGATCGCCGCCGCGGCGACCGCGATCTGTGCGCTGTCGCTCGCGACGCTGGCGCACGCGGAAGAGGCGGTGATGACCGTCGACAGTGGGGACACCGCGTGGATGCTGACGTCCTCGGCGCTGGTCCTGATGATGACGGCGCCCGGGCTGGCGCTCTTCTACGGCGGGCTGGTGCGCAGCAAGAACGTGCTGAACCTGCTGATGCAGAGCTTCATCCTCGTGGCCCTGATCAGCGTGCAGTGGGTGCTGTTCGGCTACTCGCTGGCGTTCGGCCCTGACATCGGCGGGGTGGTCGGCGGGCTCGACCACCTCGGGCTCGCGGGCGTCGGCGGCGAGCCGATGAAGCTGGCGCCCACGATCCCGGCCCTGCTCTTCATGGCCTACCAGATGATGTTCGCCATCATCACGCCCGCGCTGATCACGGGCGCCTTCGCCGAGCGCATCAAGTTCAGCGCGTTCCTGGTCTTCTCGCTGCTGTGGGCCACGATCGTCTACGACCCGCTGGCACACATGGTCTGGGGCGGCGGGCTGCTCGGCACGCTCGGCGCGCTCGACTTCGCCGGCGGCACCGTGGTGCACATCAGCTCCGGCGTCTCGGCGCTCGTCGCGGTGCTCGTCATCGGCAAGCGGCTCGGCTTCGGCTCCGAGCCGATGCCGCCGCACAACCTGCCCTTCACGCTCGCCGGTGCGGCGCTGCTGTGGTTCGGCTGGTTCGGGTTCAATGCGGGCAGCGCGCTCGGCGCGAACGCGCTGGCCGCCACGGCCTTCGTCACCACGAACACCGCGACGGCGGCGGCGACGCTGGGCTGGATGGGGGCCGAGTGGCTCGGGCGTGGCAAGCCGACGGTGCTCGGTGCCGCCTCGGGGGCGGTGGCCGGGCTCGTGGCGGTCACGCCGGCCGCCGGCTTCGTCACCCCGCTGGCGGCGCTGGCGATCGGCGCGGTCGCCGGCGTCCTCTGCTACGGCGCCTGCAACATGAAGTCGAAGCTCGGCCTGTACGACGACGCGCTCGACGTGGTCGGCGTGCACGGCGTCGGCGGCACCTGGGGCGCCATCGCCACCGGGCTGTTCGCCACCACGGCGGCGGGCAACCCGCTCGTGACCGACGCCAACCAGGGCCTGCTGATCTCGGGCCAGTTCGGCCTGCTCGGGGTGCAGATCGCCGCGGTGCTCTGCACCTACGTGCTCGCCGTGGTCGGCACGCTCGTCTGCCTCGGGATCACCAGCGTGGTCTGCGGCGGCTTGCGCGTGACCGACGACGACGAGTTCGCAGGCCTCGATCTCTCGCAGCACAGCGAGAGCGCCTACGTCTTCGGCGCCGCCGCGGGCGGCTACGAGCAGGCGACGCACGGGCTCGCGATGGAGCAGCGCTGATGGCACGGCCCGCCTTTACACGGTCGACCCCCTTCACTAGAGGAGGGCTCGCGGACACGACGCCCCAACCGGAGGCACGCTCATGAAAAAAGTCGAGGCAATCATCAAACCCTTCAAGCTGGACGAGGTGAAGGAGAGCCTCTCCGCCGTTGGGGTGCAGGGTCTCACGGTCAGCGAAGTGAAGGGGTTCGGGCGCCAGAAGGGGCACACCGAGCTCTACCGCGGCGCGGAGTACGTGGTCGACTTCCTCCCCAAGGTGAAGCTCGAGGTGATCGTGCGCGACGAGCAGGTCGCCGAGGTCGTGGAGACCATCGAGAAGGCGGCCAAGACGGGCCGGATCGGCGACGGCAAGATCTTCGTCCTCCCGATCGACGAGATCATCCGCATCCGGACCGGCGAGCGCGGCGGCGACGCGATCTGACGGCCGGACCGACCGTTCAACCCACAGCACGGCATTCATCAGGAGACGCTGCATGGCGACCCAGACCCCCAAGGACGTGATCAAGTTCGCGAAGGACAACAAGTGCGAGGCGGTCGACCTCAAGTTCCTCGACTTCCTCGGCATCTGGCAGCACTTCACCATCCCGATGTCGGAGCTCGACGAGGCGCTCTTCGAGGAGGGCTCGGGCTTCGACGGCTCGTCGATCCGCGGCTGGCAGCCGATCCACGCCTCCGACATGATCGTCGTCCCCGACCCGGAGACCGCCGTGATCGACCCGTTCATGGCGAACGTGACCTTGAGCCTCATCTGCAACATCGCCGACCCGATCACGAAGGAGGACTACAGCCGCGACCCGCGCAACATCGCGCGCAAGGCCGAGGCGTACCTGAAGCAGACGGGCATCGGCGACGTGGCCTACTTCGGCCCCGAGCCCGAGTTCTTCATCCTCGACGAGGTCCGCTACGAGCAGAACCAGCACACGGGCTTCTACCGGATCGACGCCGCCGAGGGGCAGTGGAACACCGGCCGCGCCTCCGACGCGTGCAACGACCGCAGCGGCCGCCTGATCGAGGGCAAGAACCTCGGCTACAAGCCGCGCTACAAGGAAGGCTACTTCCCCGTCCCGCCCACCGACAGCCAGCAGGACATCCGCGGCGACATGGTGCGCGAGATGGAGCGCTGCGGGCTGCGCGTCGAGAAGCACCACCACGAGGTGGCGACGGCCGGCCAGGCCGAGATCGACATGCGCTTCTCGTCGCTCGTGAAGATGGGCGACTGGCTCATGTGGTACAAGTACGTGGTCAAGAACGTCGCCCGCCGCTGGGGCAAGACCGCGACCTTCATGCCCAAGCCGGTCTTCGGCGACAACGGCTCCGGCATGCACACCCACCAGTCGATCTGGAAGGGCGAGAAGCCGCTCTTCGCCGGCGACAAGTATGGCGGCATGAGCGAGATGGCCATGCACTACATCGGCGGCATCCTCAAGCACGCGCCGGCGCTGGCCGCCTTCACCAACCCGACGACGAACTCGTACCGCCGCCTGGTGCCGGGCTTCGAGGCGCCGGTGAACCTCGCCTACTCGAGCCGCAACCGCTCGGCGGCGGTCCGCATCCCGATGTACTCGCCGTCGCCGAAGGCCAAGCGCATCGAGGTGCGCTTCCCCGACCCGACCTGCAACGGCTACATCGCCTTCGCGGCCATGCTGATGGCGGGCCTCGACGGCATCGAGCGCCGCACCAACCCGGGCGACCCGCTCGACAAGGACATCTACTCGCTCACGCCCGAGGAGCTGAAGGACGTCCCCTCGATGCCGGGCTCGCTGGAGGAGGCGCTCGGCAACCTGAAGAAGGACCACGAGTTCCTGCTGAAGGGCGACGTCTTCACCGAGGACGTGGTCGAGACCTGGATCGAGTACAAGTTCGCGAACGAGGTGAACGCCATGCGGCTCCGCCCGCACCCGCACGAGTTCGCGCTCTACTTCGACTCCTGAGCCGCGACGGCCGACGTCGCGGTGATCCCACCGGCGGGGCGGCGGGCCTTCGGGCTCGCCGCCCCGCGGCGTTTCGGGGCCGCGCTCCGGCCCCCCGCTCCGCCGGCCATGATCT
>Ga0316622_100004384_pt1 | contig 10362 bp, 8 predicted proteins | sample OWC_Aug_OW2_C1_D_FD_207646 | JGI IMG/M metagenome (GOLD analysis project Ga0316622, IMG submission 207646) | Wetland soil microbial communities from Old Woman Creek delta, Ohio, United States - OWC_Aug_OW2_C1_D5_C | ecosystem: Environmental > Terrestrial > Soil > Wetlands | place: USA: Ohio... | reverse complement strand
ACTGTTCTCTTCTATGTCATGGATCCCAACGATCCGGTCTTAGCTGTCTATCGGCTTGCGTTTCCGGGGGTCTTCAAGGACCTCAGTCAACTCTCGGGAGATCTGAAGCAGCACCTGCGTTATCCGGAGGATATGTTCACCATCCAGGCCGATCAGTACAGAACCTTTCACATGACGCTACCCCAGGTGTTCTACAACCAGGAGGATCTGTGGATGTTCCCTCAGCGGAAGTTCGCCGGCACAGCGCTCCCCATGCAGCCCTATTACATCCTGATGAAGCTTCCAGGAAGCGACGAGGTCCAGTACCTCCTCATGACGCCTTTCTCGCCTCAGAACCGGGACAACATGGTGGCCTGGATGGCCGCCAGGTGTGACTTCCCCGAGTATGGAAAGATACTCGTCTACCAGCTCCCGAAGGATAAGCTGGTCCTGGGCCCGATGCAGATAGAGGCGATGATCGATCAGAACACCACCATCTCCGGGCAGCTGTCTCTCTGGGACCAGAAGGGGTCGAAAGTCACGCGCGGGAACCTGATCGTTATCCCGATCGAAAACTCCTTCATGTATGTAGAGCCGGTGTACCTCACCGCCGAAGGCACGAATCTCCCCCAACTCAAGCGCATCATCGTGGTTTCGGGAGACAAGGTGGTGATGGAGCCTACGCTCGACGGGGCGCTCAACGCCCTCTTCGGCACGCAGCAACCCCAGGAGCGGACAACGCAGCCACCCAGTCGGCAGCTGGAGTTGGGCCAGGCGAGGGCGCAGCTCGAGGAGGCCCAGAAGGCTCTCCAGCAGGGAGACTGGGAAAAATTCGGCAAGGCGATGGATGTGCTTAAACGCCTGCTGACCGAGCCGCCACGATAGGGGCGCCACCGCCATGATGGTTGGGACTCCAGACTGGCCTCAGCGCCGCGGAGGATGCCTCGACGATGGACGTGCTCTGCATGGACAAGACGGGCGCACGATTACGATGGACCAACTGGCCGTCGCCGGTGTGATTCCGCTGGACCACTCGACGGAATCCGACGCACTGTTCGCTGGAGTGCTCGCGTCCCGAGAGGACAACCAGGATCCGATGGACCTGGCGTTCCTCGCCGCGGCAAAAGATCGGCAAGTCTTCGACGCCGTTCCTGCGGTCACGGCAGTCCCCTTCAAGCCGTTCGATCCCCAAAGCCGGCGGATGATCCTGAAGGCGACCTTCGTGGCCATCCCATTCGTGGTAACCGGCAAGTTCGTCGTCTCCGCTTTCGCGATGATGCTGCTCATGTTTATGAGGGATTTCGCGAAGCTCGCCCTCGCCACCGACCACGTCCGATCGTCCAGGAAGCCCGAGACCTTAAGCATCGGAGGCCTTATCACGGTGTCCGTGGTGTTGGGCGTGGCAGCGGTCGCGGAGGCTCTCCTCCTCTTGTTTATCGGCTGGTCACGCTTCGGTCTGTCGACCAACGACAAAGCCCTCGACACCTTCAGATTCCTGACTCTGCGGCGAGGCCGCAGCGATGGTCAAGCGGCTCAGGACTGGCTCCAGAGCGGAGCGGGAGATTCGGAAAGATGAATCCCACAAATAAACAAACGCAAACACTGCAGGCAGCACCGGCAAAGGGGTAAACATGAAGATTAACTCAGAGGAGTTTCGCGTGCGCCCAGGAGAAAAGTTAAGACTCAAAAAGTGGCCAACGTGCACAAAGCCCTGCTACATGTCGAAGGAAGACTATCAGGAAATCCTCGGCGAACACATCGAGGGGAGGAAGCTCTGGAAGCATTACACGAAGGCGTATGAAGCTTGCCTGAGCGAAACCAGCACGAAGCACGGGCCCTGGTATGTCGTGCCGGCCGACGACAAGGAAAACGCCCGGCTGATCGTTTCACGGGTCATCCTCGACACGCTCAAAGAACTCAAGATGAGTTACCCCGAGCCGACCAAGGCGCGTCGGAAGGAATTGCTGTCGATTCGCAAACTGCTTGCGAAGTAGCAGGGAGGAGAAACGAGCAATGAGCATAGCAGCGGCAACAACTCTCGATCCGGCGCAGCTGGATCAACTGTCAGTCGATACAATCCGTTTCCTGTCGGTTGACGCCGTGCAAAAGGCCAACAGTGGTCACCCGGGCCTGCCGCTGGGCGCCGCGCCGATGGCCTACGTGCTGTGGACCCGGTTTCTCCGGCATAATCCAGCCAATCCTCAATGGTTCAATCGGGATCGGTTTGTACTGTCGGCCGGTCACGGTTCCATGCTGCTGTACAGCTTGCTGCACCTCACCGGCTATGATCTGCCGCTCGACCAAATCAAACAATTCCGCCAATGGGGCAGCATCACACCCGGTCATCCCGAGCGCGGTTTGACGCCGGGTGTGGAAACAACCACAGGCCCGCTCGGCCAGGGATTCGGCAACGGTGTGGGCCTGGCAATTGCTGAAGCATATCTTGCGGCGCAGTACAATCGGCCCGGGTTTGAGATCATCAATCATTTCACCTATGGGTTGGTCAGCGACGGCGACCTTATGGAGGGCGTGGCTTCCGAAGCAGCCTCCCTCGCCGGGCAATTGGAACTCGGCAAGCTGATTTACCTCTTCGATAACAACCATGTGACGCTCTCCGCCGGTACGAACATCGCCTCTAACGAAGACTGCGCGCAGCGCTTCGAGGCGTATGGCTGGCACACGCAATCGCTGGAGAATGGGAACGATTTGGACGCGATCGACTCTGCCCTGCGCGCGGCGCGCAGCGAAGCGAGGCGTCCTTCGCTGATTCTCGTCCGCACCCACCTCGGCTACGGTTCCCCGAACAAACAGGACACGTTTGAAGCGCACGGTTCACCACTGGGTGTGGAAGAGGTAAAGCTGACGAAGCAGAACCTGGGTTGGCCCGTTGAGCCGCTTTTCCATATCCCACCTCAAGCGCTCGCCCACTTTCGCGAGGCCCTTGCGCGCGGCCGGCATGCTGAAGCCGAATGGCAGGATCGGTTTGCCGGCTACGCCCGGAAACATCCTGACTTGGCCCGGGAATTTCAACAAACGATGCGTGGTGAGTTGCCGGCCGGATGGGACGCGGACATTCCCGTCTTTCCGGCGGACCCGAAGGGAATGAAAACACGAGTCGCTTCGGGAAAAGTGATGAGTGCGATCGCGCCAAAACTCCGGTCCCTCATCGGCGGTTCGGCGGACTTGGATCCCTCGACGCACACCGCGCTGAAAGGCGCGGGCGATTTTGAATCTCCGGATCGCGCTACGGGCGACACTCAAGGCTCGAGCGGGGGCGGCTGGAATTATGCCGGCCGCAACCTGCACTTTGGCATTCGAGAACACGGGATGGGCGCGATTCTGAACGGATTGGCCGTGCACGGGGGCGTCATACCCTACGGTGCGACGTTCTTCATTTTCTCCGATTACATGCGGCCCCCGATGCGCCTGGCGGCGATGATGGGGCTGCGCGTGATTTATGTCTTCACGCACGACAGCATCGGGGTGGGGGAAGACGGGGCCACTCACCAACCGGTGGAACAACTTGCCAATTTGCGCGCCATTCCGCACCTGATCGTGATCCGGCCCTGTGACGCGAATGAAACCGCGTGCGCATGGCGCGTGGCAATTGAAACACGGGACCGGCCGGTTGCGTTGGTCCTGACCCGACAGGACGTGCCGACCCTGGACCGCAATCGCTACGCCTCCGCTGAGGGATCAAAACGCGGGGCCTACATCCTGGCCGAGGCGGCAAACGGCCGGCCCGAAGTCATTCTGATCGCGACGGGATCGGAAGTGAGTTTGATCGTGGAAGCGCGGCAGCAGCTTCAGAAGCAGGATATTCAAACGCGCCTCGTATCCATGCCCAGTTGGGAATTGTTCGATGCCCAAACGGAGGAATACCGCCGCTCAGTATTTCCTCCATCCGTCCGCACACGGCTCGCCGTGGAAGCAGGTGCGACCCAGGGGTGGCATCGCTACATCGGCGAATGGGGCGACGTGATTGGCCTCGACCATTTCGGCGCCTCCGCACCCGGAGCGGTGTTAATGCGCGAATTCGGATTTACCGCGGAGAACGTCTGCAAACGAGCACTAGCCTTGCTGGAGAAGAACGATGCCTGATCCTCGAACAGAGCTGTCAAGAACGCCGAAACGCATCGGAATCGCCGCCGACCATGGAGGGTTTGAATTGAAGGAACAGCTGGCCAGGACCTTGCGCGAGGCCGGCTATGAAGTAACCGACTTCGGCGACTGCCAGCCGCGGCCGGACGATGACTATCCGGATTTTGTTGTGCCTTTGGCCCGTTCAGTTGCCCGCGGCGAGGTGGACCGCGGTGTGGCCATCTGCGGCAGTGGCGTCGGTGCTGGCGTTGTCGCCAACAAGGTGCCTGGCGTGCGGGCGAGCTTGATCCACGAATCGTTTTCCGCGCACCAGGGAGTTGAGGACGACGACATGAACTTGATCTGCCTGGGCGGCCGCGTGCTCGGCCAGGCGCTCGCCTGGGAATTGGTCAGAACCTTTCTCCAGGCGCGATTCAGCGGCGCCGAGCGTCACCGGCGTCGTCTGGCCAAAGTCGCGGCACTGGAAAGTTGTGAGGCAAGAACATGGAAGTAAGCCCTTCTGCAGGGAAGCCGGCCGAAGCATCGATGCTGGTGAACATACCCAGACTCATCACGGCCTACTACACGGAAGCGCCGGATCCTTCGGTGCCGGAACAACGGGTCGCCTTCGGCACCTCAGGACATCGTGGTTCCGCATTCGAAAAGGCTTTCAATGAATGGCATATCCTTGCCATCAGTCAGGCCATTTGCCTGTACCGGGAGCAGAAGAAGATCGATGGCCCGCTGTTTCTCGGCATGGACACGCATGCCCTTTCCGTGCCGGCTCTCGCCAGCGCGCTCGAGGTGCTGGCGGCAAACGGGGTGGAAGTCATGATCGCACAGGGCGATGAATATACCCCAACCCCTGCCGTGTCCTACGCGATTCTCACCTACAACCGCGGGCGCAAGAGAGGACTCGCCGACGGCATCGTCATTACGCCGTCACACAATCCGCCTCATGACGGCGGGTTCAAATACAATCCCCCAAACGGCGGGCCGGCAGAATCCAACGTTACCGGCTGGATCGAGGCGAAGGCAAACGAGTTTCTCGAGAATGGCCTTCTGGGTTTGAAAAGGATTCCTTTCGAGAAGGCTCTTCGCGCCCCCACGACGCACCGGCATGACTATCTCGATGCTTACATTACTGATCTGGCCAATGTCATCGACATGGACGCCATTCGCGCCGTGAAGATCAGCATGGGAGTCGATCCGCTCGGAGGCGCCGGGGTCCACTACTGGAGGCCGATTGCCGAGCGTTACGGATTGAACCTCACGGTCGTGAACGAGGCCGTCGACCCGACCTTCCGTTTTATGACTGTGGATTGGGACGGCCAGATCCGCATGGACCCATCCTCACCCTATGCGATGCAGAGGTTGATCGACATCAAGGATCGCTTCGAGATCGCCTGGGCCTGCGACACCGACCATGACCGGCACGGAATTGTCACTCGAAGTGCGGGATTGCTGCCGCCCAACCATTACCTTTCCGTCGCCATTTTCTATCTCTTCCAACACCGGCCGAAGTGGCCCAAGACAGCGGCTGTGGGCAAGACGGTGGTGAGCAGCCAGATGATCGATCGTGTCACAGCGAAGCTTGGCCGCAAAGTCTACGAAACCCCGGTTGGATTCAAGTGGTTCGTCGACGGCCTGCTCGACGGCTCACTGGGCTTCGGGGGCGAAGAGAGCGCGGGTGCGTCTTTCGTCCGTCTGGACGGTAGCGTCTGGACGACGGACAAGGACGGAATCGTCCCTGCTTTGCTCGCGGCGGAGATCACGGCGCGGATGGACCGCGATCCCGGAGAGATCTACCGCGAGCTCACGCGCGAGTTCGGCGAGCCGCTATACGACCGTGTTGAGGCGCCGGCCACTCCGGAGCAAAAGGAATTGCTGGAGAGACTCTCGCCGAAGCAAGTTCAAATCAAAAACCTGGCCGGCGAAAAGATCAAGACCATCCTCACCAACGCGCCAGGCAACGGCGCGCCCATCGGCGGGTTGAAGGTGGTGGCGGAGAGCGGATGGTTCGCGGCGCGTCCATCAGGGACCGAAAATATCTACAAGATCTATGCGGAGAGCTTTCGTGGAGCCGATCATCTGCGCCGCATCCTGGAGGGAGCACAGGCGATCGTCAGCGACGCTCTTGCGCCAGGAGGGTCGACGGGAAATGGTTTGAGGAAAGAACATGATCGAACCGAAAAACCAGCTTGATGTCGCGCTGCCGCCGGACGCCGTCGCCGCCGCTGAGCTGGAAATGCTTCAGCGCGAATCATTCAGCTACTTTCTGCATGAGACGAATCCAGACAACGGGCTGGTGATCGACAAGACCGCAGCGGATTGGCCTGCCAGTATTGCCGCCAGCGGCTTGCGTCGGGCGGGTTTTGGTGGGGGCTGGTTGTGAACCATTCGGGATCAAGTCCGGGACAAAAGTGAGGGAGGGATCATGAGCAAACAAACCCGTGTCATCCACCCGATATATAGTCTTCTACCTACAGAAGTCGAGGGATTCTATCCTCTCGCCGAGCTCGCCTTGGATATGCGCTGGTCGTGGAATCATGCCGCTGACGAATTGTGGCTGCAACTTGATCCCGCGCTGTGGGAGCTCACGCATAACCCTTGGGTAGTCCTGCAGACGGTTTCGCGGGAGCAGCTCGAGCGCGTGCTGGCCGATCCCACCTTCCGAGGGAAAGTTGATGCCCTCGTGCAGTCCAAGGAGCGCGCGGCCGCGGCGCCGGCTTGGTTTCAGCAAAATCATCCGCATCCTCCCCTGACCTGTGTCGCGTACTTCAGCATGGAATTCATGTTGAGTGAAGCGCTCCCGATCTATTCGGGAGGACTCGGCAATGTGGCCGGCGATCAGCTTAAAGCCGCCAGCGATCTGGGCGTGCCGGTGGTCGGCGTGGGGCTGCTCTACCAGCAAGGCTATTTTCGCCAGGAGATTGACAAGGACGGGGCGCAGCAGGCCCTATTCCCGTATAACGACCCCGGACAGTTGCCGATCACGCCGTTGCGCCAGCCGAACGGGGATTGGCTACGGTTGGAAATTGCGTTGCCCGGTTATTCGGTCTGGCTGCGCGGCTGGCAGGTCCAGGTCGGCAGAGTCAAGCTCTACCTGCTGGACAGCAATGACGCGGCGAACATCCCTGTTCATCGAGGGATCACCAGCGAGCTTTACGGGGGCGGCCCGGAGTTGCGCCTCAAGCAGGAACTGCTCCTCGGGATTGGCGGATGGCGGCTGCTCGGTGCGCTCGGCATCAAACCCGAAGTCTGCCACCTGAATGAAGGGCATGCGGCCTTTGCCGTGCTGGAACGCGCCTGCGGTTTCATGCAGGAGACCGGGCAACCTTTCCAAGTCGCACTGGCCGTCACGAGAGCGGGTAACCTCTTCACCACTCATACGGCGGTGGCCGCCGGCTTTGACCGTTTCGCTCCGGCCCTCATCGAGCAATACCTCAGTGGCTATGCCGAGCAGAAGCTCGGCATCACACTCCACGATTTGCTGGCCCTGGGCCGCCAGAACCCGAACGACTCGTCCGAAAGCTTCAACATGGCATATCTGGCGGTCCGCGGGAGCGGGGCGGTCAATGGCGTGAGCCGCTTGCACGGGACGGTGAGCCGGCACATCCTGCAGCCTCTCTTTCCAGGCTGGCCTCAGGACGAGGTGCCGGTCGGACATGTGACCAACGGAGTCCATATGCCGAGCTGGGACTCGGCGGCAGCCGACGATCTTTGGATGGAGGTCTGTGGCAAGGACCGCTGGCTGGGGATGAAGGAAACATTGGAGCAGGACATTCGCCGCATCCCCGACGCCAGGCTCTGGCAACTGCACACCAGGGCCACGGAATCTTTCATTGAATACGTTCGCGAACGCTTGTCGAGACAACTGGCTGCCTCAGGCGCGGCGCCCTGGGAGGTTGACCTTGCGAAGCGGCTGTTTAACCCCAACGCTCTGACACTGGGCTTTGCGCGCCGCTTCGCGACCTACAAGAGACCGAACCTGCTGCTGCACAATCCGGAGCGTTTGCTGCGCCTTTTGGCCAATCCTGAGCGCCCGGTGCAACTCATCATCGCCGGCAAGGCCCATCCGGAGGACCGGGCGGGGCAGGCCTTGATCCATGAATGGATAAATTTCATCCGCCAGCCGGAGACCCGACCCCACATCGTCTTCCTGAGCGATTACGACATGCTGTTAACGGAGCACCTGGTGCAGGGGGTGGACGTCTGGATCAACACGCCGCGGCGGCCCTGGGAGGCGAGCGGGACGAGCGGCATGAAGGTGCTCGTGAATGGAGGCATCAATTTGTCGGAGTTGGATGGTTGGTGGGCGGAAGCCTACAGGCCTGAAGTGGGGTGGGCGTTGGGGGATGGGCAGGAGCATGGCGACGATCCGGCCTGGGACGCTGTCGAAGCCGACGCGCTCTACGACCTGCTCGAGCGGGAGGTGATCCCGGAATTTTATGACCGGGACGAGAACGGCATGCCCACCGCATGGGTCAAGCGGATGCGGGAAAGCATGGCGCGGTTGACACCGCGCTTTTCCGCCGACCGCACGGTGCGCGAATACACCGAGCAACACTACCTCCCGGCTGCGGCCGCCTACCGTGAACGCGCTGCCGATAAAGGCGCAATCGGCAGGCAAATAATCGATTGGCAGCACAGTCTGGAACAGAAATGGACCACGCTACACTTCGGTGAAGTGCAAGCTGAAACTGACGCGGAGCGGCACATTTTCAAGGTTGAAGTCTATCTGAACGACCTCGACCCGAATGCCGTGCGAGTCGAGCTTTATGCGGACGGATTCAACGGCGGCGTTCCGGTGCGGCAGGAGATGAAGCGCGGCCAACAGCTGGCTGGCGCGCCGGGCGGCTACGTCTACAGCGCGGCTGTCTCTGCGGCCCGCCCGCCATCGGACTATACGGCGCGATTGATGCCGCACCACGACGGCGTTGCGATCCCGCTGGAAGACGCGCGAATCCTGTGGCAGAGATGATCCGATCGACGGAAGAAAAGGCGATGGAGAAAGCGACTGCAATCACCTGCGCGTTTCTGGATATCGGCGGTGTCCTGCTCACCAACGGGTGGGATCATCATACCCGCAAACGGGCGGCAGCGTACTTCAGGTTGGAGCTGGCCGAGATGGAGGATCGGCACCACCTGACCTTCGACACCTACGAGGAGGGAAAGCTCACGCTGGAAGAATATTTAGGCCGGGTGGTCTTCTACCAAAAGCGACGGTTCACCCGGGCTCAGTTTCGGCGCTTCATGTTCGCGCAATCGAAGCCATACCCCAAGATGATCGAACTGGTCGCTCGGCTCAAGGTCCGTCACGGGCTGAAGATCGCGGTGGTCAGCAACGAAGGGCGCGAACTGAATGCGTATAGGATTCGAGAGTTCAAGCTGGACGGGTTTGTGGATTTCTTTATTTCCTCCTCCTTCGTCCACCTCCGCAAGCCTGATGCGGACATCTTTCGGCTCGCCCTGGACATCGCCCAGGCGCCAGCCCGGCAGGTGCTCTATATCGAAAACACGCCGATGTTCGTCCAGGTTGCGGAAGGTTTGGGGATTCGAAGCATTCTTCACACGGATTACAGGTCCACGTGCGCCAAACTGGCCTCGTTTGGATTGGAGGCTGCAGAATGAGCGAAGAACCATCCGTGAAACCAGCCAAACCATCCGTCCTTGCGATCAATGGCGGCTCGTCGAGCATCAAGTTCGCGCTGTTCGAGGCCGGTGATTCGCTCCGACGGATTCTGGAGGGCGGGATTGAGCGGATTGGACTGCCGGAGGCCGCCCTGCGTGTGAAAGGCGTGAACCAGGCGGACAACTTCTCGCGGTTAGTGACTGCGCCGGATCACATGGTGGCGGTCGGCGCTCTGATGGATTGGATCGAGGAACGCGTCGGGCGTGACGCATTGACCGCGGTGGGGCATCGCGTGGTGCATGGCGGGCCGAAGTATAGCCAGCCGCAGCGAATCACTGCGGAAGTGCTTGAGGAGCTGCACCGGCTCAGTCCATTCGATCCCGAGCATCTGCCGGAGGAGATCCTTTTGACCGAGGCGTTTCATCGCCGATTTCCTGACCTGCCCCAAGTGGCGTGTTTCGACACGGCTTTTCACCATGATCTGCCGCGCGTGGCCCGGTCGTTGCCGATCCCGCGCCGCTACGAAGCGCAGGGGGTGCGGCGGTATGGGTTTCACGGGTTGTCGTACGCGTTTCTTATGGGAGAGATGGCCCGCCTGGCCGGAGCGGAAGCGGCACTAGGTCGGGTAATCCTTGCCCACCTCGGCAATGGCGCGAGCCTGGCGGCGG
>Ga0316622_100004383_pt1 | contig 10362 bp, 10 predicted proteins | sample OWC_Aug_OW2_C1_D_FD_207646 | JGI IMG/M metagenome (GOLD analysis project Ga0316622, IMG submission 207646) | Wetland soil microbial communities from Old Woman Creek delta, Ohio, United States - OWC_Aug_OW2_C1_D5_C | ecosystem: Environmental > Terrestrial > Soil > Wetlands | place: USA: Ohio... | reverse complement strand
GCTCAGCTATCCTATCAGCAGCAAACCCGAACATCTTCACGAACTTGCCGGTGTATCTTGTGTCAAAGGCAGCAACTTTCGCTCCCTTGACGAGACTCTCGGGTAGATCTCTTAGAAGGTCTTGAATTGGCTGAGACGGTCTGCCTCCCAGTGTGGGAGATCCTATCACGAGGACATCTGCAGGCTCAAGATTCGAAGCGTCTACGTCGCGCACGCGTGACACTCTCGCCTCTCCCCCTATCGCAGCTCCCATCGCCTTCGCAATGCTCTCTGTGTTGCCGTATACCGAATCGTAGATGATCACGACTTTCATGGAATCCACTCGATCTGCCGACTGCACTAGACACTAATGAACGGGTAAATGAACCTGTCTCTACTGGTCATAGTCCGAATCGTAGGGTTTTACATCGTAGACAGGCGAGCCGTCGAACGCGTCTAGTCCTGTGACGATCAGCGTATTTCGACTAGCCTTGATCAGGTGGACCAGCGTCAGACCGAGATGGTTCGGTCTCTGTATCCCTCTGCTCGCGAAGATGCCGATCTTTGACTTGTCTTTTGCCTTCCTTGGTCGAACCAATGACTGCGATCCTCGCACTCGATGGAATCCGAATATCACCCATATTCGACTGCATTCCCTGACGCGGTACAGACCCTTGGCATACTCTTCCTTGAACACAAGTCTCGACCTGATCCTGCGCCAATCGCCTTTTGGTGTTTCCTTCACTCCATTGAAGACTGTAGCTACCGGCGTCAGTCTCATAGTACCATCCTCCAGCGGCAGACTAGCCTTGTCGTCAGGAATAAACCTTTGTCTTGTGAGTGTCGGAGAGCCCCCTCCTTGGTCCCTTCCGAGACCAAACCACCCTTCAGTCTAGCTGGCGATTCGAATCGTCTGACAGCTTCTCGGACAACTCTCACAGAGCATTCTTGATACACCAATGCTATCTCGCAGAAACCATTAAGAGAAGCTTCTGTGCTGTGATTCCCGAGGTGGTTTAATGAAATTCATCACCTTGGCGAGATGGAAAGTAAAACCAACAAAGCAGATCGTCGCTCAGACGACTAAGATGTTCGAGCAGGCCACAGAAGAAGGTGGCAAGATCTTGGCTGTGTACTGGACTCTTGGCAAGTACGATGCCGTGGTCATTTCAGAGGGGAAAGACGAGAAAGCGGCTATGAAGGCTATCTTGCGATTCGGCGAGATGCTTTCCACGCAGACTATGGTAGCGATTACCCATGAAGAGGGGCACGCGCTTCTTGACTAGTCGTTGACCGAGTGCGTCCAGGGATTGTCCCGCAAAACCCTTTCCCCGTGTCTTTCTGTTTATCGATTCGATGTTCCATCCCTCTGGTCCTTTCCGAGGCTGCCTAAGACTCGAGCCATTCCCTGATGGTCGATTCGATACCGGACCAGGATGCCAAAAGGAATTTATCAGTGACGACAACAGTGACCGTGTTGCCCGATCTCGTGTAGCTACCCTTTATCCGACCCGCAAAGGTGGCTGCTGTTGAGTCACCTGAGAGACTGACTCCTCTGCCTCTTGCCAGCTCCTGCACTTGTTTGAACTTCTCCTCGGGGTCGCCACGTAGCTGAAACGTGTATGTCTGAGCCATTCTGTCCCCCTTCGATATCGCCCGGCGTCCCTATGGTCTTTTCCGAGGCGAGACTCACGCTGCTTTCGTTTCCTGCTCTGCCGCTTTGTCTCTCCTGTTCTCTTCGTTTGCCAACCACTCGAAATCCCCGAAATGCCCAGGCGTTGTGTGTTTCCTCCACTCAAGGCACCACGGTTTCAGTTTCTCCCAATTCATGCTGAAGGTCATGACAGAAGTGACCGTCTTGTAGTCCACAATCTTGTACCTGACTAGCGCTGCCATCCAATCTAGGGTGTCCGCAATCATGAGAATGTCTACTCTTGGTACTGTCTTTTCAATCGATTCAGCACTCTGATAGTCCGCAAGAGCGTACTTCGCCATGGCCTCCTCGAATTCACGGGAAGTCCAATGCTCACCCATCTGCGAATATAACTCCGTTCTCCTATCTCTAGACATCACTCGCAACTCATAGACTGCGACCAGTGCGCCCACGATGAAGGCTGCATAGGTCACACCTTCCAGCACTTGTAGTAGGTCCACCACGACAACTACCTCGGGCTGGAATCGCCTTTCCTCCCCTATGGTCTTTTCCGAGTGAGAGCTCCTCTCGCCTTGAGTTCATCGAAGTACTCTTCAAGGCCGGGTAGCTTCTCAAGAGACCGATACCACTTGTGGAAGGCGTCGTTGTCAAATTCGACGACGACTCCACTACATGATATGATGACTGAGCGATCCGGACGCTTGAGAAACCCCATCTCTAGTGCTTCGGGTCTAACCTCATCTTCAAATTTCCATTCAAACTTCTCATTCTCGCCCAGGCGTTTGTCCTCGTAGTTAATGAATTCCTCGACATCAAAGGTGAAGGCGTCTGGGTTCCCTTGGTTCAGGAGTCTCGTTATGACCTCCTTAAGAGGGCCATCTTTGAACACCATTATTCTTCTGTGCTTTGGAGGATGAATGAACCGGCTTGCGGATGCCTTGATCCATAGATTCACCTTCTTCATCTCCTCCTCGTTATCGACTGATGTTATTCTTGGCGGTCGGCATCCAGGAGTTGAGAACAGAATGAGATACGAATTCAAGAATTCCTCTCTTGTAAGGAGTCGATAAAATCTATGGGTCTTTGATCGGTCAGATGCCTTCTCGTCGGTGATGTGAGGCTCGAACCCCATAGCCCTCATCACCAGACTGAGATGCACAGAGGGGTCCACTTCTCCATGAAATTTCACAATTGCCTCATACTCGGTGAGCTGCTTGTAGACAACCTTGAAAAGGGTTGCCCCTCTGCTGACGATAGTTATCCTCTTGACTGGCTTCTTCGCCATTTCACTCGATAGGCTATCGCTCGTCCTCCCCTATGGCCTTTTCGAGAATCCTGAGTCGCTGATCGGAGGAGCATTCGGAAGGGGAATGTGGACTTTCATAATCATGTGTCCTACATTTGGCATTCGAACCCCGATTTGAAGTTCGATGCCATAGCACTTTCTGAGAGGGAACAGAAGTCACTTTATGGTTCTTGCTTTAAATAGGTTTAAGTGCCAGGTGAAGGTAGTAAGCCCCTTTCTGTTCCCGTTTTTCAACGGTGATGGCATCCGACTATTGCACTCTACCCGCCGACGATGAGAGATCGATACGGCCGTTTGAGCTTGCTCCAGTGGGGAGTCGCCGTTTCATCAAATCCCCGGGAGACTTCATCCACAGAGGAATCATGACGTTATCCCGAGACTGTGTCGTTTCTGCGCCCTTGCCAGGACTCTCGCCCTGCTGCTCTGGCAGCCCACTTTCTCACGGAGAGGGGACTTTCCTCAGCCGGCTCGCGATGAACGCAAGCCTACCGTCAGCCATCCACCTTCTCCTGGCGAAAGGCTACTAGAATCTCGCAGGTACAAAAGACTTTCTGCCGTCTCTAGGCTGGTAGATGGGATCAAAGAATCCTTCTGTCTGAGAACGCAGATTTCACAGTCACCTTGCCGGTGTTCGTGTCAAGATAAGCAGATCGACCTTTCGAGCCTTCGATGTCCTCCCCGGTGACTCTTATGCCCAGTTCTCGAAGGACCTTCCAGACCTCAGTGCAATTCGCCTTGCCTATGTCCTTCACGTATAGGTTCATGCCTGGGAACATCTGAGCCCCTCCGACGAGCTTGGCGACTATCCTGTCCTTGCGCGCACCCTTGACCAGCATCTCCTGCAGGAGCTTCCTCGTTCCCGTATCCGCATATTTTTCGGGGTTTTCTGGACTGCTCCTGGGAGCGTTAGGGAGAAGGACGTGGACGATGCCGCCCAGCTTGGTCACTGGATCGTACATGATGACTGCCACACAAGATCCAAGACCTATGCAGGCCAGTGGCTCGGGCGCTCTGACAATGATGATCTGACCGATCCCCACTGACCTCAGTTCGGTCATCCTTTTGGATCTCCCATCCTGTCAAGTATCAGCTTCAGCGTCGACTCTTCTGGTAACATCAGGAAGTAGCCTTCGAATTCCCTCCCAATCCCCTTGAAACAGGTGTGGACCGCGAGGACAGTATCCACCTTCGCGCCAAGGGTTGCCAAAGGCATGTCAAGGACCGCACCAAGGAGGTCTACTGTCGCGTCCGGTGGCGAGGGAATCATGTCAATGTTGACCATCTTCGAAACAGCTATTAGATACCAGCAAAGGCAGATGTTCCCAACCTCCTTCAGAGCAGATCTTTGAAGGCTGTTGAGATTCGCGAAGTCGACGTCTTCTTTGGTCAGGTGCTCAAGCAGTGTCTTGGCAGAGTGTTCCGGCAATATCACGAGGATTCCGCTTCTCAGATCTCCGCAAAGCTGTGTGTAGGAGCCAGCGACGACCTGATCGGGTCCTCCGAGCCAGTCAGTGACATTGGCAAGAGGCAGAATGCTGCATGCGGTGACCTCGTTCATGAGTTCGAGGTCGAGCAACGATGACAAGGCGGTCGCAGCGCTTCCCGCTCCTATGTTCGCGAATTCTCTTATTGTCTCCAGTACTCTGCCCGCGTGTTCTTCGGTCATCTAGCTAGCCTCCGAGTATCGAGTCCACGTCGATTATCAACGCTATCTTCCCGCTCCCAAGAATCGTTCCTCCGGATATTCCCCTGACTCTATTCAGGTGCCTGTCGAGGGATTTCACGACAATCTGCTGGTGGCCGATCAGTTCGTCGACTGCGAGCGCCGCCCTCCTGTCCCTGCTCTGCACGACAAGGGCGCTGATTGGGCCGGAAGTCTTCTGTTCTTCAAGACCATAGAAGGTTCGCATCCGGATGAGGGGCAGCACCTCCCCTCTCAACTGAACGACTTCTCTCGCTCTGATTTGTTTGATTTCCTCGGCTTCGAACTTGTGCGATTCAACGATCGTGCTCATTGGAGCGGCATACGTCTGGTCCCCAATCCCAACAAGCATCGCTTCGATTATTGCCAGTGTGAACGGGAGCCAGAGTGAGAAGGTCGTGCCCGCTCCCTTTGATGATGTTACCACGATGTTGCCGCCGAGATCTTCCACGCTCCTCTTTACTACGTCCAGACCGACGCCTCTGCCCGATACCTGCGTGACTTCGGTCTTTGTGGAGAAGCCAGGCTTGAAGAGCAGGTCTAGGAGCTCCTTCCCCGAGGCTGACTCAGCCTGCTCAGATGTCATCACGCCTCGATCGACAGCGGCCTTGCGTATCTTTTCATAGTCGATTCCGCGTCCGTCATCCGAGACCTCAATTAGAACATGATCCTGTTGCCTTGACGCGACGATTCTTATCAGGCCCTTCTGATGCTTCCCGAGTTTGATTCTCTCTTCCGTCGTTTCGATCCCGTGGTCGACGCAGTTCCGGAGGAGGTGCATCATGGGTTCCGTGACTTTGTCTACGACTGTCCTGTCGAGCTCAATTCCTGCGCCCTCGACTACTAGCTCGACTTCCTTGTCCTGGCTCTTCGACAAGTCTCTGATCATCCGCGGGAACCTGTTCATGACGACATCCAGGGGGATCATCCTTATCGTGAGAACCTTGGACTGAATGTCAGCCGTCAGCTTGTCAATGAGAGTGGTTATCTCTAGCAGCTCATAGTCTTCTGCTGCAGATGCCTTCTCAACGAGTCTGCTCCGTCCGATGACCAGCTCCCCGACGTCATCGAGCAGGTTGTCCAGTCTGTCCATGCTCACTTTGACAGTCTGGGCATGGGCGATATCCACCGTCGTAGCTACGGGGCCCTGCTTCACCCGATGATTCCATTTCTCAATCGGGTCATCTGTGAGTCCAGTGGTCATCTCCTCCACATCGATCATGGAGAAGACTCGCTCGGTCGCCTCTCCGAATTTTGCGCCGGGTTCCACAATCACATTCAGCGTTTCAAAGAAGTGTTCATGTTCTATCTCGTCCTCTGTGGGATTGGTTTCGAGTATCTCCGCTCCCTTGCTCAACTCCTTGAGAATGACCACGGCTCTGGCGGAAGGCAATGAACATCTGCGTCCGAGTCTGACCTTGACAGTCGTGGTATCAGCCTTGCGTTGCTTGCTCTTTCCCTTTGGCTTCTCCTTGGGGGTCGGAGCAGGTTGTGCGGAAGGCGGCGGTGCTTCTGTCAGAATCGTTTTGAGCGTTCTGACGAGATCAGCATTCTCCTTGACTGCTTCGTTCTTCTCGAACGAGTTGACCATGACTTCGATTGAATCCAGAGCTTTCAGAATGATGTCAATGACTGCGCTGTTTGCCTTCAGCTTGCCGTCACGAACAGCGCCCAGAACGCCCTCCAGTGCATGAGAAAGCTCGGCCGCTGCGGGCACATTCATCATGCCAGCCATTCCTTTAATTGTGTGACAGTCCCTGAACATCTGGTCGACTGTTTCCTTCTTGTCTGGCTCCTTCTCGAGTTCTATGGCCAGGTCATTGATCGACCGGAGTAGCTCCCTGGACTCCGATATGAACAGTTGCGTGTACTTGTTCATGTCGAATTCTTTGGGCACTCACATCACTCCTCGAGGAACTTGACAATCTCTTTTGGAATGTCTTCCAGGGCGAGCACTTTGGTTGCGCAACCCGCCTCACAAACCGAGGCAGGCATTCCTGATGCTACACAACTTTCCTCGTCCTGCGCAATGACCCTGCCACCAGCTGACACGATAGCCCTAGCTCCTTCTGTGCCATCGCTGCCCATCCCCGTCAGGATTATCCCAAGCACCCTCTTTCCAAGGCATTGCGCCGCGCTTGCGAACAGCACGTCAGCGGAAGGTTTCACGAAGTTGACAGGATCCCCCTCGTCCAGTCTCATTACCAGGGAAGTCGCTCCTCGCCAGCCGAGTTTCAAGTGCTTGCCGCCCGGAGCCAGGTAGGCAACACCTCTCTCTACCTTCTGACCATCCAATGCGAGGACGACTTTGGGTCCTTGTGCTGAGTCGAGCCTCCTCGCGAATATCTCTGAGAACTCCCCAGGGATGTGTTGTACAATGAAGAAAGGCGCGGGCAGTTCTCTCGGAAGTGCGGCGAATATCACTTCCAAAGCTCTGGGACCACCCGTCGATGCTCCCAGAACAATTGCCTTGAGCCCCTCGGGCTGCTCTTGCTTGATCGGCTTCATCTTGCTCGGTAGAGGTGCTCTCGCTTTCCTGAGCACATCAACGCGCGCGCTCGATGATGTCTTCACTATTTCGATGATCTTCTCACGGTAGTTCACGATGTCGATTGAAACCGGACCGCTGGGTTTTGAGATGAAATCAACTGCCCCCAGCTCAAGCGCCTTGAGTGGGAGTTGCCCGTCCATCTTATCCATTGCGCTAAGCATGATGACTCTCGTTGGGCATTCCTTCATTATTCTCTGGAGCGTGGCGACGCCATCCATCCTTGGCATCTGTATGTCAAGAAGAACTACGTCCGGGCTGAGCAGCATGGCCTTGTCAACCCCCTCCAACCCGTCCTTGGCAGTGCCCACGATAGTTATATCCGAGTCGGACTCCAACATGTCTTTGAGAACGACTCTCATGTAGGCGCTGTCGTCGACGATGAGGACTTTGACCCTGCCCGCCATCGACCGCACCCTACATTTCCATCTGAAGAACTGCATTCACAGATTCGAGGACATCGTCGGCGGTGAAGGGCTTGATGATGAAATCCACAGCTCCGGCCTCGAGAGATCTCATGACGGTCTTCTGATGTCCGAGCGCTGAGACCATGATGATCTTCACCTTGGCGTCGAAATCCTTCAGCCTCTTGACGGCTTCAATGCCGTCTTTGTCCGGCATGACTATGTCCATTGTCACGACGTCTGCGTGGTCCTTTGAGAATCTCTCAAAGGCCTCATCCGCACTTTTGGCTTCAATCACCTTGTGTCCGCCAGCTTCGAGTATGTTTCTCAGTACTTTGCGCATGAACTCCGAATCGTCCACGACCAGGATCTTAGCCACTTCCGACACCTCTGCTGCTCTTCTCCGTCTCTCCCGAGAGATCTAGGACCTTGACGGGATCAATAATTGTGATGAGTCGAGTATCGACCTTGGCAATGCCCAGGATGTAGTCTGCCTCGATGTTCTTTTTGACATAGTGAGGAGCTTCCTCGATGTTCTCCTTGCCGATTCTCGCGACTTCCAACACCTCGTCAACTATGAAGCCCACCGGCGCATCAGGTGTGTCAATCACAATTATCTTGGTGGCACCCCCCTCAGGGGTCTTCTCCTCCATTCCAAAGCGCCTTCTGAGGCTGATTACCGTCAGCAGTCTGCCTCGTAGGTTGACGACGCCTTCGATGTATCCCGCAGAACCATGGACCTTGGCTATGTCCTCTATGGCATGGATTTCCCGAACCTTCGATATATCAAATCCGAATTCTTCGGGTCCGAGTTTGAAGACGACCAGTTGTTTGAGATCGGTTCCTGAGGCCAATTCACTCCATCTCCTTTGAAGCGCGCTGGAATTCTCACGTCCCCTTGCTAGTCGAAGTATCGATCTGTTTGGTCAGTTCGGACATCTTGCGCGTGAGTTCGGCAAGCTCATGTGCGGATGCTGTGAGTTCTTCCATTCCGGCAGCGAGGTTCTCTGAGGATATGGAGATGCCTTCTGTTGATGTCGTGTTGTCCTTCGCTATTGTGGCTACTTCATCGAGTGATTTCGCAAGGCTCTCAGTCAGGGCTTTCTGTTCCTCTGTCGACGCGCTGATCTCTTCGACCATCGCCGCAGTCTCCTCGACCGTGGCAGCAATGTCCTCGAGAGACTTCAGCGAATCAGAGATGGTCCTTGCGCTCTCATTCGCATCCACCATCGTGTGATCCATCTTCTGGGTGGTTTCGTCGATGTCGTGCTCCACTTGTTCTATTAGAAGCTGTATCTGGCTAGCAGCCTTCCGAGATCCCTCAGCCAGCTTCCTGACCTCATCTGCGACGACGGCGAATCCGCGACCCTGTTCCCCCGCCCTGGCAGCTTCGATTGCTGCATTCAGCGAAAGCAGGTTGGTCTGGTGTGCAATGTTGGTGATGATGAGGACGATCTGCGATATTTCCTTCGACTTCTTCGATAGGAGTTTCATCGCGTCGGATGTGCTCTCGACATTTTTGAGCAGGGAGTTCATTCTCTCCAGCGAGTTCTGGGCTGACTTGCTGCCGTTCTGAGCGACCTCGCTGGCGTTTGCGGATGCTCCCGCAGCATTCTGAGCGCTTTGAACAACATCGTAGATGGCTTTCGTCTGCTCCGCCAGCATCTTGACCATTTCGTCGATCTTGCTCGATTCCAGCTGAGTGCTCTTGGACGTCTGGGCAACGGCGTTGGAGACCTGTTGCGTGTTCTGAGTCATCTGGCCAACCGTCTCTGCAAGTGCGGAGGACGATTCCTTCAATGATTCTGAGGCGGTCTGGATCTCTTTGTTGAGGTTCAGGAGGTTAGTCCTCATCTTCTTGAAAGAATCGACGAGCTTCTCCATGTCTCCTTTGCCCTTGACATTGATTTCCCTTGACAAGTCCCCAGCAGCAATCGCCTGGGCACTTTCGGTGAGGATTACCAGCGGTCCAGAAGTGTTGTCAATTAGAGCGTTCATGGACTTGACGAGGTCTCCGATTTCATCTTTGCTGACTCGCATGTCGAGCCGCGTTCGAAGATTGCCGTCAGCTATCGTTTTGGCAGTTCTGGAAACCGCGACAATGGGCTTCGTGATCAGAGACGACACAACCATCGTGAATACTGCCGCTACCACGCCCACGGCCACTGATCCAATGAGTGTCCACTGAATAGTGGTCCGTATTGTGTTGTCAATGACATCTCCAACGACTCCAGATGCTTCTCTGTTCAGAGAGATCAGCTCGGCCATGCGCACTGTAAGAGTAGTGATGTGTCCAGATGCATTATCCGCGTGCCCGTATACGATCAATGTCTCGTTTGCGTCGTCGGCAGGGATGTGATCCTCAGCGCGATCCATGTCGGTCTTGCATGCGGTCCACTCGTTCTTGATCAATCCCAGGGTGTCATCTTCCTGTTCGATGATGTCGCTGCGACCTTCCCTCGTCAGGATGTCCACCATTCCTTCGAGCCTGGCGAGACTGTATTTCGAGTCATAGAGGGAGACGAAAGAGTCGACACTTCGTCTGGAATCCAAGTACGCGTTGTATTCCGAACCAACGTCTCCAACGAATACGAACGCAGCGAAATTAGCGGCGGTCGCCGTCAAGTTATTCGCGCCCTGAGCCACCCAATCCAGCGTCACAAGTGATTCATCCCTGATCACCTTGGTGTCTTCCTGAATCGAATACTCGCCACTGATCGCGAAATAGGCTACGAGAGCGATCGGAATCAGGGACAGACCGAGTACCCA
>Ga0316622_100004382_pt1 | contig 10363 bp, 8 predicted proteins | sample OWC_Aug_OW2_C1_D_FD_207646 | JGI IMG/M metagenome (GOLD analysis project Ga0316622, IMG submission 207646) | Wetland soil microbial communities from Old Woman Creek delta, Ohio, United States - OWC_Aug_OW2_C1_D5_C | ecosystem: Environmental > Terrestrial > Soil > Wetlands | place: USA: Ohio... | reverse complement strand
GTGCGCAGCCCGCTCGACGATGCCGGCCTCACAAAGGCGGAGATCCGCGAACTCTCGCGCCGCGCGGGACTGCCGACGTGGGATGAACCTGCGTCGGCGTGCCTGTCGTCGCGCATTCCGTACCATTCGGAGGTGACGCCCGAGAAACTCGCCATGATCGAGCGTGCCGAAGACGCGCTCATCGCCCTCGGCTTCCGCGTCTGCCGGGTCCGCCACCACGGGGAGGTGGCCCGCGTCGAACTTGGGCCAGACGAAATGGCGAGGGCGCTCGACCCGGAGACCCGCGACGCCATAGTCCGCGGCCTCAAGGCCATCGGCTACCGCTACATCACCCTCGATCTGCAGGGCTACAGGATGGGAAGCCTCAACGAAGGCGTACGCCTGGAGCCGGTGTGAGAGGCCTGCCGTGACGGACCCGCTCGCCCCGGTCAGGCGGGGATCCCGGGCATGGTGGGTCACGGGTGTCCTGGCGCTCGTCTTTCTCCTCGGCCATCTGCCTTTTCTCGCGTCCACGCTCGAAGACGTGGACTCGGTGAACTTCGCGCTCGGCCTGCGGGACTTCGATCCCGGCCGCCATCGGCCTCATCCGCCGGGCTATCCGATCTACATGGCCCTCGGGAAGGCCGCGAACCTGGTGCTGAGCGAGCCTCGCGCGCTCGCGTTCTGGGGGGCGCTCTTCGGGGCGCTGTCGGCGTTCGCCCTGCTCCGGTTGTTCGCCGCGCTCGATGCGCTCGACGGTGATCTGGCGCAACCTCCCGAGCGCCTGCGTCAATTTCGGATAGGCGACTGGATCGGCCGGCCGGCCGTGGCTGCAGCGCTCACGATGCTTGCGCCGCTCTTCTGGATGACCGCATCCAGGCCGATGAGTGACACCTCCGGCCTCGCGGTGTCGCTGACGGCGCAGGCGATTCTCCTCACGGCCGTCGTCCGGCAGCGTTCGGTGGCGGCCGCGGGCGAATCGCCGTCGTCTGCGTCGGCGACCCAGTCGGGCCGGCTCATCCTCCTCGGCGCCTTCGTGTCCGCCGTTGCCGTCGGGTTCCGGTCGCAGGCCGCCTGGCTGACGATGCCGCTGCTTGTGCTGGCGATTGCCGATCGCGCCGGGCGCGGGGCCGCAGGCGTCCTTGTCGGAAGCCTGTTCTGGCTGGCCGCAGGCACGCTGCTGTGGCTCGTCCCTCTTGTCGTCGCCAGCGGAGGCCCGGGTCAGTACTACGCCGCGTTCAGCGCCCAGGCCGGCGAGGACTGGTCGGGAGTGGATCTGCTGGCAACCGGCTTCACGGTTCGAAAGCTGGCCTTCGCTCTCTACGACTCGCTCGTCCTGCACTGGGCCGGATTCGGGTGGTTCGTGGCCGCGTTCGCCGCGATCGGCGCCGCCGTCCTGGTCTGGCGCGGCCGCCGCGCCCTGCTGGCCATCATCGTCATCTTCGTGCCGTACGGCTGCTTCCACCTGCTCTTCCAGGAAACGGTGACAACGCGTTACGCGCTGCCGCTCGTGCCGGCACTGGCCTACGTGGCGGTACGAGGGCTGTTTGCCCTTCGGGCGGTCGGAGGGCCTGCCGTCGCGGCCTTGCTGGCGCTCCTGTTTGCGTTCACGACGGTCCCTGTCACGGCAACCTACTCCCGGGCCGGCGGCCCGGTGGCCCGGGCGCTGGCTGACATCAGGACCGAGGCCACACGAGAGCCGGGCGTGGCCGTCGGCATGCACCATCGCTTCGCACGGTCCGTGGAGGCCGACGGCGTCGGGTCGGCTGTCGCGCTTCCGGCTCCACCGAAGCACGAGTGGCTCGAAGTCGTGAAACAGTGGCAAGCCGGCGTCAGAGGCCCGGTGTGGTTTCTCGCGGACCCGCGGCGCACCGACCTCGCGCTGGTGGATCCCCAGGCGCAGATGCTGCGCGCCCAGTTCGACTGGCCGCTGTCAAGCGAGGTCTATCTGGGCGGTGTCCGCCCGAATGGCCTGCGCTGGCTCGTCATCAACGAGCCGGGATGGTTCGCCGGGGAGGGCTGGCACTTGACGCCGGAAACAGCCGGTGTGGCGCGCGCCGACGGCACGGGCCTCGGCAGTGGACCGATTCGCGCGTGGCTCCGGCCCCGCGACGGCGCGGCGTCGATGATGATCGGCGGGCGCCACCTCGGAGGCGGATCCGGTCCCGAGGGGATCGTGACCGTGCGCATCGACGGCCGCGAGATCGGGCATTGGACGGTCGCGGCGTCCGCGCCGTCGTTCCTGAGGTTCATCCCGCTGCCTGCTGGCGCCCTGGCCTGCGGGGCGGCCTGGTGCGTGCTCGAGGTCCAGGCCACGCTCTCCGGCGGCGCGGCGACCGAGATCGTCGCCATTGACCAGTTCAACATACAGGACCCCGACTCGCCGCTGCTGGGCTTCGGTGAAGGGTGGCAGGAGCCCGAGTACGAACCGGCCCGGGGGATCTCGTGGCGATGGGCGAGTGAGAAAGCCGTGCTGCGTACATCCACAACGGACCGCGACGTCGAGTTGCAGATCGTCGGGGAGTCGCCGCGGCGCTATTTCGATCGGCCGTCGCGTGTGGTTGGAATGGCGGGCGACACCCAGTTGTGGAACATCGACGCCGGCAGCGACTTCGCGTGGTCGTTCAGGGTGCCGGCGGCGGCGCTCACGTCGTCCGGCGGCGCCATCACGATCGAAACAGACCAGTTCTTCAGGCCTGCCGACCGGGGCCAGGGCGCCGACAAGCGTGCGCTCGGCCTCCGCATCTATCTGGTGAAGCTCAAACCGGCTTCCTAGCCAGGCAGAGAAGCGAACTTCCGAAGGGCATTGGCACCGCCCGCACGACGCTCGCCTCGACGGCAAGAAGCACACTCAGCGTCGCGTTGACGGGGCGCGGCGGGACCGTGATCTCGCCCTCGGCCTCGCTTTCCGGCGCCAGCCCCATGACCCGCTGCACCCCGCGCACGGTTAGCATCACCGGAAAGAGAGCGGCATTCGTGTACGTCATCCGCTCGACGCGGAACCCTGCGGGCTCGAGCAGTTCGCGCAAGCTGGCCCGGGTGTAGCGTCGCAACTCCGCCGAGAGCACCGAGTGATTGCCTCGCAGGACCTCCATCGCTGCGACGTTGATGATCGCGGCGCCGCCGGGTTTGAGGACCCGCCACATCTCCCGGACCGCCTCGCGCTCGATCTCGTCGGGAAGGCAGTAGAGAACGTCGAACGACGTGACGATGTCGAACACCCCCGAGGGATACGGGACGGCCGCGGCGCTGGCTTGTGCCACGCGCGTGACGCCGGCACCGCGGGCAAATCGCAAGCCGGTCCACGTCAGATCGAAGCCCCAGGCCTGGCCGTGCTGGTCAAGCAGCAGGCGCAGGTTCGTACCTGTGCCGCATCCGCAGTCGAGCAGGCGAAGTCCCGTGCGCCCTCCCGCGGCGCGCGCGAGCATCGGCGCCACGAAACGGCGAAAGCCGCGGAACCAGAAGTGATCGCGCTCGGCGCGCGCGGTGGCTTCAAGCAGTCGATCCACTCGCGTATTGTATTCCGCTGGCCACGTTCCGCACGCCATGCGAGAATGGATGAAGGGCCGCTCTTGTGGTCCTTATCCCCAGAGAACTCCCGCACAGCGCTATCACCAGGAGATGCGCCGATGATGCGACTCCCGAAGATTCTCATTGCCGCGATCGTTCTCGCGGTGTTGATGGCGTCGGCTGCGTGCGCCAAGAAGGCCCCCGTGGCGGCTCCGCAGCCGCCGCCTCCGCCCGCGCCCACCACGCCGGCTCCACCACCGCCGCCACCGCCACCGCCGCCGCCACCGCCGCCTTCAACGAAGCCGCTGACCGAGGACGAAGCGTTCGCGAAGAAGACGCTGGCGGAGCTCAACGCGGAGACGCCGCTCGACGACGTGTACTTCGACTACGACAAGGCGGACCTGCGTGCAGAGGCGCGCTCGTCGCTGTCGAAGAACGCGGAGTGGCTGAAGCGGTGGCCGTCGACCAAGGTCCTCGTCGAGGGGCACTGCGACGCGCGCGGCACGAACGAGTACAACCTCGCGCTCGGCGAGAAGCGCGCCGCGGCCGTCCGTGACTACCTCGCCAGCCTCGGCATCGCAGGAGACCGCGTCCAGATCGTCACCAAAGGCGAGGAGTCACCGTTCTGTCTCGAGGAAACGGAGAGCTGCTTCGCGCAGAACCGGAGAGGGCACTTCATTCTCTCGTCGAAGTAGCGTGGGGGGAGTCAGGCTCCCGCATCCGCCGCGATCTTCTCGGCCGCGGCGCGAGGGTCCGGCGCCGCGATGATGGGCCGTCCCACTACGATGTAGTTCGCGCCGGCCGCGACGGCTTCCGCGGGTGTCATGGTCCTGACTTGGTCGTCCTTGGGCCTGGCACCCGCGCCGGACGGTTCGGCGGGACGGATGCCCGGCGTAATAAGGACGAACTCGTTGCCCCGGGCCGCGCGGAGCCGTCCTACTTCCTGCGGCGACGCGACGACGCCGTCCGCCCCGGCTTCTTGCGCCAGCCACGCTAACGCGTCGACCTGCTCGATGACCGGGCGCGGGACCCCGATCGAACCGAGCGTGTCCTGATCGAAACTGGTGAGCACGGTGATGGCGATGATGAGCGGCGGCGGCACGCCGGCCTTCGCGGCGCCGGCATGGGCCGCTTCCCGTGCCGCCTTCATCATGGCGAGCCCGCCGCTGGCGTGGACGTCGATGATCCAGGCGCCGAGCTTGGCAGCCTCGGCGGCCGCGCTCGCCACCGTGTTGGGGATGTCGTGGTACTTCAGGTCGAGAAAGACCCGGTGGCCGGCCTCGGCGAGGCGCCTGACGATGTCGGGTCCGGCCGCGGTGAACAACTGGCTGCCGACCTTGACGGCGCCCACCGCGCCGCGCAGCCTGTCGGCAAGCGCGAGCGCCTTCGCCGGGCTGTCGACGTCCAGCGCGACGATCACAGGATTCACTGAAGACATCGGTCGACCCTCATCTCAGGCCGCGGGCTAGCGGCCCCAATCCATGGTGCCCACGAGATCGGCCACCCGGGCCGTCCCGTGGCGCGTCATGTAGTCCTCGATCCCCGCCTGCAGCTTCGGCCAGATGAAGGGATCGACGAAGTTGGCCGTGCCCACCTGCACGGCCGTCGCGCCGGCAATCATGAATTCCAGGACGTCGCGGGCGCTGCTGATGCCGCCCATGCCGATCACCGGGATGCGGACCTGTTGTGCGCATTCGTAGACCATGCGCACGGCGATCGGACGGATTGCCGGCCCGCTCAGGCCTCCCATCCCGTTCGAGATCGCCGGCCGCCGCGTTTCGACGTCGATGACCATCGCGAGGAATGTGTTCACGAGCGACACCGCGTCGGCACCGCTGTCCTCGGCCGCCCGCGCGAAGGACGACACGCTTGTCACATTCGGCGTGAGCTTCGGGATCAGGGGCAGTGTCGTTGCCTTTCGGACCGCCGCCACCACCTCGCCGGTGCTTGTCAGGTTGCAGCCGAACTGGATGCCGCCTTCCTTGATGTTCGGGCACGAGATGTTCAACTCGAGCGCCGCGACGCCTTCCACGTCCGACAGGATGCGGGAGACCTCGACGTACTCGTCGATCGAGCTGCCGCACACGTTGACGATGACGACCGCGCCGAGGCGCCGCAGCTCCGGCATCTTCTCGCGGATGAACCGGTGCACGCCGATGCCCTGCAGGCCGATCGCGTTGAGCATGCCCGAGGGCGTCTCCACGATGCGCGGAGGCGGGTGGCCCTCGCGTTCCTTCAGGAAGAGGCCCTTCACCACGACCGCGCCCAGCGAGGACAAGTCGACGAGATCGGCGTACTCGAGGCCGTAGCCGAAGCAGCCGCTCGCGGACATGAGCGGGTTCTTCAGGACGAGCGGGCCGATGCGGACGCTGAGATCCACCATCACTCCCAGATCAGGTCGTCGCCGTTGAACACAGGGCCGTTCAGGCAGGAGCGCACGAAGCGCGGCGTGCCCCCCGTGTCGCGCACGCGCACGACGCAGCTGTAGCACCCCCCGAGCCCGCAGCCCATAATCCGCTCGGTCGAGAGCTGGGACGGGCAGCCGTGGGCGCGGGCCAGACCGCCCACCGCCTTCAGCATCGGTTCGGGGCCGCAGGCATAGAGCGTCACCCGGAGGTCGGCCGCGCGGGTGCGCAGCGCCTCTTCGAGCGGAGCCGTCACCCGGCCATGCGCACCCAGCGAACCGTCCTCGGTCGCCAGGTCCAGCGTCACGCCGCGCGACTCGAACCAATCCAGGTAGAAGAGATCCGCGCGCGTCCGGCCGCCGTAGAACAGGCGCGCCTTCGCGCCGGTGCCACTGAGGGCTTCCGTGAGCGTAGCGAACGGCGCCAACCCGACGCCGCCCGCCACCATCCAGGCCTCGGCCGGCGGTGACACGAGCGAGAACGGCTTTCCGAGCGGACCGAGCACCGAGAGGCGATCGCCGCCGTCCGCCTCGTACAGGCGCGCCGTGCCAGGGCCGATTCGCTTGCACAACACCGAGATGCCAGTCGGGGACCCGGCGGCGTCGCGGAGGATTTCGAAGACGGAGAACGGCCGACGGAGCAGCGGGTCGGTGCACGCCGCCGTGCGGATCATCACGAACTGTCCCGGCAGGCTCGCGGCCGCAATGGCCGGAGCCTCGAGGTGAAGCACGTTGTAGTCCGCGGAGAGATGCGTATTGCGCAGAACCAGAGCCGGGACGTCCAGCGGCGTCATGGGGGAAGTATACATTCTCGGGGCTCGGGACCCGGGACGGCGGGTGTCGGCAGGCGTTCACGCGAGTCGGGCGGCTTGGCGTCAGATGCGAGTGGATTTCTCGAAGCGGGACCGCCGCGCGAGAAAGCCTGCCGGCACCGGGAATGGGGCGCTGGAGATCCGGGAATCGGCGGTAGCATGGAATGCGAGGCGGCCAGGAAGCGATGCGATACCTGCGGATGCTCACGAACTCAGCGATAGGGGGTCTGGCGTTCGCCCTCTACCTCACGATTCTCGTGCTGCAGATCAATCCGGGCTATCCGCTGATGGGCATTCCGGGACTGACCGCAACGCTGATCCTGTCCTATGGGTTCCACGCCGCCGCGGTCTTCTATGCCCTCATCGTCCTGCGGCAGATTCTGGCCACCGAGGTGATTTCACCCGGCTGGATCAGCTTCAGGTTCCTCGTCTGGCTCTGTTCGGTCAGCGCCGGCATCGCCGCCCTCTTGACGTGGGTCAACCTGCGAGGGCTCGCGCCATTCATGGACCCCGAGGCCGCCGCGCGCATGACCGGCGGTGCCGCGGTGCTGACGGTGTGCGCGGGCATCATGGTTGCGTCGGCGCTCGGCCACTGGTGGGCCGGCCGGCGCAGTTCGAGGCCGGTCGCCGCGCTGCTGGCCGCGGCGCTGATGACGTCTATCTCGGTCCCTCTCATGCTCCGTGGTCCCGGCGCAGAGGCGCCGGACGCGGCACGATGGCCAGCGATGGCGCCGGATGCCGCAGGGCCGGGCGGGGAGGCGAGAGTGGTCATGGTCCTCCTGGAGGGCGCATCGCTCGACCTGATCGCTCCAGCGGCCGTTGAGGGACGCCTTCCGAATTTCGAGCGCCTGATCGAGCGCGGCGCCTCGCTGCATCTGGCGACAATGCGTCCCACCCAGCCGGGACCGGTCTGGACGGCGGTGGCAACCGGCAAACTGCCGTTCAAGAACGGCATCCGATCGTCCGCCACCTACACGCCGCTGGCCAGTTCCGATGTCATCGAAGTGCTCCCTGATTACTGTTACTCCCACGCGCTGGTGGAATACGGCTTTCTGCGTGAGCAGGTGCACGAAAGTCGCGACTTGGCCGCACGGCCCGTCTGGAGCCTGCTCGGGGTGCAGGGCGTGCCAGTGGGGGTGGTGAACTGGTCGTTGACCCAGCCGGCACGCGATGTGAGGGGCTACCTCGTGTCGGACCAGTTCGAGCGCCGGTATGCGTCCGTGGTCGATGTGGAGAACGTCGGGGTGATCTGGCCCAGAGACGCTGCGCCGTCGGCGGTGCTGGCGGCTGGGGAGGCACGTCGGGCCATGCCGGTGCTGACTCCCAGGCCGCCGGACGACTCCGGGCAGCTCATTGCACGACCGTGCACCGCCGACCGGGCGTACGAACAGATCGCCGCCGTGCTCGACCAGCTCTACCCCAGCCGGTTCCAGGCCGTGCGCTACGAGTGCCTGGACGCGGTAGGCCACTACTTCCTCAGGTACACCGTTCCCGGGGCGTTCGGTGACGTCTCCGACGCTGAACTGCAGCGCTACGGGGGCGTCCTGATGGCTCACTACGCCGCAGTGGACCAGATGCTCGGGCGTGTGATGACGGCTCTGCGGCCCGGCGACCTCCTGCTGGTCGTGTCCGGGTTCGGCATGGAGCCGATGAGCGTCGGCAAGCGCCTGCTCGAACGCACCGTCGGCAATCCCGAGCCCAGTGGCACGCACGAGCCCGCCCCGGACGGCTTCCTCTTTGCTTACGGCACTGACGTCAGGCCGGGCCGGCTGACACGCGGGTCGGTCGTGGACCTGGTGCCCACCATCCTGTATTTCTTCGGCCTGCCTGTCGGCCGGGACATGGACGGCTTTGCCCGCACGGACATCTTCACGCCGGCGTTCAGCGCGGGAAGGCCGATCACGTACATCCCGTCCTACGAATGACACTCGGGAACGTGTGTCAGGTACCAGGGGCTGGGCGCTTCGGGTTAGAGGTCCGGGCAGTCGAGAGCAGCGGCAATCCTCCACCAATCTCTGATAGACTGTCAGCCGCTCTTTAAAGGCGGTACGAGATACCGCAAAGAGAGGTCTTGTGATCCACCCTCCTGCGCCAGCCGGTACCCCGCCAGCGGGGAACCGTCCGTCATTCAACTCCCTATCCCTGGCACGGCTGGAAGTACGACTGGCGCCCAGCGCCCAGTCCCCAGCCCCTGCGTCGTCCGCCCCCAATGGAGGTCCGTGTGCCCATCCTGATGGACAGTGAGCGCATCAGCCGGTCGCTCACCCGCATCGCGCACGAAATCGTCGAGCGCAATCGCGGCGTGGGCGATCTGGCGCTTGTCGGCGTCCGCACGCGCGGCGTACCGATTGCCCGGAGGCTCGCCGCCAGCCTGCGCGACATCACGGGCGTCGAGGTCGCGACCGGCGCCCTCGACATCACGCTCTACCGAGACGACCTCATGAAGACCGCCGTCGGTCCTCAGCCGATCGTGCGGCGCACGGAGATCCCGTTCTCGATCGACGGCCGCCACATCGTCCTCGTCGACGACGTGCTGTACACGGGGCGTACGATTCGGGCGGCGCTCGACGCGCTGATCGATTTCGGCCGGCCGAGCACGATTCAGCTGGTGGTGCTCGTCGACCGCGGCCACCGCGAACTGCCCATCAAGGCCGACTACGTGGGCAAGAACGTGCCCACGTCGCGGCGCGAGACCATTCACGTGCGACTTGCCGAGATCGACGGGCGCGACGAAGTCACCCTGGACCAGGTCGAAGGAGAGCCGGCATGAGCGAGAAGGCTGCGCGCCTCCGCGGGAAGGATCTTCTGGGGATCGCCGACATGACATCGTCGGAGATCTCTTTGATCCTCGACACCGCCGAGGCCATGAAGGAAGTGTCGGCGCGGCCCATCAAGAAGGTGCCGGCGCTGAGGGGCAAGACGGTCATCAACCTCTTCTACGAGCCGTCGACGCGCACGCGCACATCGTTCGAGGTCGCCGAGAAGCGGCTGAGCGCAGACACGCTCAACATCGCGATCGCCACGTCGAGCGTCGTCAAAGGGGAGACGCTCATCGACACGGCGCTGAACCTCGAGGCGATGAACCCGGACGTCATCGTGATGCGGCATGCCTCGTCCGGCGCGTGCCACCTCCTCGCGCGCACGTGCAAGGCCGGGATTGTCAACGCCGGGGACGGGATGCACGAACATCCGACACAGGGCCTGCTGGACGCCTTCACGATCCGCGAACGCAAAGGGCGCCTGCAGGGCCTGAAGGTGGCCATCATCGGGGACATGCTGCACAGCCGGGTCTTCCGCTCGAACGTCTACCTGCTCACCAAGATGGGCGCCGAGGTGTGGGCCTGTGGGCCGCCGACGCTCATGCCGGCGGGCATCGAGCAGTTGGGGGTGCACGCCACGACCAGCGTCGAGGAGGCCGTTGCAGGCGCCGATGCCGTGATGATGCTGCGCATCCAGCTGGAGCGGATGCAGGGCGGGTTCTTCCCGTCGCTGCGCGAGTACTTCCAGGTGTTCGGCATGACGCCGGAACGCGTCCGTCTGGCGAAGCCGGACGCCATCATCATGCACCCCGGACCGATGAACCGCGGCGTGGAGATCGCGTCGGAGGTGGCCGACGGGCCGGCTTCCGTCATCCTCGACCAGGTCGCCAACGGGGTGG
>Ga0316622_100004380_pt1 | contig 10363 bp, 4 predicted proteins | sample OWC_Aug_OW2_C1_D_FD_207646 | JGI IMG/M metagenome (GOLD analysis project Ga0316622, IMG submission 207646) | Wetland soil microbial communities from Old Woman Creek delta, Ohio, United States - OWC_Aug_OW2_C1_D5_C | ecosystem: Environmental > Terrestrial > Soil > Wetlands | place: USA: Ohio... | reverse complement strand
CGGCGGACCGGGCTCGCGACGGCGTGGTACACGTCGGCCGTGGCGGACTCTTCCGGCATGGCGTCAATTATATAAGACGATCGTTAACTGAGATGGCAAGCGTGGGGCGGAGCCTGCCCGCGGGCACGATTTGTTGAGTGAAATACTAAGTATCTCTGGCGCTTCCGAGCAGGGCTGTGGTATGGGGTAGTTTAAGTGATACCTTAATCAAAACTGGACCTCTGGCCACGGGCCCGTGGTATACACAACGGACTGGCGGGCTGCCCTCGGTGTGCCGGTTGCGTCGGACCGGATCCGCGCCCGAGCCCAACCCCGGGAGGGGCGTCATTCCCGGAGACGTTTTGCTCAACGGAGGTTCTTCATGACCGCGAAGCCGTCGAACTACATCAGTGACCTCATGGCCGAAGTGAAAGCGAAGAACCCGGCCGAGCCGGAGTTCCATCAGGCCGTGCAGGAAGTGGCCGAGTCGCTCGACTTGGTGCTCCAGCGGCGGCCGGAGTATCGCGCCGCGAAGATCCTCGAACGGATCATCGAGCCCGAGCGCGTGATCTTGTTCCGCGTAGCCTGGGTGGACGACCAGCAGAAGGTGCAGATCAACCGCGGCTTCCGCATCCAGATGAACAGCGCCATCGGCCCCTACAAGGGCGGCCTGCGCTTCCATCCGTCGGTGAACCTCGGCATCCTCAAGTTCCTGGCCTTCGAGCAGGTCTTCAAGAACTCCCTGACGACGCTGCCGATGGGCGGTGGGAAGGGCGGCAGTGATTTCGACCCGAAGGGCAAGAGCGACAACGAGGTCCAGAGCTTCTGCAAGGCGTTCATGAACGAGCTCTTCCGCCACATCGGGGCGGACACTGACGTGCCGGCCGGTGACATCGGCGTCGGCGGCCGTGAGATCGGGTTCCTCTTCGGCCAGTACAAGAAGCTGGTGAACGAGTTCACCGGCGTGCTGACCGGCAAGGGCATCAAGTGGGGCGGATCGCTCATCCGCCCGGAGGCGACCGGCTACGGCGCGGTCTACTTCGCCGCCGAGATGCTCGGCACGCGCAAGGAGACGCTGGAAGGGAAGACCTGCCTCGTGTCGGGCAGCGGCAACGTCTCGCAGTACACGGTGGAGAAGCTCCTCCAGCTCGGCGCACGCCCGGTGACGCTCTCCGACTCGAACGGGTACATCTACGACGAGCAGGGGATCGACCTCGAGAAACTGGCGTTCGTGAAGGACCTCAAGAACGTCCGCCGCGGCCGCATCAAGGAGTACGCGGACAAGTTCAAGGGTGTCGTCTACACGCCGATCGATCCGAAGCTCGACTACAACCCGCTCTGGAACCACAAGGCTCATTGCGCGTTTCCGAGCGCCACGCAGAACGAGATCACCGGCAAGGACGCGAAGAACCTGCTGGCCAACGGCGTGTACGTTGTCTCCGAAGGCGCGAACATGCCGACCAACCTCGACGGTGCGCGTGCGTTCCTCGACGCCGGGATCCTCTACGGGCCTGGCAAGGCGGCCAACGCCGGCGGCGTGTCCACCTCGGGTCTCGAGATGTCGCAGAACAGCATGCGCCTGAGTTGGACTCGGGAGGAGGTCGACGCGAGGCTCCACGGGATCATGAAGGCGATCCACCAGGCGTGCTGGGAGACCGCGGAGGAGTACGGGACGCCGGGCAACTACGTCAACGGCGCCAACATTGCCGGCTTCGTGAAGGTCGCCGACGCGATGATGGATCAGGGCGTGTTCTAGACCTGGAGCGACAGCCGGCTCTGGGCTCCTTGGCCCGTTGCGGCGGTTCACCCGCGCAAGGGGGCCCGGCTGGCCCGAAGATGGAGGCCCGAAGCCGGAATGCGATCGCGAGGGCCAGGTCACGCCCGCGGCGAACGGGGAATGGAGAATGTAGAATAGTCCTTCGTTCTCCGTTCTCCGTTTGCCGGTGCCGTGTCCATGGCTGACTCTCCACCCGCCCGACCTGCGGCCCGCGCCCGCCGCTTCCAGGGGTTCCAGGACCTCGCCCACCACCGCGTCGAGAACATCCTGCTGGTCAGCAGCCTCTACGACTCGTTCATTCTCGCCGAGGACGGCCAGCTGAACGAGCTCATCCTCGACGAGTTCCTGACGCTCGAGCTCAGGCACGTCCCGAGCCTGACGCGCGTCTCCTCGGGCGCCGAAGCGCTCATCCTCGCCCGGGAGCGCGGCCGCTTCAACCTGATCATCACCTCGATGCACGTCGGCGACATGAACGCCCTGACGCTGGCACGCCTCGTGCGGCAGGCTGGCCTCGACACGCCGGTCGTCCTGCTGGCCTACGACAGCCGCGAGCTCGCCGACTTCATGGCGCGCTACGACACTGCCGACCTCGACCGGGTCTTCCTCTGGCAGGGGGATGTCCGCATCCTGCTCGCCATCGTGAAGCTGGTCGAGGATCGCCTGAATGTCGCGCACGACACGGGCCTCATGGGGGTCCAGGCGATCATCGTCATCGAGGACACCGTCCGCTACTATTCCTCGTTCCTGCCGGTGATCTACGCCGAGCTGATGCGGCAGGCGTACCGGCTCGTGCCCGAGAGCATCAACCTCTCGCATAGACTGATGCGGATCCAGGCGCGGCCCAAGATCCTGCTGTGCGAGACGTACGAGGAAGCGTGGCACTACTTCTCGGAGTACCAGGAGAACATCCTCGGCGTCATCTCCGACGTGGAGTTCCCGAGAGACGGTGTGCTGTGGGAAGAGGCGGGCGTGGAGTTCGCGCGCCAAGTGTGCGAGCGGCAGCCGGACGTGCCCGTGATGCTGCAGTCGAGCCTGCCCGAGAACGAGGCGCTGGCCGCCTCGGCGGGTGCCTCGTTCCTGCTCAAGGGATCGCCGCTGCTGCTGCACCAGCTCCAGCGGTTCATGTTGGAGCACTTCGGCTTCGGCGACTTCGTGTTCCGCCTGCCTGACGGGACCGAGGTCGGCCGCGCCTCAGACCTGAAGAAGCTCGAGGAACTCCTCCACACCGTGCCGGCGGAGAGCCTCGGGTATCACGCCGAGCGCAACCACTTCTCGGTCTGGCTCAAAGCCCGCACCGAGTTTACGCTGGCGCAGCGGCTGCGGCCGCGGCAGGTCTCGGATTTCGGGACGCTTGAAGACCTGCGCGCCGACCTGATCGACTCGATCCAGCAGTACCGGCTGCAGCGCAGCCTGGTCAGCATCGCCGATTTCGACCAGGCGAGCTTCGACCCGCACGCGAGCTTCGCGCGCATCGGCGGCGGCTCGCTCGGCGGCAAAGCCAGGGGGCTCGCATTCGTGAACGTGCTGCTGTCCGAGCACGAGGTGCGCGACCGTTTTCCCGGCGTGCGTGTCACGGTCCCGCCCTCAGTCGTGCTCGGCACGGACGTCTTCGACGAGTTCCTCGACAGCAGCGACCTTCGCGACCTCGCCGTCAACACCACCGACGATGACGAGATCCGGAGGCGCTTCTTGGCGGCAGAGCTGCCCGACGAGGCGCGCCGCGATTTGGCCCGCTATCTCGAGGCGGCTCGCTACCCGCTGGCGGTGCGCTCGTCGAGCCTGCTGGAGGACTCACAGTACCAGCCGTTTGCCGGGATCTACGAGACCTACATGCTGCCCAACGTCGAGCCCGACCCGGAGGCCCGGCTGGCGCAGCTCGTCGACGCCGTGAAGCGGGTCTACATATCCACGTTCTCTCGCCACGCCAAGGCGTACCTCGCCACGACGCCCTACCGCCTCGAGGAAGAGAAGATGGCGGTGATCCTCCAGAAGGTGGTCGGGGCGCCCCACGGCACTCGTTTCTATCCGGATTTCGCGGGCGTGGCGCGCTCCCACAATTTCTACCCGGTCGCGCCGATGGCGGCCGAGGACGGCATTGCCGCCGTGGCCCTCGGGCTCGGCGCGACGGTGGTCAGCGGGGAGGTGTGCCTGCGGTTCTGCCCCAGGTACCCGCGGCACCTCGTGCAGCTCGCGTCGGTGAAATCGGCGTTGAAGAACTCTCAACGCCAGTTCTATGCACTGCGGCTGGACGCTGCCGGCGTGGACGCCGACGGGCCGCAGGGGATCGACCTGGCGCGCTTCGACTTGGAGGCCGCCGAAGCCGACGGCACGCTCGCGCTGCTGGGGTCGACCTACTCGCCCGAGAACGAGACGTTCTACGAAGGCATCGCGCGGCCCGGGACGCGGATCGTGAGCTTCGCGCCGATCTTGAAGCACGACCTCTTCCCGCTGTCGGAGATCCTCCAGTGCCTGCTCGAGATCGGCGTGCAGGGGACGAGTTCACCTGTCGAGATCGAGTTCGCGGTGAATCTCTCCGCGCCGCCGGGAACACCGAAGGATTTCGCATTCCTCCAGGTCAGGCCCCTCGCCCTCGCACGGGAGCTCACGGAGCTCGAGATCGGGGACGTGGATCCGGCGGACACGATCTGTTACAGCGTCTCGGTGCTCGGCAACGGTCTCGCGGCCGACGTCCGCGATGTGGTGGTGGTTGACTACCACCGGTTCGAGCGGGCGCAGAGCCACGATGTGGCGGCGCAGGTTGCGCGACTCAACCGGCAACTCGCCGCCGAGCGGCTGCCCTACATCCTGATCGGCGTCGGCCGCTGGGGATCGAGTGATCCGCTGCTGGGCATACCCGTCGCGTGGGACCAGATCGCGGGAGCCCGCGTGATCGTCGAGGCAGGGTTCCGCGACTTCAAGGTCACGCCGTCGCAGGGGACGCACTTCTTCCAGAACATCACCTCGGCCAGCGTCGGCTACTTCACGGTGAACCCGGAGGCAGGGGAGGGTTTCGTCGACTGGGAATGGCTCGCGGCGCAGCCCGCCCTGGCCGAGGTGCTCCCGGTGCGGCACCTGCGCTTCCGCGAGGCGATCGTCATCAAGATGAACGGCAAGACCAACCAGGGCGTCATCCTCAAGCCTGGCGTTCCCGCTTACAAGATCCCGGACGACCGCGAGCCCAGGTGGCGATAGGACGCTAGGTTTCGGGTTTCAGGTTCCAGCAACGAGACTCAGCCTGGCGTCGACGGCTGCCACGCCGGGATGGGATCACGGGATCATCGGGCTTCAGGCATAGGGCGCGAGCACCGGAGGGTGCTCGTGTTGAGGTGATCGGGACCGCTCGGCAAGGCCAGTGAGTCCGGGTCTAGAGAAGCTCCCGCGTCGCTGACGCGGGATCGTCGGGATCGAAGCGGACCAGCGCGAGCTCCGGGCCGTCGTGGGCGGCCGAGAACGCGAGTGTGCGGCCGATCCGATCGCACCACGATCCGGTGAGGCGGGGCGATTCGTGCACGTGGCCATGCAGCGAGATCAGCGGCTGGCGAGCCTCCAGGAACCGTCGCACCGCGATGCTGCCGACGTGGACGTCGAGCGGCACGTGGTCAGCCATCCGGCCGTCGAGCGCGGCCCGATCGAGCAGGCTCTGATACGGGGGCGCATGGAAGAGAAAAATCGCCCGCGCCAGGTCGTCGTTCTTGGCGAGCGCCGCGAGGTCGCTGCTGACGGTGCCGTACTGCAGCTCGTGTGCCGGCACCGGCACCGTCCGCCAGCCCTCCTCCGGTGAGACGCACCCCGGATCGACGAACCGCGACACGTCGTAGCGCTCCCAATCCTTCAGCAAGAACGGCGTGGGCGGCACGATCGCGTAGCCGTAGACAGTGAAGCCGCTCCAGTCGATGCGCCGGTTGTGCGCGTAGTCCCACAGCCGGCGCGTCGCGACCTCCAGCACCGCCTCCTCTTCCACCCGCGCATCGTCGTTGCCCAGGATGACGAACACTCTGGGATAGCGGCCGCCCAGGTCGGAGCGCAGTGCCTCGAGCTCGTGCGCGAGGAAGTCACCGACGAAATCCGAATGCGAGGGATGGAATGCGGGAGCAGCCCCCAAGCCGAACGGGAGAAGATCGCCCCCGAGGAACAGCGCGGCGGGCCGCTCGGCCCTGATCGCGTCGAAGAGCCTGCTGTAGCGATCGACGCGGCCGTGAAGATCGGAGGCGAAAAAGCAGGAAGGCATGGCCCGATGCCCGTCTACCTCGGCGTCGCAAGCGGCGCAAAGCGGCTCTCACACGCGGGCTTCATCTCGACCTTCTTGAGCGGCAACGGGCGTGCCGGGTCGGTGATGGCGCCGATCTTGACGGCGTAGCTCGTCTGCTCCTCGATGTCCTGATCCGTGATGATGTGCACGTCGAGCAGGCCCAGGCTCTTGTAGCCCGTCCTGAGGTAGTTCATCTCGGCCAGGCACAGGCTCCACCCCTCAAGCCACGTCTCGAGCGCGCGGCGCTGCTCGTCGGAGCCCCGGACGTGCACGATCAAGTCGATGTCGCTGCCGGGGCCGGACGTGGCGTTCTTCGCGCTGCCGAACACGTACATCGCGACCACGCCGAATCGCTCGGTGTCAAGCTCGTCGCCGATCCGCTCGGCCATGTTCAAGCGCCACCGCCAGTGATCCTCCGGTGCCGGCTCGATGGTGCGCTTCCTCTCGGTGACGGTTTCGTGGACCGCGACGGGCGTCGCGAAGAAGCCGACCGCCTGGTCGAGATCCGCGTTCATCAGCACCCGCAGTACCTGACCCTCGGTGGCCTGCATCACGTCGATGACCCGCAGCGTCGCCGCCAAGTGCGCATGCTCCGGGAGAAGATCGGCCAGGATATTCGGCGCCCGCTTGAGGAACAGCTCGTTGAAGACGACGCCATCCTCGCCGGGGTAGAGCGGCAGGTAGCGGATGCCGGCTTCGACGAGGTCCTGGAAGAAGTGGGTGCCGAAGGAGAGGTCCGGCGTGTAGTTGCCGCGCCTGGTGGCCACCTCCATGAGCACCGCGGTGTTGTTGATGTCGGAGTAGGTGACGCTGACGCCGAGCTTGACGTCGCCGCGGCTGCCCCAGCGCCCGGGCCCCATCAGGACGAACTGCCGCTTGGGCAGCAGCTTGTTGATCTTGCCCACCGCACGGCCGAGCTCCTTGAGCTCCGCCAGATCCGACACTTCGTCGTACCTCTCCGGATCCACGTAGACGATGTGCGTGACGTCGGGGACCCGGCCGTTCGACACGTAGCGGTTGGCCGTAAAGAGCACGCGGTCGGCCGGGATGTCTCGCGGGATGGGCGCCGCGACGGCGTCGCGCGAGAAGCTCTGCGGCCGGCACTGCAGGAGGTAGAGGTCGCGGCCATCGCTGGCGAACTCGATGTCGACCGGGACCCCCATCTTTTCGCGCAGGACCTTCAGCAGGGCCTGCATGCGCGAGATGAACGGGGTGCGCGTCACCAGCCCCTCGAAGGTGACGATCAGCTTCTCCGTCGCCGGGTCCCAGTCGAAGCCCACCGGCCCCCGGATGCGGTCGTCGCTGTGGACCGACGCGATCTGGCTGAGGGCCGGGTACTCGGATCCGAACTCCTGAAACAGGTCGGCGATCTCCACCGTCTCGAACCGGTTCGTCTCGAGGTTGATGACGTCGATCTTCTTGGGCGCGTAGCGCACGATCTCATCCGGGGTCACGTTGGCCCGGAGACCGGGCTGGCCCGGCGCGATGAGCACCGGGTAGTCGTCGCTCAGCCGGTCCACGGCCCGCGTGCCGAGACCCGGCACGAGACGCAGCAGGCCGTCGTCGCGCTTGATGCGGGGCGACCAGCGGAACTCGTTGTTGCTGAAGCCGACCCCCGCGAAGGCCGGCATGAAGTAGCGGCCGACCCTGGTCCCGACCACCTCCTGGATCATGGCGCCCATCTCCTCGTGGAGGTCGAGCATGCCGCGCTCGGCGCGGTATTCAATCGGGTCCGGGCTGAAGAGCGACGCGTACACCTCGGCGATGGCGTCGGTCAGCGCGGCGAGCCGCTCGCTCTTGGTGCCCTGGTTGGCCAGGAACAGGCTCTTGTACTTGCCGGAGAACGCCGCGCCCATCCGGTCCTCGAGCAGGCTCGAGCTGCGGACGATGAGCGGCCGGTCCTCGAAGTCGTCAAGCGCCAGCGAGAGTCCTCTCATGATGTCGGGTGAGAACCGGGAGTTCTTGAACACCTGCACGATGTGCGGGTACTCGCGCCGGATCTGGTCGATCTCCATGTACTTCCGGTTGTAGACGTCCTCGAGGTTGTTCTGCTCGACAAACGCCATCAGCGCGTCCGAGGCGACGTACCACGTCTTCGGCACCTTGATGCCTGCGAGTTCGGTGGCGTACTCGGTGGATTTGTTCACGATCTGGGAGGCGAGGAAGAGCCCGGAGCTCTTCCCTCCCAGCTTGCCGTGGCTCATGGGCGGGCTGACAATGTGGTGAACCAGCTCGTAGAAATCCCGGATCCCGATGTAGTTCTTCGCCGTGTTGATGAACTCGAGATCGTCGGTGAAGAACCGCCGCACCAGAGACACCCGGAGCCCGATCTGCACCGCGCGCGACAGCTCGTCGTCGGCGACCGCGAGTTGGTGATAGCGCTCGAGCGCCTCGGTGATGTCGGTGAGCGAGGTGCACTGGTTCTCCACGGCCTCGACCAGGAACCCCGTCTTGTCGTCCTTGATCCAGGTCTGGATGCAGGAGATGATCTCGCCCTCGCTCAGGTTCTCGGCGGCGATCCGGAAGGCGTCCTCGGTGACCACGAGCATCTCCCCGAGGCTCTTCCGCCTGATGGGCTGGTTGTCGTCGATCGCGCCCTCGGTCTCGTCGCGGAAGTCTGACGCGAAGCGCTGCAGCAGTTCCTGCGCCTCCTCGACGCCGTTCCAGCAGAGGTAGTTGATCATCCGCCGCGAGATCCGCATCAGCAGGTGCTGATCGGTGCGGCGGAGGAAATCGATGATCACCCACCACTCGCGCTTCTCGCTGGCGGAGAGCTTCTCGATCGCCGACTGCCAGTCCTTGATCGCCGACTGCAGCTTTCGCTGCATGAGGTAATGGCCAAGCCGTTCGGCGATCGTGTCGATGAGCTTCCGCTCCTCCTTCAGGAACGGCCCCTCGTCGGCGCGGGGGAACTGCCGGGTGTAGAAGACCTCGATCCGGCCCACCACCTCGGCCTGCACGACGACGGCGGCGCGCTGAACCCACGGGCTCTCGGTGACGCCCAGGGGACGATAGACCTTGTCGTCCAGCGTGATCTTCACCCAGCACGCGTCGTTGTACTGCCAGCCCGGGGGGAGAGCGTCCAACAGGCCCTGGCAGATGTCGTCGATCGTCGCGTCAGGTCGGTTGATGAGCTCGTGAACCCGGTACAGGCAGTGGAGCTCCTTCGCGCGTTCCTGGAGCGACTCGATGATTCTGTCAACCGGCTCGTTCTTGTCCGTCATGACTGACCCCACGAGATGAAACCGCCGCCGCTCCGGCCATCGACCCTGATAAGGAGCGGCGCCTCGGTGCGCACGTGTCGGACGAACCCGGTCTCGCGGACGATCGGTTGCCGCGCGAGTCCGTCCCAGTCGATCGGGTGTCGGCCGGTGAACGGCACCGAGAAGTAGCTCACGCTGAAGCTCGAGATGTTGTGAAAGAAGTGCGACCCCTGGCTCAGGTCGACGTTCATCGTTGGCAGTGTCGCCTCGACGATCGCCTTCGCGCCAGCGATCTGATCCCATGCCACCGGGATGCCCAGCCACGGGTCCGAGCTGCCCCAGCGGCCGAATCCGATGAGTAGATACGGCCTTCGCTCGGCCACCAGCTCGCGGTTGAGGAGGGCTAGCTCCTCGGCGACGACCCTCGTGTGGCGCGACTCGAACACGTCGGGCTTGACGAACACGATGTCGCGCACGCCCTCGACCACGCCATTGCCCATCACACGGTCGGAGGCGAGCAGCACCCCCGCCCCGAGGTGATCCAGATCGACGTCCACCACCTCGGCGGAGACCACCATCGGCCTCACCTGGAGGAAGCCGAACTTGGCCGGCTCGTCGCCCGGCAGGAAGGTGATCGCGAACTCGATCTCGACCGGCGCGCCGAATGCTTCCTGACAGATGGCGACCAGCCGCTTCACGAGGTCGTTGAGCGGAAGATCCTCGAGCACGAGCAGCGGCGCGAAGTTGATGACGCGCGGCCCGCTCGCTCCGATGCCGGGCGAGAGCCGGTCGGATTGCGGCAGATAGGTGGAGGCCACCTCGCGCAGTGTCCCATCGTACTCCGCTTCGGCAATCCCCGCCCGGACCATGTACTCCGTCTCCTCGATCGGATTGTACGCCGACGGCTTGCCCATGTTCACGGCCCAGAACTCGAGCTGCGTCTGCTTGAGCAGATCTTGCACCGAGCCGTAGGGAGGCGTCGCCCGGGGGTAGGCCGGCGAGTAGGTCCAGCTGAGGCCGCCGTCCACGATGGTCTTGCCGAGGCCGAGGGCTAGGTTGACGACCCCGTCTTCCGGCCTCGCCTTTCCGGATCGGTAGAAGCTGTAGGACCGCGCGACGCCGGATACCTCCGGGTAGTAACGATCCCCGTGTCGC
>Ga0316622_100004379_pt1 | contig 10364 bp, 7 predicted proteins | sample OWC_Aug_OW2_C1_D_FD_207646 | JGI IMG/M metagenome (GOLD analysis project Ga0316622, IMG submission 207646) | Wetland soil microbial communities from Old Woman Creek delta, Ohio, United States - OWC_Aug_OW2_C1_D5_C | ecosystem: Environmental > Terrestrial > Soil > Wetlands | place: USA: Ohio... | reverse complement strand
CAGTTCCGCCGCGAGAACCGCGTCGTGTCGCTCGACGAGAAGGAGAACGCGGTGGTCGAGCGCCTCTCCGACCTGGCGCGGCGCCTCACCGAGGCCGAGGCCGACCGCATCGCGGCCGAGTCGCAGCAGCGGCTGGTCAAGAACCGCGAGTACGAGTCGCTCCCGGAGGTCCTGCAGCACTCGCTCATCCAGAGCCTCAAGGCCGAGGTGAGCCGCATCGAGATCCGCCACGCCGAGCTGAGCCAGACCTTCCTCGAGAAGAGCCCGCAGCTGGCCGAAGTGACCTCGCAGCTCAGGCAGGCGCGGTCGCGGCTCGACCGCGAGATCGCCCGCGTCGTGGGCGGCGTCGAGTCCGTCTACCTTGCGGCCAAGGCAAAGGAAGACAGCCTGCGGACCGAGTTCGAGCGCCAGCAGGACACCGTGCTGAACCTGAAGGAGATCTCGGGCCAGTACATCAAGCTCGACCAGACCGTCATCACCACCCGCAACCTGTACAATACGCTGCTCACGCGCCTGCAGGAGACGGAGGTGGTGAAGGGCTCGCAGCTCTCGAACGCCTCGGTGATGGACGCGGCCGAGCTGCCGGGCTCTCCGGCGGAGCCCAACGTGCCGATCAGCCTGGCGTTCGCCACCGTGCTCGGTCTGGTCGTCGGCGTGGGTCTGACGCTGGTCCTGGAGAACGTCGACACCTCGTTCAAGACCCCGGAGGACGTGCGCAGGAGCCTGCGGCTGCCGACGCTCGGCGTGGTGCCGGACTTCGGGCTGTCGGCCCGCAAGGTGCGCGCGATCCCGTACCTGCATCGCGGCCGCACGAGCGTGCCGGCGCGCCGCGACCTGGTGGGCGTCAAGCGCGTGACGTCGCTGCCGGCCGAAGCCTACCGCAGCATCCGCACGAGCATCCTCTTCATGAACCCCGCGGCGCCCCCGCGCACGCTGCTCGTCACCAGCAGCCAGCCCCGCGAGGGCAAGACGGCGACCACCGTCAACCTCGCCATCTCGCTGGCCCACCTCGGAAACCGCGTGGTCGTGATCGACGCCGACATGCGCCAGCCGCGCTGCCACCGCGCCCTCGGGATCGCGCAGGGGCCCGGCCTGGCGGAGGTGCTGCGCGGAAAGGTGGACCTGGAGGACGCCCTCGTGCACGTCTGTCTCGACGGCGAGGGGACGGACGCGAGGGCGGCCGAGGGCGCGCATGCCGGCCTCTACCTGCTGCAGAGCGGGCTCCCGCCGGGCGACCCGACGGAGCTGCTCGCCTCGGCGCGCATGCGCGAGGTGCTCGCGAAGCTCCGCGAGCACTTCGACATGGTGCTCGTCGACTCGCCCCCTGTGTTCCCGATCACGGACTCGGCGATCCTCTCGCCCGTGGTCGACGGGGTGGTTCTGGTCGTGCGGGGCCACCAGACCGACCGCCGGGTGATCGCCGAGGCGCTCGAGCGGCTGCGCATGATGAAGGCGCAGGTCGTGGGGGTGGTGCTCAACGGGGTCGACCCGGGGAGCACGCACTACAGCAAGTACTCGTATTACTTCGCTGCGTAGACGTGTGAGGACGACGGGTCATTCGCATGGATCGTGAACTGTCTCTGAAGGAACCCGGTGATGATTCACACCTCGATCATCACGGAAGAACCGAGGGGGAGATCGGAGCGCTGCTCGTGACGGCGAAGAACCTCTCCAGGCGGCTCAAGCTCACCAGCGCGAGCCCGGGGAAGGGCCTGGCCCTGGTCGGCGCCGCCGGTCTGGCCTACCTGACGGCCTACCTGCTGCGCTTCGACTTCCCGCTGCCGGCGGATGCCTGGGCCACGTTCTGGGCGACGCTGCCGCTGCTCCTCGCGGCACGTGCGGCAGCCGTGTGGTACTGGGGCCTCGAGCGCAAGTGGTGGCGGTTCGTGTCGTTGGCCGACCTGGCCGGGATCGTGGCCGCCACGGTGGCGGGAAGCGCCGCCTTCGTGGTCGCGATGATGTTCGGCAGCTTCGGCGTGCCGCGCACCGTGCTGCTGATCGAGCCGGTCATGTCGGCGCTTCTCATGACCGGCCTGATGATCGGCTCCCGTGCGCGACAGCAGGGTGGGGCGTCGCTGCGGCTCGGTCTGGGCGACGGCAAGCGCGTACTCATCGTGGGTGCCGGCCACGCGGGAGCTCGGGCGGTGCGCGAGATGCGGGAGAACCCCGCGCTCCGGTACGTGCCGGTCGGGTTCGCGGACGACGATCGCGCGAAGCACGGGTGTGTCATCCAGGGGGTACCGGTCCTCGGCACCGTGGCCGACGTCGCCGACCTGGTGCGGGAGTACCGGGTCGAGGAGCTGATCATCGCCATGCCGTCGGCGCGCGGCATGCGCATGCGCGCCGTCGTCGAGCGCTGCCGGGCGACGGGCAAGCGCTTCCGCGTGCTGCCAGCCACCAGCGACATCATGAACGGGCGGGTCACCGTGGGACAGCTCCGCGAGCCGCGCATCGAAGACCTGCTCCGCCGCTCGCCGGTCGCCCTCGACCTGGCGCCCGTGCGGCCGCTGCTCGAGGGCGCGGTCGTCTGGGTCACGGGTGCGGGCGGCTCGATCGGCTCGGAGCTCTGCCGGCAGATCGCGCAATGCAAGCCGAAGCAGCTGGTCATGATCGACCGCTACGAGAACAACCTGTACTACCTCGTGGCCGAGATCGCCGGGAAGCACCCCGACCTCGACATGTGGCCGGTGGTGGCGGACGTGGCCGATCTGACGCGCATGGAGCCGTTGATGTCGACCACGCGGCCTCGCGTCATCTTCCAGGCGGCGGCCTGCAAGCACGTGCCGCTCATGGAGGACAACCCGACCGAGGCCATCAAGAACAACGTGTACGCCACCCGGGTGCTGGCGCAGCTCGCCGACTTCTACGGCACCGAGCGCTTCGTCATGATCTCGACCGACAAGGCGATCAACCCGACGAGCGTGATGGGCGCGAGCAAGCGCCTCGCCGAGCTGGTGCTCCAGGGGCTGCAGCCACGGAGCCAGACCCGGTTCATCACCGTGCGCTTCGGGAACGTGCTCGGCAGCGAGGGAAGCTGCGCGCAGCTCTTCAGCCGCCAGATCGCGCACGGCGGGCCGCTCACCGTGACGCACCCCGACGTGGTGCGCTACTTCATGTCGGTGGACGAGGCCGTCCGCCTGGTCCTGCATGCCAGCGTGCTGGGCGAGGGCGGCGAGATCTTCCTGCTCGACATGGGCGAGCCCGTCCGTATCCTGGACCTGGCGATGAACATGATCCAGCTGTCCGGCCTCGAGCCGCACGTCGACGTCGAGATCCGGTTCACGGGGCTGCGGCCGGGCGAGAAGCTCTACGAAGAGCTGATCACGGCCTCGGAAGTGGCCGCGCCGACGACCCACCCGGCGATCTTCCGGCTGCGGGAGCAGAGCCACCGGGAGTGGGCGACCATCGAGCACCACATCGACGAGCTCGAGAAGCTCGCGCTCGCGGGCGACACCCGCATGCTGCGGGAGGGTATCCAGAGGCTGGTGCCCGAGTACACGGCCACCGCGAACGGCCACGATCTCAACCGGATGGCCGTGGACGGGCCGGGCGGGGCATCGCCGGTGTTGGCGAAACCCGGGCGACGGCTGGCGGTGGTGGTCGGCGCCCGCTGATGGGAGGCAAGTTTCGCGACGAGGACGAAGTGTGACTGCTGAACCTCGCGAGTGGTGGCCGTTCGTCTCGGTGGTCGTGCCCGTCTACAACGGCGAGGAGACCATCCAGACCTGCGTCGAGTCGCTAATCGAGCTGGATTACCCGAAAGACGGCTTCGAGGTGCTGGTGGTCGACAATCGATCGACCGACGGCACCAGGGAGATCCTCCGACGGTACCCCGTGACGGTGCTCGAGGAGAGCGAGATTCAGAGTTCGTACGCCGCTCGCAACCTCGGGATCCGCTGCAGCCGGGGTGAGGTGCTCGCATTCACCGACGCCGACTGCGTTGTGGAGCACGGATGGCTCCGTTCGATCGTCCGGGCCATCGCGCCCGAGGATGTCGGGGGCGTTGCGGGGGCCATCGAAGCGTACGAGACTGGGTCGCCCCTAGAGGAGTACCAGGCGCAGCGGGTTCTCCGGGCCGAGCGGGCGTACCAGCATCGCGTCCTGCCGTTCGCGCAGACGGCGAACGCCGCTTATCGGCGGACTGTCTTCGACCGCATCGGGCTCTTCAACCCCGGAATCATCTTCGGCGGCGATCTCGACCTTTCCTGGCGCATGCAGCGCGAAGCGGGGTTGCGGCTCGTATACGAGCCCCTCGCGTTCGTCTGGCACCGCCACCGTACCACGGTTCAGGGCCTCTTCGCGCTGTACGAGAAGAACGCGATCGCTCACTGCCTGCTGGCCCAGCACTACGATCACTACGCCGACTACCCGACGCTACGCACCCTGGCCTTCCTCACGCGGGAATGCCTCCGCAGCGCGGCCCGGGGGGTGCTGCCTGGCGGGCGGTGGGGGCGCGAGCGCACGGCGGTCAGCCGGATGGACGCCGTGCGCTACGCCGGCCAGATGTGGGGCTGGCTCCGTTGGCGCGTGGGCGCCGTCGTGGTCCCGATAGAGGCGTCGGCGCCGCGGCTCCGGGAGGCTTCCTCGTGAATGCTGCGGGTCGCGGCTGCTCCGCGCTGAACTGACGTGTCACGAGCGGGGGCAGTTCCGATGGATGGCGCCTTGCCGTCTGACCCACCTACTCTCGGGGCGCCGGCCGCGCCCTGGAGATGGGTCTCAGCGGGCGTGGGCCTGCTGGCTCTCGGCATCGTTGCGTACCTGGTCAGCCCGAAGCTCGGTATCCTGGCCCTGGGGCTCCCAGGTGTACCGCTCCTCGTCCTGTATCCAGCGCTCGGGTTGCTTGGCCTGATCGCCCTGATCCCCTTCGACTCGGTTGCCTCGCTCGTTCCATCCAACACCCTCACGTTGACCAGCCTGGCCGGCATGGTGGTGATGGGTGGATGGCTGGTTCACCTGCTGGTGCGGCGCTCGCGGCTGCGACTGTCCGGACCCGGGCTTCTGCTGCTCGCCTACGTGCTCTTCGCTCTCCTGAGCCTATCGTGGACCGCGGATCCGGAGCGAAGTCTTCCGCAGGTCAAGACCTTGGTGCAGCTGCTTCTCCTCTACGTCATGGCGGTGAACCTGTTGACGACACCGCAGGCGCTCGAGCGAGCGCTGGACGTCCTGCTGGTGGCGACGACGATGGTTTCGCTGCTCGTCCTCGTGCAGTACGATCCGGCCACGGCGGCGCGAGGCAGTCTCGAGTCGGGAGGCAAGAGCACCGATCCCAACTACCTTGCCGCGACCCTGATTGCTCCGGCAGTGGCGGCGGTGGCGCTCGGGGCAGCGCGCGGCCGGTTAGGGTGGTTACGGTTTGCGGCGTTTGGGTCCCTCGGGCTGGCGACGGTCGTGACCGGGTCCCGCGGTGGGTTGTTGGCGATGCTGGTGGGCGTCGGAGTAGTAGGCATCCTGCGGCCGCGCCTCGGTGTGCGCCTGGCGATCGTCACACTCCTCCTTCTGCCTGTCCTACCGCTCGTACTGCCGTCTGCGGTGCTCCAACGACAGATCGAACGCTTCCAGGGTCTCGGGGAGGATCGTGGCTCCGGGCGACTCGACATCTGGAAAGTCGGCGGGGCGATGGCTCGGGACAACCCGATCCTCGGGGCGGGTTTTGGCAGCTTCGGACCCTCTTTCTACCGATACATGTACGGTGGTGAAACAGTCGTGGATCCGCGCTGGGCTCGGGGGAACGTGTGGGGTGGACGGGCCTCCCACAACATCTACCTCAGCGCAGCTGCTGAGCTCGGGGCCGTCGGAGGCGGGTTGCTCGGGTTAGCGTTCGGTGCGCACGCCCTCGCCGTCTTCCGTGCGTGCCGGCGGGCCAAAGCACGTCGGGACGGCACTGACAGGATCTACCTCGCCCTGCTCGCGATGTTCGCGTGCTTCTTGCTCATGGGCATGACCATCGACACGATGGGAACAAAGGCGGCATGGTTGCTTCTCGCGCTGATGCAGGCTGTCGGGGTGCAGCCCCCAACACGCCCTGGCCCGCCATTTCCGCAGTCATTGAAGTGGGAAGCTGTCCCGAGGTGTCCGACCCCCATCGGAGAGAGCTGAGCCAGTGGAAGTCGTGCTTGGCGCACCGTGCGCTCCGCAAGCCTCGCACGTCGCACCCGACGTGCTGGCGCCAGGAGCGGGTGCGCACCTGCTCGTGGGGAAGCTGACGGCGCGACCACCCGTGGAAGTGGCAGCCAATACGGTTAGCGACCAGCCTGCGACTATCCATGTCGACCAGACCCCACCGCCTACTCGATCGGCCACTCGAATCGCCCCGGTGGACCGGCCATGGACTTTGTGGGCCTAGGGTCCACACGGCAGGGCCTCATGGCCGGGGACAGCTCGCCGTTATCTCTACCCAGCGAGGAGGGAACTCAGATGCGGCCCCAGGCTCGTCGTGCCCGAACAACCCCAAGCGTGACCAGCTTATCCATTGTGGTATGCACCAAGAATCGCCCCAAGCAGCTTGCAACATGCCTCGAGTCGGTGGAAACCCAGACGACGCTGCCCGTCGAAGTGGTGATTGTCGACGCAGGTCAGCAGTCGTCCGAAGACATCGTTCATACATTTTCCTCGCGTATGCGCGGCACATGTCGTGTCAAGTTGCTACCGTCAGTGCCCGGTTTGCCTCTACAGCGCAACATCGGTGCCGATGCGACGACGGGTGACATAGTCCTCTTCCTCGATGATGACGTTGTCCTGCAGCCTGACTATATCGAGCACCTTGTCGATGTCTATGTGCAGGACGACGAGAAGCGAATTGGCGGTGTTGGTGGCGCCCTGGTTTGCGATCCCGCACCGGAGGACTCCCTGGTGCGCCGCGTCTTGTCGCGCGTGTTTCTCTTGAGTACCCTCAAGGATGGAAGTTTGAAGCGTTCTGGACGCCCACGTCATTTGTTCATTCCACGCGAATACACCGATGTGGAGTTCCTTTCAGGGTGTAACATGAGCTTTCGACGAGAGGTGTTGAAGGTCTTCCGTTTCGATGAGCGCCTTCACGGATACGCTCTCGGTGAGGATCTCGATTTCTCGTATCGCGTATCGCGATCGTGGCGGCTCGTGATGACTCCGGTGGCACGCCTCGACCATCGTCATGCAGGCGGCGAGCGTCCCAACGCAAGCGCTCTGCACGAGATGGGTGTTCGCAACCGATTCTTGTTCGTCAGAGATCGATTTGCGCGCAGCTACCTGGATTGGCTGGCTTACGGATGGTCGGAGATCGGTGCCCTGATTCTCACGCTGCGGTACCCTGGTTCAGGTGCGTTCACGGGCACGGTCAAGGGGTTTATCCGGATCTGGCGAGAGCAGATGCGGCAGGGGGCCCGGGAGGTCGAGTCAACAAGACCATCGCGAGCGTGAGGAGTCATGGGGTCATGGGAAAGCGTCGATGGTGTAACGGCGGGAGCACTGATGAGGGTGCGGAGTCCTGGCGGATGGCTCGGTGCCGCCGATCCCTCTTGAGGCCGCTAGCGAGGACAGGAAGATGACGGGACGGAGCGCAAGTCGGACGGAGCAGGATGCCCGCGCGTGACGGCATGGCAGGTCACGCCAGCATCGGTCGCACCGAGTGGCTACCCTTTCACGTGCCTTCGATCGGCGAGGAAGAGATCGCCGAGGTGGTCGATACCCTTCGCTCCGGCTGGGTGACGACGGGCGCGAAGACTCAGCGGTTCGAGCAGGAATTCGCAGCGCGCCTTGGCGTTGCTGACGCTCTAGCGGTTTGTTCTGGGACTGCGGCGCTTCACCTTGCACTGCGCGTGTGTGGCATACAGCCGGGTGACGAGGTCGTGGTCCCCACCTACACATTTACGGCAACGGCAGAAGTGGTGACGTATTTTGGTGCAAAGCCGGTGTTGTGCGATGTGAGTGCCCAGACCGCCAACATCACTGTGGATACGCTCGAACGTCGTGTGACGCCTCGGACGCGAGCGGTGATGGTGGTTCACATAGCTGGCCTGCCCTGCGACATGGACCCGATCATGGAGTTCACCCGCGTCCGCGGTCTGACGGTAGTGGAGGACGTAGCGCATGCCCTGCCGGCCGAGTATCGGGGCCGGCAGGTAGGCACTATCGGCGATGCGGCAGCGTTCAGCTTCTATGCCACGAAGAATATCACCACGGGCGAAGGTGGCATGCTGATTCTCCGCGACGGGCGGCTCGCCAACGAGGCACGAGTTCTAGCGCTACACGGCATTAGCCGTGATGCCTGGAAGCGATACACCGCTGCAGGCAGCTGGTTCTATGAAGTCTTGCACAGCGGTTACAAGTACAACCTGAGCGACATCGCCTCGAGCGTGGGGCTGCAGCAGCTCCGAAAGCTTGACGCCTTCCACGCTCGCCGGAGGCAGATAGTAGATCGCTATGCGGAGGGGCTCAGGGGGCTGGATGCGGTGATGGTGCCGGCAGAGATGGCGGGCTCGTCGCACGCCTGGCACCTCTACCTGCTCCGGTTGCGGCTTGGTGTGTTGAATATCGGGCGTGACGTCTTTATCGACGAACTTCGAGCTCGTAATATCGGTACGAGCGTTCACTTCATCCCCTTGCACCTTCACCCGTACTATCAAAGCGTGTGGGGGTATCGTCCTGGGGACTTCCCGGAAGCCGAGCGAGCGTATGCTTCGGCCGTCAGCCTGCCGCTGTACCCGGCGATGCTCGATGGCGACGTGGACGACGTTGTGGAGGCGGTGTGCGATGTGGTGGCAAAGAATCGCCGCTAGAGTCCGTAGCAGGGTGAATCATACAGTTCTCCACGCTGCGTTCGCGCGCTCAATGGATGTCGTCGTGGCCCTGGTGCTTCTCGCGATGTTCTCGCCAGTTGTTCTCGTGGTGGGGGTCGTGATCGCGGTGTCCTATGGCCGGCCCATTCTCTTCGTGCAGCGACGTGTGGGTCGTGGCGGTGCGCTGTTCGACTTGTTCAAGTTTCGCACGATGTGCGTAGACGCTCCAGCCAGCGGCTCCGCGGTGACCATCGGCATCGATCGTCGCATCACGCATGTTGGCCACGTACTGCGCCGATACAAGCTCGACGAGCTGCCGCAGTTCTTCAACGTCCTTCGCGGTGACATGAGTTTGATCGGTCCCAGACCGGAGGTCGAAAAGTACGTAGCGAACTACACGGAGGAGCAGCGCCGCGTGCTTGACGTGAGGCCGGGAATCACGGACCCGGCGTCGTTGTACTATCGTGATGAAGCCGCACTGCTTGCAACTTTTACCGACCCAGAGAGGGCGTACGTTGAGGTCGTCCTGCCGCACAAGCTGTCCATGAGTATCGAGTATCTGCGAACGCGGACGGTCTTGAGCGATCTATGCCTTCTCGTCAGAACGGCGGGTGAAATGCTGAGGCCGTCCGCGGCGAAGGAGGCCTCGACGTGGCGGCGCGCGGCGACGTTGCGGGAACGTGTGTAGCAAGACGGATCTTGGGCGAATGAGAATTGATGCGCGGGGCGCTCATCGATCGGGCCTCGAGGCACGTGGTCAGCCATGGGCGTGGCGGCTAGTGTGGGCTGGTCTCCGAAGAGCGTTCCTGATGGGGTCGACTGGGCGAAGACCTCGACGTCAGTGGTCTTGGCGATCGTGGTTTCGATCCGCAGGACGCTGCGCGCCTCGGCGTGGAGCTTGATCGAGTCGTCGGCGTCCAGGTGCGTCGTGGGGACCCCTCGACGGCGCGCCTGACGCTGGAGGTGATCTCGCGGGCGAAACGACCGTCGACGCCTGTGCGCCGAGGACGCGCACGAGGTCGCGGCTGCGGGGGAAGTGGTGCGGTCGCCACCCTGGGTTGCGGGCCTCAGGCCCCGCTATCGACAAGACGAGCGCGACGACCTGGCCGTGCGGCCCCAACGCCTCGGCTGTGTGGCGGCGCCAGCCTCGTCGTCCGACCGTGTGGGTCGCTCGCCGCTCATGCGACCGGTCCAGTGCTGCCCTTCTCTCGAGGACCGGAACCGGAGGACCATCCTTGGTTCGGGTCGAGGGCTGTGTTGGCGCGTAGGCAGCAACGGGTGTCCGGGAGCGGGAGCAAGCATCTACGCCCATCGTACGATGCTGGCGTAGGTGGCCTGCCAACGCGCACGATATTGCAGCCGTGATCGCCGCCGCCTGCGTGTCTTGCACCCTGTTGCCTAGATGATCCTCGCCCTCGCTTGGCACAGCAAATGCTCGGGAACTCCGACTCGCGCCGAGTCAAGACGTATGCGAACCCTCCTGAGGCCGATCGTCGCCGTTCGGTATGTCCCGACTCGCGTGTGGGTCTCGGCGGCCGTTTCCCTGCTTCTTCTCGCCGTGCCCCCCCCCGCGATCGGCGTGGGGGCATGCCCGCTGAGCGTGGGGATCGA
>Ga0316622_100004378_pt1 | contig 10365 bp, 7 predicted proteins | sample OWC_Aug_OW2_C1_D_FD_207646 | JGI IMG/M metagenome (GOLD analysis project Ga0316622, IMG submission 207646) | Wetland soil microbial communities from Old Woman Creek delta, Ohio, United States - OWC_Aug_OW2_C1_D5_C | ecosystem: Environmental > Terrestrial > Soil > Wetlands | place: USA: Ohio... | reverse complement strand
TGCTCCTCGTGCTGGACGAGATCCAGACCGGCATGGGCCGGACCGGCAGGCTCTTCGCCTGCGAGCATGAGGGCGTAACGCCCGACGTCATGGCGCTCGCCAAGGGCCTCGGCTCGGGCATGCCCATCGGCGCGCTGCTTGCGACGGACAAGGCGGCCCAAGCGTTCGTCCCCGGCACGCACGGGACCACCTTCGGCGGCAATCCCCTCGCCTGCGCCGCGGGGCTGGCTTCGCTCGAAGCGCTGCTCGAGGACAACATCATCGTCCAGAACGTCGGGGCGCTCGGAAAGCATTTCATGAGCGGCCTCGAGTCGCTCAAGGCGAAATACCCCTTCATCAGGGACGTGCGGGGACAAGGCCTCCTCATCGGCATGGAGCTGGACTTCGAGGGCAGGGAGATCGTGACCGAATGCCTCAAGCAGGGCTTCCTGATCAACTGCACCGTGAACACCGTGCTGCGGTTCATGCCCCCGCTCATCATCTCGGAGGAGGAGATCGACCAGCTCATCGGCGCGCTGGACGGGATATTCGCGAAGCGCTGATCCCCTGAGGGATGATGCTTTTTCAAGGCGGCTTTGGTTGAGGCCGCCTATTCCTTTTAGAAGCACTGCAACCACGGATAAACAGGGAAAAGGCAAATATAAATCCTGTTTTGCCACGGATACACACGGATTCACACGGATTAGATCAAAACCAGGTCTGGATGTGTATATAGAAAACAGCAGTTCTCTGTTGGTTCCATCCGTGTCCATCAGTGTTCATCCGTGGCAAAAAGGTTCTTGACCTGTTCCGTCTTACCGTGTTCGTCAGTGCTTCATTATGGATTATTGTATGGAGATTTTATGAAAAAAGACCTGCTGACCGTACATGACCTCACCTCCGGGGAGATCGAAAAGATCCTCGAACGCTCCGCCTGGCTCAAGAAGGCGCAAAAGGACGGCATTGTCCATCACCCCCTCAAGGGCAGGTCCCTCGGGATGATCTTCGAGAAGTCCTCGACGCGGACGCGGGTCTCCTTCGAAGTGGGCATGTACCAGCTGGGAGGCCAGGCACTCTTCCTCTCCCCCGCCGACCTCCAGATAGGCCGGGGCGAGCCGGTCTCGGACACGGCGAAGACCCTTTCCCGGTATCTCGACGGCATCATGATCCGCACCTTCGCGCAGTCCATGGTGGAAGACCTGGCGAAGCACGCTTCGATCCCGGTGATCAACGGGCTCACCGACCTGCATCACCCCTGCCAGGCGCTCGCCGACCTGTTCACGATCCGGGAGCACCGCAAGGAGCTCAAGGGCCTCACCTTCTGTTATATCGGCGACGGGAACAACATGGCCCATTCGCTCATCGAGGCCTGCGTCAAGGTGGGAATGCACGTTTCCCTTGCCTGCCCGGCCGGCTATGCGCCCGATGCCGGTATCATGCGCGAGGCAAAGCAGGTGGCCAAGCTGACCGGCTCCGACCTGCGACTGACCGATGACCCGAAAAAGGCGGTCAAGGACGCTGACATCGTCTACACCGACGTCTGGGCCAGCATGGGCCAGGAAAAGGAACACGCCCTGCGCGTCAAGGCGTTCGCGGGCTACCAGGTGGACGAGAAGCTCATGAAGCTGGCAAGCCCCAAGGCACTCGTCATGCACTGCCTTCCCGCGCACCGCGGCGAGGAGATCAGCGCCGCGGTCATCGACGGCCCGCAGTCCGTGGTCTTCGACCAGGCCGAGAACCGCCTCCACACCCAGAAGGCGATCATGGAAATGCTGATGGTGTGAGCGGCCAATGGTCCCTGCCGGCCGCGCCTTCCGGCCCTTTACACCTTTCCTGGCCATAACAGGTTGTTGAAATAGTCTTTTTGCCGTCTTTGCGAGCGAAGCGAAGCAATCCCGCCTTTTATAACGAATTGAAAAATCGAGATTGCCGCGTCGCACAAAACGCTCCTCGCAATGACGCTGCAATAGTGTATTTCAACAACCTGATAATAGTTTGAGAACAATAAATCTCAAATTAGAATATCACGCTGACAAGCCTCCCTTTCTGTGTTATAAATTCTGTGAATAGGACCAGCATGAAGCGTTCGTGAACACCGGGGAGGTGTGCGCATGAAACCATTGATCGGCATTACCATGAACATCGAGGAGCAGGCCACGCGCGTCCTGAACATCCTCGACCAGGACTACGGAAAGGCCGTCCTGCAGGCGGGGGGCATTCCGGTGCCGATCCTCGGGATCAAGCAGGCCATTCCCGACCTGGTCCGCAAGCTTGACGGCTTCCTGTTCACCGGCGGCAACGATATCCACCCCCGGTTCTACCAGGAGCGGCCGCGCGCCGGCGCGAAGCTCAATCTTGCATCGGACAACCGGGTCAGGTTCGATATCGACCTCTTCAAGGCCGCGGCGAAGGCAAAAAAGCCGGTCCTCGCCGTTTGTTATGGCGCCCAGCTCGTGAACGTTGCGCTCGGCGGAACGCTCTATCAGGACATCGCGCTCCAGATCCCCCGGTCCCTCAGGCACGGCGCCGCGAAGGCCGGCGAGAAGGTATTTCATCCGGTCAGCATCTTCGAGGGCACGAAGCTCTGCAGGATGATGGGCAGCTGCGCGACCGGCGACTGCAGCATTCGCGTCCGGAGCGCCCATCATCAGAGCATCAAGAACCCCGGCAGGGGCCTCAGGCTGGCGGCGGTCTCCGCTGACGGCGTTTTCGAGGCACTGGAGTCACGGGGCAAGCACTTTCTCCTTGCCGTCCAGTGGCATCCCGAGAAGACCATCAATGACCGTTCAGGCTTGAGGCTCTTCGAGGAGTTGATCCAGGCTTCCAAAAAATAACAACAAGAGCATTGATGCTTTGCCACCGAGGTTTCCGAGGTACCGAGAAAAGATCATGTATATTTTCTGGCTTTGCTCTGTGGCCTCTGTGTTCTCTGTGGCCTCTGTGTTCTCTGTGGCAAAAGCCATTAACAATAATGTGCGCTCTTTAATTATTCCTGTCATGACCTGCCGGAACCGGTGTCACGCGGCGCTCACCGCGCTCGTCCTTGTTGTTCTCGCATTCCTTCCCGGATGCGAACCGACTCCCGGGAACAGGCTCCCCGGCCACCTGAACCTCCGCCTTTCCACGAATCCCACGACCCTCGATCCCGCGCTCATCACCGACGTCACCGGAGGCCTGATCGCCGCGAAGCTTTTCAACGGCCTGGTCCGGTTCAATGACCGGCTCGAGATCGTCCCGGACATCGCCGGATCCTGGAAGATCTCGAGCGACCACCGGACGTACACTTTCATGCTCAGGCGGGGCTTCTTCTTCAGCAGCGGCCGCGAAGTGACAGCGCGTGATTTTCAATATTCCTTCGAGCGCGTGCTCGACCCGAGGACCAAGGCGCCCATCACCTGGGCGCTGGACCGCATCAATGGCGCGAAAGACGTCATCGCCGGGAGGACCCGCCACGCGTACGGCATCCGCGTCATCGACGACCGCACGCTTTCCATCACCCTGGAGCGCCCCTTCGGCCCGTTCCTGTCCCTCCTCGGCATGACCACGGCGTATGTCGTTCCCCGCGAAGAGGTCGAACGGCTCGGCGCGGATTTCGGAAGCCATCCTTCAGGCAGCGGACCCTTTACCCTTGCGGAATGGAAGCACGGCCAGAGCCTTACCCTTGTTGCCCGAGGCGACTACCCTGAGGGGCGCCCCCGCCTTGCGGGGATCACCTACCGCGTCATCCCCGAAGACCTTACCGCGGTCATGGAGTTCGAGACCGGCGGACTGGACGCACTCCTCATCCCGGCGTCCGAATACCGGAGGTATACCACGGACCCGAAGTGGCGCGGCCGGATCTTCGGGAAACCGGGGCTCAATTGCTACTATCTCGGCATGAATTGCAGCCGTCCGCCTTTCAACGATGTGAAGGTCCGCCAGGCAATGAACATGGCCATTGACCGGAAACGCCTCCTCGAGACAGTGTACGAAAAGCGGGGCGTGCTCGCCGCTGGGCCTGTCCCGCCCCCCCTGTGGAAGTACGGCCAGGGGCCGAAGGACGGTGACGGCTACCGCTATGATCCTGAGGAGGCGAAACAGAAGGTCCGTGAGGCGGGGCTGGAGGGAAAGCGGATCAGGATCTACATATCCGCGGAAGCGGAAGTCCTCGACATCCTGGAGGTCATCCAGCAGTATCTATCCCGCGCCGGACTGAAAGCGGACATCGTGCAGTTGGACTGGAGCGCTTACAAGGAGGCGCTGAACAAGGGTGAAGCCGACGCGTTCTGGCTGTCCTGGTGGTCTGATTATCCGGACCCGGAGAACTTTTTCTATCCCATGTTCCATTCCGTGAACAGGGGGCCCGCCGGGAACAGGGCCTGGTTCTCAGACACGGCCGTTGACCGCCTGATCGAACAGGCCCAGTCTACCGTTGACGAACGCGAGCGGTACCGGCTGTATCAGAAGACAAACGCACGCGTCGTTCAGGACGCCCCCTGGGTCTTCATGTGGCACCGCTCGGACTTTTTCGTTGTGCAGCCCCGGGTCCAGGACTTCCGGATTTATCCCATCTATTCCGTGGACAAGGGAATGGACATCTCCCTGAAACAATAACGCCGGCAGCCAAATTGATCTCTCAACGGCTCCGGCTCCAAGGTGTCTCCTGTCTCCTGTCTCCGTGTCCCCCCGTCACCGTGTCGGTTTTTGTTCTCTTACCCTACCCCTTCCACGGCTGCAAAGCCTTTGCGACCTTCACCTTCAACTCCTGACCGAACTCCTTGATGCCGTGCGCTTCACGGGCATGGACCGCCACCCCGTCCACGATCAGATCCTCGGTCTGAGCGATATATTTCCATTTGCAGCCGTTCCCCAGACCACAGTTGTAAACCTTCAGCACCAGGTCCTCCGCCGCCTTTGACTCCACCGGGGAAGGATTGCTGAATGACTTTTTGATCTTCGCCACCATGTCGCTGTCCAGCGACTGCCGGCCATGCACGTCCCTCAGATGGACCGCCACCACATCAGCAAGCAATTCATCGGTCTTGGCAATGTGTTTCCATGAACACTTGTTTCCCAGACTGCTGCATTTGAACTCTCTCATGACCTGCCCTCCTTTTCCCGTTTTGCTCCCATCTGCTTTAAGTATAGCACACTTTATTAATCAGGATAGATGCCGTCTTGATATCGGGCGGGATCCGCAGGGGAAGTGACCGTATCGACCACGATGGAAAGGGAAGCGTGATGAAGCTCCCAGCAGCAAGCTGCCGGGAATCTTCGATCCTCAAAGTAGTGCTATTTATTCTAATCGCTCGCTAACCCCGCATCAAGCTACGGGAATTGCACTCGCTCCTGGATTCAGCGGGTGAGCTTGCGGGTAATGCGGGAGCCGAGATATTCCCCCCAGTCGTCTACCAACTTCTTGGGCGCAAGTTCGCTCAGGACCTTGCCTGAGGGGACCTCGATGATATATCCGCGTATCGCCCCCTTTTCGGGGCATGATGAGCGTTCGGGGGCCTCGGCCACCACGAGCAGGTTTTTCGATTCTTTGAGCCATTTGATGGCGCCGAAATGCGGCTCCCCGGCATCCGGGCATTTTATCTGCTCCTTGAACCTGTCTGCCGCTTCCCCGGTGACGTCGTAATAGTTCACGCGCTCGTACTCCATTGTATAGACGGTGACGAACCAGGCCTCATCGCCGCTGCCGCCCTCGTTCGAGGTGATGACAAAGGACTTCGAATCGGGGGCCCAGGAGATCTCCGCGGGAAGCAGCAGGGTATATCCCTCGATGCCGGGCACCGCCGCGCCCCCGTCGATGACGACCAGCGAAAGGTCCGCTATCAGGATGGTCTTTCTCCGGTCCGGCGACGGGACCTTGAAGGCCCTCTGACGGGGTATGGAGAATGCCTGCTTCGACCATAGTCCTTCTTCTGCACCTGCCGTTGCCACGGGACCGGCCAGCGGGAGCATGAGGGAGAGCATGATCAGCAGAACGTATATTCGGACGCTCACGATCGTCAGCATACACCTTTCTGTGAAAAATAAAAAAGAATTTAGACACTGAAGAATAGGAAAAATGCGCCGTTATCCGACTTTTGTCCGATATGATCCGTGTTAAATACCGTTTTAGGATAAAGAAAAAGCCGGGGCAGGAACACCCCGGCGATCAAGCGTTGACTGCATGTTCGTAATGGACCCTAGTTCATCCCGCCGTAGGAATGGAGACCGGACAGGACGAGGTTCACGCCAAGGTAGGTGAAGATGACGGCCAGAAAACCCACTGCGGAGATAACTGCCATCTGGGTCCCCTTCCACCCGCGTACGTATCGGGAATGCAGGTAAATGGCGTATACGAACCAGGTGATGAGCGACCAGGTCTCCTTCGGGTCCCAGCTCCAGTAGGTGCCCCAGGCGCTGTTGGCCCACACCGCGCCGGTAATGATGCCGCCGGTGAGGAGCGGCCAGCCGATGGCGATCATCCGGTACGTCACGTCGTCGAGGAGGTCCTGAGCGGGCACGTACTGCTTCAGGATCCGCTTGAGCGACATGCCCTTGGACCACACGATCCAGAACAGACCGGCAATGAGGCCCCAGGCGATGATCACGTTGATCAGGGATTTGCTCAGGAACGAAGCCTCGAAGAGGTGCTGTTTCATGGAATCGCCGGGCTGAAGAGAATGGGTCAGGTTCAAATAAACGATGTCGAATCCCATGGCGACCATGAGGCCGATGGCCAGGGTGACACAGAAGGTCCAGAAGAGGTAGACCTGCGGCTTGTTCCTGGCCCCGCGCGTGACGAGGTAGAGGAACCAGGCGAGGATCAGGACGCCGAGCCCCATCCAGAAGACGAGTTTCATCCGTTCGCCCGCGGCGGCCATGGCGTAGCCGACCGGTGCGAGCACGGCGATCACGGCCATCCCGATTCCCAGGTCACGGGCCGGCCCCCGGTCCTCCATGTCCAGCAGCAGGAAGACCATGCTCACCGCGAAGGCAACGCCAAAGGCGGCGTATCCCAGGAAGCTGATCAGCACGTGGTAGAAGAGCCAGTTGCTCTTCAGCGCCGGGACGAGCGGCGAGATCTCCGTGCTGATGCCGGCGAAGTTGATGAACGCCAACGCCAGGAAGGCGACCGGCAGGACGAAGGCGCCGAAGGCCCGGGTCTTGTATTTCCACTCGACGATGACATAGATAAGCACCGTGCTCCAGGTGAAGAAGACCAGCGACTCGTAGAGGTTGGACAGCGGTACGCGGCCGATCCCCATCTGGTATGACTCGACCCAGCGCATGCCCAGGGCGATCGTCTGCATTGCCAGGCCGGCGTAAGTGATGAACGAGGCGGCCTTGCCGATGCCCTCGATCCTGAACGCCAGGTAGCTGATATAGAGCACCATGGCGACAAGGTACGCGATCGTTGCGAACGTGAAAAGCTGGCTACTGTCCATCATTTCCTCCGTGTGAATTACTTTGCGATATCTTCCACGATGCTGTTGAATTCCCGCTCAAAGGCCATGCGGTTCCGGTTCGACGATCCGCCGACCAGCACCGCCGTCTGCCCTTTCCGGTCCTGGATCCTTACCCAGATCTTCCGGTGCGATCCGAAGAACGCGATGACCGGCCCGACGCAGAGCAGGATGAAGCCGGTATACACGATCCACACGCCGGGGTCCTTGGTCACCTGGAGGCCCGTGTAGCGCGCGCCCCAGTAGTCCACGTATTTGATGACGTACTGTTCGGGCATCAGGGGGTCGGCAGAATCGACCTTCATCACCTGGGTACGGTAGACCGGGGGCCCGGTCCTGCCCCGCAACACCTCGAGCTCGACGGCAGGATTGATGAGCTCCTCGTTCCGGGACTCGTAGAACTGGACCTTGCCCGTGGCGGGGTCCCGCATGCCGAAGGGCCCGATGCCGAGGGCCTTGATGGTCCGGTCGATGGACGGGACATAGACCGAGGAGCCCGGGTCCACGACGACCATTTCACCGGGGCCCGGATCGTTCTTGAGCTTGACGTTCAGCAATATCCTGCCCGTGCTGTTCGGGATCGTGCCGTAGCTGGACTGGTAGAAGGTGATGCCGTGATGGCTGAGCGGATCGTTCACCCGGATACGCTTGTTCAGGATCTTCTGCTGCTGCATGTCATAGACGGACAGCAGGCTCCAGAACTCCGATGGCATGCCTGTCGGGCGGCCGGCGTTCTGGTAGTAGTCCACTTCGAAATCGTCGCACTTCACGTAGAAGCCCATCGGCAGGGCGGGAACTCCTCCGCCCCGGGGGTCGCGGATCACCGGGCTCTTGCTGATGCCGAATCCGTCCATGATCTTGTCCCACAGAGGCTCGTTCCGCAGATACACGACGCTCGACGCCTCGCCTTCAGGCAGGTTCAGGAATCCCTTGAACCCGAAGAATGCGCCGGTCAGCGCCCCGGTAAAGATGAGGATGATGCTCACATGGGTGATATACACTCCCATGCGGCTGTACGCGCCCTTCTGCGAGGCAAGGTGTGTCGCCCCCTGCTCCTTCGAGACCAGGTGGCTGTACCGCCTCCCCTGGAGGGCCTTGAGCGCGGCCAGTTCCGTCTTCTCCATCCCGCCCTTGACCATGAGCTCCTTCTTGAAGGGAGCGGCCTTGTAGCCATCCTCGTCAATCGTCTTGAGCGGCGCCCGCATGACCTTCCAGGCAATAGGGAAACGCTCGAGCGTGCAGATGGTGAGGTTCGCGGTGAACAGCAGCAAGATCAGGACGAACCACCAGGTGTGGTACAGGTCGAAGAACCCGAGGGTCTCGAACAGTTCGATGGTGCCCTGACTGTACTCCTTCAGATAATCCGCGGGCGCCTGGTTCTGCTGAATCACCGTGCCGATGACCGACACGACCGCGAGGATGATGAGCAGCACCACGGCAAGCTTCACCGAAGAGAAGAACTTCCATATTTTGTCTGCGGCCACTTCAACGATACCCTGCTGATCCTTGTTTTCCAATTCGTTATCCCTCCGCTGATGCGAGCAAACGACCCGCTAAATTAACATACCCGTATGGAAACTGTCAAGGATATTTGGGCGCATACGCCGCTCTCCCGCGGCTGACCCCCGCAGCGGCATGGATGCGCCATGCTCTTGCAGGGGGGCCCGCAACCGGCCGATTTCCCGGGGAGGAGCGCGCAAAGCCGGCGGCCACACTTACACACTTACAAACGTCATCAGATCGTATCGATACCGATCGTCGCCTCTTGACTAATTTATATAGGTATTATATGCTTTTTTTAGTTATGGGAGCCCGCATCGATAAGCACTCTATTCCACTTCCACCTATACGCCGTGGAACCTGTCCTTCAGCGCCATCCTGCAGGAGGCCGCGAAGCAGGGCGATAAGGACGATAAGGACAAGGAAGGGATCAGGACGAACACCTACCAGTTGAGCTGGCATTTCTGATCGAGTATGACCGTTCGTCCCCTCCCCCCTCTGCGGGAGGGGACGAAGCATTCCCGTCCTCCTGCTCTGTCTCCCATCCCGATCTGAACAGTCCCCTGGAAACACCGGTCCTCCCGCTCTCTTGTGATGCCGGCTGGAAGTATGCTATGATGAGCCTATGCACGAAAGCGATATCATCCTGCGCGAGCTCATCATGCTCCTCGCCGTGTCCCTCCCCATCACCTTCCTGTTCCACAAGATGCGGCTGCCGGCGCTGGTGGGGTTCCTCATCACCGGCATCCTGCTGGGTCCGCACGGCATTGCCCTGGTCACCGACACGACGGTCGTGGAGCGACTTGCCGAGATCGGCGTGGTACTGCTCCTGTTCACGGTGGGGATCGAGTTCTCCATCGAGGACATCATGCGTTCCAGCCGCCTGCTCATCACGGGGGGCGGCCTGCAGCTGCTGGCGACCATCTCGGCGGTCGTGGGCATCGCCCTGGCCTTCGGTACTCCCCTTCCACAGGCGATCTTCTATGGTTTTCTTGCCTCCCTGAGCAGCACGGCCATCGTGCTCAAGATGTATGCGGACCGCGCGGAGTTGGACACGGCCCATGGCCGCCTCGCCACGGGAATTCTGCTCTTCCAGGACATCGCGGTCGTACCGATGATGCTCCTGCTCCCGGTCCTGGGACAGGCGGCGGGCGACGGTGGCGTGACGGTCGCCTCGGTGCTCGCGACCTTGGGCAAAGCGGTCATCGGCCTCGTGGTCGTGTTCCTCGCGGCGCGCCGTATCGTACCCTACCTCCTGCACCAGGTCATCCGCTTGAAGAACCGGGAGATATTCTTCCTGCTCATCGTGCTCCTCTGCATGGGCACGGCATGGATCACTTACAGCCTCGGCCTCTCGTTGGCGCTCGGCGCGTTCCTGGCCGGTCTCATCATCTCGGAATCCGAGTACAGCCACCGCATCGTTTCCGACATCCTCCCGTTCCGGGACTAT
>Ga0316622_100004376_pt1 | contig 10366 bp, 6 predicted proteins | sample OWC_Aug_OW2_C1_D_FD_207646 | JGI IMG/M metagenome (GOLD analysis project Ga0316622, IMG submission 207646) | Wetland soil microbial communities from Old Woman Creek delta, Ohio, United States - OWC_Aug_OW2_C1_D5_C | ecosystem: Environmental > Terrestrial > Soil > Wetlands | place: USA: Ohio... | reverse complement strand
ACGGAGGGGTCCTGGCCGCGCTTGACGACCAGGGCGTCGTGCATCAGGGGCAGGCTGGTTTCCAGTCCCGGCGCGCCGGACGCGTTGTCGAAGATGCTCTCTTTGTTCTTGCGTTCCGGCAGCCACGGGGCATGGTCGCTGGAGATGATATCCACCCGTCCTGCCAAGAGATGGTCCCACAAACCGTCGCGCTCCGGTTGTTTCAGAATACTGGGATTGATCTTGGCGAGCGCCTTGACGCGAGGAAGGTCCTTCTCGGCATCCAGAAGAAGGTAGTGGGGGCACGTCTCGACCGAGACATCCACGCCTTGCGCTTTGAACCACTGAACCAGGTCCACGGAGCGAGGCTGTGAGGTGTGGAAGACGTGGAGCTTCACCTTGGTCCAGTAGGCCAGCTCCAGGAGCTTGAGGATCGCCAGCGTCTCGCTGGCCGGCGGTCGCGTCTCGTAGTGCGCCAGCGGGTCTGTGCGGCCGGCGCGCTTGGCCCGGGCGATCAGGTCCTCGATGATCAAGTCGATCTCCCCGTGAAAGCCCACGGGAACGCCGTGGCGGGCGATCTCGGGCATGGTCCGCCAGAGGACATGGTCGTCGATCCGAGGGAAGCGGTCGGGGTCGGTCTCGTACACGCTCATCTTGAAGCCGCAGGCCCCCTCGCACACCAGCGGGGCGACTTCGTCGGCCTCGGCTTGCTTCCGCAGCGTCGCCAACATGGCCACATCGACGCGGGCCACGCGCCGGATCTCCGCTACTTTAGCCCGGAAGATCGCGACGGTGTTGACCGGGGCGCCGATATCGTAGGGCATGTCCAGGATGGTGGTGACGCCGCCTGCCGCCGCCGCCTGCGTCGCCAACTCGATGGTCTCGGCTTGGTTGCTGTGGCAGTGCACGTGGGCGTCCACCACGCCCGGATAGATGAGGCAGCCGGAGGCATCCACACTCTCCTTCGCCGCCGGCACCGCACCCGGGGACGCATACAGACCTGCCACCTTCCCATCGAGGACGCCCACGGCGCTGCCCCGCGCTACACCGTGGCCGAGGACCACATCACCTTTCACCAGCAGGTCCAACATCAGCCTATCCTCTTCGCCGTGAAGTGACTCGGACAACTTGGATACAACAGTTCGGTTGCTCTACATCCCCAGGATCGGCCGGAGCGTGTCGGCTTCGCGGACGTCCTTGACCACCACAAGCAGGTAGAGGCCCCGGGCGTCCAGAGAATCCATGAGCATCCTGGCGTCTTCCGGCGTGAGCGACCCCCGGATCAGGAGCGACCGTCGTGCCCGCTGGACCATGCGGAAGTACGGCAGCATCTCGGCGAGGGGCGGACCGATGGCGTCGTTGTTGATCTCCAGGCACTTGAGTTCTTCGATTTCCAGGAAGGCGTCCAGGATGAACATGGAGGTGGAGTGCAGGTGAATGAAGCTGTTGGCGTACCGGCCGGCCAGGTAGCGGTCCAACGGCTGGAGGAACTTGCGGTAGAGCGCAGGCGAGTAGAGGCCCGACGCATCCTCCTGCATCCGGATGATCGGTCCGGGCGCCCAGAGTTGGTACATGCCGTCAAAGTACCCCCCGTGCCACAGGGGGAGGTGCCTCCAGATCGCAACGGTGACCTCGTCGAAGATGTGGGTGGCTCGCCAGAGAGCCCGCAGAGTTCGCTCGGGCTCCTCCATGATATCCAGGATGCTCTGGGTGTGGCCGCGAAGCTCCCCCAAGATATCGCACGGGCCAACCAAGGCTCCGTGGCTCACCGGGTACCGGCCCTGCGAGTGCCGAACCAACGCCTCGGCGAACTCGACGTATTTCTTGAACCACGGATTCTCCGGGTCGAGCTGGAGCGCCTCCATCTCCTCCCAGTTCGCCGACCGGTCCTCCCCCAGGACGTTCCCCGGCAGGATTCGAAGCCTGCTGCCCAGCATGCCCGACAGCCAAGGGATGACCGCCGCGGCCGGCATGTCGCCCCGGATGATGTCGTCGTCCAGGATCTCGCCTTCACCGAGCAACCGCTCCTCGTCTTCCAGGAATGCTTCCGGAACGACCATCTCGGGACTCAGATAGGTGTTCGCGGGCCAGGCGCGGGTGGCGCCATACTCCTCCAAGGGGAACCAGCCGCGCAGAGTGAAGCCCACCAAGGGCCGCGTCGTCGCAGCACGGTTCCAGAACGCCTTGTAGCGCTCGATCTTCGCGGGGTCGTTACCAAATGGCGTGGCGGACATGCAATGCCTCTCTTTTGTGTACCGGCGGATGGGGAGAGATCACTTCCAGGAGGGTAGCCTGCCCTAGAGGCGCCTCTCATGTCAAGCGCCAAGCCACAGGTAGCAGCCAAATTGAGGGACTTGACTTTGCGCGGGAAGGTCATTACGGTTAGCTACGCTAACCGTTAGCCTCGTGGAGACTCGTATGGCTCTTCCCGATCGGGGATATCGAAGACAGAGGGGGGAAGGTGCGGAGACCACCCTGGCGCTCGCCGATCAGTGCGCCCAGGAAGTGATGGAGACCGTGCCGCGCGTTATGCGCGCCATTCGCAGCGAGATCCGCCGGCGAGGAGCCGCGCATTTCTCCGTTCCGCAAATCCGGACTCTTGCTTTCCTCCATAATCGGCCGGGGGTCTGCCTGTTCGAGTTGGCGGAGCACCTCGGGGTAGCGCGGCCCACCGCATCCAATCTGGTGGAGCGGCTAGTGCAACGGGGCATGGTAACACGAACCACAGACCCGAGGGAGCGTCGGCGAGTCATTCTCGCCCTCACTCCCCTGGGGACTCGACACTTCCAGAACGCGTCCCACTCCGCCCAAGCTTGGATGGCAACGGTCCTTGCCGGACAGGCTCCGAGCGTACTCCGACGCCTCGCGGCGGCGATGAGTGTACTGGGGAAGGCGTTCGAGGGCTCTATGAATGGCAACGGGCGCCCGTCCGAGGTGAAACACCACTCACACGTGAGCGTTCTGGTTCCGAGGGACACCTGGAAAGGCGGCCCGAACAGTTCGATCTCTGGCCAGTGACGGGGCCGGGCCACGACGGTGCTGCTACGTCGTAAGGCCATGAGGGAGATTTGGATGGACGTGGCATACCGAGCCGATTGCGCAGACCGTGATGCTGGGTTTCCGCGGCAGGCGCCCCTCCGGGGAGCGTTTCGGTTCCTCGCTGGGGCATGCCTGCTGCTGGCCGCGGCGGGCTTCGGCGCCTGCTCCGACGAAAAGACCAATCAGGCCCAGGCCAAGGGTCCCGCGTCGCGGGAGGGCGTCCCGGTGACCATCGAGACGGCGGTTAACAAGTCTGTCCCGGTTCAGATTCGCGCCATCGGGACAGTGCAGGCGTATGCCAGCGTAACGCTCAAGAGCCAGTTGGACGGAGAGGTTGCCCACATCCATTTCTCCGAGGGGCAGGAGGTCAAGAAGGGCGACCTGCTCTTCACGCTGGATCAGCGCCCGCTCGAGGCGACGCTCCAGCAGGCCGAGGCTATCCTGGCGCGCGACACGGCGCAGCTCCAGCAGGCCGAGGCTGTGGTCGCCCAGACTATGGCAGCGGAGAAGCAGGCCGAGGCCAACTTGGCGCGCGACACGGCGCAGCTCGAGAACGCCCTGTCGCAGGCTCGCCGCTACAAGGGATTGATCGACGAGGGGGCCATCTCGAAGGAGCTCTACGATCAGGTGCGCACCAACGCCGCCGCCCTGGAGGCGACGATCCAGGCGGACCAGGCCGCAGTGGTGAGCGCCAGGGCCTCGATCCGAGCCGCGCAAGCCACGGTGGAGAACACCAAGGCGGCCATCAAGGCCGACCAGGCGGCGGTGGCAAACGCCCGGGTCCAGCTCGGGTACACGACCATTCGCGCCCCCATGGACGCGCGTGCAGGGAACCTTCTGGTCCGTGTGGGCAGCGCCGTCAAGGCACGAGACGACACTGCCCAGATGGTGGTCCTGAACCAGGTCCATCCGATCTACGTGAGCTTCTCCGTCCCCGAACAGTCGCTGCCGGAGATCCAGAAGTACCTGGCGACAAGAAGCGTTCGGGTCCGAGCGTCCCCCCGTGGCCAGGACGATTCGGCCGCATCGGGCGAGTTGAGCTTCGTAAACAACACGGTGGACCCCGGCACGGGCATGATTCAGCTCAAGGCCACGTTCTCGAATCGGGAGAGCGCCCTCTGGCCGGGGCAGTTCGTCAACGTGGTGCTGACGCTGACCGTCGAGGCCGGCAGAGTGGTGATCCCGTCTCAAGCTATTCAAACCGGGCAGCAGGGCCAGTATGTATACGTGGTGCGGTCTGATTCCACGGTGGAGTCGCGACCCGTCACAGTGGGGCGAAGACTCGGCGGCGAGACGGTGATCGAGAAGGGAGTGTCGCCCGGGGATAAGGTGGTGACCGATGGCCATCTCCGGCTCGTTTCCGGCACCCGTGTGCAGGTCAAGGATGCGGCCACCGCTGCGTCGGGGCGGGTCCAATGAACATTCCCGAGCTCTTCATCCGCCGCCCGGTCATGACGACCCTGGTCATGGCGGGCATTCTGATTTTCGGCTTTATGGGCTACCGGCTCCTGCCGGTGAGCGACCTGCCTAACGTGGACTTCCCCACGATCCAGGTGACCGCCAGGCTCCCCGGAGGCAGCCCGGAGACAATGGCCTCGTCCGTAGCCACTCCTCTGGAGAAACAGTTCTCCACGATCGCGGGCATCGACAATATGACCTCCAGCAGCGTGCAGGGCGCCGCACGGATCACCATTCAGTTTGCCCTAGAGCGGAACATCGACGCCGCCGCTCAGGATGTCCAGGCGGCCATCACGGCGGCCCAGCGCCAGTTGCCGGGGAACATGCCCACCCCTCCCACCATGCGAAAGGTCAATCCCGCGGATTTCCCCATCCTGTTCCTGGCCCTAAGCTCCCCGACGCTGCCGCTCTCCGCCGTGGATGAGTATGCGCAGACCCTCTTGGCGCAGCGTATCTCCATGGTGAGTGGCGTCTCTCAGGTGCAGGTCTTCGGAACCCAGAAGTACGCCGTGCGGGTCCAGGTGGATCCGACCGCGCTGGCCTCGCGCGGGATCGGGATCGATGAAGTCGAGAACGCCATCGCGCAAGGGAATGTCAACCTGCCCACGGGGAATCTCGATGGGCGCCACCAGACGGTCTCCGTCGAAGCGAGCGGGCAGCTCTTCGACGCGGCGGCCTACCGCCCCTTGATCGTCACCTACCGCAACGGCTCTCCCGTGCGCCTCGAGGAGCTCGGCCGCGTCATCGACAGCGTGGAAAACGACAAGATCGCCGGCTGGCGCACCGACACACGGGCCATCGTCTTGGCCATCCAGCGCCAACCGGGCACGAACACGGTGGAAACGGTGGACGCCATCCGGGCACTCCTGCCTTCATTCCGCGCCCAACTACCGGCCTCGGTGGCGCTGAATACGCTGTACGACCGATCTCAGACCATTCGCGCTTCCGTGACCGACGTGAAGTTCACCCTCCTCCTCACCATGACTCTCGTGGTCATGGTGATCTTTTTGTTCCTGCGGAACCTCTCTGCCACGGTGATTCCCAGTCTGGCCCTCCCCATGTCCGTCGTGGGCACCTTTGCGGTGATGTACCTGATGGGGTTTAACCTGGACAACCTCTCGCTGATGGCTCTCACCCTCTCGGTGGGCTTCGTCGTGGACGACGCCATCGTGATGCTGGAGAACATCGTGCGCCACATGGAGGAGGGGGAAACGGCCTTCGAGGCCGCCCTGATCGGATCCCGAGAGATCGGCTTCACCATCGTGTCCATGACCCTCTCCCTTGCCGCGGTTTTCATTCCCGTCCTCTTCATGGGTGGGATCCTCGGCCGATTGTTCCGCGAGTTTGCGGTGACGGTCAGCGCCGCCATTCTCGTGTCCGGATTCGTATCCCTGACCCTCACCCCCATGCTCGCCAGTCGGTTCCTCCATCCGCCCCGCGAAGCGCACCACGGCCGCATCTACGCAGTCACGGAGCGGTTCTTCCAAGGGATGCTCTCCACCTATCGCTGGACGCTGGAACGCTGTCTGGAGCACCGCCCCGCGGTCATGGCGGTCGCAGCCCTCACGCTTGTCGCCACCGGGGTGCTTTTCTACGCGGTCCCCAAAGGATTCATTCCGAGCGAGGACACCGGGCAGATCATTGGCTTCACGGAGGCCGCCCAGGACATCTCCTTTGACAGCATGGTGCGGCACCAGCAGCAGGTGGCGGCGATCATCAGCCAGGATCCGAATATCGAGTCCTTCATGTCCAGCGTCGGCTCCGGCGGGGCGAGCGACACGCAGAACACCGGACGGTTCGGGATCATGCTGAAGCCGCGGTCGGAGCGGAAGCTCTCCGCTGACGAGATCGCTCAGGAGCTGCGCCCCAAGCTTGGCGGTGTCCCCGGCATGCGCGTGTTCCTACAAATCCCGCCGCTCATTCGGATTGGGGGACAGCTGACCAAGAGCCTTTATCAATACACTCTGCAGGGGACGGACATCGAAGAGCTCTACCGGGTGTCGCGGGAGGTACAGGCGAAGTTCGCGGCGCTCCCCGTCCTGCAGGAGGTCACAAGTGACCTGCAGATTGCCAGCCCCAAGGTCCGTGTGGAGATCGACCGCGATAAGGCGTCTGCCCTCGGGATCACTGCGACCCAGGTTGAGAACGCCCTGTATGACGCCTATGGAAGCCGGCAGGTCTCGACGATCTACACCGCGACCAACCAATACCAGGTCATCCTAGAGCTACATCCCGACTACCAGGAGGACCCGGACGCCCTGTCTCTACTCTATGTCCGTTCGAGCAAGGGGCAGCTCGTCCCCTTGAACGCCGTGGCGAAGTTGAGCCAGGGAATCGGGCCGCTCACGGTCACCCATCTCGGCCAGCTCCCGTCGGTCACGCTCTCCTTCGATCTCAAGCCCGGCGCTTCGCTGGGCGATGCCGTGTCCCAGGTCGACCGAATCGGACGGACTACTTTGCCGGCCACCATCAGCGGGACCTTCCAGGGGAGCGCGCAGGCGTTCCAGTCGTCGCTGAAAGGCATGGGCCTACTGCTCGTCTTGGCGATCCTGGTCATCTATATCGTGCTGGGCATCCTGTACGAGAGCTTCATCCATCCCTTGACCATTCTGTCGGGTCTTCCTGCGGCGGGTGTCGGCGCCCTCCTTACGTTGCTGATTTTCCGTCACGACCTCAACATCTACGCGTTTGTCGGGATCATCATGCTGGTCGGCATCGTGAAGAAGAATGCCATCATGATGATCGATTTCGCGCTGCAGGCGGAGGCCAGGGGAAAGTCTCCGGCGGAGGCCATCTACGAGGGGTGCCTCCTCCGGTTTCGCCCCATCATGATGACCACCATGGCGGCGTTGATGGGCACCCTGCCGATCGCATTGGGCGCAGGGCAGGGTGCTGAATCCCGCCGTCCCTTGGGTCTCGCCGTGGTCGGCGGACTGCTGGTCTCTCAGCTCCTCACGCTGTACATCACGCCGGTTGCCTACATCTACATGGACTCCGCTGCCCACTGGCTGCGGCAGCGGCGTGGGCTGCCATTCCGCACAGCGCAGGGCCGCCTCTCCTCGGTGCACCCGCCGAATCGTAGTGCGACAAGCCTCCCTTCTCAGGAGACTGTTGGACGCACTGGGCCCAAGGGGTCCACAGAAAGGAACGGCGGGTTCCGTAGCAGACCCTGAAATTCCGCAGGCGGTCGGCTCGCCTCCGCCGCCGATCACGGATGACGCCGGATGGTTGGCCACCGCGGCGACCCTGTCACAGGTGGGCGCGAAGCTGACGCAACACCCGCCGGCAGACGGCATCATCCGCAGCGCGGTCCACCCCGAGCGGGGCGAACCGTCGTCCTGTACACCTTGCCAGAGGGCGGGAGCGTATCAGGCGCAGGTCACAGCGCGCCGTCCAGATGCGGCAGGTCGTATTGCGCATCGTCGAGGCCGCCGAGAAATACCCAAAAAGGGATATTCTGTTCGCGCCAGAAGTCGGACGCTGCGCCGAACACCTCCAGCGCCGTCTCGAAGTCTTCTCGCGCGCGCTTGGCGAACCCCTGGCAGTGCTCCAACACGATGACATATCCCAGTGCCGTCCGCCACGACAGATCGCCGAGGCAATCCTGGAGAGCGTCCCAGTTTCCACCGAACCAATCGGGGAACTCGAGCGCGCGAGCTAGTGCAGTAAGCAGCGCCGATTTGCTCCGGACCGTGGCCAAATCCACGCGCCAGTACGCGAAACCGTTGGCCTTGGCGGCACGGAAAATCCAGGCGGCCTCAGCAGGCAAGCGATAGACTCCCGAGCGCGCAGAATCGCGGAGGAGATCTGTGTCAGTCACTCGCGGATTCTCCGGAACGTGTTGTAGTGGTCGTCCGTGTAGTAAAACTCGCCCGGCGCCCCGGAAACTATGCGGCGCGCGCCGCGGTCGCGTGCACCCGGAGTCGGCACGGTGTACTCGCGGTAATAGCCGCTCGGCTGAGCCGGCAGGCGTCGTTCGCGGTTGCCGAACACGACGTCATCCCTCTTGTACGGAAACGGCCCGCCCTGCTTGATCAGCGTGAGCGTCTCGCGCGCCTCCCGGGGGAGATCATCAACCTGAACGACCGGCAGGACCTGTTCTGCATAACATCGCGCTTCGGCGAGTTCCCGACCGGCCAGGCTGACGACCAACAAAAGCGCGAGCAGGAACGCCCCAAGGAACGCCGTGCTTCGGTTCACCCAAGGGCTCACTTGACCTCCGCGTGCAACAGCAGGATACGCCGCACCTCCTCGATGGCTTCCGGGGACCATTGAACGGAGTGGTCCCAATGGACCACCAGTTCTGAGTCCGCGCCATCGATATGGGCGCTCGTGTACTTCACCACACCGTCATCCCCCTCCTCCACCGGCCCGTCTCCTTTGACGGCGATGATCGAGTGTGCGCGGACCCCGGGCGCAACCGAAATGGACGCAAGCGCTTGAAGATAAGAACTCCGTGGATTCATTTGGTCCAGGCTTGTGGGAGGGGTTCGCAGAGGCGTAACGAACGCGTCCTTGTTGCCCTCCAACAGCTCTTTCGTACTGCCCACCACGGTAAACGGCAGCTTGATGAGCCCGCCGACCCATTCGCTGATGCGATTGAGCGTGAGGTAGCTCCCCCGGTGGGGCGTGGCGAGAAAGATTACCCGCTGCACGAACGGAACCGGCTCCACGAACCGCGTCCGGCGAAGGAGCTCGCGCGTGTTTTCCGACACGTCGAGCTCGTCGAGCGGCCGCGTGAACGAGGCGTCCCACAAACGGCTCCCACTGTTGATGACGAGCAGCTTCGTGAGCAGGCCGCCCTGGCTGTGGCCGATGACGATCATGCGCTGGAGTTCGGGATCTTGCCCATCGGGGTCGAGTCGCGCGATCGCATTACGTAGGGCATCGCGAAGCAGCATCGCGGAGTACCCAATGGGATTCCCCGTCTCGTAGGTAAAGAACCAGAACTGGTACCGCTGTCCGATTCTCGGATCATTGGTGAGCCGGTTGACCAACGCGGCCCACCGCCCGACGCTGGATGCGGTCCCATGGACCAGAACGACCGGGATACGTCCCGGCTTGTAGGGTCCCCCCAGTGTGAGCGTCGCGCGCTGTTTCCCCCTTGTTCCCAGATTATCGAAGAAGCGCGAGATCTCCTGTTCCCAAATGGGGGATTCGGCAAGCGCGTATGCGAGGGTGGCCGTCGTCTCGACCTCCAGCGGCACCCGGCGGCTCCCCACGGCCACCGTGTTCTCGGGACTCGATGACGACGTCTGGGGGATGTACGCCTCCAGCGCCCCCTGAAGCCTGCTTCCTGTGAGCTGGGACCGTGGGCGTTCCAAGCGAAGAAAGGCGGTTACCGGAACCTTGGTATCCGGAGAGAGGAAGTCATCGGCGTACGCATCTCCCGGGGCAGTGACCGGCGTGGCCGCCAGAGGTGCGCCGATCCCGGGCTGGCGGTAGCGTGCCTTCAGGCCCCGGACTTTCAATTCCGCCACGGGGGCCAGATTCGTAAGGCGGCGGCCGGCCCAGCGAAGGCTGGTCTCGTCGAAGGTAATCGCGACCTCGCCAAACGGAAGCGCGTACGTTCCCGAACGCAACTCAACGTGGAACCCGTCCGCCGACTTGAATGCCGCTGTGATGCCGCGATTGTAGAGATCGGCCGCCACGCGCAGTCGGGCGTCCAGGGGATCCGGAGGGCTGGCCGGCTCGTCGGGGAAAATGAACGCATACGCGTAAATTGCCGCGGCCAGATGGTACGAGGATTTTCGCGAGCGCTCCGCGTGCAGGAACGAGAGCTCCGCCAGCGCGAACAGTTCGCTGCCCCTCGTGGGACTAGCGGCCACGTGGGCGTGAAGCTTGGTCAACGCGGCTTCGGGCTGTTCGTCATACAGGTCAGCGAGGTTCT
>Ga0316622_100004375_pt1 | contig 10366 bp, 8 predicted proteins | sample OWC_Aug_OW2_C1_D_FD_207646 | JGI IMG/M metagenome (GOLD analysis project Ga0316622, IMG submission 207646) | Wetland soil microbial communities from Old Woman Creek delta, Ohio, United States - OWC_Aug_OW2_C1_D5_C | ecosystem: Environmental > Terrestrial > Soil > Wetlands | place: USA: Ohio... | reverse complement strand
GGCGGCGCTGGCCAAAGGTCCGCTGCCGCGCGTGTGCCTCATCACGGGTGTCGAACCGCTGCTGATCGACGAAGCTGCGACGGCGCTGCGGGCCAAGGCGCGTGCGGCTGGCTACGGCGAGCGCGAAGTTCATTTCATCGAGCGCGGTTTCGACTGGGACGCGCTGCTCATGGATGCGAACAGCCTCGCGCTCTTCGCCAACCTGCGGCTGATCGAACTCAAGCTGCGCAACGCGCCGGATGCCAGCGCGTCGAAGAACCTGGTCAAGCTGGTGGCCGCGCCCCCGGTCGACACGGTGCTGCTAGTCACCGGCGAACTCGAGCCCAGGCAGCAGAAGTCGGCGTGGGTCAACGAGTTCGAGCGGCAGGGCACGGTGGTCGTCGCACCGCCAATGACGCGCGAGCGCCTGCCCGAATGGATCACCCGCCGCCTGCAGCAGCACGGCGTGGCGCTTGAGGCGCAGGCCGCGCAATTGCTCGCCGATCGCGTCGAAGGCAACCTGCTCGCTGCGCAGCAGGAGATCGAGCGCATCGCCCTGCTCAAGCCAGGTTCGACGCTCGATGCCGACGCTGTCGCGGAGCTGGTTGCCGACAATGCCCGCTACGACGTGTTCGAATTGTCCACCGCGGCATTCCTTGGCAATGCGCCACGCGCGCTGCGCATCCTCGACGGCCTGCGCAGCGAAGGCCGCGAACCGCCGCTGATCCTCTGGGCCTTGCTCAACGATCTGCGCGCCGTCTCGCGCGTGCTGCAGCGCGAACCGAACGACCGCAACATCGACGGCATCTTTCGCGCAGAGCAGGTCTGGGGCAGTCGGCAGGGGCCGATCAAGGTCGCCCTCAAGCGGTTGCGCCGCGCCGACATCGATTCGCTGCTCACCGCTGCCGCGCGCGCCGATCGCGTCGCGAAAGGCGGCTTGCGCGGCGAACCCTGGGTCGAGATCACCGGGTTAGTCGCACGCATTGCCGGCGTGAAGCTCGCGGCCGCATGACGGCAGGATTTTCCAGCGCACCGCTCGGCGTCTTCGGCGGCACGTTCGACCCGATACACTTCGGTCACCTGCGCACCGCGTTCGAAATTCTGCAGGCGGTCCGCTTGCAGGCAGTGCGCTTCGTTCCTGCCGGTGATCCACCGCATCGCGATCCGCCGCAGGTCGACGCCGCCCGGCGTCTCGATTTTGTGCGCGCGGCCGTCGCCGACCAGCCGGGGTTCGACGTCGATGATCGTGAGATTCGACGCGCGGGTCGTTCGTACAGCGTGCTTACGCTGGCCGAACTGCGAGCGGAACTGCCGGACACGCCGTTGTGCCTCATCGTCGGCATGGACGCATTCCTCGGGTTGCCGACGTGGCACCGGTGGACGGAGCTGCTCGAACTCGCGCACGTCGTCGTTGCACCGCGCCCGGGTTGGGTGGCGCCGAGCTCAGGCCTGCTGGGCGACCTGCTGGCCGCGCGCGGCGCCGACGCAGCCGCGACTTTGCACAATGCGCTCGCCGGGCGCATCCTGATCCAGCCCGTGACGCAACTCGAAATTTCATCCACGGAATTGCGCGACCTGCTCGCCGCCGGTCGCGACCCCCGCTACCTGGTTCCCGATCCCGTACGCGCGCTGATCCGCGCGACCCACAGCTATTCTGTTTCCCAACCCACGAGGTGAGCATGGCAGCCAAGCGCCCGTCGCGATCGTCGTCCGCATCTTCCGCCCGTCCTGCCGCCCGCGCCGCCAGGAAGGCGCCCGCGAAGACCGCCGCCAAGAGCCCTGCCAAGGCTCGAGCGAAGGCGCCGCGCAAGGTCGCGACCGGCACCAGGCCCGCGGCGACGAAGCTGGCAAAGGCAAAGGCGAAGGCCAAGGCACCGCCGGCGCTGGCACAGGTCGTGCTCGCCGCCCTCGAAGACATGAAGGCCGTGAACGTAAAAGCGATGGATGTCCGCGGCATCACCGACATCACCGACATGATGGTGGTGGCGAGCGGCACGTCGGACCGGCACGTGAAGTCGATCGCAGACCGCGTCGTCCAACGCTGCAAGGAAGCCGGCTACCGGCCGTACGGGATCGAAGGCGAGCGCGATGGCGAGTGGGTGCTGCTGGACCTCAACGACGTCGTGCTGCACGTGATGTTGCCGCGCGTACGTGAGTTCTACGCGCTCGAGAAGCTTTGGGAGAAAGGCCCCGCGAGCCGCGCCTGAGAACTCGCGGCCGCGACCCGATCCCGGACCCCTGGAACCCACGCATGCGCATGCGACTGCTGGCCGCAGGCACCCGGATGCCGGCATGGGTCAGTGCAGGTTACGACGACTACGCCACGCGCCTGCGGGGCGATTACCGCCTTGAACTGATCGAAATTCCCCTGGGCGACCGCAGCAGCGGAGACGTGCGCCGGGCGGTCGAGGCCGAGGGCAAGCGCATGCTGGCGGCGGCGGGAGAAAGACCCTACCTCGTCGCCCTGCAGGTCGGCGGCAAGGCCCTGACCACCGGGCAGCTTGCGCGCTGGCTCGAGGACCGGGCGCGGGAGGGGGATTCCCCGTTCTTCTGCATCGGCGGGCCGGATGGCCTGGCCCCCGAGATAGACGCCCCGGCACGTCTGCGCTGGTCCCTGTCGGCCCTGACGCTGCCCCATGGCCTGGCCCGGGTAGTGGTCGCGGAAGCCATCTACCGGGCCGTCAGCCTGATCAAGGGGCTGCCGTATCACCGGGCCTGAGGCATCTGCGATCCCTTCGATGGACAGGGGCCTCCCGGCACGATTCAATTCTCCTTTTGACATCCGGACTTACGTCCGCGAGGCAGCCCAATGCATCCCTATCCCCACCAGTACACCGTCCATGCCACCGCCGAACCGACCGGTGACGTTCCGCTGAATTCCCCGGGGCTGCCTGCCATCCCCACCGCGCCGCCCGCCGAGTTCGACGGCCCGGGCGATCGCTGGTCGCCGGAGACCCTGTTTTGCGCCGCCGTGGTCGACTGCTTCGTGCTCAGCTTCCGTGCGGTGGCCCGCGCCTCGAAGCTCGAATGGACTTCGCTCGACGCCCGCGCCGAAGCCAAGCTCGACCGCGTCGACGGCCGCACGTATTTCACCGAGGTCGTCGTGCACGCGACGCTGCGAGTGCCCGCCGGCACGGACCGGGATCGCGCGACCAAGCTGCTGGAGAAGTCCGAACACGTTTGCCTGGTCAGCAATTCGCTGGTGACACAGCGTCGCCTCGAACCGACCGTCATCGCGGGCTGAGTCCCGATGGCTGGCGACGTACCCGCCATTTACCTGGCGTCCGCTTCGCCGCGGCGCAGTGAACTGCTGCGGCAGATCGACGTAACGCACGAAGTGCGTCCGGTGGATATCGACGAATCGCCGCGGCCCGGCGAGAAACCTGCGCACTATGCGTTGCGGCTCGCCGGGGAAAAGGCACGCGCGCTGTGGGAACGGCTGCCGCTCGCAGAACGTCGCCCTGTGCTCGCGGCCGACACTACAGTGGCGCTTGGCGACGAAATCCTGGGTAAGCCCGCGGGCCACGAGGACGCGGCCCGTATTCTCGGCCGGCTGTCCGGACGGGTGCACGAGGTGCACACAGCGGTTGCGGTGCTGCACGCAGGCGGTGCGGACGCCCGCATCAGCACCAGCACGGTCGAGTTCCGCCGGCTTACGCGCGCCGAGATCGACTGGTACTGGCGCACTGGCGAGCCGGCAGACAAGGCCGGCGCGTACGGAGTGCAGGGTCACGCCGCCATTTTCATTCGTCACCTCGCCGGGAGTTATTCCGGCGTGATGGGACTGCCACTTTACGAGACCTGGGAACTGCTGACTCCGGCGCTCGGTCTGATCGGATGGAACACCCAGGCACCATGACCACGGAAATGATCGTCAACGTCAGTCCGCGTGAGACCCGCGCGGCCCTGCTCGAGAACGGAGTGCTGCAGGAGCTCTTCGTCGAGCGGGCGAGCCGCATGGGCCTCACGGGCAACCTGTACAAGGGGCGCGTGTCGCGTGTCCTGCCTGGCATGCAGGCCGCCTTCATCGACATCGGTCTCGAGCGCACGGCGTTCCTGCACGTGTCCGACATCGTGCAGCCGGCGGACGCCGAGGGTTCGGGCGAAGAAACGCGCACCGAGAACATCCGCGAACTCGTCAGCGAGGGCGGCGACATCCTGGTGCAGGTGCTGAAGGATCCGCTCGGCACCAAAGGCGCGCGCCTCACCACTTTCATCACGATTCCGTCGCGTTACCTCGTCTACATGCCCTTCGGTCACGGCGTCGGCATCTCCGCCCGCATCGAGACGGAGGAGGAGAGGCTGCGGCTGCGCGAGCTGACGCAGTCTTTCGTGACGCCCGGCGAGGCGGGCGGCTACATCGTGCGCACCGCAGCGGAAGGCGCGGCGGTCGCGGCGCTGCGCGCCGACATGCTGTTCCTGCGCAAGCTCTGGGACGTGCTCTCGGTCAAGGCGGCAGGCGCGCGCGCGGGCACGCTCGTGCACGAAGACCTGCCGCTGCCGCTGCGCCTGATGCGTGACCTCGTCGGCGAAGGCGTGGACCGCGTGCTGGTCGATCACGAACGCACGTGCGAGCGCATGCAGGAATTCGCGACGACGTTCATGCCCGCGCACGGTGCCCGCGTCGAGCGTTACAGCGGCAACCGGCCGCTCTTCGACATGCACGGCGTGGAGGAGGAGGTCCAGCGCTCGCTCGAGCGCAAGGTGCCGCTCAAATCGGGCGGCTACCTGATCATCGACCAGACCGAAGCGCTCACGACCATCGACGTCAACACGGGCGCGTACGTCGGGCACCGCAACCTCGAGGAGACGATCTACCGCACGAACCTCGAGGCGGCGGTTGCGATCGCGCGGCAGCTGCGGCTGCGCAATCTCGGCGGCATCATCATCATCGACTTCATCGACATGGAGGAGGAGGAACACCGCAAGCAGGTGCTGCAGGCGCTCGAGAAGGCGCTGGCGAAGGATCACGCGAAGACGCACGTGTCTGCGGTGTCGCCGCTCGGCCTGGTCGAGATGACGCGCAAGCGCACGCGCGAAAGCCTCGCGCACCAGTTGTGCTCGCCCTGCCCGGCCTGCGAGGGCCGCGGCTTCGTCAAGACGCCGGAGACCGTCTGTTACGAGATCTTCCGTGAAGTGCTGCGCCAGGCCGGCCAGTTCGATTTCCAGCAGCTCATGGTGCTCGCGCACTCGGACGTCATCGAACGCCTGCTCGACGAGGAGTCCGCCGCGCTCGGCGAGCTCGAAGTGCTGGTCGGCAAGCCGATCCGCCTGCAGACCGAAGCGCTGTACCTGCACGACCAGTACGACGTGGTGCTCATGTGACTTCCACCCGGTGGTGGCGCCTGGTCGCAGGCACCGCGGCCGGACTGCTTGTCGTGGTCGCGCTGCTGCTGACGGCGCTGCGCATCGCGATCGCCTACGTGCCGCACAACGAGCAGAAGTTACGCACGTGGATCGAACGCCAGACGCACATGAAGTTCGAGTACTCGCGGCTCGACGCGCGGCTGCGCTGGTACGGGCCGGAAGTCGTGCTGCGCGATCTGCGCGTGGTGGCCGAGGACGGCTCACAGACTTTGTTTGCCACGCGCGAAGGCAGCATCGGCCTCGACCTCTGGAATTTCCTCCGCACGGGCCAGTTCGTCGCGGGCCGCATCCGCATTCTCGAGCCGCGCGTCACAATCGTGCGTCTCGTCGACGGTCGCGTCCGGCTGCTGGGACTGCGCGAGCGTCCGGCCGATCGACCGCCATTCGATTTCGACCGCCTGCCGGCGGGACGCGTCATCGTCGACGATGCGACCGTCGTCTACCGCGACCTGAAGACGGGTCGCGCGCCGCTCGAGCTCACCGATCTCGATGTCCAGTTGCGCCGCGACCGTGATTTCGTCGTGATGGAAGGCGACGCCACGTTGCCCGGCGAACTCGGCACGCGCGCGGACTTCAACGCGCGCCTCAAGGGCACGCTCGACGAGCGTGAGCACCTCGATGCGCGGGTCGAGATCGATGCGGACGCCGTGCAACTGGCCGGTTTAAGTGACTTCCTGCCGCCGCAGGTCGCCAGGCCTCTCGCGGGATCCGGCCATCTGCGCGGCGTGTTCGCGCTCGAGCGAGGCAAGGTGTCGAGCGTGCGACTCGGTTTTGAGTTGCGCGACGTTGCGCTGCAATTGCCGCGTCGTGCCGTCCCGCCGATCGTGGCCGTGCGTGTCGCCGATCCGCGGCTCGAACTCGCGCCGGGCAGCAAGGTGAAATTCCCGACGGTGACCAAGCAGATGGTCGATCGCGCGCCGCCGCCGTTGCCGGCAGAGGCTCGCTACGGCGTCCTCGAAGGCGATGCACGCCTGCGACGCGACGGCGACGCCTGGGTCTTCCGGATCCAGGACCTGCTTGCACAGACCGGCACGCAACGCGCGGCGGACGCGACGCAGGTGTGGGGACGCTGGACCGGGAAGCTGGTAACGCGCTTCGGGCTTGAGCTGAATATCAACGGGCTCGACCTGACCTCGACCTGGCCGCTGGTGCTGGCATTTGCGCCAGCGTCATTCGATCGTTTTGCCGGGTTGGCGCCGCGCGGACGAGTGGAGATGCTGCGAGCCAACGTGCAGCGCGAGCGAGCGGGCATCCTGCCGGCGTTCACGGTGCAGGCTAACCTGGTCAGCGTCGGTGTCCAGCCGATCGGGCGCTTCCCGGGCCTGTCGGCTGTCTCGCTCAAGCTCGATGGCAACGACCAGCGCGGCAAGCTGCAGCTGCGCGCGGACCAGCCCGTGTTCGAGTGGCCGCGGATGTTCCGGCAACCCCTCGAACTGGTGCGCGTCACAGCGGATGGCGGCTGGCGTCGCGAAGGTGCCGTCTGGATTGCGAGCGTGAAGGGTGCGCAGGTCCTGCACCGCCAGGGCCGTGCGCAGGTGGACGCCGAATTCAGCTTCGAAAAGCCCGGCGTCTCGCCGATCCTGGCGCTGACCGCCGAAGTTCCCGCGGTCGACGTGGCGCTGGTGCCGCAAGTCGTGCCCGTCGGTCGTTTGCGCGAGCGCACCATTGCCTGGCTCGATCGCGCTTTCGTCCGCGGTACGGCGACGAACGGCCGCTTGAGTTACCGCGGGCCGGTGCGGAAGTTTCCGTTCCGCGACGGCGAAGGTGACTTCACCGCCTCGGCCGACGCGACGAACGTGACTCTCGATTACTATCCAGGTTTCGCGCCGCTCGCCAATGCGTCGGGCACGGCAAGATTTCACAACGCATCGATCGCAGCGGACGTTGCGAGCGGCGAACTCGGCGGGCTGAAACTGTCGCAGACCAGTTTCCTGATGGCCGATTACAAAGCGCCGATCCTCGAGATCGACGGCAAGGCTGGCGGCGATCTGCAGCGGGCGCTCGAGTACGTGCAGGCGAGTCCGCTGGGGCCGATCATCGGCGAGCAATTCATGGGCCTGACCGGCAGCGGCCCGGCGCAGTTCCAGGTCCAGCTTTCGTTGCCGGTGATTTCGGCGGAAGTGCTGGCCGCGATGCCCGCGCCGCCACCGCCGCGCGACTACACCGTGCGCGCGATGCTCGACGGCGTCACCGTCGCGTTGCCTGCGCTGCGGGCGCCCGCCCAGCGCGTCGAGGGCACGTTCGAACTGCACAATTACGAGGTTAAGATCGCGGGGCTGCGCGGCACGATCCTCGACGGCCCGTTCGAGCTTGCAGCGAGCCCTGGCCGCACCTCCGGCGATGTTGAAGCCGCGGTGGAACTCACGGCAAAAGGCCGCGCGGGTGGCGCCAGGCTACCCGCATTCATTGGCCTGCCGGCGACCATCGCGATGAGCGGCGCGACGGACTGGGACCTGCAAGGCCACATCGAAAAGCGAAGGGCCGGTGGCTTCTGGCTCCTGCAGTTCGATGTCGCGAGCAACCTGGGCGGGCTCGTGATCCAGGCGCCCCGGCCTTTCGCCAAGACCGCACCCGAGACACGGCCGACGCACGTGCGGCTCGAGATTCCCGGCTCGCGCGTGAACGACGTGACACTCGAGTCGGGAAGCGCTCGTGCGAAGCTGCGTTTCGCCGCGCGGGACGGCGCCTGGCGTCTTGACCGCGGCGCGGCGCGCTTTGACGCGCAACCCGTGACGCTTCCGGCGCAGCCAGGCTTGCTGGTGAGCGGCGACTGGCCGCAGTTCGACCTGGGTGAGTGGCTCGCACTCTCGAACAGGCCTGCCAGCGGTTCGACCAGTGTCGGCGGCCAGCGCCTGATGGACTGGCTCGGTCCGGTCGACGTCCACCTCGACCGTGCAACGGTCTTCGGCTTCGAGTTCCGCGACGTGATCGCGAAGCTGCGCAGCGAGGGCGACCTCTGGCGGATCGCGGTGACGGGACCGCAGGCCGAAGGGCAGGTGACCGTACCCGACGATCTAACGCGTGGCCGGCCGATCGTGCTCGACATGAAGCGGCTGCAGCTGACCAGTGAGGAATCGAGCCCAGCTGCAGCTGCAAGAGCGGCGACCAATGCGCAGATCGATCCGCGCACGCTGCCCGCCATCAGCGCGATTGCCGCAGATTTCGCCTGGCAGTCGCGGCACTTCGGCCGCTTGGTCGCTGCGATCTCGCGGGATCCGCGAGGACTCACCATCGATTCGATCACGACGACGTCGCCAGCCTTCGATCTCCTCGCCAGCGGCAGCTGGTGGATGGAGCAGGGTGCGCCACGGACGCGCGTCGAGGTGCTGTTGACCAGCACGGACTTTCGCGCCGCTGCGAAGGCGCTCGCCTTTCGTGACGCGATCGATGCCAGCAAGGTGAAGTTCGCCGCGAATCTCTGGTGGCCCGGCGGCCCGTCGATGGACGTGCTCAAGACCGTCAATGGCGCGCTGCACGTGTCGCTCGAAGACGGCCGCCTGCGCGACATCGAGCCGGGTGCGGGCCGCATGCTCGGGCTGTTCAGCGTGACGCAGTTGCCGCGACGACTCGCGCTCGATTTCCGCGATGTCACCGAAGAAGGCCTCGCCTTCAACAGCGTGCGGGGCGATTTCGAGGTGCGCGCGGGCAATGCGTTCACGCAGAACCTGCTGCTCAAGGGTGCAGCGGTCGACATGGGAATCGTAGGCCGCACCGGCCTCGCGACCGAAGACTACGACCAGACGATCGTCGTGAGCGGCAATCCCAGCGGGCCCCTGGCGGTCGCCGGTGCGCTCGCGGCGGGGCCGGTAATCGGCGCCGGCGTGCTGGTGCTGTCACAACTTTTCAAGGACCAGCTGCAGGGACTCACCCGGGCCTATTACCATGTGACGGGTTCCTGGGCCGCTCCGGTCGTGCAGCGAATCTCCGCGCCTGTCGGCGTCGGAGCGGCGGCCGGGACGGCCGAAAAGCAAAGGGAAAATTTACCGTGACGCATGTCGCTGCCATCCAGATGACTTCAAGCGCCAACGTGGCGCGCAATCTCGCTGTCGCTGGCGGGCTGCTCCGGCAGGCCCGTGCGCAGGGTGCGGTGGTCGCCGTGCTGCCGGAAAATTTCGCGTTCATGGGGCGTGGCGAAGCCGACAAGCTCGCGATCGCCGAAACTCACGGGTCCGGCCCGATCCAGGCGTTCCTCGCCGAGCAGGCGCGCATGCACGGCTTGTGGATCGTCGGCGGCACGATCCCGCTCAAGCTGCCCGACGAGCCGCGCGTAGCGGCGGCGTGCCTCGTCTTCGACGACGCGGGTCGCGAGGTCGCCCGCTACGACAAGATCCACCTGTTCGATGTGGACGTGCCCGGCATGCTCGAGAGCCACCGTGAATCGAAGGCGGTACGACCCGGCACGCGGGTCGTCACGGTCGACACGCCGGCGGGCCGGCTCGGCCTCGCGGTCTGCTACGACGTACGTTTCCCCGAACTCTTCCGCGAACTGCTGCAGCAGGGTGCCGAATGGTTCACTTTGCCGTCCGCTTTCACCGTGCCCACCGGCCGTGCCCACTGGGAGCTGCTGCTGCGCACCCGCGCGGTCGAAAACCTCTGTTACCTGGTGGCGCCAGCGCAGTCCGGATTTCACGAAAGCGGGCGCGAAACCCACGGCGACTCGATGATCGTCGAACCGTGGGGTAGGGTCCTGGCCCGATTGCCGCGCGGAACCGGCGTGATCACGGCAGAATTGGACCTCGCGCGGCAGCGCCGGTTGCGGCAGGATTTCCCTTCCGTCCAGCACCGCCGGCTCGCCGTTACCGCGCCTCGACAGGAATCATGAAACCGCACATTCCACCGCCTCTTTTCGCTCCCCAGCCCGCCGCGCTCGCGGCCGGCATCACCGCCCGCGATCCGCTCGACGTCGCGCGTGCCGCGCTGCTCGGCCCGGCTGATCTCGACGAGAACCGTGTCGCGAGAGTGCTCGGCGACGTGATGGGTCACGCCGTCGACTACACCGACATCTATTTCCAGCTCACGC
>Ga0316622_100004373_pt1 | contig 10367 bp, 17 predicted proteins | sample OWC_Aug_OW2_C1_D_FD_207646 | JGI IMG/M metagenome (GOLD analysis project Ga0316622, IMG submission 207646) | Wetland soil microbial communities from Old Woman Creek delta, Ohio, United States - OWC_Aug_OW2_C1_D5_C | ecosystem: Environmental > Terrestrial > Soil > Wetlands | place: USA: Ohio... | reverse complement strand
AAGAGCGGCGATGCGTTTGCCGCAGGGCTCTTGCGGGATCGGTACCGGGTGCGCGTGGCCACCGTTGCGGAGGTGCACCAGGAAAACCAGCGGCGGGCTCTGAATGCTCGTGATGCTGGTGGGGGGAACGGGGCGGGCCCTCCCGAGCAGCCAGGGCCGGCTGCGCGCGGATCCGAACCCCGGATAAACGATGGAGCAGTCTGATCGGGACTGCGCGAAGTGTGATTTGTAGGAGCGGCTCCTCCCGCGGCACGGTCGGCTGCGATTCGACGACGGCCAGCATCGTCTCTGCTTAATCTACAGGCAGATCGAGCCTCTCGGCGATATCCCGGACGGCCAGGGCGTGCCCCTCCTCTTGGAAAAGCTCCCTGGCCCGCTCCATCTTCGTGCGGAGTTCGGACAAGAGTTCCGCCGACATGTCCCCGGCTTCGACGGACTGCGCCACGCGGCGGAGGAGCCACTCCTAAAGGCTATCCTTCGGCTCGGCCACGTCACGCTCCATGGCTCAGTTCACCGGCTCCGCGCATCCGAGATAGACCTTGACCGCGTGTTCCGCCTCCTCGCGGGTTTCTCCGAAGAAGACCATCCCCTTCAATGTGTCTGGCCCTGGCGGGGGCTACTTGTCTGCCAAGAGCATGGCGGCCCACCGCTCCCTGATCTGCTCGGCGTAGAGGCGGTCCCAGAGCGGCTCGTGGTCGGGGCTGAGAGTCAAGCGACGTTGCACGGTCCGCATCACACGCTCATCTCCAGGCTACCCCCGACCTCTGAACACATCTTCTTCCCGCCAGAGGGATCGCCTGCCCACGGCGAAGGTCGGGCGGGGGAACCTGCCCCGGCGGATGCGCGTGTACAGGGCGCGGGGGGTGATCCCCAGCATTGTAAAGACCTCTTCCCGCTTCAGGAGTTTGGGGGCACGCTCGGCTGACGGGGGGTGGATGCGGACCGCGGCGATCCGAGCGAGCCACTGCTCGATACGCACGAGGCTGCCCTGGATGCCGGTCAGGCGCTGGAGAATCTTCGCATTCGGGTCACGCGGCGCTCGTTGCTTTGTCGCCATGTTGCACTACTCCCCGAGGCTCTGCCGGATCTCCCGAATGCGCCCTACCCGCTTTCGTACCAACCCGGCCGTCGGTGGCAGTCGCCTGGACGCCCCCGCGCTAACCCTCCAACCGCCCTGCCTCCTCGCGGTGCCTGAGGTACGCGCGTCCCCGCTCGGAGATGGTCAGGTGCGCCCGCACGTCGTCGCCCGCGGCGAACAGGGACCGGATGCCGCGGCCGGGGCGTCTCTCGATGAACCCTAACGCGAGCAACCGACGCAACTCCCCTTCGAATGAGTCCGAGCGCTGAAATGGGAACGGGGCCTCCGATGCCAGTTTCTTGAGATGGACGAGCTCGAACTCCGAGACGAAGTTTTCAATCAAGAACCGGAGCGTCTCGATCTCCTCCCGTTGCCGGGCTTGCTCGGTCTCCACGGCGCGAAACTTCACTTCCCACCCCCCGGGCAGCTTCGCACTCTCGAGAATCGACGAGAGCCAGGGGAGAACAGCCAGGGCAACCAGCCCAAGGCTAGCGGCGTCGAGCTTCAGCTGGGGCATCACGAATTGGGCAATCAGCAGGGCCACCGCACCAGTCGTGATGAGGAGACGGAGCCAGAATGCACGATCCGACATGGACCAATCCTCCTCGTTGTCACGGGTCCCGATCCAATTTCCGCCGGATATCCCTGAAGCACATTACCCGGTCCCGCACCAGCGCCAGGCGCTCCGGGGTGGGGATTGCCGGATCGGTGGCACCCTCGTTGAGGCAGCAGAGGTGGCAGCCGAGGCGGAATGGGAGAGGTTTCTCGCCCTTCGGCCGTTCGCGTGATTTCTCACTGAATGCCATCGGACTACCCGGCCGGTCCGTCTGTGCCGTATGTCTTCCACTGCCCCGCCACGCACGCCTCCACGATCCGCCGCAGCAGCAATTCCCGGATCGCGGTCGGTTGCGCTTCGAGGGCAACCAGCTCTCCGCGACCTGGTCCACGGGAAGCTTCAACTGTTTGGCGATGGCCTGGACCGCTAGGGCGTGCCCTTCCACTTGGGGGCGCTCCCTGGCCCGTTCCATCCTCATGGAGAGTTTGGCCAGGAGATCCGCCGAGATGTTCCCGGCCTCGACAGCTTGGGCCACGCGGCGGGAGACCCACACCTCGAATGACTTTATGGACGCCAGGCCATTACCTCCCAGGCGCTTGCCCCACGCGGAGCCGCTTGATCTCCTCCAGAACCTCTGCCCTGGCGATCACGCCCTTCCGCTCCAGCACGTTCAGCAGGGCTTCCCCCTCACCCTCAGGCCGCGTGGATAGCGCTGGGCGCCGCACGTTCAAGTACTGGAGAAAGAGGCCCCCGATCAGGAGGAGCCACCCCACCCCATTCACCAGCCGCCATCCGGGGGTTGCCCAGAGGGCGACCCCCACGAAGCCGGTCACCACACCCAGATGGCTGGAGAGCGCCAGGAGCACCGCGCCGAGACATGCGGCCAACAGACCAGCTTTCATCATCGTCCGCTCCTCCGCCCGCTGCGTACTCCGACCTCGGGCTCCCCTCACCCGCTTTTCCGCTTACTCTCTCGCCAGAGCAGGATCGCCAACCCCCCCGTGACCACGCACGCCACGGCGCTGGCCCAGAGCGGAATCCGGACCCCACCAGCCACCACCTCGACCTGGAGCAACAGGCGGAGGAAGTGGGCGAGGGCCACCAGGGCGAGAAAGAGCGTGACAATCCGCGCCACGGGTTTCACCGAACGCTCCTGTCTTCGGGTTGCAGCGGAGCCGATGCGGATTCGACAGTCAACTCCTCATCCAGAGCGCCACGCGCACGGCCCGCCTCGGCGAGTCGGCGTTGAGTCGGGGCTGTGGATCAAGGCCGGTCTTGCTTTCCTGATCGCGCATGCTCCCAATGTCGGTTGCGAGAGACGAGTGCGTTGTCACCATGCTGAAGCAGTCCTCGTCGCCGGAAAGCACCCAAGGAGTGTTTATCCGAGGCATCGTTTGCAGGGGCGGGGATGCCCTGCCCTGATCGCCTCCCCAGGGGAGGAGTACGATCTCCAGTGTTCTGGCACTGTCGTCTGGGCGAGAACAAATGAGCAAGTCGGACGGTGGAATGGCCGCGGTCCATGGGGCTTCGTCGGATTCAACGTCGCAGCGACCACCGGTCCCGCGAATCGCTTCTTCTTTGAGTTCATGTCCATGTCCCTCCACCTGACCCTTCCGACGAGAAACGCCTTGCTGGGCATACGCGGCTGATTGGTACCAATCCCTGAAGGCTCCCCGTTACATGAGAGTCGTCCATTAGGGATTCTCCCAGGCGGTGCGGTGCAGTCGTTGAAGTTACTCGATTCTGCACGTCGGTTCTGCCCCAGCGCCCTGTTCAGCTCGCCCGCCAACCGCACCGCCGCCCTGGCCAACTGCTCGTGGATGACGAGCAGGGCCTTCTCGATGTACCGCTCGTCGATTATCCCGCCGGAGGAGAAGAGGTAGATCGTCTCGACCGCCACCCGATGCTTCTACTCCGCCCAGTCCTGGGGGAGGCCACCTTGCCAGGCTCGCGAGTTCACTGTCTGCAGTTTGGCCAGCACCTGGTCTTGGAGCATCCGCTGGCCCGGGTACGCCCTGTCGATTATGTCCCCGTCCCACAGCCGGTGCAGATTGGTCAAGCGGCCATTGAACTGGAGAATCACGTCGTTCCCGCCCCGGTCGTCCGCGATGGCGTGGAGACGCTGGTGGAGGTCCGCCACGAAGTGCACGATCCACTTGAGGGCCTCCTAGCGGACGGCTCTGTCCCTGGAAGGGTCTCGGAGCAGCCGCAGAGATTGCTCAATGGTCGAGACCACACAGCCCCGGCTGCAATCGCGCTGGGCGTTGTAGCCCGCTGCCCCTCGTGGAATGCACACGTAGTGCCAGGGGCCGGTGTTGGGGCGGCTGGGGCGGATGTCGTCGGCCCAGGTGGAGATGTCGGCGAGGGTGGTGCCGGGGTCGAGGAGTATGGCCAGTTGGGCCTGGGCTTCGGTGGTGAGGAGGGTCGTGGCGAGTGTGGCCACAACGTGGTGGCCGGCCTTGCGCCACGCGGCTGCGGGGAGTGCGGAGAAAAGTAGAGCGAGAAGAACGGCAACGGCCCCAGCGCCGAGACCGAATCCTCGTAACGCCAGCGGGAGGTGTCGCATCGGCTTACACCTTGGCGCAGGCAAGAGGCCGTCTCCCTTCTACACCAGAAATCAAGTGTTTTCCAGTGGTTTTCCTCTGTGATGGGCAAGGCCAGGATGCTCCTGCGGGTGGGCCTCTCCCCCCTAGAACAGCAACTGGGGCTTCTTGGCAGCACTCCGCATTCCCTGCCCGCACGCCTCGCGAGAGGGGGGAGGGTGCGCCTTCCATAGCTGCCGGGCGGAAAGGGGGTCGGCCCTACGGTCGACGAGATCCTGGGGAAAGTTGGTCGGCTGCCCCTCCAATGCGCTGTCTTTGCTTGACCACAGGGGGAGGGGTGTGATAAACGATAACAAGCTCCGCAAACGATTGCAACCCCTGGAGATGGTCATCTCATGGCCGTCATGAAGGATGTGGCAGCGCGGGCCCACGTCAGTGTCACCACGGTCTCGCACGTCCTGAACAAGACCCGCGTCGTCGCACCCGCCATCAGCGAACGGGTCTTGGCCGCCGCCCACGCCCTCAACTATGTCCCCGACCCGATCGCCCGCGGGTTACGCACACGGCGGACGAGCCTCATCGCGCTGGTGATTCCCGACATCAGCAACCCGTACTTCCCGGAGGTGGCACGGGGGGCCCAAGATGTGGCCGACCAGCACGGATACCTCGCCATCGTCTGCAACACGGACTGGCAGGGGACCCGAGAGCGTCGCTTCTTGGACATCATGCGCCGCCAGCGGGTGGAAGGGGTCATTCTCAATCCCGCTGAAGTGACCGCGGAGGAGTTGCAGCTCTTCCACCGGGGCGGGATCCCAATTGTCTTGGTGGGGGAGCAGATCACGGACCCGGCTTTCGACCAGGTGGCCTACGACAACATGCAGGCAACGCGAGACCTCTTGGAGTACCTATACACCCGGGGGCATCGACGCATTGCGCACCTCGGAGGGCTCCGGACGACCGCGTCGGGCCGCCTGCGGCATGCTGCCTATTGTGCGTGGCTCGAGGAAAAGGGTCTTCCAGCGTGCCCAGAATACGTCTCGGAGGGGCCCTTTACCCAAGAGGAAGGGCGCCAGTCCATGTGCCGGATGTTAAGAACCAACCCTCGCCCAACGGCCATCTTCGCAGCCAATGATCTCATGGCGATCGGCGCCATCACGGCGTTGCGAAGTTCTGGTGTGGCTGTCCCGAGAGATATCGCGGTTGTCGGGTTCGACAATATTGATCAGGCGGCGTACGTTCTTCCGCCGCTGACGACCGTCAGCTATCCCAAGTATGACATGGGGAAGACCGCCGCCGAGATCCTTCTCCAGCGCGTCCGGAGGGGCCTCCCGCGCACAGGGAAACGACACGTCGTGCCACACCGACTCGTTATCCGAGAATCGGCGTAATCTGCGCACCGCAGGGTCAGGATCCTCGGGCGATGGCTGTGCCAAAAGGAGGTGATCGAACCCGCGAGGTGAATCGCGTCCCAAGCCGCCAGAGTGAGTGAGCACACGAGGAGGGCGCGAGCGAGGGGGGGCGTCCAAGGAGGCAACAATGGCTGGCCGGATTGATCAAAGGTGGAGAGGAATTCTGGGGAAGGTAATCACCGCGATCGCCTGTGCGGCACTCATGGGAGGGTGGAGCGTAGCGCTCCTCACACCTCCCAGCGCGACCGCCGGGACACCGGAGATCGAGGTCTGGCACCGGTGGAGCGGCGCCAACCAGGAGGCGCTGCAGGCAGTGATCAAAGAGTTCCAACAGAAAAATGCCGCCATCACGGTCAAAGAAATGGGGATGCCGGGGGAGTACGTCGAGCTCCTCCAGAAGATGATCGCCAACCTCGCCGCCGGCAAGCAGCCACCCGACATCCTCATTGGGGGCTACGACTTTCTCAATTACATTGCCGACGAGCTCAAGCCGATCCCCATGGATGTCCTGGGGGGGAACGAGGCCAAAGAGGTGTTCGGCCGGTTTGAACCGGCGGTGCTGAAGCTTGGCCAGGTCGGCGGCAAACAGGTCGGCATGCCGTACGCCATGAGCAACATCGTCACCTTCTACAACCCGGACCTCTTCAAGGCTGCAGGGCTGAATCCCACGGCGATGCCCAAGACGTGGACCGAAATGTTCACCCTGGGCAAGGTCCTAAGGGAAAAGACCGGGAAGTTTCCCGTTCACATCCAAGATGTCTCCAACTGGACCGATCAGGCCCTCATCTTCAGCAATGGCGGGCGCTATCTCAGCGACAATGGCAAGTGCGTGGCGTTCAATAACGTCGAAGCAGTGAACGCCTTGGACATGTGGGCAAGACTGCACGCGCAAGGCCTCTCGCCAAAAGGGACCGACGCAGAGATGACGGCGAGTTTCACGGCCGGGGGCATCGGGATGTACGTCGCCTCGATCATGAAGCTCAGCTCGTTGCGGCAAAACAGTAAGTTTGATATCGGTGTGGCACCATTCCCCGCGTTCGAAGGCAAGAAGCCTGCCCTGCCCATTGGAGGGGCTGCCCTCTTTGTCTTTTCGAAGGAGTCCGCCAAGCAGAAGGCCGCCTGGGAGCTGGTGAAGTACTTCCTGTCCGATGGGGGGCTCCGGACCTGGACGAAGACCGGATATCTCGGGCCGACGAAAGCCAAGATGGAGGTGGCCAAGGGGCAGGAGGTAGCGTATGCCCAACTCCCGAACTCCGTACCGTGGTTGAGTTGGCCTGGTGCGGGCAAGGGCATGGAGGTCGATCGGATCTTCCTCAACACCCGGAACAAGATTCGCTTCGGCGAGACTGGCGCCAAGGAAGGACTCGAGAGGGCGGCACAACAGTCCAATGCACTGCTGGGATGCAAATGATCGAGAAGACCTAGGAGCCTCGGGGCCCGTGCCGGATTCGGTGCCGGTTCGGGCCCCGTTCTGCTGACGCCCTTCAGCCGCAGGAGAGACGGGCAGGGAGTAGGACGAAGCCCTGACGGCGACGCGAGAGGAATGGGGCACATGGGTGGCTCAAGCGACTACCGGGAACGATACGCCGTGTCCACGTGGCACTATGTTGCCGATCCGCTCGAGGCGGCGCTGCAGGGCATCGCGGCCGCCGGGTTCAAATGGGTAGAGATCTGGGGGGACACGGCCCACCTCGATCCCCGGATCCGCCCGGACGTGCGGGCCATCGAGGCTCTCCTCGCCCGGCTGGAATTACGGGTCCATTCGATTCACGCCCCCTTCAGCGACTTGGACCTGGGGCGGCCCGGTGGCGCCCGGAACGCCGAAGCCCGGCGCGTGGTCGGGGAGGCGCTCGAGTTGGGAGCGGCGCTGGGGGCAAACCTTGCCGTGATCCATGTGAGCAGCCATAAGGAGGACCTGAGGGACCCCGGGCGGTATCGCGAGAGTCGGCAGGCTGCCCAGGACCTCATTGGCTCGCTCGGTCAGGTCGCCGGGCGCACTGGGGTCGCCCTGGCCCTGGAAAATCTCCCACCGGATCCGAAGCAGCGGTACTTCGGGTGCACGTTGGCGGAGCTCGCCGCAACCTTTCCCGATCCCAGCATCGGGTTCTGTCTGGATATCGGCCATGCTGTCGTCAATCGGGTGTCCATCGCCTCGGAGATCCAGGCGGCGGGATCGCGCCTGCAGTCGCTCCATGTCCACAACAATGATGGGGTCAAGGACCTGCACTGGCCACCGACGCAGGGCGTCATCGACTGGAAGGCCGCCAGGGCCGAGCTGGCTCGGATCGGATACGAGGGCGCCTTCGTGCTGGAAGTTGATCGGGGACAGGATCCCGACGCGGTCGTCCGGGATCTCGCGGAGTTCGCGAAGGGGGATATAGCGGCCTGACCCCGTGCCCCTCTGAAAGGAGCTCTGTCCCATGATCCCTCCGGGGAGCGCCAGCTCACGGCAGGGCGTGCCCGCGAGACGATGGCGGTTCAAGCTATCCTCTGTGGAGGCGTATCTCTACATCGCGCCGGCATTCGTGCTGCTCGTCGTCTTCAAGTATTGGCCCATGGTGTTTGGGCTGATCTTGAGCTTCCTGCAGTGGAACTTCGTGAGCGCCACGAAGGAGTTTGTGGGGTGGAGCAACTATGTCGGGATGTTCTCTCGCGACACGTTCCTCATCGCCCTCCGCAACACCCCCCTCTACATCCTCGCCCTCCTTCCCTTCTATCTCGCGCTTCCACTTGGCCTCGCGGTGCTCCTCTCGGGCGTGCGCTCGAAACGGCTCGCCTCGATCTACAAGGCCGTCATCTTCTCTCCCTCGGTCCTCTCATTCGCCATCACGTGCATGGTCTGGCTCTGGATCTTCAACCCCCTGTACGGGGTCCTGAATCGGCTCCTCGTCCTCACGGGCATCCCTGCGGTCTCCTGGCTCAGCGATTCCAACGTCGCGCTGTGGTCGATCGTCCTCGTGTCGGGGTGGAAGACCTTTGGCTACAACATGGTCCTGCTGATCGCCGCGCTGTCCGCGATCTCCCCCCAGTACGTCGAGGCAGCCGAGATCGATGGAGCGACGCCCTGGCAGATCTTCTGGAAAATCAAGTGGCCCCTGATTAGCCCCACCATGTTCTTCCTGTTGGTGACCACCATCATCTTCACCGCGGAGCGTGCATTCATTCCCATCAACATCCTGACCAAGGGCGGTCCCTACGAGGCCACGACCAACCTGTCCTTCGCGATCTATCTGTTCGGCTTTCAATTCTTCGACGCGGGGTTGGCGAGCGCGACCGCCACCTTCACATTCGTTCTCTTCCTGCTCATCACGGTCTTTGAGATCCGGTACCTTGAAAGGTACGTGACCTATGAAGTGTAGGCACGACCTCCTGACGTTGGGCAGTCACCTGCTGCTCCTGATCGCCTGCGTTGTCGTCGCTTTTCCAATTGTCTGGATGATCTCGAGCGCCTTCAAGGTCCCCACCGAGCTGTTCACCGAGGACATTCGGATCCTGCCGCAGCACCCCACGCTGCAGAACTTCATCATCGCGTGGCGGGACTATGGCGTTCCCCGCTGGTTCCTGAACAGCCTGGTCACTGCGGCGGGGATCACGATCGGGCAGATCCTCACCAGCATTCTCGCGGCGTATGGCTTCGGGGTGTTTCGATTCCGGGGCCGCGAGACGCTCTTCACCATCTTTCTCGGATCCATGATTGTCCCGTTTCAGGTGACCATGATTCCGAATTACATTTTCATCGCCAAATTGAATCTCCTGAACACCTGGTGGGCTGTCATCTTGCCGAATCTGGCGACGGCATTCGGAGTTTTTTTGTTGCGGCAGTACTTCCTTGCCTTTCCCCGCGACTTTTTCGACGCGGCAAAACTGGATGGGGCGAACTCCTGGCAAATCTTGTGGCGGATCGCGGTGCCTCTTGGCAAGGCACCCATCTTTGCTCTGATTGTTCTCTTCGCGCTGGATGCTTGGAATATGTACTTTTGGCCGCTGCTCGTGCTTACCGAGCAGACCGCGCGGACCATCCCCATCGGGCTACAGCAGTTCCTCGATCATGAAATGGGGCATCGCTGGGGCCCGTTCATGGCGACTGCCACACTCGCCTCCCTGCCGGCGCTCCTGGCCTATCTGGTTGCGCAGCGACAAATCATGAGCACATTCATCACGACAGGCTCGAAGGGCTGATCCGGCGGAGTACCTCTGCATGCCGCGAGAGTAGCTTCTACCAGGATGGCGTAGCAGCGGAAGTCTCGCCGGTGATCCGACCCCAGCCTACGGACGAGTGCGCTAACCGTGACTGCCCCTCGGAAATGCCCGGGGTAGCGGAGACCCCTGACCGCGTCGCCAGCCATCTGGAAGGAGACCTGCATGCGCCGATTCGCCCTGGTGACCCTGACCCTCCTCTTTGCCCTGACTGTCCTGAATCCTCCCCTCGCTGAAGCACAGTCAACGAAGGCCCAGCCCCCGGCCAAAGCCGAGCAGAAAGCGGCCCCTGCCCCAGCGGCCCAGCCCGCCGCCAAGACGGAACCCCTCGACATCAACAGCGCCTCGGTGGACGAGCTGAAGACCTTCCCCGGTATCGGGGACGCCTACTCGAAGAAGATCGTTGAGGGCCGGCCGTACAAGCGGAAGGATGAGTTGGTGCAGAAGAAGATCGTCCCGCAGGCCACGGACGACAAGATCAAGGAGCAGATCGTCGCCAAGCAGCCCCCGGCGAAGAAGTAACTGCTCCCAGAGTCCTGGCCCACGCGAGCGTCAGGCGCCTGCCTGGCGCTCGTGGTGTTTTC
>Ga0316622_100004372_pt1 | contig 10368 bp, 6 predicted proteins | sample OWC_Aug_OW2_C1_D_FD_207646 | JGI IMG/M metagenome (GOLD analysis project Ga0316622, IMG submission 207646) | Wetland soil microbial communities from Old Woman Creek delta, Ohio, United States - OWC_Aug_OW2_C1_D5_C | ecosystem: Environmental > Terrestrial > Soil > Wetlands | place: USA: Ohio... | reverse complement strand
CGTCGTCGCTCTGGTCGGGCCGACGGGCGTGGGCAAGACGACGCTGGCCAGCCTCATCCCGCGGTTCTACGATGTGAACGAGGGCTGCGTCACGCTGGATGGGCACGACATTCGCGACTGCACGCTCAAGAGCCTGCGGCAGCAGATCAGCATCGTGCTACAGGACGTGTTTCTGTTTCACGGCTCTGTTCGCGACAACATCCTGTTTGGCCGTCCGCAGGCTACCGAACAGGAGATGATCGAGGCATCCCAGATCGCCAACGCCCACGAGTTTATCGCCCGGCTGCCCAACGGCTATGACACGATGATCGGCGAGCGCGGCGTCAAGCTGTCGGGTGGGCAAAGGCAGCGCCTGGCTATCGCCCGGGCGGTGCTCAAGAATGCGCCGATCCTGATCCTGGACGAGGCGACCTCTTCGGTGGATGCCGAGACCGAGCAGCTGATTCAGCAGGCTCTGGAGCGGCTGATGGTCGGCAAGACGACGATCGTCATCGCCCACCGCCTGTCGACGATCCGCAGCGCCGACGTGATCGCCGTGCTGGACGGCAGCCGGATCGTGGAGATGGGCACCCACGAGCAGCTCATGGCTCGCCGCGGGCTCTATGCCCGCCTGAATGCGGTCCAGGTCGACGACGAGCCACGATGGAGGATGGTCCGGGAGCAGCGGCAGGGTGCGATGATGCGGGCCTAAACCCAAACCCTCCCGCAGGTTCTGGAGCCTGCGGGAGGGTTTGGGTGTATGGCTAATACGGCCCACGGATGAAGGGGTGCACTTTCTCCTGGTAGTAGCTTTGCAGCCTGGTGTGGAGCGCCTCCCCCAACGGGGTCAGCGCTGAGGCGGCGGCGTTGCTGCGCACCTGGTCGGGCCGGCTGGCGCCGGGGATGATCGCCGACACCGCCTCGTGGTCCAGGATCCAGCGCAGCGCCATCTGGGCCATGTTCAGGCCGGCCGGCACCATCGGCCTTAGCCCATCGGCCAGCTCGACGCCCTTTTTGAACGGCAGCCCAGCAAAGGTCTCGCCGACGTTGAACGCCTGACCGTCGCGGTTGTAGTTGCGGTGATCGCTCGCGGCAAAGTGGGTCTCGGCCGTGAACTTGCCCGACAGCAGCCCGCTGGCCAGCGGCAGCCGGACGATGATGGCCACCCCCCTGGCCTGTGCCTGGGCAAAGATGGCCTGGATCGGCTTCTGGCGAAAGATGTTAAAGATGATCTGCAGTGAGGCCAGCCCGTCCTGCTCCAGGCAGACCAACGCCTCATCCATCGACTCGACGCTGGCCCCCCAGTTGTGGATCTTGCCCTCTTGCTTCAGCTCGCGCAGCCAGTCAAAGACGTCGCCCTGCTGGAGCGCGGCCATGGGGATGCAGTGGAGCTGGGTCAGGTCCAGCGCCTCGACCCCCAGGCGACGCAGCGATTCCTCGGCCGCCTGGCGAACTGTAGTCCGCGTGTAACCGTTGGGATAGATCGCCCCACGTCCCAGCTTGGTGGCGACAAAGATCTGGGCCGGGTGGGCCTGCAGGAATTGCCCGATCAGTGTCTCGCTGCGGCCACCACCGTAGACATTGGCCGTGTCCCAGAAGTTGACGCCCATCTCCACCGCGGTCTCTAGGATGCGGAAGGCGGTCTCCTCCTCGACGGTGCCCCAGTCGCCGCCGAGCTGCCAGCAGCCCAGCCCTACCTCGCCGACGACTGCGCCGGTCGCGCCGAGAATCCTGCTGTTCATCGCTCGTTCCTTTCTGTTTCAGGCTTCAAGGGCTTTGGATCGTGCAGTTGGGTGATGAGCAAAATGCTCACGCCCATCAACCCGACCGCCAAAAGCAGCGCCGGGGTAAAGGCGCCGTCAGCGCTTTTCATCGCTTCCATGATATAGACAAACACCACCGACGCCTGCCCGAACAGTTGGACCACTCCACTCGACGTGCCTTCTGGGGTGGGCTGGGTGATCTCGGCGGCGTACTGCATCCCGACCGGGCTGGCGCTGACCAGAAAAAACCCCAGGCTAAAGGCAGAAAGGAACAACAGCCAGGGAGCGGTCGCAAAAGTCAGGCCCACCAGGCCGGGGATGGCCAGGCCAAAGCCCAGCAGTAGGTAGCGCTTGCGCTTGTGCTGCCTGTCCGAGAAGGGTGGAATGACTACGGCCCCCAAGATCCCGCCTACGAGCATCAGGGCGCCAAGCATCCCGGCGTCGTTGGGTGTAAATCCGCGCGGCCGGATGATGTTCTCTACCCAGGTGGTGGCGCCGTTAAAGACTCCCATGCCGATGAACATCACCCCCAGATACAACCAAAAGTCCTTGACCGTCACGGCGTGTTTCAACCCGTCGAGCATCAGCGAGCGGACCTCCATACCGGGTGGGCAGGGCGGCGTGGCCGGTTTCTCGCGGGCCAGGACCAGAAACAGAACCGCGGAAAAGGCAGCCAACCCGCCGTAGATCAGTTGGATCGTTGGGATCGGCATCATCTCATACAGCATGGGCGTCAGCACCATGCCCAGGGCGGTACCGATCAGATTGGCCAGTATCACCAGCCCCACGGCCGTGGCGCGCTCGTTGACGGAGAACCAGTTGGCCGGGACTTTGGTCCAGGCGTTCAGCAGGAACGGCTGGGCGACGGCAATGCCGATCGTGCTTAACAACACCAGCGAATAGTTGGCCCCGGCCAGGCCGCGCGCCACGCCCATCACGCCCATCAGCACCGCCCCGATGCTGACCGCCCGGCGGAACCCAAAGGTGTCGATCACCCATGAGGCCGGGATCGACAGCGGAATAAAGATGATCATGAACGACATCGCCAAAAGACCGATCTGTAAATCCGTCACGCCGTAAAAGCTGGCCGCCGGACCGGTGATCGGCGCGTAGGCGATCCACAGCATCTGGATGGCCAGGTTGATGAACATAAAGACGGCCAGCACTACCCAGCGGTAGCCGTAGACCCGATATTTTTCGTTCATGGATTCTCCTTGCTCAGCCGTTCAATCGCTTGTACACGCCGCGCATCTGGCTGTAGATGCTCTTAAAGATGCTAAAGCGCTCATCGTACAGCGCCCGGTTCTGTGGCTCCGGCGTATAGCTGCGCCTGATCTCCACCAGGGCCGGAACGTCGTTGAAGGTAATCTCGCCCAGCCCGACGGCGGCGATAAACGCCGCCCCGCGAGCGTTGGCTTGAATCGGGTCCTGGACCTGCCGCACCTCCAAGTCCAGCACGTCGGCCAGGATCTGGCACCACACGTCCGAGTTGCCGCCGCCGCCCACCAGGTTGATGCCGTCCACCTTGCGCCCGGCGAACTTCTCCACCGGGCCCAGCAGCCAGCGGGTGTTGAAGGCTACTCCCTCCAGGATCGCCCGCACCAGGTCGGCCCGCGTGTTGTGCAGCGACAGGTTATAGAACCCCGCCCGCAGCGTCCGCTCGTCCACCGGAGCGCGCTCACCCCAGATCCAGGGGGTGTACAGCACGCCGTTGCTCCCGGCCGGGACGCGCTCGGCCATACTGTCCATGATCTTGAAGACGTCCGGGACATTCTCCTCCTGCAGGAGCTCATCCTGGTGATACAGGATGTTGTCCCGCAGAAAGGTCAGGTTGCCGCCTGCCGTGGCCTGGAGCGCAATCAGCAGGTAGCGGTGCGGCACTGCACAGGGCACCGAGGCAAGCGCCGACAGCGGGTCGGTCTTCTTGAACGGCACGTGCTCTGCAATCCACGACGACGTCCCAATATACAGGTGTGCCGCGAAATCGGCCACCGCGCCGGCGCCTATCCCCGCGGCCGTGGTGTCGATCGAGCCCGCCACCACAGCCACACCCTGTGACAACCCCAGCACCTGGGCAACCTCGGCCTTGAGCCCGCCAAGCACCGCCGTACAGGGCACGATCTCGGGGAATTTGTCGGCATCGATCCCGCTGTCGCCTACCAGCCGGGCATGGTAACGGATGTCGTCGGGGTTGCGGTTGTCGGTCACCCACGACGTCAATATCGAATCAAAGGTGGCTGCAAAGCGGCCGGTGAGGCGCAGGTTCATATAGTCGAGCACGTTCAGGAACTTGTAGGTGCGGGCATAGATCTGGGGGAAACGGTCGCGCACCAGCAGCATGTGCCCGGCCGGGTCCTTGCCGGTGATCGAGGGCATGCCGCCTGTCAGGCGGATCCAGCGCACCAGCTTGAACAGGTCCACGCCGAGCAGGTTGATGAGCCCCTTGGCCTGCTGGCGCAGATAGGGGGCGCCGCGCATGTCCATCCACAGGACGCAGTTCATGAGCGCGTTGCCGGCCTCGTCGACGGCGACCGTGCCTTCGCCCTGCGTCGAACAGCACACGGCCTCGACTGAATCCGCCGGTGCGAGACCTCGAGCGAAAAGTCGCTGCGCGGCCGAGATGAACGCCTGCCACCACTCGCCAGGAGACTGCTCTGCGCCGCCATCGGGGGTGATGTGCAGCGTGACCGGCTGGGCTTCCCAGCCCAATACCCGCCCCTGAACTGTGATCAGCGCGACCTTGACGCCAGAGGTTCCCAGGTCGACGGCGAGGATGACCGGACCGGCGTTCATTCTACGCTCGTCAGCACGGTCTCGAACTGGTTGAGTGCCTCGTCGATCACCTCGTCGGTATCGGCCAGGCTGGTGTACATGCGGCTGCCGGCCAGGGTGACGATCCCCTGCGACATGTAGGCCGCCCCCATCTCTTCCATCATGTGCTTGCGTGGCTTCATCTCGCGCAGCAGCTTGATCGGATTCTTGAAATCGAGCAACATCACCCCTGACGTTTCGAGGTGGACGATGGAACCCTGGTTATAGGCCACAAAGGGCAATCGATGTTGGTCGATGATCAGTCGCAGCCCTTTTGCCAGCCGGTCGCCTGCCCGCCCGGCAATGACCGGGGCGTTGGTGCGCTCCATCTCCAGTAGGGCATAATAGCCCGCGGCGCACGACAGCGGGTTGGCCGACAGCGTCCCGCCGACGTAGGCCCGTTCGCCCGTGCCGCCGATGCCCGCCGCGAAGCAGAGCATCACGTCTCGCCGGCCGCCGACCCCGCCGGCCATCGGGTAGCCGCCGGAAATGCACTTGCCAAACACGGTCAGGTCGGGCTTGATGCCGAAATAGCCCTGCGCCCCGCCCATGCCCAACCGGAATCCGGTCACTACCTCGTCAAAGATCAGCAGCGCGCCGAACTCGTCGCACAGCTGGCGCACCTTCTGGTTGAAATCGCGGGTGACAGGACGGGTGCCGCTTTCGGGCCCTACCGGCTCGACGATGACAGCCGCAGTGCCGCCCAGCAGGCGGTTGCGCACCAGGCGCCGCCGCAGTTGTCCTAGGTCGTTGGGAAAACACTCCTGGGTCTGGCTATTCGCTCCGCGCGGAATGCCGGTCGCTTCCCGACGGCCTGTGCCCGGGATGTGTAGGCCGTACACCAGTTGATCGCTCCAGCCATGATACGCGCCGCCGATCTTGATCACCTTTTTCTTGCCGGTGAAGGCGCGGGCCGCGCGAATGGCCGCCATGGCACTCTCTGTGCCTGAGCCCAACATGCGGAACATCTCGACGGCCGGCATGAGACGGTTGACCAGCTGCGCCAGTTTCAGCTCGTATTCGTGGAACAGGCCTGTGACCGGCCCGCAGGAGCGGAGTAGCTCGAAAACCTGCTCGCGCACGGGCGCCCAGTTGCTGCCGAGGACGGTCGGGCCGCCCGCCTGCAAAAAGTCGATGTACCGGTTGCCGTCTACGTCCCACAGGTAAGCGCCCTCGGCTCTATCGACCGCCAGGGGAAAAGGGTAGTTGAAGGCGAGGTTGTGCTGTACCCCGCCGGGGATGACCTTCTTGGCCTCGTCAATCAGCGCCTTTGAGCGAGCGCATTTCTGCTCAAAGTAGCCCAAGAACTCTTGCATCTTGTCGCGCCGGATGGGGCGCATCGGCTGTCCGACGAGCGCCTTCAGGCGGCGATAGATCTCGTCCGTGTCGTGCCATTCGGAAATGGCGTATTGCTGGGTGGCTGCGTCTGTCATCAGTCCTCCTTGGCGCCGCGCTCCACCTTTTTCTGGTCCTGGCGCAGCTTGTTGAAGGCGATCTCCCGCACTACCAGCGGGATCTTGGTCACCTGCCGTTCGGCGCACAAGGCCAGCAGGTAGGCAAGGGAGCACTTTTCCAGGATTTCTACGTTGTGGATGGCGCGCTCCATGTCCTGGCCAAAGCACAGCACGCCGTGGTTCTGGAGGATGTAAGCGTTGTGATGGTTCTTGATGCGCTTGGCAATGTTCTCTTTCAAAAAGCCTGTTCCCGAGGGCGCATAGGGGATAATCTCCACGGTGCGGCCCAGAAAACGGGCCTGCTCGTCGAACAGCGCCGGGATGGGCGCATCGATGAGCGCCAGCGCGCTGGCGTACACCTGGTGAGTGTGAACGACGGCATTGACGTCGGGCCGAGTCTGATAAACCGTGGCGTGCAGGCTGCTCTCTATGGAGGGGGTGCGCTGCCCGGCCAGCAGGTTCAGGTTCAGGTCCAGGATGCACACGTCGTCGGGTGTCATCTTGGAATAATCATAGTTTGAGGGGGTGATGGCGAAACCGTTCTGCTCTGCTACGCGCAAAGACACATTCCCCCCGGTCGCCATCAGGTAGCCCCGTTCCAGCAATACCTGACAGGCAGCCACGATCTGTTGTCTGTGCATCTCAAGCTGGTCCATCTTGGCCCCCCTTGTAAACCTGACTGTCAAGATTATACAGCTACTGCGTCACTTCTCCAATTCCTCGAACATCTCGGCACAGGCAATGTCGGGCTCGTAGCCACGACCGTGATCCTCGAAACTCCACCAGCTGGTCAGTATGCTCTGGGCTAGTCCCCAGGCGACCATGCGGGTCCGGTCAAAGCCCAATTCCGCGGCCAGTTGATCCAGCCGCCGTGCCAGGACCCGTCTCGGATCCTCTGCCTCGGACAGCAGAGACCGGCTAAAGTAGACTGCATCCCACACCGGGTCTCCGACTACCCCTTTGGGATCGAGGGCCAGCCACGGCTCGCGTTCGCTTCTCAGGATGTTGCCGTGATGGAGATCGCCATGGATGAGCATCTGCTCAGGCGTCGAGCCGATCAACTCCTCAAACAGCCGCTCTGCCTTGTCAACCAGGTCTGCGGGGAAGGGACCGCAGCCGCCGTCGAAGCGGGCTCGCAGCCTGGTCAGGCCGGCAGCCCAGCCAGTCAGGGTGGCAAAGCGATGCACGGACGGTGCTGGCTTCCACAGCGCGCGCATCAGCCCGGCGGCGATCCTCGTCGCCTCCTCGTCATCTTCAACGCCAGACAGCGGCGTGCCAGGCTCGAGCTGTTCCAGGAGCAGAACGCCCACCTCCGGATCTACATCCAGCAGACGGACGATGCTCTGCCCGTCAAAGTGGCGGAGCGCTTCGATCTCTCGGAAAAGCTCGGGGTGCGGCACTCCTGCCTTCAGGACGACGTGTGTGCCGTCTTGCCGTATGGCGGGAGCTACATAGTTGTACGACAGTTCGGCAAAGGGCGGCAGAACAGTCAGTGACCAACGCCGCGCGGAGCCGGTGATGATGGAGGGCAGGCGATCTAGCCACGCGACACCCTGTTCCCCGTGGATGTCGATGATCTTGCCGGCGCAACCGCTGGGATCTATGTTCATCGCCTCGTCCCCAAGTCTAGGGATAGTTCTTGAGCACCAGTGGCAGGTACAAGCGCACCATGCCTTGGGTGCGGATCATGATAGTCACCGACGCGATATTGTTGGCCGGGGCCAGGTCGGGTATCGTCGTGGTGATCTGAGCCTGGTTCAAGATAACGCTCCCCGACTGGGCACTGGGGTCGACGGTGGCGCGGACCTGGACGACGCCGCTGTCGCCTGGCAGCAGGTCGGAGATAGTCCAGGCGAAGGTGATGCCGGCGGTGGGTGTCAGGACCTCCGAGCTGGCATAGACGACCACCGGGTCGATGAGCAGAGCCGGGATGGCGTCAGTCAGGACGACACCAAAGGCGGCCTCCGGGCCAGCGTTGGTGAAGGTCACGGTGTAGGTCAGCAGATCGCCTGGTAGGACCTCGCCGGTCGGCTCGACCGTCTTCAGTACCTGGAGGTCGGTGCACAGGCCGTAGACGGTGTTCGTGACCGAAGCGACGTTGTTGGCTGGGGCCAGGTCGGGTATCGTCGTGGCAAGTTGGGCCTGGTTTAAGATGACGCTGCACGGTCGGGCGCTGGGGTCGACGCTGGCACGGACCTGGACGACGCCGCTGTCGCCTGGCAGGAGATCAGAGATTGCCCAGGTGAAGGTGATGCCGGCGGTGTGGGTAATGACGTTCGGGCTGGCATAGACGATGACGGGATCCACCAGCAGGGCCGGGATGGCATCGGTCAGGACGACGTGAAAGGCGGCCGCCGGGCCGGTGTTAGTGAAGGTCAAGGTATAGGTCAGCAGATCGCCGGGCCGGAGCTCGCCGGCTGGTTCGACCGTCTTGGTCACCTGGAGGTCGGTGTCAAGCGCGTTGACGTGGAGGGCAGGGTCGCCGAACAGGACATAGGTGTCGAGCAGGTCGTGGTCACCGGCGGTGGCCCACAGCCTGAGCTTGCCGGCCATCGTCGCCTCGCCGACGATGCGCGCCCCATCCTTGAATAGTGCGTCCAGGAACCCCTGGTTCAGGTAGTCATGAGCGGCCGTGACGCCGAGGCCTGTCGGCGACCAGCTCGCCACAGCGCCTCTCCCGTCGATCGAGACGATCCTCTCGCCCATCGAATCCAGGTTCGGATACGGGTAATGGAAATAGCCGTCGTAGCAGGTCATGGGCAGCATGATCGGCAGCTTGTCGTCGTTGTTGAGGTTGGGGAGGTCGCTGACAAGGAAAAACGATGGGTAGGCCCACAGGGTGGGACCGGCATGGCCGATATAGTTGACGATCAATCGTCCGCCGTTGATGCCGGCGATGATGGCAGCCTTGACGTCGTCGGTTGTCTGGTGGGTGACCAGATAGTAGATCCGGTCCGGCTGATAGGGCGCCGGCAGGCAGCAGTCGATGATGTTGTCCGAGGCGGCGGCAAAGTTACCTGCGCTATCGGCGTTGTCGGCGACAAACATTGCGCGCTGATTCCAGTCACCGGGTGGTGGATTTTGCTCGTAGGTCAGGGTCTTGTTGACTACGGTGAGGGCCTGGGCTGCCGAGTTGACCGGCAGACGGCCGATCATCATGTCGGGCAAGTTGTCTCCCTCCGTCAGGGTTACGTATCGGTTATCGGCGGCCGTCTCGGTGATCCACGGATCGACCGGAGCGAGGTAGGGCGGGAAATAAGAGGTTCGGTTAAGCCCCAAGTAGTTCTTGGGATCATAGTTCCCGTCGCCAACCAAGACCACGTAACTGGCCGCCGGCGGCTGCCAATGGTCAAAGGCATAGGCGAGCAAGTCGTGGATAGGCCTGGCCCCGGTGAGCCCGTAGCCAAACTCGTCGTACACGTCCTGCACATCGATCAGTGCCACCCTCAGCCCCTGCGACGCCCGATAGTCGGCGAGGGGCACAAGGTCGGTGTAAAAGGCCTGGTGAGTCAGCACGATATAGTCCGCGCCGTTGGTTGCCGACTGAAGATCGGACGGCCTATCCAGCTCGATCCCCTCCGGCGACAGGAACCCAGAGCTAGACATAACAAAGTAATCGACGGGTGTGGTCACCTGGTCGGTGAATTGGAAGGAAAAGCCCGGACCAGCGGGAATGGCCAGGCCGTCTGTGATCTGTTCGACCGCGCTCGGGTCAGACAGGTCAAAGGCCAGCAGTTGATCGGTCGAAAAACCGCCGATCTGGTATTTCCAGGTGCCGGTGACGTCGTGGCTGAACGACAATAGGTCAGTCGTGGCTGTAAACAGCCTCGCATAGGTCAGCTCGGCCCAGTCAAAATACACCAGGTCGGAGACGCCCCCGGCATCGTTCGGACACGTAAGGGTGACGGTATTGGTTCCTGCTGCCAGGTACGATTGGGGCAAGCTGATCGTAGATGTGTGCCAAGTGATGCCGTTCCACCACTCATCCACTACCAGATTGCCGTTCAGGTACACCTGGGCGTGATGGTCAGGACTGATGGGGAGGTCGAGCCCGCCCACCAGCCGGACTTGGAGCGTGGCCGTGAACGGCTCTGTGGGCAGCGACGTCAGCGAAAAAGTGTAGGACCAGGACGGTTTGCTGGGTGGATAGGCATAATCCCACAGAAACCGCTCCAGGTTCTCGTCACCTGGCGGTTGGGGTAGGTAGCTGTGGTTCTCTTCCATGTGCAGACGAGCGCTGTATGTGGGCGAGGTGGCGCCGGCCGACGGCGTTCCGTCCCGACTGGTCATGCGCAGCCCTGGGCCTTGGCCGTAGGTGAGCCAGTAGACGTTGTCGGCGGTGTACTTGGAGCTGATGCCCT
>Ga0316622_100004371_pt1 | contig 10368 bp, 9 predicted proteins | sample OWC_Aug_OW2_C1_D_FD_207646 | JGI IMG/M metagenome (GOLD analysis project Ga0316622, IMG submission 207646) | Wetland soil microbial communities from Old Woman Creek delta, Ohio, United States - OWC_Aug_OW2_C1_D5_C | ecosystem: Environmental > Terrestrial > Soil > Wetlands | place: USA: Ohio... | reverse complement strand
TGGTGACGACGATGGGCGTGTTCTACCGGTACGTCCTGAACAACGCGCTTCCCTGGGCCGAGGAGGCCGACCGGTACCTCTTCATCTGGCTCAGCTTCGTGGGCGCCTCCATCACCATGCGGCACAAAGCCCACATCGCCGTGGACCTCCTCTTACGTTACGTGTCGCCGGGCTGGCACTACCGACTGGCACTGATCGCGCAGGCGTGCGTGCTCGTCTTCCTGGGGATCGTGTTCTGGGCCAGCCTTCCGGTCATCGAGTTAACCAGCGAGACGCGCGCGACCGCAACGGACATCCCCCTCAGCTGGGTGTACATCGCCGTGCCGACCGGCTGCGTGCTCATCGCCGTCGAGACGCTCAGGCTCATGGCGCGTACACGGGCGGACAGGCGACGGGGAGGTCCGGCATGATCGCTCCGCTGCTCCTCGCGTTCGTCGTGCTCCTGGCCGTTGCCGCGCCCGTCTCCGTTGCCATGGGCCTGGCGGCGGCCATTGCCATCCTGTGGGGCGGTAAGGCACCCATCAACACCGTGGTCACCCAGATGGTGTCCGGCATGGACTCGTTCCCGCTCATGGCCATCCCGTTCTTCATCCTGGCCGGCGAACTGATGGAGCGGGCCGGGATCTCGGAGAAGCTGGTGCACCTGGCCAAGACCATGGTCGGGCACATCAAGGGCGGGCTCGGGATGGTCGTGCTGGTCGGCGAATACCTCTTTTCCGGAATCTCCGGCTCCACCGCGGCCGACATCTCGGCGATCGGGTCCCTGCTCATCGCACCCATGGAGCGGGCGGGGTACAAGAAGGGGCAGGCGGTAGCCATCGTCAGCGCGGCCACGGCCATGGGCATCCTCGTGCCGCCGTGCATCTTCATGATCGTCCTGGCCAGCATGACCAACCAGTCCATCGGGGCCATGTTCGTAGCCGGGTTCCTCCCGGCCATCGTGATTGCCCTGGGGTTGGGAAGCTACATCTACTGGCAGGCCGAGAAGCTCGGCATCCCGCGCGAGGCGAAGGCGTCCTGGGGCGAGCGCTGGCGCGCCATCGGCGACGGCGTCATCGCCATGGTGATGCCGGGGATCATCTTCGGCGCGATCTTTGGGGGCGTCACGACCGTCACCGAGGCCGCGGTGATCGCCGTCCTCTACTCCGCGTTCGTCGGCATGGCCATCTACAAGCGGATCGCGGTGAGAGACCTCCCCAAGATCATCCTGGCCAGCACGATCAACACGTCCATGTGCATGCTGCTCATCGGCGCGGCCACCGTGTTCTCCTGGGTGATGACGGTGGAGCGCGTGCCGCAGACCGTGGCCAAGATCGTGGCCGCCGTCTCCAGCTCTCCGTGGTTCTTCTTGCTCCTGAGCAATATCATCTTCGTCGTTTTCGGGGCGGTGCTGGAAGGACTCCCGGCCATGATCGTTTTCGTTCCGGTGATGTACCCCATCGCCATGCAGTTCGGGATCGATCCGTTGCACTACGGGATCCTGATCATCGCCTCCATCGGGATCGGCGTCTTCCTGCCGCCCATCGGCGTGGCCTTGTTTATCGCCTGTGCCATCGCCAAGCTCAGCATCGTCGAGTCCACCAAGTACATGGCGCCCTACCTCGTCATCCTGTTCCTTGGGCTCCTGGTGATCACCTACGTCCCCTGGTTCACGTTAGTCCTGCCGAAGCTGTTCCTGCAGTAATGCGCTACCGCGCAGACCGAAGTGGCAGCGAAGGCGCCACCTCTCTACCCCTTTATTCTTGACAACACAAGCGCCCCCTTATAGATAGGGTCGCCAGGGAGAACAAGCGCGCACGGGCGATCGCCGCCGACCAAGCCACTCATCCTGCCGGCCGGAGCCGTGAAACATGCTGGAGAACCTGGGCGCAGGGTTCCTTTTGATTGCGCAGTGGCAGAACGTCCTTGCGATCATCGCCGGCGCCGTCGTGGGCTACTTCGTCGGGGCGCTGCCGGGCCTGAGTGCCGGCATGGGCATCGCCCTGCTCCTTCCCTTCACATTCTATTTTCCGCCGCTCACCAGCCTTGTCCTGCTGACATCGCTTTACAGCGCCGCCGAATACGGCGGCTCCATCACGGCGGTGCTGATCAATGTTCCCGGCGAGGGGGGTGCCGTCCCGACGTGCTTCGACGGCTACCCACTGACGCAAAAGGGCCAGCCGGGCAAGGCACTGGGGGTTTCCATCGTCGCCTCCTGCTATGCGGGCATTGCGAGCACGATCGGCCTCATCCTGGTGTCCATCCCGTTGGCGCAGATCGCCCTGAAGTTTGGCCCGCCGGAGTATTTCGCTCTCGGGGTCTTCGGATTGACGACGGTAGCCGGCCTGGCGGGGAAATCCTGGGTCAAGGGCTTCATCGCGGTGCTGTTCGGCCTCTTGATCACGACGATCGGCGTGGATGCCGTGAGTGGAAACAGCCGGTACATTTTCTTCAAGAGCTTATACGAAGGCATTCCCCTGATCCCGGTCCTGGTGGGGCTGTTTGCCGTCTCCGAGGTCTTTCTGACCATGGAGGAACTGGCCGAGGGGAACATCGTGATACAGAAGTTCTCCGGCACTCTGCCCACCGTCCGCGAGTATCTGGGCACCCACATGGCGATGCTTCGTGGCACGATCATCGGTTTCATCATCGGCATCGTTCCGGGCGCCGGCAAGGCGGTGGCATCCTTTATCGCGTACAACGAAGAGAAGCGGGCCTCGAAGCATCCCGAGCTTTTCGGCACCGGGGTGCTGGAGGGCGTCGCCTCTCCCGAGGCGGCCAACAACGCGGTTGTCGGCGGCGCCTTGGTCCCTCTGCTCTCGCTGGGGATTCCCGGCTCCGCAGCCGCAGCCGTCCTGATCGGGGCCTTTACGATTCAGGGGCTGCAACCCGGGCCCTTGCTCTTCGTGAAGGAGCCCGGCCTCGTGTACGGACTCTTCGCTAGCTTGCTGGCGGGGAACCTCGTGATGCTGGCCATGGGCCTCTTGGGCACGAAGCTCTGGGCCAAGGTCCTGGATGTCCCCAAGAACGTCCTGACGCCCATGGTGCTTGCCATCACCCTGTTCGCGGCCTACGCGGAATCCAACAATGTCTATACGGTGTGGCTGGCCCTGATCTTCGGGGTCTTGGGATACGTCATGCGGAAGTGCGACTTCCCCGTCGCACCGGTCGTTCTCGCCATGGTCCTGGGAAACATGATCGAGATCTCGTTCCGCCGGTCGCTGATCCTTTCGGATGGGAGCGTTGTGATTTTCCTCTCCAGACCCGTGGCCGTCTTAATCCTCGGGCTCGCCGCGCTCTCGATCGGCTACCAGGTCCTCCGTGACCTGCGAAAGAAACCGCGCATCTCCGATGAGTAACGTGTTTTCAAATATCGGCGCAAAAGAAAGGAGTGCAGGTCCATGAAAACCGTCGCGGCGGGTCGCAGGCTTTCGCTGGCATTTGGTGTTGGACTCCTGCTCGCGGGCGCGCTCTCCGCCGCGGCGGATGCGGCGAACGGCTTTCCCTCGAAGCCTATCACCGTTCTGAATTCCTCGACCGCCGGCTCACCCACCGACGTCCTGGCCCGCCAGGTGGCGCAGTATGCACGGAAGTCTCTGGGCCAGCCCATGGTGGTCGTCAACAAGCCCGGCGGCGGCGGCGGCGTCATGTTTGCGGGGCTTTTTGCAGACCCCGCCGACGGCTACACCATCGCCTCCTTGACGGCGTCACAAGTGGCCGCGCTTCACGCAGAGCTGAAGAAGGACTTCTCCTTCGAGAACCTCGATTTTCTCGCCAACGTGCAGCGAGAATCGCACTGTCTGGTGGTCAAAGCGGATGGACCATTCAAGACCCTGCAGGACGTTGTCGAGGCCGCCAAGAAAGGTTCCGGCGTGAAGGTCGGCGGCCAGGGCACGGGATCGGCCCTGCACTTAATGGTCATGCTGTTGGCCGAGCAGTCCGGCACGAAGATGGACTGGGTGCCGCTTGGCGGCGGGTCGGAGTCCGTCACGAATCTGCTGGGAGGAACGGTGCCAGTCATCAGCACCTCGCCGGCGACCGTCAATCAGTACGTCGAGGCCAAGCAGATGCGGATCATCGTCGTGAGCGGGGAAAAGCGGGTGGACCACCTCAAGGACGTGCCCACCTTCAAAGAGTTGGGCTACGATATCGTCATGACCCAGTACCGCGGGTTTGCCGCGAGGAAAGGCCTGCCGGCAGATGCCAAGGCGAAGCTGGTTGACGCGATTTACAAAGCTACCCGGGAACCCGGCTTTAAGGACTTCATGGCGAAAAACTACCAGCCGGACGGCTACATGGGACCTGACGAGTTCAATGCCTTCGCTCGCGCCGATTTCGAGTTGATGGGCCGGCTCACGCAGAAATTGGGAGCCAAAAAATAGCCAGGCGACTTCCGAGAGGCGGCGGGGTTGCAACGAGAGGTGTGGTGTGCGCTGGGGAGAGATGGCAATCAGCGTCGGGATGGCCGTCGTGGCGTCGATGTTCTACGCCCTCGCGACCTTTACGCAGAATATCAATCCGGTTGACCCCGGCCCGGCCTTTTATCCGCGAGTCGTGAGCGCGCTCCTCTGCGTCGCGGCATTCGCGCAGGTGGCGCGCACCTGGCGGGAGGCCCGGGCTCGCTCCGCCGAACGCGGCCCCGGAGGAGAGGCCTGGACCGGGTCGGCGCCCCGCTATGTGTTCGGGACGCTCATCCTGAGCGTCGCCTACGTGGCCCTCTTTGACAAGATCCCGTATTTCGTCGGCGCGGGAGGATTCCTGCTGGCCTTGATGGTGATGGCAGGCGTGCGCAGGTGGGGCGTCTTGTGCGGCGCCGCTTTTGGCTACGCCGCGGTGACGTACTATGTCTTCGGCCAGGTGCTGATGGTTCCTCTGCCCTAGCAGGCTGCTGAAAAAGGCCCATCTGCCGCGTTGGCGCGCTCGCGCGGCGCTGCGACGTACGCGCTAAGTACGCCTCGCGCCACGCCGGGTACCCATCCTTCAGGATGGGTGACGCCGCCTTGCATCTGGACCTTTTTGAGCAGCCTAGGCTACAAGGAGCTTTTCAGCATCCTGCTAGAAGCGAAGAGCGCCGACCGAACGGAAGCGGACAAGGCATCCGGAGGGCGCGAACTTTGGCATGGCTGTTTGAGCGGCGCCTTAGAGCGTTGAACTGGAAAGGTCAACTGAACGGATGACGGCACGACACGGTGGGACGGGCGGTGGGCTCGGGGAGAATGTTCGACGGATCGGCCACCTGGATCTGCCGGGTGCCGGTCAGGTCGTGGTGCAGGGGCGGTACGCCTACGTCGGGCACATGAAGCCTCCGCACGGGACGACAATCCTCGACGTGTCGGATCCGCGGCGGCCGAACGTCGTGTCTTCAATCACGCTGGCCGATTCGTATTCCCACACCCACAAGGTGCGTGCGGTCGGCGATCTGCTGATCGTCAATGTGGAGCAGAACAACCGGCACCTTCTGCGCAAAGGCGCGAAGATTCCCGAGGCCACGGCGCGCTTGGCGGAAGCGCTCGGGCGGACGCCGACGGACGCGGAAATGGCCGTCGAGCTCAAGGTGGCGGAGTCGGACATGCCGAAGCTCCGCGAAGCCTGGGCCCGCGGGTACCGGGACGGCGGGTTCAAGGTCTACGACGTGACCGATCGGGCTCACCCGCGCCTACTCGCCTACCAGCGCACCTACGGCTTCGGCGTCCATCGTTTCGATGTGGACCAGCGCTACGCCTACATCTCCACCGAGATGGAAGGCTATATCGGCAACATCCTTGTCATCTACGATCTTGCCGAGCCCGCCAAGCCTGCCGAGGTCTCTCGTTGGTGGCTGCCGGGACAGCACCTCGCCGCCGGCGAGTCCCCGGCCTGGACGGGCTACACGCACAGGCTTCACCACGCACTCCGGCACAAGGACCAGCTCTGGTCGGCGTTCTGGTACGCGGGGTTCCACGTCCTGGACGTTTCGGACACCCGTCGGCCGCACAGTATCGCTCGCTACAACTACCATCCGCCCTTCCCCGAGCCGACGCACACCGCTCTGCGGGTGCCGTTTCCGGTCGGCGGGCGGCAGATCGCCCTCGTCGTGGACGAGGAACACGAGCACCGTCGCGGCCAACCGCACGCCGGCCTCTGGGTCTTCGACGTAGGAGACCTGGCACACATCCAGCCGATCGCCACCTTCCACGTGAGCGAATTGGATTCGCCGTGGAGCCGGGCAGGAGGCCGGTTCGGCGCCCATCAGTTCCAGGAGCACCTGACGGACACGCGGGTGTGCCTGGCGTGGTTCGCCGGCGGGCTCCGCATCGTGGACATCGCCGATCCGACGCAGCCGGAGGAGGTCGGCTTCTTCATCCCCGAGCCCGTCGCCGGCCAGCCGTACCCCCAGACCAACGATGTGGACGTGGATGATCGCGGCCTGATATATACTGTAGATCGCCAGATGGGGTTTGACGTCCTCGAATACCTGGGCTAACCGACCGTTCACGGTCAGGGGCACTCGCCCGAGGAGGACTTGTGCAACGACGACAGTTGGGCAGGAGCGGGCTGGAGGTGTCGGCCATCGGCCTCGGATGCATGGGCATGAGCCCCATGTACGGCGAACCGGATGAGGCGGAGTCCATCGCGACGCTTCATCGGGCCGTCGAGATCGGCATGGACTTCCTGGACACCTCGGACATGTACGGCAACGGCCACAACGAGGAGTTGGTCTGCCGGGCGATCGCCGACCGGCGCGATCGGGTCATCCTCGCGACAAAGTTCGGCAACATCCGCAATCCGGACGGCACGACGGACGTCAACGGCCGGCCGGAGTATGTGGCAGCCGCGTGCGAGGCCAGCCTGAGGCGTCTCGGCGTTGACTGCGTGGATCTCTACTACCAGCACCGTGTCGACCCGAACGTGCCCATCGAGGAGACCGTGGGCGCCATGGCGCTTCTGGTGAAGCAGGGCAAGGCCCGATACCTCGGTCTCTCCGAGGCCGCACCGACCACCATCCGTCGCGCCCACGCGGTGCATCCCATCGCGGCACTGCAGACGGAGTATTCGCTCTGGACGCGCGAGGCGGAGACGCAGATTTTGCCGACCTGTCGGGAACTGGGCATTGGTTACGTTGCCTACGCCCCGCTGGGTCGTGGCTTCTTGGGCGGCAAGATACGGGACTTGGAGGCCCTCTCGGACTCCGATCACCGGCGCCGGATGCCCCGGTACCAGGCCGAGAACCTCGCCCGCAATCTCAGGCTGCTTCACGCCTTGGACGAGCTTGCCCTGATCAAAGGGTGCACGCCGGCGCAGATCGCCATCGCGTGGGTGCTGGCGCAGGGGATTGACATCGTTCCCATCCCTGGCACGAAACGGGTATCGTATCTTGAGGAGAATGCCAAGGCCGCGGAGATCGACCTCAGCACCGAGGAGTTGGGTCGGCTGACCCACGCGTTCCCGCCGGGGGCCGCCGCGGGCGATCGATACCCGCCGGCCGGGCTCAAGCGAGTCGGGATCTAGTGTCCTGAGTTAGAGACTCGCTAACATAATCCAAGGTCCAAGGGGTGTCCCAGAGACGCCGCGCCCGCGGCCCGGCCGGCGCCGGTCCGGAGGCTCCTGTTCTGTGGGGGCCGACCCGGTGCAAGGCTGGGCGGTTCTCGACGAGGCGCTAGGCGTCGGCGGGGCGGCCCTTGGACCGCAGATATGTGTGCGAACTACGATTCACCCCACGAGAGCGCCGATTGTCACTCAGGAGAACGTGATGACGGAGGTTTGGAGTCAGGAGTACTGGGCGAAGAAGAGAAGCGTGAAGCTGTACATGCTTCGTAAGCGGCTCGGTGCGCCCGTGGCGGAAGAGCCGCCTCGCCCGGTGCTGTTCCTGGTGCACGGCTCGTCCTTCGGGAACACGGTGCCCACGGGGACATACCTCGACATGTGCGCGCATCTGCCCGTGGTGGACCCGCGGAAGATCCGGTGCCCGTCCTCATCGTTCGCGGGGAGCACGACGGGATCGCCACCGAGGAGGACCTGATCGCCTTCTTCGCGCTGCTGCCCCACAAAGACAAGCAGTTCGTCTTCCTGCCGGGCCAGGCCCACGTCGGGCCGCTCGGGACCAACCGCTACCGCTTCTTCCACGTCATCCAGGCCTTCCTGACCATGCCCCCGCGCAAGGACGTCGTTGCCAACCGGAAGGAAGGGTACTGACCTGCCATCGGGAATTGATGGGGGTTCGTGCCGGGGGAGCGGACCGCCAATTGAGCAAAACAAGTTTCCCACCGCGGGTTCGAATCCCCAGGGGGATTCGATACCTTTTGGAAGGTGGAAATTCGGGGGACGGTAAAGGGCGGTCGTTCATAAACACCACGAGCGCCGAGGTGCTGCCCGACGCTCGCGGTACACTGATGAAACGCAATGATCTAAGTTCGGTAATCGCGTCTCCAGGCGAGGACACACAACACGCAGACTTCGAACGCGAGGAACATGACGATCTCACTAAGGTCCATCTTACCTGTCTCTACTCGTTCTTTGCCGCCGCCAAGCCCTCCCGCCGAAGCCCACAAGGCCGGAGTCGAGAAGGAGGAGAGTTGAGGGTTCGGGCTCCCCGCACTCCTCTGGGTAACCCCCGCTGCTCCTTGGACATTGCAAAACCAGATCCACCTCACTCCTCGGGTGGCTCTGCGAGGTCTCAGCTTGGTTGAATCGAGATGATGGATGCGATACTGGCAGTAAAAACTCACGGATGTCCTGAGCGGAAATCCCCGATGGTTCGGAGGGGCTCCAATTTTTATCGGAGAGCGCGTGGCCTCAGCAGGGAGGGGCGAGATGCACGCCGGTGACGTCCGTCATCGCTCGTCCGTCGGCACACGACGCATAGGGGTGTCCCAAGAAGACCTCTATCTGGCACCGGGGCCGCATGACCCCCCAGCAGGAGAACCCAGGAAGGCGCGGACACAGCAGGGAGTCGAGAGAAGAGCACCGAGGTCGGCGAGATGTTATCTGGTTTCCGCATACCACCCCCGGATGGCAGGAGGGGAGTCGGGTGAACTGTCGGTGGAAAGGTATTCCAGGGCTCACAGGCTGTCAATGACAAACGCCCCCCGTTTCGGTTACACGAGCGGCGTAACATGAGGGAGGTTGGGGTACCTCGCCGAGGACTACTGTTGTGCTGGGAACTGGTAAGAGGTGTTCGCGTGACCGGTCTATTGGGGACTCTTGCTCACTTGGCGGTCCGGGGAGTCGTGTGCGTCCTGGTCCTGGTGGCGCAAATAATCTTCTTGTGCCGTTTCTCCTATCTCTGCCGGTGTTCTTCCCGTAATCCTTACCTCCTTCAACATCTTGGTATCATCGCTGACCATTATCGGAAAGCATAGATGAGGGGACGGAACACCACGAGCGCCGGGACGCCCGACGCTCGTTGGAGGCCAACGGTGTTCGAACCCAACGGCTGCAGCTCGGACCGGAGCCAGCTTACTCGTCGAGGGACTGGAGGATATACAGAACCTCACCGGATGAAGTGGTCACCACTTCCAGTTCGCCACGATTCACCAAGACCTTCACCACATCCCGGAGGTCTTTGCGGTCGGTATCCAGCGGCTCGCTCCTGAGTATCAAGCTGTTCATGACCAGTCCTCCTCCGCGCACGAACTCCCTGAGAGCGTCTAACGTCCACCAACACAAACGCCCTCACCGACCACTTGCATGGTCACCGCGGGCGTCAAGGTGCATGGTCGGGAGAATCCAAGACCATCCCTCCATATTCAGATCTGGTAATTGCGAGTATCAAGAGCAGGGCGGAATGCCCCTGGATCGCACGACTGGAAGGGAAAGAAACCTGAAAGCCCTGGCGACTCGTCGGGTGAGGCGAGTAGTCGGTGAGCGACTCATCGTAGTACGCAGATTGGCTTATCTGCCAAGGTATACCCCACCCCTCCACCCGTCAAGGTATATTCGGGCATGGGGGATACGATTCGTCCGATCCAAGGGGAAGACGCCTTTGCCTCGCGAACGAGAGGCTATTCCTGTCGATTATGGGTTCGCTCGTTCGTCTCCTAGTGGACGATTCCCGATTAGACGCCATGCCCTCCACAAACACGACGGGAACCGAGGGGGCCCGACGCTCGATGGGCACTCCTATGGTGAACGCCGCTAGCCGCGACGGTGCCGCCGCCACGCCATCCCGCCCAGCCCCGTGAGGCCGGAGGCGAGGAGGAGCAGGGTGGATTTGGGCATGGCCTCCCGCCAACCAGGGCCTCCCGTTTTCTATCGCCGTCATGGCCTTCGGCCCTACCGACGGCGCAAGTTCCTGACCTCTACTTGCCGATCAGCATCAGCAGCCTGGCACACTCCTCGGCAACCTTGCTATCGGGCTTCTCCTCACCGGGCATCGTCGCCCACCCCTGTTTTTCGACGTACTCACTTCGC
>Ga0316622_100004370_pt1 | contig 10368 bp, 6 predicted proteins | sample OWC_Aug_OW2_C1_D_FD_207646 | JGI IMG/M metagenome (GOLD analysis project Ga0316622, IMG submission 207646) | Wetland soil microbial communities from Old Woman Creek delta, Ohio, United States - OWC_Aug_OW2_C1_D5_C | ecosystem: Environmental > Terrestrial > Soil > Wetlands | place: USA: Ohio... | reverse complement strand
TCCACCACATCCCACCCCGACACCGGTGCACCCACGGTCTTTGTCTATGACGGGTACGAGGGGGGGATCGGCCTCTCCGAGAAGGGATATGAACGGTTCGGTGCCCTGGCCGCCATGGCCCGGGACGTGGTCACCGGCTGCCGGTGCACGGAAGGGTGCCCGGCCTGCCTCTACTCGCCCAAGTGCGGGAATGACAACACCCCGCTGGACAAGACCGGCGCCAGCCGGGTGCTGGAAGCTGCATCGGCAGCCTACCCCCCGTGATGCATGAGGATTCCTGATATCCGTGTATATCGGTTCCTGGAACATGGTTGGTTCTCGTGAGACGCTCCCTGGGGGCTTCGCCCCCCCGTCGCGTGGGCGTCCCCCGGGGAGAATGGAACGGATCTTCGGGTGGCCCCGATATGGAGATCCATCCTCTCGTCATAGGGAGGACCGGGAGGGGCTCTGCCCCCTCCTGTCGCCCTTTCCCGATCAAAGGGGATGGATAATGCCAGTTCACCGCCACCGCTGCACACAATGACCCCTCACGCTATCATTATATATTCCGGAACCCCAGCCCTCCCGGGAAAGGGATCCATGCCGGAAAAGAACCTCCTCCTCACCGGCATACCCGGGTGCGGGAAGACTACCCTCGTGAGGAATATCGCCCGGGCAATCCCGCAGGTCCAGAAAGCCGGCTTCATCACCACCGAGATCCGCGAGGGCGGGGAACGGTCCGGGTTCTCCCTCATCTCCTGCGACGGTCGACGGGGGATCCTCTCCCACGTACGGTTCCCGGGACCGCCCCGGGTGGGGCGGTACGGCGTGGACCTGCCGGGGTTCGAGGCCTTCCTGGAGGAAATTCCTTTCGATGCTCCGGGCACCCGGCTCGTCCTCATCGACGAGATCGGCAAGATGGAGTGCTTTTCGTCTCTCTTCCGAATGTGTGTGACCCGTTGCCTGGACGGTCCTGTCCCCTTCCTGGCCACGATCGCCCTCCGCGGGGACCGCCTCATTGAGGAGATAAAGCGGAGGCCGGATGTGGAACTGGTCGTGGTGACGCGGGAGAGCCGGGACCGGCTCACCCGGGAGCTGGTGGAGAGAATACAGGCAATGGAGAGGATCGGGGAGGACCGGGCGGGAACCTGAACGGCGATTCCATCTCCCCTGTTTCTCACGGTACCGGCATTGTGGAACCGGTGAAGATATTCTCCCAGCACCGGGGCGATGGAGGGGGTAGCCGTTCCCCCCGGTCCTGCCCTTTCGTCACGGGTCTCACCGATCAGTCTGTTTGGAACCGAGGTGCTTCCGGGAAGGGGGAGTCCACTGGATAGACGAACCCCCGAAACGTTGCTGACGAGCCTCTCCCGGTTCCGCCCCTGCCGGCCGGGGATCAGGAGATGTTGATCTTTGGCCTGAGATCGGTCACTGTGATGTACACGATCTGAGGCACGGTGGCCATGCCGTCCGTTACCGAGAAGATAACCTCGTAGCAGCCCGGGTCCTTTCCGTCAGGCCAGGCGAATTCGCGGGTAGTGCCGTCGAACGTGGCACCGGTCGGGAGGAGGACCGAGAAATACGTGAGGGGATCGTCATCCGCATCCGTGGCAGAGATGGTGAAGCGCAGCGGGTCCAGCCGGTCAATGATCTTGTTCCCGGTCTCCCGGAACACCGGCGGGATATTCTCCACGTCGATGTACGTGGGGGGGAGGGGCAGCTCGTACCCGTCCCTGAATCTCACCACGGAGTCCGGCCCGATCGCATTGATCCTTCCCCTGGCGGAGACCTGCACGGTGTAGTTCATCTGGAACGTGTCCCCGACGTCCAGGTCCCCCACGGGGTAGGCGAGCCGGTGGGCGGAGAGCCAGTCCTGTGCCTCCGGGATGGTGGTGAACTCCTGGAGGGGGATACCATCCAGGTCCCACGACTGGACGGTGGTGGAGATATCCTGCAGGTGCTGGTGGGCAAAGACCTGGTTATCCATGTTCACCGTGAGAAGCGAGTTCACGTCCACCGCGGTATCCTCGATATCCATCGTGAGGTCCTTCGTTGCCGCGGAGGCGAGATCGCGGGTGAGGTCATCGATGGCCGCGTACAGGTCCTGCCGGTTGTGTACCGCATAGTACTTCCCGCCTGTCGTGTATGCAAGGATCTTCATCATGTCATCGGCAGTGGCATAGCCCGTGGGCATGGATGTACCGGTATCCGCATCGTTCCGGATGACCACCGTGTACAGCCGGATGTTGTAGTCCCGGGCAAAGATCGTCATGTTCTGCTCGGTCTGTTCGCTGCTCCTGCGGAGGGTTTTCACACCACCGATGTATTCGATGTACGGCCACTCGGGGGCACTGACGTCCAGCTGTAACTGGTCCGAGTTATAGTTACTGTCGCAGTGAATGTAGCCGCAGAGTTCACACGCGGAACACGCGGAAGTGACCGGCCAGTAGCCGGTGTAACTCAGCCCGTCGCCCGTGTACGTCGGGTAGGCGATGTGGGCAGGGTCACCCAGGTGGTCCCCGCCGTTCCAGGAGAGGCCGGTGAAGTTCAGCCACCCGCCGTTCTCTCGTTCCTCCTGAATCCAGTTGTAGAACGTGTAATCCCAGGTGGGGAGGGAGCAGGACCCGGCCTGGCATGACGATCCCGGCCACCACATGGCGTCCTCATAATAGGTGTCCACATTCGCAGGGTCGTAGGGCATCATGCCTGAAATCATGTCCGCGCACCCGTTCCCGGGGTAGCCGCTGTGGCACTCGACCCTCGCGACCTTTGTCCGGAGCGCGGTTCCCCGGCCGTGGGCGATGGGATTGCCATACCAGTTGTACACCCCGTCGGTGAAGATGACGACAGCCTTTGTCCGGAGCTTCTCATGCGGAACCGGTCCCAGGTACTTGATGGTCCTGTAGAGGCCGTCGCGCAGGTTGGACATCCCTGCGACGCCTCCGGTGCCCGACCCGGTGTACGGCTCGGGGGTGTACCCGTACGGGACGTAATCCATAGCCAGGATCTCGTTGGATACCTGGACCTGGCTGTTGTCCAGGGTGTGGGCGATATCTCCACGGGTCGCGAACCATGCAACCCCGAGGTTACTGTTCGCAGACGCATTGGCCGTGAAGGCGAGCGCACCTTCCTTGGCCAGATCCCAGCGGGTGTACTCGCAGCCACCGGCAACTGATTGCATGCAGCTGTACATGGAATCACCGCTCCGGTCAAGCATGATCATCCCGTCCAGGGGTGTTGCCTGGCCCGCGATCAGCCGGATACTCACGTTCACCAGGTCGCCTTTCCTTGCTGTCTCCCGGTCGGTATCCGTGCTCGTAATGAAGACCAGGCTCTGGGCAGGGTTCCCCACCGTGATGTACCCGATCTGCATCTCCGAGTCGCTTCCGGCCTCGTTGGAAACGGTCAGGGTGACGGTGAACAATCCCTGGGCGATGTAGGTGTGGCCGGGATTCCGTACCGGGGATGTCTGTCCATCGCCAAAGTCCCAGGACCAGGTGGTGGGGGAGTTGGTGGACCGGTCAATGAACTGGACGGTGAGCGGAACAGGCCCGGAGACCGGGGTCGCGGTGAAGGCTGCGATCGGTGTCACCGCAGCAGACGCCGGGGGAGCGACGGCGGGGAGGATGACCAGGAGGAAGGAGATCAGCAGTACCACGGGGAGGGACATGAGGGAACGGGATTGTCCGCGACGGCAATCCCCGGCATTGAGATCGCTGCATCGGGTGCCGTAGGAATCGCTGAAGGCAGGAATCATGACAGCACCGTTCGGCTGAACCATCATCATGACCGTTCCCGGAACAATTCCTCAATATAATTCCAATAGTATTTATAGATTACTATTTATAAAAATACACTTTAAACTGTTTTCATAGTTTATTAAAAGATAATGAAGGTCTGATTGCCTCTATTAGCCATTAAATCACTTTTGATAAACACATAATGTTTACGAGTCAGGAGAACCACACGAAATGGAACTCGGAATGCGTCCAATTTCCCAGGTTATGCAAGGATGTACAGTTTTTTCGTCCCGAGGCAGGTTAGATGAAATACCTTTACTTTGTCCACTGCCCGAACCGGACAGGGACCGCCTCGCGGCTGCAGGTATTGTCCCGATCAAAAGAGGGCGGAAGGTGCCGATCGAGAGGCGGTCGCCCGCCTATTCTTCGCCTTTCACGTCCGCCTTCACCGTGAGGAAGACCGGCCCCCGCACGTCCACCTTCTTCTTGGAGTCGGTGATAAAGCGCATCGCGTGGTCCGCGATCCGGAGGTTGATATCGCTCGGGAGTTTCGCCATCTTCACCTGGACGGTGACCGGCTTCCCGCAGGCAGCGGCTTCCTCGATCCGGGCGGCGGCCAGGGCGGCGACGGCTTCCAGGTACGTGATCCCGGTGGAGACCCCCTCCTTCCGGACCTGCGCCCACTTTTCGTTGTCCGGGATACCGAGGACAGCGCCCTGGTGCACGAAGACCTCGTTCCCGCAGGCAGGGCCGCAGAGCCTGGTATTGCTCTCCGGTTCCTCGACAGACACGGCGACATGGTGCGCGCCCAGGTTCCCCTCCCAGGCAGGGAAGGCGCAGGGGCCGGGGGCGCTGGCGTGGACTGATGCCGTCTCCCTTATGGCCAGGGCGAGCCGCCTGCCTTCGGGAGTCACGGGCTCCTCCTTCAGGTGCACCGCTGCTGCGATCTCCCGGTCCGTCAGCTTCACCGGGAAGAACTGCGGATGGGAGAGCATCCGCAGGTCGTCTGATGCATGCAGGATCATGGCCAGGCGCTCCACGCCGAGGCCAAGGTTCATCACCGGGATCCCGATCCCGTACTCGCCGAGGGCTGCCGGCGAGTACATGCCAAAGGTGGCCACCTCCACCCATCCCCGCGCCGGGTGGCGGGCGTAGACCTCCGTCTGTGAACCGGGCATGTAGTACTTGGACCGCTTCTCGTCGGGACGGAACTGGAAGTCCGTGAAGCCGAAGGCCGAGAGGAGTGCCTCGGAGACGGCCATGCCCACGTCGTTCGTCACGTCCTCCCCCGCCACCACGCACGACGCCGAGTGATAGGTCATGAGCCGGGTGGGCCCTTCCTCCTGTTCCCGGCGGAAGCAGCGGTCCACGGAGAAGAGCCGGATGGGGTGGGGCCGGTGCTGCCAGCAGGCGGAAAGTGAGAGGAACCAGCCGCTGGTCATATGGCTGCGCAGGGTGCGCCGGGTGGCCTCGGGCGAGAGGGACCGGAACTCGGGGAAGACGGTGTCCAGGATCCTGACGACGGTGGCGTCATCGGCAGAGAGGACCACGGCAATGGCGTGGACCAGGTCGTCACCGTCGATGGTTCCCTTCTTGTAGCCGTGGAATGTTTCCTTGAGTGCTGCTTCGGCCTCAGGGGTGACCGGCCGGCCAAGGATGTTTCCGATGGCATCCAGCCGGTCACGGGGGATCCCGATGTTGGGGCGGGGGAGACCTGCCAGGTAGAAGACCCGGTCGAGCACTGCCATGGCCTCGGGGCCGAACTGCCGGTATACGTCCTGCTCGTCCACGATCACCGGATTCTCGGCCTCGTCAAACCCCAGGGAAAGGTAGGTCTCCCGGAGCCTGCGGATCGTGTCAAAGACAGGATGGGCCTTCCCCCTGCCGAACCGGAGCCGGGGGTAACGATCATCGGAACCCGTGGGGGAGAGCACGCCGGGCCCCGCGTGCCAGGTGCCCTCGAAGTCCTTCCGGGACCGCTCCTTCCACTCCGATGGATCGAACTTCATGCCACCCGCTCCATGCAGACGACCCGGCTGGCCAGGTTCTCCTCCCGGATCCGGTAATCCGCGTGCTCCTGCAGCGTCTCGGCAAATGCTCTCACGTGCCCGTGCTCCGGCATGTGCTCCCTCTGCAATCGTGTTCTACTGTATCCCAGATACATGTATCCCTTCACCTCCACGAACCGGGCCCCGGACCCCTGGAGGAGGGCCCCGTACCGCTCCGGGGAGTGGTCATTCCAGCCCCGGACCAGGGTGATCCGGATGGCCGACCGGCGGTTCCCCAGCAGGTGCAGGGTCTCCTGGAGCCGTTCCCAGGAACCCTCCTCCTTCGGCCGGCAGAGCCTCTGGTAGGTCTCCGGATCCGGGGCAGCCAGGGAGACGTAGAGCTGGAAAGGGCGGCACCGGGCCAGCACCTCCGGCCGGGTCCCGTTGGAGACGAGGAACGTGGTGTACCCGCGGGCGTCCAGCAGGTCCACGAGCTCCGAAAGCCGGGAGTAGAGGGTGGGCTCGCCCGAGAGGGAGATGGCCACGTGCCGGGGGGCGAGCGCCTCCCGGAACCGCTCCGGGGTCACCCCCGCCACCGGCTTGTAGCCGGAGAGGGCCCGCTTCTGGAGGGCTGCCAGGCGCTCCACGATCAGGTCCGGCGTGCATTCCTCATCCTCCGCGGGCTCGTGCTCGAAGGACCTCCAGCAGAAAAGGCACCTCTGCGTGCACCGGAGGGTGGGGGTCATCTGCACGCACCGGTGGCTCTCGATGCCGTAGAACTGGTGCTTGTAGCACTGATCGCCTCCCTTCAGGGCCTTCACGCACCAGAGGCAGGGCTTCACAGCGGCGCTGGAACCGGGGGTGACGAACTGGTAGCCCTGGCGTTTCAGCGGGTCACATGGACGCGAGCGCATCGATCCCCAGCGTCTCCAGGCACTCCCTGAGGGTGTTCTGCATCCCCTTGACGAGGGTCAGGCGGCGCTCCCTCTGCGGGCTGCCGCTCTTCAGCACCGGCACGTGCTGGTAGAAGGTGTTGAAGAGGTCGGCGAGGCGGTGGGCGTAGGCGGCCAGCAGGTGGGGGGCCATCTGGTCTGCCGCCTGCTCGATGACCGCCGGGAACCGGGCGATCAGCTTGGCGAGCGCGATCTCCTGCGGCTCTGTGTATCCGAAGTCCTGCCCGAACGGGCCGGCTTTTTCCAGGATGCTGCAGGCACGGGCATGGGCATACTGGAGGTAGGGGCCGCTCTGCCGCTCGAAGTCCAGGGCCTGCCGCCAGTCAAAGACCATGGCCTTCTCCGGCGAGACCTTCACCGTGTCGTACCGGATGGCGGCCACCGCAACGGACCGGGCGATGGCATTCTTCTCCTCTTGCCCCAGGTCATCCCTCCGTTTCGCCACCTCCTCCCTTGCCTTCTCCTCTACCTCGGCGATCAGGTCGTCGGCAGAGACGAACTTCCCTGCCCGGGTGGACATGGAGCCTTCGGGAAGAGAGACGAACTCGAAGTGGACGATGGCAGGGGGCGTCTCCCCCATCAGGCGCAGCGTGCACTGGAGCTGGGCCCCGATCAGCTTGTGGTCTGCCCCCAGCACGTCGATCATCCGGTCAAAGTGCCGGGCCTTCCAGACATGGTAGGCCAGGTCCCGGGCGGCGTAGACGGTGGTCCCGTCGGAGCGCTGCAGGATGTAGGGCTTGGCAAAGCCGTGGGCCGAGAGATCCATCCAGACGGTCTCGTCCTTCCGGTACGCCGGGAGGTAGCGGATCCGGTCCAGGACCCTCCCCACGTCCCCGTTCCGGACAAAGTCGCTCTCCCAGACGAAACGGTCATGGGTGACCTGCAGATCGGCGAGGGTCCCTTTGATCCCCTCCAGGCAGAGGGTGACGGCACTGCGGAATTTTGCCACGGTCTCGGGGTCCCCGGCCTCCACCTTCTGCATCAGCCGCTCGATCTCGGCAACGAGCACCGGTTCCTTCTCAAGCTCCCGGTTCGCGGCGATGTACTGGCGGGCGATGCGGTCATCGCCCTTCGCGGCCGGATCCCCCCCGCCGTACCGGTCCACCCCCCAGGAGACGATGGCGATCTGCCGGCCCATATCGTTCACGTAGTACTGGGTCTCGGTCCGGTAGCCGGCCTTCTTGAGCACCCGGGCCAGGGAGTCCCCGATGATGGTATTTCGGATGTGGCCCACGTGGAGGGGCCCGTTGGGATTGGCGCTGGTATGCTCCACCACCACCCGCTGTTCCCGGCGGGGCAGGGAGCCGTAGCCAGGCTTCACCGCGGCCTGGATGGAGCGGTCCAGGTAGTCGCTCCCGAAGGTGAAGTTCAGGTAGGGTCCCGTTGCCTCCACCAGGATCCCCATGAGGTCCGGGCGTTTTCCGAGGGTGGCAGCCAGTTCCTGTGCGATCTCTTGGGGACGCCGGCGCTCCTTCTTTGCGAGGGAAAACGCCACGGTGGATGCGAGATCTGCGTGCGCCTCGCCATCGGTAAGGAGGGGGTCGGCCCCCCCCGTCTCCTCCCGGATGGCCCGGGCCACCAGGTCCCGGCTCTCCCGGTACATCGCTAGTACCCCGTCCGGTAGCGGAGGATCGCGGCGATGCCACCGAAGGCGTTGTACAGCATCGCCCCCTCCTCGAAGTCGTCGGAGATGATCTCCACCTTCGAACCCGACTGGTCGGCGAGCTGGGTCAGCTCCTCCACGATGTCCGTTTCGCTGTCCCGGACCATCGGCGTTGTACAGCCAGGGCAGTTCGGGATCTCGATGGTCTTCACATCCACGCTCCCCTCAGCCGTGACCGTTGCCTCGTGGATCCGCGAGCAGTTCGGGCACTTCAACCGGACCCGGGTCTTCCTCAGGCTCGAGGAGAGGAGAAGGGTGGCTACCGAGCCGGTCTCCAGGTTCTTTCTCACCGACTCCTCCCCGTAGGCGGCGTTCCCGTTCTCCTTCACGAGCTCCTGCAGGAACCGGTTCATTATCGCTTTCTCCTTCACGATGTCCATGCCCTTCAGGGCGTCCTGGGCCGCGTCCACCAGCTCCGCGAGGCCGTCCTCGTTCGTGTAGGCCACGTCGAAGAGGCCGATCACCCGCTTCTGGATCTCGTGGTGCAGGAACCCGCCGTTCGCGAACTCCTCCTTCGTCGGGCTGGGGCCTCCGATGAGCACCCCCTTGAACCGTTCGAAGAAGTCCTTCTCGGCAAGGAACGTGTTGCTTGCCCGCTCCCCCACCTTCTTGTAGAACTCGTTGATGGCAATGAGCCGGAGGCGCTGGAACCGGACGCTGGACTGGCCCCCCTTCCGCTGCTTCCCGGGTACCGTGGAGGTGACCCCGCTCACCGGCTCGATCCGGTTCCCCCGGAGGAACCCGAAGTAGGCCTCCCGGCGGTCAATGACCAGGAGGCCGTACACGCTCTTCTCGGTGAGCATCTGCCGGAGGGGCTCCAGCTCGAACCGGGAGGAGCACCGGTACATGTACAGGTTCAGGGGCTCCGGCGGCTCGATGATCGTGCACTCCAGATCGGTGCGGTCACCGCCCAGGAGCACGGTCCCGCAGAAGACCGCCATGCCGTGGGGAGGGGGGCGCTTGTAGTACTTGAGCCGTGCGAGGATCGAGGAGATGGCGGACTGGACGTTCGTCCGGGTCTGCTTGGACTTGATATTCGCGCACTGGCCGAACTCGTCCTTCAGCTGGTTCGTCACGTCAAAGATCTGCTTGTCCGGGGGTATGTAGAGGGTGATCAGCTCGGTCCCCATCCCCTCCTTGGCCTCCAGCTTCTCGAGCGTTTTACGGAACTCGTAGCGGCGCCGGGCCTCGTCCATCTCCTGCTGCGGTTCTGCCTCGCCCATGCGGTGGTGTCGTCCCCAGGTTTGTGTTAAGAAGATGAGTCAGCCTGCGTATATAATATATCGAAGGGGGGGGACACGCAAGGGAATCGAGGGCTGTGATTCAAAGGGAAGAGGCCCCTTGGATGGATAACCGTCAGCGATTCTCCTGATACCGGGCGCTCATGTTGTCACCCGGGGAGGTGGAATACCAGACGTCATTAAAGAAATAGCGATCCTCCAGCAGAGGTAATTCGCATCCATAGTATTCATTCAAAATGAGCCGGAAGGAATTCACCGGTGTGATGGTATCGGGGATACGGTTCCCTCTCCCCTCGGGAAGGTAGTAGGCATTCAGAATCGGCATCCGGATATCCCTGCTCTCATATTTCATCGCTTCCATTGACGGCCCATGATCTGCCTGCAGGACGATGATAGGTGGAACATCCGACTTCTCGAGGATGGTGTCGATCGTTTGTTCGACCTGTGCATTGACATATTTCAGCTGCCGGATATAATCCTCATCCCGGAAACTCGGGACAACCCACCCGCCATCCTCGCTGAAAATATAAGGGTTATGGGGGGCAACGATATGGGCAAAGACGAAGGTATTTCCCTGAATTTCGGGGATCGTGGAGAGGTCGGAAAACGCGCCGCTGATGGCACTCCGCCGGTTCTCATTTGTGAAGATATACTTCAGAAGGGTAACATCCAGCAGTTTCGACTGGAATGCGGAAAGAATCTCATTGTTCATCACGACAGTCGAGTATGGGCTTCGCTCTGTCATGGCATAACCGGACCGGAAGAATATCGTGGTATAGCCATTGTCTTTGAAGAACAAGGTCA
>Ga0316622_100004368_pt1 | contig 10369 bp, 8 predicted proteins | sample OWC_Aug_OW2_C1_D_FD_207646 | JGI IMG/M metagenome (GOLD analysis project Ga0316622, IMG submission 207646) | Wetland soil microbial communities from Old Woman Creek delta, Ohio, United States - OWC_Aug_OW2_C1_D5_C | ecosystem: Environmental > Terrestrial > Soil > Wetlands | place: USA: Ohio... | reverse complement strand
CCGGTACTCGGACGTGAGCGCGTTTTGGACCGCTTCGAAGATCGCCTCCGGTTCGGCCATCCGGCCGGTGGCCTCGTACCCGCAGGCCAGGTCGCCTTTCTCCGGCGGTACCACTTGAAAACCCCGGTTCGAGAGCGCCGACAGGTTCTGCTGCGTCGCGTCGTTGAACCACATGCCGTCGTTCATGGCGGGTGCGAGGATCACACGGCCCCGGTAAGCGGTCACCAGCGTCGCCAGCAGGTCGTCGGCATTGCCGTGAACGAACTTCGCGATGGTGTTCGCCGTGCATGGGGCGACCACGACCAGATCGGGCCACCTCGCCAGGTCGATGTGTTCGATCGGCGAGACCGCCCCCAGGGATTGCCGCCCGAACATACGGATGTGAACGGGGTGCTCGGAGAGGGATTCGAACGTCAGCGGAGTGACGAATTCGCAGGCCGCCTCGGTCATGACCACCCGAACCTCGGCGCCGGCACGCTTGAGGAGTCTCAAGAGATAAACGGCTTTGTAAGCGGCGATGCCGCCCGTGACCCCCAGCAGGATCTTGTTCCCTTCGATACTCATGCGTCCAACCCCGGGCCATCCGCCCGGGGACGCGGCGGGGTCATTCCGGCTCCTCTTCCTCGAAGATCGCCGGCTTCCGTTCTATCCCTTCCCCGTATTCGTACTTCACTTTACCGTCAATGACCCGCTCCAGGGCCGCGGTGGTGGGTTTGAAGTCGGCATCCGCGGTTGCCCCGCGGATGATGAGACTGTTGAGGCGTCGCGCCTCTTTGGCCATCACGCGGACGGCCTCGTATCGGTTGGGGATACGTTTCGTGACTTTTTCGATCACAACCAGTTTCTCGATCGGTTTGGGCATGGTCGATCACTCGCTCCTGTCATGATTTTCGGCGCGGAGCCGGCCGCTTGAACCGTTCCACGAAATCCGGTCCGTGCCGTTCCCTGCGGCACCGCTCCGCTTCGATGATAGCCCGCACTTGCGACACCGCTGTTTCCAGGTCGTCGTTCACAACCAGGTAGTCGTAGTCGCGGGCTGCGTCGATCTCTTTGGTGGCATTCTCGAGCCGCCTCGCCAGGTCCGTCGGCTCGCGGGCGCTCCGTTTGAGTATCCTCTCCCTGAGGGTTTCGAACGACGGCGGTAAGATAAAAACAAGGACCGCGTCGGGAAAGGTCTTTTTTACCCGATTGCCGCCCTGAACATCGATGTTCAGTATCACGTCGCGACCCGCGCGGAACTCGTCTTCGACGAACTGCCGCGGCGTTCCGTACAACTCGTCGTGGACTTCGGCCCACTCCACCAGATCGTGGTCCTTCATCCGCTCGAATTCCTCTCGGGAAAGGAAGAAGTAATCCCGGCCCGACTCTTCCCCATCCCGGGGCGGCCGCGTCGTCGCCGACACTGACGCCCGCAGCAGCGGATCCTGCGAAACGAGCTCCTCCTCTATGGTGGTCTTCCCGACGCCCGACGGCCCTGATATCACGATGGCGAAAGGAGCACTCCGGCGGTTCATTCTAGGTTCTGCACCTGCTCGCGCAGTTTCTCGGTCTCTTCCTTCAGGGTCACCACGTGACGGACCACCTCCGAATCGGATACCTTGGCGCCGATCGTGGAGGCTTCCCGGTGCATCTCCTGCAGCAAGTAGGTGAGTCGCTTCGACACCTCCCCGCCGGTCGCAGTCGTCTTCTTGAACTGATCGATATGACTGCGAAGCCGCGTGAGCTCCTCGGTCACGTCCAGTCGATCAGCCATCAGCGCGATCTCCGTGACCAGTCGATCCTGATCGACCGGTATTCCCGCGGCCAGTTGCTCCACGCGTTTGCGAAACGCTTCCGCGAATCGTTTCGTCACCCCCGGCGCCAACGCCTCGGCCTCCGCCACCGTCCGCTCGATGCCGGCGATGCGGGCGTTGAGCTCTTCCTCCAAAGCCCTTCCCTCGGTCAAGCGCATTTCGTGGCATTGGTCCACGGCCTTGTTGATGGCCCGCTCCACGAGCGGCCACAGCGATTCCACGTCCCCACCCTCATCTTCCTCGGACGCGATCGCGTCGGGCAGATGGGCCAGCGTGTTGATATCGACCTCGCCCGCCACATCGTGCGCCGCCGCAAATTCCCTCAACATGTCCAGGTAGCGCTCCATCAAGAGAACGTTTATGCGCACCTTTCGCCCCGCTGTCTCGCTTTCCACCGAGACGGTGAGGTAAACGCGTCCGCGGGAGATGCGCCGGCGAATGCACTCCTTGATCTCGCGCTCACGGGCATTCAATTCGCGCGGGAGTTTCAACGCGTAATCGAGGAATCGATGGTTCACCGTACGGAGCTCCACCGAAACACGGTGGGCGCCGGCCGACGCTTCCCCCTGTCCAAAACCGGTCATACTGATTAACATGGACGATGCTCCTAGGTCATGCCGGCACTTCTCGCTCCCCCATGGGGACGGCTGACTGATAATAATGCAGCCACCCAAGAAGTGTCAACGGGTAACGCGCGACGTTGTAACAAGTTATAATAAGGCTTCACAGCCTCGATTTTCATGGATGCAACACTGCTCTCAATGTTCGTCGACATCGCCCGCGCCCGGATAGTCGGCACTCGCGTCGGCGTCATCCGCTGGCTGCGACCGGTCCTGTCTTTGCCGCTTCGCGGCGGCCGCGGCACGGTCCACCTGGTAGCGATCCTGGAGTGCCCCGGACCGTTCTGCTATCTCGCCGACCAGGACCCGCTCGGCGGCGTGGACGCGCCATCCCGGTTTGGAAACCTGACCGGCGCGGTGGTCCGCGATGTGTCGATGCCCGGCGGCGAACGCTGCGTGACGCTGGTGCTGGATGAAACCGTCGGGGTGTGTGCGCGATCCATGGTTACCATCGCCCTCCATGGCGCCATCGGGCAGGTGGAAACGGTTCGGGAGGACCGGTTCGCGCCCCAACCGGCGACACACGCCGGTGCGGCCCCGCACGGCTCGAGCCCCGGGCGGGAGAAACCTCCGCCCACACCCGCACCCTTCTACTTGCTTTCTTCCGGGCGGCCGGGTCGCGTGAAACCGGCGCCGGAGGACGACCCCGGCGTCGCCTGCCGTTACGGGCCGTTCCGGGACGCGCTGGAGGGATGCCGGGCCGTCGGCAGGGAACTGTTCGCGGAGACCGCCCGGCGAATCATCTCGGGGCGCCTTCGCTCCATCGAGCGGCGCGCGGCGAACCGCCGTACCCTCCTTGTCAAGCTCTCCGAAGCGAGCCGCCGCGCGGAAGAACACGTTCGAGTTCGACACGAAGCGGAGACGCTGGCTGCCTTCCAGTCACGAATAAGACCTGGAAGTGCCGCGGTCGATCTGCCGGACGTGTACGACCCCGAGCGCATCGTGCGGATCACCCTCGATCCGGCGGTACCCGTCCGCGTGGAGATAGACAGAAGGTTCAAGCTGGCCGGCAAATTGGAGCGGAGCTCGGCGCACACCCAGCGGCGCACGGCCGAGGTGCAAAAGGAACTGGAAGACCTCGAGAGCGCGGTCGAGCACGTGGAGACCTGCGGGGGATTCGCCGAGGCCATGCGAGCGCTCGACCGCATCACGGCGAAATTACCGCGGGTCGGCGAACGCGCCCGCCGATCCGAGACGGCCATCGAGAGGGCCGCGCGCCAGCCGTTCCGCCGCTTCGACCTGGACCCGATGTGGTTCGTTCTCGTCGGCCGGAGCGACAAGGAAAACGAGACGCTCACTTTCCGGGAAGCGGCGCCGACCGATTTGTGGTTGCACGCCCAGCACGTACCGGGGTCCCACGTCGTGCTCAAAGCGAGGGGCAATCCCGGGCGGCCGCCCGCCATCATCTTGGAGCAAGCCGCTTCCATTGCCGCCTACTACTCACGGGCCCGGCACAGCTCCCTGGTGCCGGTGGTCTACACGCTGAGGAAGTACGTCCGAAAGCCGCGAGGGGCGCCCCGCGGCCAGGTCATCTGCACCCGCGAGAAGTCGGTCATGGCAGTCCCCAGGCTCCCGAAGCCTCACAGTAAAAAAAATTGACGCCTCCGTTCGTTCGCCGGAGGCGTCAAGCGGGCACCCCAGTCTGTTCTCGCAGGGGGAAGCACCGAAGGTGCTTCCCCTTGCGACAGGTAGGGGTAGTACGCCGTGGAATCAAGCTAAGGGCAAGGGCTATGATTCGCTGGCTTGGCGAGCCACTCAGGGGAAGGCATCCTCTGGCCGTTCACCTATCAATGAACGGAGTAGGAACGCGCAGCCTTCTGTATTACCCCCACCTGCAACCGCATCTTCCCTCTTCCTGTACCCCGAGCTCCTGGGAGGAGCTCCGGATTTTGCGATGCGGCCGGAGTTGTGCGCTGTGGGAAACAGCATATGTCGTGCCAGGGTGGACAAATGGCAGTCAGAAGACGGCTGTGCAACCAGCTACCTACCAATGACTTGAAACGGCGCTAGAATAAAAAGCCCCGTGATATTTCACGGGGCCCCTTGATAACAAAAATATTTTACGGCAGTAAATTTACTTAACGATCTGCCCTGCATCGCTTATTTTTCAGTGAATCCACCTTCCGTCAGAAGAATGCCTTCCCACGGTGGCGTCGTCGGCGGCGGGCCCTCATAAATCTCGTTACTCCAATTTTCCCAGTACACCTCGACGACTGCCGAAGTCGATGATCCGCCAGGAACATAAGACGCCGGCGCCCGGAATTTCAAAAATATCCGGTCCGGCGCGACTGCCGACAAAAACACCTTCAGCGGGACGTCCGTCGTGAACCGCAAGGTCTGCCCCGCGTAGTATATGGTCGAGACTCCCGGCGCGACGCTTTCCTCGACGGGTGCGGGGAGTTGTTGCGGCACTGCGGCAAATGGTATGGCCAGCAGCGCCAACACGAATAAAATCCCAACTGCTCTCGCGAAAGACACCATCAGAATCACCCTTTTCCGGCTTGTCACCGCGCGCGCCCGGCGCAATGCCACCCGGGCTGCGTGGCTGACATGGGCTCCCCTGCCGATTGCCCAAGCGGGACGGTTCGCACCAATGCCGATGAGTCTCGAGATTACCCCAGAATTCAACTAAGAATATAGCATAGATTCCGTTTGCTTGGAAGCTCTAATTGTTCCTTTTGGCACCGACTAGTTGCCCTGCTCACGGCCGTTTCGAGCGCGGATCGGAGCCCCCTCCGTCCGGAAAACTCGGGCCTTTCACCCGGTTGTTGCCGATACGCAGGGTCACCCGCTGGGCATCCAGCATTTCGAGGAGCGGAATTGCGTGTTTTCGCGTGAGCCCCAGCGCGCCCTTCACCTCCGGCACCGATATCTCGTGAGATTTCGCGAACAGCTCCCGCAGGGCCTGCACGCATAGGACCATCGCGTCCCGGTGCAAGACCCCCCCGCCACCCACGTCCACGATTTCCCCCGCATCGCGCAGGTACTGGAGCGCGTCCGACAGCCGGTGAACGCTCTTCCAATCGCGCTCGAGATCCGATCGATCCGGAAACGCCAGACCCGCCTGGCGGATCCGAGCAGCGAGCGCGGTCAGATCATTGCGCACATCCTCAGGCAAGTTCATCTGTGGTGCTCCGGATCGAACCCGGTTTCCCTTGACGAAAAGAGGACGAATCCTCCCCAGCACCTCGAGTACGCTGTTGAACACGGACGGCCCGTGCGGAAATCGGGTCTTCTGGCGAAGCTCCTCTTTGTCCAATCCCCACTGGAGTGGAAAGCGCGCCTGGTGCGCCGCGGTGAGGTCCTCCGCGTCCTGGGCGAGCGCATCGAGTGCACCTCGATGAAACACGATGCCGTCCACTTCCACCACCCGACCGTCTCGCACCAGCGCGCCCAGAACGGTGGCGTCCACATCGCCGGCCGCCACACCGCGTAGCCATGCTCCCTCGACAGATTTCGAAAACACATCGGCCGGATCGCCTTGTTCCCGCAGCCGGAGCTCGTCGAGAGCGCCCGCGTCGCGACGCCGGTGACGTTCCGGGCGAGGGTCGATCACCGTCCCACCACCGATTACGCGCGTCGGGGAGTACTTCCGCAGGACGAACCGATCTCCTTCGGCAGGCACGAGCGGCGACTCGAGCAGCAGCTGCACCAGAGCCGACTCGCCGGCACTCAAGTGGTCGCCCTCGAGAAGTATCACGCGCCCGAGGACCTCGTGCGCCCCGTGATGGATCCGCACCCGCTCGCGATTCTTGACCTCGAAGTCCCAGTACGTCGACAAGCGGATGCGGCCGTCTATGGCGGTGCTCACGCGAAACCGGCCGGGAGTCGCGAGGGTATCGCCCCGTGAAACCTCCTCCAGCTTGAGCCCCTGGAGGGCAACCGCCAGGCGCTCGCCCGCTCGCCCCTCGGTTCGCCGTTCGTTGAAGCTCTGAAGCTCTCTCACCCGCGTGCTCAGCCCGCGGGGAAGCAACTCGAGCTGGTCGCCCACTCGAACCGATCCGGAGCAGCAACTCCCCGTGACCACGACACCGATCCCCTTCTTGTGGAACACCCGGTCCACCGGCTGCCGGAAAGGTCCGCTTGCCTCTCGCACCGGCACGCGCGAGGCCAATTCCCGCAGTGCCGACTTGAGCTCGCCGATTCCCTGGCCCGTGCGCGCGGAGGTCTCGATCACCGGGGCCCCTTCCAGGAACGTGCCGCGGGTCAGTTCCGCGATCTCCTCGCCCAGAATCTCGAGCATGTCGCCGGAGGCGAGGTCACACTTCGAGACCACGATCAGTCCGCCGGGCACTTCGAGCGAGCGGAGCACCTCCATGTGCTCCCTCGTTTGCGGCATCACGCCCTCGTCTGCAGCAATGAGCAGCATCGCAAGATCGATACCGCCCGCCCCCGCAACCATGTGTTTGACGAACCGCTCGTGACCGGGCACGTCGACCACACCCAGGAACGTCCCTTCGTCGAGAGGAAGAGGCGCGAAGCCCAGCTCGATCGAGATGCCGCGCTCCTTCTCCTCTTTGAGGCGGTCGGTGTCGTGTCCGGTGAGCGCGCGAACGAGCTCGGTCTTGCCGTGGTCGACGTGTCCCGCGGTTCCGAGGATCAGATGACGCATTGTTCAGTCGGGGGATCTTTCGATGTCCGCGCCCAGCGCGCGTAGCTTGTTTTCGATGCGTTCATAACCGCGATCGATGTGGTAGACACGCAGGATTTCGGTGGTGCCGTGCGCCACAACCGCGCCCAGTATCAATGCCGAGCTGGCGCGTATGTCCGTGGCCATGACCGGCGCGCCCTGCAGCGATCGCACTCCTTTGATCACGGCGAGGTTTCCGTCGAGCCGGATGTCCGCTCCCATTCGCCTCAACTCCGGGATGTGCGTGAACCGGTCGGGATAGATGGTGTCCTTGACCGTGCTCACCCCGTCGGCCCGGCACAGCACCGCTATGATCTGCGCCTGCATGTCCGTCGGGAATCCGGGATACTCATGGGTCACGACGTCGGCCGGTTCGAGCTTCTTGGGGCCGCGTATGCGGAGCTCGCCGTCGCCGCCGTCGACCTGCGCGCCGCAGCCGCGAAGCACGGAAATCACGGCTTCCACGTGTTTCGGCTCGCACCCGGTCAAAGTCACGTCGCCCTGACTCATTGCCGCCGCCGCGGCGAAAGTGCCCGACTCGATGCGGTCGGGGATGACGCGATGGCGGATCGGTTCGAGCCGCTCGACGCCGGTCACGACCAGAGTCATCGTTTCCAGCCCCTCGATCCCGACCCCGCTCTCGACGAGCGCGTGCCCCAGGTCGGTGACCTCCGGCTCGATGGCCGCGTTCTTGATCACGGTGGTTCCTTCGGCCAGAGCGGCGGCCATGAGGGTCTGGGCCGTGGCTCCCACGCTCGGGATCTTGAAAACGATCTCGGCTCCCCGGAGACGTTTGCAGCTGGCGTTGACATAGCCGTGATCGAGCTCGATTCGCGCGCCGAGCTTTTCCATCGCCATCAGGTGCAGGTCTATGGGCCGGGGCCCCCACGCGCAACCTCCGGGGAGGCTGACGCGGGCTTTGCCTTGGTACGCGAGCAGCGGTGCGAGCACGTATATCGACGCTCGCATCGTGCGCACGAGGTCGTACGGCGCCTCCACACCATCTGCGTGCGAGGTGTCGATGGTGAGCACGTCACCGTCGAGCGTCGCCTCCGCGCCCAGCACTTCCAGCATCCGTCGCATCGTCGCGACGTCGCGAAGACTGGGCACGTTCTCGATCACGCTCTTTCCCCGAGCGAGCAACGAGGCGGCCATGATGGGCAGCACCGCATTCTTCGCGCCGCTGATGGCGACCGAGCCGCCCAGGCGGGTCGGGCCTTTGATCAGGAATTTGTCCATACCGTCTCCGCTGTGTTTACTGCATCTTACGGGAATCCGGGTGGACGGGCGAGGGCTATTATCGATCCGGAGAACGGGGAAGACGTGAGGACCGGCCGGGGGCGATGCCCGAGATGACGCGGTCGCGACCGGTGTAGTCGCGCGTCGTCTCGATGGCGAGAAATCCCGCCGCCGACATGAGCGAACCCACCGCCTGGGCGTGCGTGTCGGCGATCTCGAATGCCGCCATTCCTCCCGGCTTCAGCCAGCGGGGGATCGCCGGCGTCACGGAACGGTAGAAGTTCAGCCCGTCCGGGCCGCCGTCGAGCGCCAGGACCGGTTCGTGGTCACGGATCTCCGGTGCGAGGTCCTCGAGGGCTTTCGTCTCGACGTACGGGGGGTTGCATACGACAGCGGCGAATCTCCTCGGGCGCAACCACGCCGGGAACTGCCGGTCCAGATCGAGGTAATCGAGCGCGGCCGCCTCCAGCGCCACGACTCGATCTTGAACACCGTTCCTGGCGGCGTTCGCGCGCGTCAACCCCACCGCGCTCGCGCTCAAGTCCACGGCGACGGCCGTCAAGTTCGGTATCCGATGCGCGAGCGAGACCGCAATGATTCCACTCCCGCAACACAGGTCGAGGACGCAGAGCGGTTCGTCGAGAGGCTCTTCGCGGAGTTTCCGCTCGCTCCACTCCACCAGGACTTCCGTGTCGGGCCGCGGGACGAAGACTCCCTTTTCGATTGCGAACGGCAGCGACATGAATTCCGTTTCGCCGAGGATGTACTGGAGGGGTTCCCGCCTTGCGCGCCGCCTGATTCTCTCCCAGAACGCCTCGGCGGCGCCGCGTGGAGGAGTCCCGCGCGAGTGCACATAGAGATCCAGCGCCCCGCACCCGAGCGTGTGGGACAGGATCCACTCCGCATTCCGGCGGCTGTTGGGGACCCCGTGCTCCACGAGGAAAGCTTCGCCGAGCCGAAGCAGGGAACGGATCGATTGCATTCCGGTATTCACGGCTGTTGTCACTCGAGTTTCGACGTCACATCGGCCTCGTGTAGAGCTTCGACGAGCTCGTCCAGATCACCGTCGAGGATCTGATCCAGACGGTGGATGGTGAGACCGATACGGTGGTCGGTGACCCTCTGCTGCGGGAAGTTGTAGGTGCGAATCTTCGCGCTCCGGTCCCCGGTCCCGACCTGGCTCTTCCGCTCGCGGGAAATCCGTTCCTCCTGCTCCCGCTTCGCCCGGTCGAGGAGACGCGCCCGCAGGACCTTCATCGCCTGGGCGCGGTTCTTGTGCTGGGACTTCTCGTCCTGGCACGTGACCACCAGGCCGGTCGGAATGTGCGTGACGCGCACGGCGCTGTCGGTGGTGTTGACGCTCTGTCCTCCCGGCCCGCTGGACCGGAACACGTCTACCCTCACATCCTCCGGGGCGATATCCACTTCCACCTCTTCCGCCTCCGGCAACACCGCCACCGTCACCGCCGAGGTATGGATACGACCGCTGGCTTCCGTGGCCGGCACGCGCTGCACCCTGTGCACGCCGCTCTCGTACTTGAGCAGCCCGTATGCGCTCTCGCCGCTCACCAGAAAAATGACTTCCTTGAATCCGCCGATCCCCGTCTCATGGCTGCTCATGAGCTCCATCTTCCATCGCTTGTTTTCGATGTAGCGGGAGTACATCCGCAGCAGATCGGCGGCGAACAGCGCCGATTCCTCCCCGCCGGTCCCGGCCCGGATCTCCACGATCGTGTTCTTGGAATCGTTCGGATCCCTCGGGATCATGAGCTTGCGCAGTTCCTGCTCCAGGCGCTCTTTCTCGCGGCCGAGGTCCTGCAGTTCCGCCTTGGCCATGCCGACGATCTCAGCGTCCTCTTCGGCCGATATCATGGCCTCGTCATCGGCGATGGCGCGCTCCACTTTCTGCAGCTGCCTGATGACCTCCACCATCGGCTCGAGCTCTTTGCGCTCTCGCGCCAGCTTTTGGAGACGCGACGGATCCCTGAGCACTTTCTCGTCCGCCAGCTGGTTCGTCAACTCGTCGAACCGGTTTATTATGATTTCTAACTGACTCTTCACCGGAAGGCTCCTCCGCCGCGTCGAGC
>Ga0316622_100004367_pt1 | contig 10369 bp, 10 predicted proteins | sample OWC_Aug_OW2_C1_D_FD_207646 | JGI IMG/M metagenome (GOLD analysis project Ga0316622, IMG submission 207646) | Wetland soil microbial communities from Old Woman Creek delta, Ohio, United States - OWC_Aug_OW2_C1_D5_C | ecosystem: Environmental > Terrestrial > Soil > Wetlands | place: USA: Ohio... | reverse complement strand
GTCGAGGTGATGGGCTCCGAGGGATACTTCATCAACCAGTTCCTCGCCGCGCACACCAACCGGCGCACCGACGAGTGGGGCGGCAGCTACGACAACCGCATGCGCTTGCCGGTCGAGATCGTGAGCCGCACGCGCGAGGCGGTCGGCCGCGACTTCATCATCGTCTACCGGCTGTCGATGCTCGACCTGGTGCCCGACGGCAGCACGTGGGACGAGATCGTGCAGCTGGCGAAAGCCATCGAGCGTGCCGGGGCGACGATCATCAACACCGGTATCGGCTGGCACGAGGCACGCGTGCCGACCATCGCGACGTCGGTGCCGCGCGCGGCGTTCGCGTGGGTGACGAAGAAGATGAAGGGCGAGGTGTCGATCCCGCTCTGCACCACCAACCGCATCAACGCGCCGGACGTGGCCGAGCAGCTGCTCGCCGACGGCTGCGCCGACATGGTGTCGATGGCGCGGCCGCTGCTCGCCGACGCCGAGTTCGTCAACAAGGCGGCGGCCGGGCGTGCCGACGAGATCAACACCTGCATCGCCTGCAACCAGGCCTGCCTCGACCACGTCTTCCAGCGCAAGGTGGCCTCTTGCCTGGTGAATCCGCGCGCGGCGTACGAGACCGAGATCGTGATCCGCCCGGTCGCCGCGGCGAAGCGCATCGCCGTCGTGGGCGCCGGGCCCGCGGGCCTCGCCTGCGCCACGACGCTCGCGGAGCGTGGTCACGCGGTGGACCTGTTCGAGGCGTCGGGCGAGATCGGCGGCCAGTTCAACATGGCCAAGCGCATCCCCGGCAAGGAAGAGTTCCAGGAGACGCTGCGGTATTTCGGGCGCCGCATCGAGACCACCGGCGTACGGCTCGCGCTCGGCCGCGCCGTGACCGCCGACGAACTGGCGGCGGGCGGCTACGACGAGATCGTGCTCGCCACCGGCGTCACCCCGCGTGATCCGCGCATCGAGGGCGAGGACGAGTTTCGCGCCGCGGGCAAGGTCATCTCCTACGTCGAGCTGTTGCTGCACGGCAAGCCCGCCGGCCAGCGCGTGGCCGTGATCGGCGCGGGCGGCATCGGCTTCGACGTCAGCGAGTTCCTGGTGAGCGGCGGCCACTCCACGACCCTCGACACCGACGCGTGGCTGCGCGAATGGGGCGTGGCCGATCCGGCGGTGGCACGCGGTGGGCTCGGCCAGCCCGAGATCACGGCCCCTGCCCGGCAGGTCTACCTCCTGCAGCGCAAGGCCAGCCCGCTCGGCAAGGGCCTCGGCAAGACCACGGGCTGGATCCATCGCGCGCAGCTGAAGATGAAACGCGTCGAGATGATCGGCGGCGTGAACTACGAGCGCATCGATGCGCGCGGCCTGCACGTCAGCTTCGGCGAACGGCGCGAGAACCCGACGCTGCTCGAGGTCGACACGATCGTGCTCTGCGCAGGGCAGGAACCGCTGCGGGCACTGGTCGAACCGCTGCAGGCAAGGAACGCGACTGTGCACCTGATCGGCGGCGCCGACGTCGCTGCGGAACTCGACGCCAAGCGCGCCATCGAACAAGGCACGCGCCTCGCCGCGGCGCTGTAGGGCCGCGGCCGCCGCTTCAGTCCGGGGTCATTCGAGCGGGAACGGCACGCGCGCCTCGCCGGTGGCGTGTTCCTCGGCGCGCTTGGCCGCGTGGATCGCCTTCAGCAGCAGCGCGTGGGTCTGCTCGTCCTGGCCCGTGCGCAGGAAGCGATCCGCCAGCTCGAGCACCTTCTCGAGCAGTTCACGACGCTGGTCCAGGTACAGCATGGCCTTGCCGAGGTATCGCGGATCGCGCGCCTCGACGTGCAGCACCTGCGCGGTGCGCAGCGCGGTCGCGTATTCCTCGTCGGTCGGCCTGCGCCGGTAGACGATCCTCTCCTGCGCGTCCTCCGCGGGCAGCGGGCGGGTCGCGGGCGAGACGGGCAGGTCGCCGCGGCGCGGCGGGCCGTGCAGCAGGCTGCGGATGATGTCCGACGTCGTCACGATGCCGATGACGTGGCCGGCCTCGTCGAGCACCGGCGCGGCGTGCACCCCGGCCTGGATCATGCGCTCGGCAGCCTCGGACACGCTCGCGGACGCCCCCAGGCTGAGCACCGGCTGCTGCATCAGCTGTGCGATGGTGAGCCGCTCATCGAGGAAGGCGGCGCGATCGACGGTCGACTTGGGCACGAAGAACTCGAGCTTCATGACGTCGACCGAGCTCAGCATGCCCACGAGCTTGCCCTGGCGCACCACCGGAAGGTGGTGGATCGGGTAATGCAGGAAGCAGTCGAGCACTTCGCTCACGGGCCGGTCGACCTCGATCGCCACGACCGCCTCGGTCATGATGCGTGATACAGGTTCGTCCGGTCGCATGTGCCACCCTGCCCGTGAAGGCGAAGCATACGACGCCTCCGCGGCGCAAGCATGTGAGGGGATCCGAATTGACGGGCGTGACGGTCGGTACTGGCACGGATTGACCTCCGTACACGCCGCAGGCCGGGCGCGGCGGACGACGCCTGAGCTGCGTCAGGCCGGGCGGGGCGCCGCGCGCGTGCGGTCGAGCAGCAGCTCGACCTTGTCGCGGAAGCTGCGGCTCAATTTCACTTCCTGCCCCGACTCCAGCTTCAGGAAGCACTCGCCGTTCAGGTGCGGACGCAGCGCGCGCACGCGCGCGAGGTTGACGATCGTCGAGCGGTGCACGCGCTGGAACACCTCGGGGTCGAGCATCTCCTCGAGTTCCTTCATGGTGGCGCGCAGCACGTGGGTCTGGCCCGCGGCGTGCACGCACATGTAGTCGCCTGCCGCGTCGATCCAGTCGATCGCCGCCACGTCGAGGCGGATGGTCTCGCGGCCGACGCGGATCGGCAGCATCGTCGCGTAGCGGCGCGGCGCGACGCCGACGACGCCCGGCACCGCACCGGGCTCGATCTCGCCCTTGCCCGTGAGGTCGGCCAGCATGGCCATGAGCTGCTCGCGCTGCGCCACCGCCTGGCGCTGCTGGTACTGCGCGCGCACCCGGTCGAGCGCGCGCTCGAGGCGCGTCTCGTCCACGGGCTTCAGCAGGTAGTCGAGCGCGTGCGCCTCGAAGGCGTCGATCGCGAAGCGATCGAACGCCGTCACGAACACGAGCATCGGCAGGCTTTCCTGCGGCACCTGCTTGAGCACGTCGAAGCCCGACATCCCCGGCATCTGGATGTCGAGGAACATCAGGTCGGGGTGCAGTTCCGCGACGGCGGCCAGCGCCTCGCGGCCGTTGGCGCACTGGCGCACGATCTCGACGTCGGGTGCCTCGCGCAGGCGCAGTTCGAGGCCGCGGCGGGCGAGCGGCTCGTCGTCGACGATGATGGCGCGGATGCTCATGGTTGCACGGCTTTCTCGAAGGGCAGCGTGATCTCGATGCGCAGCCCCGGGCGCGCGAAGCGTACGGCGATCGTCTGGTGCCCGCCGTACAGCGCGGCGAGCCGCTCCCGCGTATTGCGGAAGCCGACGCCGCGGCCCTCGCCGAGGTTGACGCCGATCGGCAGCCCCGGCCCGTCGTCGGCCACGGCGAGCTTGAGCTTCGGTCCTTCGAGCTGGGCGATGATGCGCAGCCGGCCGCCCTCCTCGCGCGGCGCAATCGCGTACTTGAGCGAGTTCTCGACGAGCGGCTGCAGGATGAGCGACGGCACGAGCCCCGGCAGCGCGGCCTCGTCGATCTCGTGCTCGAGGCGCAGCCGGTCGCCGAAGCGCAGCTTCTCGATGCCGAGGTAGAGGTCGAGCGCCTCGATCTCGTGGCGCAGCGTCACCTTCTTCATCGGGTCCTGGTCGAGCGTGTGGCGCAGGAACTCGGACAGCCGGCCGATGGCCTCGTTGGCCACCTTCCCCTGGCCGTCGAGGATCAGCGTCGAGATCGCGTTCAGGGTGTTGAACAGGAAGTGCGGGTTCAGCTGGTAGCGCAGCATCTTCACCTGCGCTTCCTGGGCGAGCGCGGAGGCTTTCAGCGCCTCCTCGCGCTCGCTCTGCAGCGTCTCGTAGTACCTGATGCCGAAGTACAGCCCCGACCAGCACAGCAGCAGGTACATCGACGGGAGCGCACCCATGAAGATGCCGTACCACGGCTCCTTGCTGAGCCAGTCCTCGATGAAGTGGTTGGTCGCCGTGTTGACGATGACTCGCCACACGAGCGCGGTGACCCAGGCGACGACAAAGACGGAGGGGATCACCACGAGGGCCGGGCGACCCCACAGCCGGCGATACACGTAGCGCAGCAGGGCCGACAGCAGGAAGCCGCTGGCGGCGAGGATCAGGATGCTCTTGATGTACCCGACCGGCCGGTCGTAGATCAGCGCGCCGAAGAACTGCGCGATCAGGTAGGCGCTCCAGCCGAACGTGTGGAGCGCCCAGAAAAGCAGGTTGCGGTTGCGGCGCAGGTCGTCGAGGTTCACCGGCGGCACTTTACCGGCGGGCACCCCCGGCGTGAAACGATTCGACGTGCCCCGGCCACGCTTCGGCGCAGGAACGCGGCGGCGCCTCACCCGCGGGCCGGGCGCCGCCTGAGATGCCACGGGGCGCGTCCTACGCCCCGCGAGAGTCACGCATCAGGGCACGTAGCCGTCGCTCAGCGTCTTCATGAAGGCGACGATGGCGGCCTCCTGGGCCGGCGTCAGGTTCAGCTTGCCTAGCTCGGAGGTATTGACGTTCACCATCACCTCCGGCTGCGGCCAGCAGCCCTGCGCCATCGCGACGTCGACCGGCGTGAACATGGACTCGTCCGCCATCGGCGTGGCCGGGTCGTCCGGGCAGGCGGGCTTCGTGTCACGCGTGCTGTAGAAGTGCACGATCTGCTCGAGCGACTTGAAGTAGCCGTTGTGCCCGAAAGCCTTGACGAAGGCGGGGTCCGGCCGCCTGTCGACGTTACGCAGCGTCGGCACCTTGTGCTTGCCGTAGTTGTCCGCCGCGAAGTCCGCATAGTCGGGGCGGCTCGAGAGGAAGCCGCCGAGGCCCATGTCCACCCAGTCGTAGCCGTCGGGGTTGAACGCGGCCTGCAGGTAGAACGGGTTGGCGGGATTGCGCGGAATACCGAGGTTGTCGAAGGTGAAGTCCGTGAACAGCGGCGCCTCGCCGTTGGGCCCCGGCTCGAGCACGTGGCAGGCGGCGCACTTGCCCTTGCTCTTGAACAGGTTGAGGCCCTGCTTCTCGAGCTTGGTGAGCTGCGCGGTACCCGCGAGGTAGGCGTCGTACTTCGACGTGAATGCGTTCGACTCGGGCGAGGCCTCGTACGCGGCGATCGCGTAGGCGATGTCGTTGTAAGCCGCGTTCACCTTGTCGCGATCTGCGTCGTCGAGCGGCACCGAGCCGCCCGCGGCGCAGGTCGCGTACGTGCTGGCCGGGAAGGCGATGCCGCAGGCGCCCGGATAAACGGTCTCGAAGGTCACCGGGTACGCGGCCGCACACACGCGGTGCACCACGCAAGCCGCATCGGGCAGCGCCTGCTCGAGCGGGTTGAGGAACGGGCCCTGCGCTTGGTCGGCGGCCGGGTTGCCGAGCTTCTCGCCGGTGGCGCGTCCGTCCCAGAAATTGCCGCCGATGAAAAGCGCCGCCTTCTTCTCGACGATGTAGTGCAGGATCGGGCTCGTCGTCGCATAGGCCGAGCTCGGCGGCTTGCGGTTGCCGAAGCGCCCGGCGATCGAGCCCTCGTACACCGAGCCGCCGGCGTTGAGCGCCGAGTCCGGCCCGGTCCAACCAACCTCCGGGGCGTGGCAGGCGGCGCAGGACTGGTTAGTGTTGATCGACAAATTGTTGTCGAAGAAGATCGACTTGCCGAGTTGCTGCGTGGGCGTCAGGCCGTTGCCGAACGCGGCGCCCGCCATCGCGACCAGTGCCAACAGCGCAGCTGCTTGAGTGACGCGCAATGTTCCCATCGTCCCTTCTCCCTTGTTGTCGGGCCACGTCGTGCGTGGCCTCCATTGATGCCGGTGCCGGGCTGCTCGATCCCGGTTGACATGTCGATCGCACCCCACTCAGCGACGTAGAGCGCAGGATCACAGCCGCGATCGGTGCACTGACGGCAAAATCTTGGCTCCGTCCACAAGCGCGGCAAGTCGAACTTTCCTGCGGCTTAGTAGGTATTAGCTGGTGGCCTGATCCCCCGGAGGCAGCCGGCCCGGAATCGCTGGCCCGCTCCGTCGCAATCACATTGATGCTCAATCTCATTTTCGCTCGCCCACCGGTAGCCGGCCTCCTCAACTGACGTCGCTTCGTCGATGTAGGCACGGCAGCCCTGTGCCTCCGTAGCGCCGAGCACTGCGCAAGACGAACCCGCCGTAACATGGTGCCGCTCGGCCCACGCGAACCCGGCCTTGTGTCGTTCGCAGTCGTCCGGGCAGGCGTAACCTAGAAAGGTGCGCGGTTCGTAGCGCACGCGGTTCGGGTCGCCGCAACACTGCGCCGGCGACGGCAACAGGCCGAGTGGCAACGTCAGGCAGAGCACTGCAATTCGAATCATCGGCCGACGCTAGCGGCCCCGCCCCGTCGGCCGCCTCACGAATTCATGGCGCAAACGTTGCGATTTGCTTCGTCGAGCCGACACCATGTCGGCATGCTCCGCCACCTGCTCTGCACCCTCATCCTCGCGCTGTCACTCGGCCAGACCGTCCAGGCGGCGGGCGATCCCGTCCTGCCCGGCACGGTGGTCGGGGTGGTGGACGGGGACACGGCCGACATCCGCCTGCAGTCCGGCATGATCCGTGTGCGCCTGCATGCGATCGACGCGCCGGAGCGCGACCAGCCGCACGGAGCGGCGTCGAAGCAGGCGCTGTCGAAACTGGTCTACGGCAAGCAGGTGAACGTGGAGCCGATCGAGCAGGATCGCTACGACCGATTGGTCGCGCGCCTCTGGCTCGACGACCTGGACGTGAACGCCGAGATGGTGAGGCAGGGCGCGGCCTGGGTGTATCGCCGCTACGCGGACGACCCGGCCTACTGCGCTTACGAGAAGGCAGCCCGCGACCTGAGGCGCGGGCTGTGGGCACTGCCGCGCGACCAGCGCGCCGCTCCCTGGGAGTGGCGCAGGCGCAAGACCCTCGACGGCCGATTCACCGACTACGACGTCGAGCCGGTGGCCGCCTGCATCGCGAGCCTCGGGCGCTGAGCTAGTTCTTCGGCGCGAACGCGTGCTCGAGCAGCTCGGGGCCGAACCCGGGCAGCGGCGTCGTGTGGTCCGTGGCGTAGCGGTACAGCGCCGCGGAGTACACGCCCTGCATCGTCGCGTGCAGCGCCGACAGCGTGAAGAACGCCAGCAGGCCGAGCGCGACCACCAGCGAAATGAGCGCGGCGCTGCCCGACTGGATCGCCGCCATCAGCACCAGCACCGCGACGATTGCGAGCCCGAAGTACGCCAGGCCGAACGCCAGCCCGAGCCCGACGTTGCCGATGATGTTCTCGCCCCACGTCCGACGCAGCAGACTGGCGCTGTCCTTCACCGCCTCGATCGGCCCGACGTCGCGAGTCACGAGGACGGGCACGACCAGGAACGTGGCGAGCGCCCAACCGACACCGATCAGCTTGACCACGATCCGGCCGAGCCAGCCGACGCGCTCCTCGATCGCGCGCAGGACCAGGCCGACGGTCGCCGCGATGCAGGCGTAGAGGAAGATCCGGCCGGCACGCTCCCAGGCGATGCGCAGCCCATCGCTCAAGCGCGGGTCGTGGCCGTCCATGCGCATCATGGCCGCGCCCACCAGTGCGGTGTTGAAGAACAGCGTGATGAAGTACGCGACGATGTAGAACAGCAGCGCGCCGAGCATGGTGCCGGTGCTGGGATCATCGCTCGCCGCGTCGGTCGTGAAGCCGCCGAGCACGGCCACCGGCACCGCGAGGCTGCCCAGGATCACGATCAGCGAGGCGACCGACATCACCGGGAGCAACAGCAGTTCCTTGTCCGCCTTGACGACGGTCCAGGAGGCCTTGGCGAGTTCGAGACTGCGGGCGAAGCGGCCGGCCATGTGGATGCGTCCTTGGTTGTGGTTGTTCGTTCAGAGCGCGTCGTACTTGCGGCTCGATCCCCGTGACTTGTCCACGGGGTACTTCTCGCCGTTCCGGACGATTTTCGCACGCGCCGCGGCTGCGAGGTCCACGTCCAGCTGGTCGGCGAGCCGCACGAGGTAGAGCAGGACGTCGGCCAGCTCCTCCTCGACCGCCGCCCGGGTTTCGGGCGGCAGCGAGCGGCTCTGCTCCTCGGTGAGCCACTGGAACGGCTCGAGCAGCTCGGCGGCCTCGACGGCCAGCGCCGTCGCGAGGTTGCGTGGCGAGTGGAACTGGTCCCAGTCGCGAGCGGCTGCGAACGCGCGCAGTTCGTCGCGCAGGTCGCGCAGCGGGTCGGTCATGCGGGGCCTCCCGGGTCAGGAGGCCCCATTATCGGGCCTCCGCTCAGTGACTGGGGCCCCATTCCTGCGACGGCCAGGCGTCGAGCGGGCGAGTCGGGGTGGCCCGTGGCCGGCGGTCCGCTCGCCGGCGGAAGCTGCGCAGGACGGCCCGGGTCAGGGTCGTCAGGCCAGCAACCGCCAGCATGAGCACGATCGCCGCGACCATGAGGTCGAGTCCGAGAAATTGGACGGTCTCCAGCCAAGTGCGTTCCATGTTTCCTCCCGTCGGTGGCTCGGTCGCCTTCCGACGAAAGTCATGCTACGCCTAATATGCTGCACTGCAACATCAAATGAGGAAAATTTGAAAGAGGTCAGTCGCTCACGGGCGAGAACCCGCGAAGAAAACGTGTGATCGCTGCCGATTGACGCCGATTCGGCGCCGATCGATGCTACTTTAGGGAAACTGGATCTTGCCCCGCGGCGGGCCGCCCTGCCCGGCCAGAGCCGAGGCGGCGCCCGCATCGGGAATTACGATGGACGAGGCTTGCTGGCGACGCATCTCCTGCAGCTCCTTCATGGTCTCCTCGAAGGCCACGCGGGCACCGTCGGCGAACCTGTCGCAGGCCTCGGCGAGGGTCCGGGCGTCGATCTCGAACGACAGCGGCAGCGCGCCTGCCGGCGTCATGATCTGGGCCTGGCCGACGTACGACACCGGGCGGGCTGGGTCGGTCGTGCCGTCCGACTTGACGGGCGTCAGGACCCGGATGGTGCCGACCTTGCGATCGGAGTAGATGTCCTCGCGATACAGGTCGTTCGCGTCCATTTTCGGTTCGGGGGCGTTGGTGGGGCCGGCCATGGGCGTTCCTCGTTTCAGCCTGGGGCCGCGGCGCGCGGCCGCGGAACGGGCCGACACGGTACCGGAGCGCAGCCCGGGCGACAACGCCGGAACCGCGCGTTCCGGCACGGATCAGAACCGTGCGTCCGACCCGTCGTCGTTCCCCAGCGACCGCTGCCGCGACCATCCGGCCTCCGCCGGCCACGGGCTCATGGCGGCGTAGTACAGCACGATCAGGTTCACGAGCGGCATGGACGCCATGATCGCGAGCCAGGGCGGCAGCCCCATGCGGCGGAAGATGCGCCAGAACGGCACGAGCTGCAGCAGCGAGAGGATGACGATCCAGCGAATCACGGGCTTCTCCTGCGGCGGCCGCTGCGCGCGGCTGCGCGGATGATATAACGCGCGCCATGAACGACCTTCACGCCCGCCCCGCCGGCCCGATCCGGGCCCCGCGCGGCACCGCGCTGTCCGCGCGCAGCTGGCTCACCGAGGCTCCGCTGCGCATGCTGATGAACAACCTCGACCCGGAAGTGGCCGAGCGGCCCGATGAGCTCGTCGTCTACGGCGGCATCGGCCGCGCCGCCCGCAACTGGGACTGCTACGCGCGCATCGTGCGCGCCCTGCGCGAGCTGGGCGACGACGAAACGCTGCTGGTGCAGTCGGGCAAGCCGGTGGGCGTGTTCCGCACGCACCCCGACGCGCCGCGGGTGCTGATCGCGAACTCGAACCTCGTGGGCAAGTGGGCGACCTGGGAGCACTTCCACGAGCTCGATCGCAAGGGCCTGATGATGTACGGCCAGATGACGGCCGGCTCGTGGATCTACATCGGCAGCCAGGGCATCGTGCAGGGCACCTACGAGACTTTCGTGGAGATGGGCCGCCAGCACTACGGCGGCGACCTCGCCGGCCGCTGGATCCTCACCGCGGGGCTGGGCGGCATGGGCGGCGCGCAGCCGCTCGCCGCGACCATGGCGGGCGCCTCGATGCTCGCGGTCGAGTGCCGTCCGGAGCGCATCCAGAAGCGGCTCGACACCCGCTACCTCGACGTGCGCGCGGACACGCTCGACGAGGCGCTCGCATTGATCGAGCGCGCGACGCGCGAACGCAGGGCCGTCTCGGTCGGCCTGCTCGGCAATGCCGCTGAAGTGCTGCCCGAGCTGCTGAAGCGCGGCGTGCGGCCCGACGCCGTCACCGACCAGAC
>Ga0316622_100004366_pt1 | contig 10370 bp, 5 predicted proteins | sample OWC_Aug_OW2_C1_D_FD_207646 | JGI IMG/M metagenome (GOLD analysis project Ga0316622, IMG submission 207646) | Wetland soil microbial communities from Old Woman Creek delta, Ohio, United States - OWC_Aug_OW2_C1_D5_C | ecosystem: Environmental > Terrestrial > Soil > Wetlands | place: USA: Ohio... | reverse complement strand
AAACACCAGACCGACAAGCACCAGCGTACGGCAGATCGAAGCGGGGTTCACTGGCATCTCCCCTCGCTACCCATCGTACGCCGTTCCGGCGGCATTGCACCGGGAACGAGGCGAGCGCGTCCCCACGGCGGCGTCACGGCCCGCCGGCGCACGCCCCGGCGTGCGCCAGCGTCGCGCCCGCGTTCACCCGTATGCAGTGGTTGGCATAGGTCACGCCGTCGCAGCCGCACACCGGGTCATACACCTCGGGACACGCCTCGGGACGCAGCACGCACTGGCCCACCGGGTCCGCCACCGCACACGTCGGGTCGCGCACATCGCAGACCGCCGCCGCCTCACACGGCACCCCGGCGCTGCCACCGCACAGGGTGCTCGTTGCGCACCCGTTCAGCGCCGCATTCACTGCCGCGATGATTTCGGTGATGGTGATCGCGCCATCGCCGTTCGCATCGCCCGCAGTGCACGCGCTGACATTTGCGGAGCCGAAAGCGACGTTCGCCATGGTGATCAGTTCCTCGATGGTGACGGTCCCGTTCCCCTTGCAGTCCCCGACGCAAATCACCGGCGGGCCGGGTGAGTTGTCCTCGTACGCGCCGATGGAGCACGCGGTGGAGCCGGTGCCCGGGCGGCCATAGCCGCGCTGGTCAATGCCGTTCACCGGCGGGTTCGCACACACGTCGGCATCACCGGCGTTGATGGCCGGGCTGTCGGCGAGGAGCGCGATGGTCTGCGTGGGGCCGCCGTTGTCCTTGAGGCCGTCGGGGTCGAGCTTGGGGTCGACACCGATGAGGTTGCCGTTCACACCATTCGTCAGGCCGCACGCGTATTTGGCGTCCCCAATGAGGTTGCGGCCGCCGTCGATGACGGTGCCGGAGTAGTTGAAGCAGTCGGTGACACCGTTGCCGGAGATGATGCTGTTGGCCACTGTCACGGTCCCGTACCAGTTGAAGATGCCGCGCCCGGTGCTGCCGCTGTTGCCGGAGATGGTGCTGTTCGTGAGCCTCAGCGTCCCCCTGAGGTTGACGATGCCACCGCCGGGGGCACCCCGTCCGGGGAAGGGGCCGGGGACGGGGGTCGGGGCGCGGTTGCCGGACAAGGTGCTGTTGGCGACGGTCAGCGTACCGTTGTTGAAGATCCCGCTGCCGACGTTGCCAGAGAAGAGGCTGTTGGTGACGGTGAGTCCGCCGTAGTTGGAGATACCGCTATGGCGGTTACTGGTGACGTTCGTGTTGGCAACCGTCAGCACGCCGGAGTTGTATATCCCGCCGTGGGAGGCTGATCCGTCGGCGATGGTCAGGCTGTCTAACGTGAGCGCGACGCCCGAATTGACCGCAAAGACGCCGACCGCGTGGCCGCCGCTGATCGTGATTAGACTCCCGCCATCGACGATGGTGTCGGCGTTAATCACCTTGGTGCTGGTGACGGTAATCGTGACCGGGCCGCTGCCGCAGTCGAACGTCACCATTCCACCCCCGGCCAGCGCATGGTCCAGCGTGGCTTCACTGCAACTCACGGGCGTGCCGTTACCGACCACACCACCGGCCCGCGCCAGATGTGCGCTGGCGATCACAAACGCGGCACAGAGAACGGCCGCAGCCCTCCACGCGCCCAACACCGGCGTACTTGTTGATGACGGTCGTCCCGACTCGTTGAAGGAAGTCATGGTTTCTTCCTCACGATGCCCCGGTCGGCGTGCGGGGCACGCTCGGCGTCCGTGTCGGTGTGGGCGTCTTGGTGGGCGTGCGGGTCGGTGTGCTCTTCGGCGTGCGCGGCAGATTCGGTGTGCGGGTAGCCGTCGGCGTGCGGCTGGCCGGTGGCGTGCGCGTCGCTGTCGGTCGGGTCGGCGTAAAGGTCGGGGGCGGTGGGACGGTGGGTGTGATGGTCGATGTGGGTATCGTCGGTGTCCGAGTCGGCGTCTGTGTCGGCTTTGGCGTCGGCGGCACCGGACAGCCGTTCAGTGAGTTGTTCACGGCCGTAAGGATTTCATCCACTGTGACCGCCCCATCCTGATTGCCGTCGCCGGCAAGGCATCCGGAGACCATAGCCGTGCCAAGCGCGATGTTCACCATCGTCAGCAACTCGTCGACCGAGACTTGCCGATTCCCCGTGCAGTCACCCACGCAGGAGCTGACCTGATCGATCGCAAACACGCCGCCACCGGCTGTGCCGGCATACAGGCGACTCGGCGTGATGGGATCGATGGAGCTGACCTGATCGATCGCAAACACGCCGCCACCGGCTGTGCCGGCATACAGGCGACTCGGCGTGATGGGATCGATGGCGAGCGCAGGGACGTCCAGATTACTCAGACCCGCGCTAAACGCGCTCCAGGAATTGCCGCCATCCGTGCTCTTGAACACACCGCCGCCGGATGTTCCGGAGTACACTGTGGTCGGCGTGACGGGATCGATTGCGAGCGCATAGACATCGAGGTCGGTCAGACCGGTGTTGACGCCCATCCAGGTGCTGCCACCATCCGTGCTCTTGGCCACGCCGCCCCCAGATTCTCCAGCAGGTTGGTGGGATCTGACCATTCCGGCATAGAGCGTCGTCGGGGTCAGGGGGTCGATGGCAAGCACGTGCACGTTGAGGTTTGGGCCGGTGTGGACGGCGCTCCACGTGCCAGCGCCATCGTCGCTCTTGAATACCCCCCCCGAGCAAGAGCATACCCTTCCACACACGCAGCTAGACGCGCCAGCATACAGTGTCGCGGAGACCAACGGATCGATGGCGAGCGCGTAGACGCCGTGGATGGTCAGGCCGGTGTTGACCTCCGTCCAAGAGCTGCCGCCATCGGTGCTCTTGAACACACCCCTGCCGCGCCAGCCAGCGAAGGGGATCCAACCGAACGGCGCGCTGTAGAGTGTACGCGGGGTATCGGGATCGATGGCCAACGCATGGACGCCCGTGCCGATCAGGCCGGTATTGACGGCGCTCCAGCTAGCGCCGCTGTTGGTGCTCTGGAAGACGCCGCCGCCCCCGCCGGAGAGCGGGCGCGGCGTGGTTCCGGCGTAGAGCGTGCTCGGCGTATTGGGATCGATGATCAGCGCGCTGACGTAGAGGCTGCCCAGACCAGCGTTGACCGTACCCCAACTGCCGCCCCCGTCGGTGCTGCGGAAGACACCGTCCCCGTCGGTCCCAGCGTAGACGGTGCCGGGATTGTGCGGGTCGAGTGCCAGCGCCGTGACCGACGTGATTCCATACGGCCCGTTACTCGTCCACACGTTGACGCTGGCCCGTGCCGTGGACCCGATGAGCGCGACCGTACACGCGACCCCAGCCGCGAACATGGATACCGGGCGTCGCCGCCTCTCGAATAGTGTCATGCCTCCCCCCTTCCGGCGGATACGCCCCAGTGACCGTAGGCGTGCGTCGGCCATCGCACACTAACGCATAGATCCGCTACGCCACGCGAGGATGGCTGTCGATGCCGATTGCATTCTTTCGGGTGATTTCGGGCACCCCCGCCCGCCGGCGTCGTCACGACCCACCCGCGCACGCCCCCGTGTGCGCCAACGTCGCTTGCGCGCTCACCCGGCTGCACTCATTGGCGTAGGTCACGCGGTCGCAGCCGCAAACCGGGTCGCCCCCGCTCGGGCAGGGCAACGGGCCGGGGACGCACGTCCCGGCGAGGTCGGCAACCGCGCAGGTCGGGTCGCGCAGATCGCAGACCTCGCCGGTGCCGCAGGGCAGCCCCGCAATGCCGCCGCACATGCGGGCCGGGCAGCCGTTCAGCGCCGCGTTCACCGCGATGACGACCTCGTTGATCGTGATCGCGCCATCGCCGTTGGCGTCACCAGCCGCACACGCACTGACGTTCGCCGCGTCGAGGGCGATGTTCACCAGCGTGATCAGCTCGTCGATGGTGACCGCGCCGTCGCCCTTGCAGTCACCGGCGCAGCTCGGCGGCGGACCGGGCGAGTTGAACTCGTAGGCGCCGATAGAGCAGTGCGTTGCACCCGTCCCCGGGCGGACGTAGCCGCGCTGGTCGCGGTTGTTCACGGGGGCGCCGGCGCAGACAGCGTCATCGCCGGCGTTGATCGCTGGACTGCCAGCGAGCAGCGCGACGGTTTGGGTCGGGCCGCCGTTGTCGTGGAGTTCAACGGGGTCGAGCATCGGGGCGACTCCGACGATGTTGCCGTTCACGTCGTTCGTGAGGCCGCACGCGCTACTGGCGTCCTCGATGAGGTTGTGGCTGCCGTCGGGAACGATCGGACCCTGGAGCGACGTACAATCGCCGCCGGTACGGCTGTTCGCGATGATGGTGTTGCTCACCGCAATCATTCCGCTCTCGACCAGGATGCCGCCCCCACTGTCGGCGCCGTTGCCCGAGATCGTGCTCGTGATCAGGCTCAGTGTGCCGAGGTGCGTGTGGATCGCGCCGCCGGTGAAGAAGGCGGTGTTGCCCGCCAGAGTGCTATTGGTAACCGTCAGCCCGCCCTCGTTGTAGATGCCGCCTCCCGCATCATCGGCGTAGTTATTCGCGACGGTGCACGCGCGCACGGCACAGGTAGCGTCCAAAGAGGTGAAAACGCCGCCGCCGATCCACGACGCGCTGTTTCCCGCCAGGGTGCTGGTGGTCACGCTGAGCGTGCCGAGATTGTTATCGATCGCGCCGCCGATGATGGCGGAGTTGTCCGAGAAGATACTGTCGGTCACGGTGAGAACGCCGCTCTCATTGTAAATGCCGCCGCCGCCGTCTGCGCTGTTCCCGGAGATCGTGCTGGTGGCGACGCTCAGCGTGCGACCGGAGGGATCGATGTGTCCGATCGCGCCGCCGGCGGTGGCGTGGTTGCCCGAGAAGATACTGGCGGTGACGGTCATCGCGCTGTGCTGGTTGTTGATGCCACCGCCGACTTCTTCGGCGTCGTTGTCCGAAAAGCGACAGTTGGTCACGCTTGCGGGACCGGCGTCGAGGTTTTGCACGCCTCCGCCCCGTTTGGCTTCATTGCCCGTAAAGGTGCTGTCGGTCACGGTCAGCTCGCCCTCGTTGTAGATGGCGCCCCCGGGGGCAGCGGCGGAATTGTTGGCGAAGGTACAGTGTGTCACAACCAGCGTGCCGCCACTGTTGAAGACGCCGCCCGCGAGCCCAAGGCTGCTCCGCCCGTCGGCAATCGTCAGGTTCTTCAGGGTGAGCGCGCCGCCCAGGACTGAAAAGACGCGCACCTTGTTGCCGCCGCTCAACGTGATGAGCCCGCCGCCGTCGACGGTGGCCTCGGACCCCCACAGGCGCTTCGCGGTGGTTACCGTGATGGTGACCGGTGCCGGCCCGCAGTCGAACGTGACCATCCCCCCGTCCGCCAGCGCCGCATCAAGCGCGGCCTCTGTGCAACTCTCCGGCGTGCCGGTACCGACAACGCCGGCGGCGAAGGCGCCATGCTGTGGTCCGCCGACGGCAACGAACCACAGCATGGCGCCGCCGGCCGCACAGCGCAGGCCGCGCTGCCACCGAACCGTGCTCCGGCGCGGACCTTCATCGCCCGCACCCCGCTGTCCGAGGTCCCTTCCGATTCGTGCTGCCATGGCGCACCTCACGGCACTCCGGCGGTGCCGCCGCGCGCTTTCGCGGCCTCGGCACAGCCGGTGAGCGCCCGGTTCACAGCGATGATGATCTCACTGATCGTGATTGCCCCGTCGCCGTTGGCGTCACCCGCCGCGCAGGCGCTGACATTCGCCGCCTCGAGCGCGACGTTCACCAGCGTGATCAGTTCGTCGATGGTCACCGCGCCGTCGCCCTTGCAGTCACCGGCACAGCTCGGCGGAGGACCGGGCGAGTTGAACTCGTAGGCACCGATGGAGCAGGTCGTCGCGCCCGTGCCGGGTCGGACATGACCGCGCTGGTCGATGCCGTTCACCGGCGGGTTCGCGCAGACCGCCGCATCGCCGGCGTTGATGGCCGGGCTGCCGGACCGCAGGGCGATCGTCTGCGTCGGGCCGCCGTTGTCCGCGAGGCCGGCAGGGTCGAGCCCGGGGGTGACCCCGACGATGTTGCCGTTCACGCCGTTCGTGAGGCCGCAGGCGTTCACCGCATCCGCGATGAGGTTGTGACCACCGTCGGTGACCGATTCGGCGCCTCCCATGCAGTCGCCGCCCTCGAGATTCCGTGCGACCAGCGCGTTGCTCAGGGTGAGCGCACTTGCGGCGAAGATGCCGGCGCCTTCGGGGGCGACGTTGTCGGTGACTGTGCTGGCGACCACCGATGCCACCGGGCTCCCGGATGTGCCGCCCCAGAAGCCGCCGCCCGAGGCGGTAGCGCGGTTGCGCGCGATCGTGCAGTTGAGGACTTCCAGCGTGCCCCAGTCAATGCCGAGGCCGCCCCCATTGAGAGCCTCGTTGCCGGTGAACGTACAGCCAGTGATCGTGGCGGCGGCGCCGCCACCCATTGCGAGGCCACCCCCGAGGTCATGTGCACTATTGTCGGCGAACGTACTGTTGACTAGGATCAGCGTCCCGCCGTCGCCGTGCGACATGCCGCCACCGTTGCCCCCACCGCTCCCGACTCCGGCGCTATTTCCCGTGAAGGTGGTATCCGTCACCACCACAGTGCCACCGCTGTTGGCGATGCCACCGCCGGACTCCTCGGCTTCGTTGCGAAGGAACGCGCACCGAGTCACCGTCAGCGACCCGAAGGCGTCGAACAGGCCGCCGCCGTCGGCAGCGCTATTGTCCGCGATGGTGCTGTCGGTCACGGTTACCACGCTGTCTTCGTCGCCCAGGATGGCGCCGCCAAAGTAGGCCTGATTGAGAGAGAACGTGCTGGCGATCACCGCGAGGGAGCCCTCGGTGTAGATGGCACCGCCGTCGCCATCGGTGCTGTTGCCGGAGAAGGTGCAGCTGGTCACGGTCAACGTGCCGCGGCTGCTGATGGCGCCGCCGACGTGATCGGTGCTGTTGCCGGAGAATGTGCTGCCGGTGACGGTTGCCATGTCGTACAGGCTGCTGGCAATGGCCCCGCCGACGCCCTCGTATTCCCCTGCGGCGCTGTTGTCGGAGAAGGTGGTGTTGGTCACGGTGAGCCTGCCCCGGCTGGCGACGGCGCCGCCAACGTAATCGGCGCCGTTACCGGCGAAGGTGGTGTCGGTCACGGCCAGCGTCCCGGCGTTGAAGATAGCGCCGCCACCCCCGGCGATGTTGCTGGAGAAGGTGCTGTCGGCCACGGCCACCGTTGCGCCTGCCGCGTTGTAGATGGCACCGCCGCTGTACTCGTCGCCATAGTCGGTGCTGTTGCCGGAGAAGCTGCTGCTGGCGACGGTGAGGCTGCCGACGTTCGAGATCGCACCGCCGTCACCCTCGATGACGCTGTTGTCCGAGAGGGTGCTGTGGGTCACGATCAGCGTGCCCTCGTTGTAGATGGCGCCGCCCCCGGTGAGGACCGCGCGGCCGTTGGCGAGGGTCACGTTGGCAAGATCGACGGTCGCTGCCGCGCTCACCACAAACAACGCCACCGCCCCGCCCCCGCTGAGCGTTATCAGGTTGCCGCCGTCGAGGCTGGTATCGACCCGGATGGTCCTCGTCGCGGTCAGGGTGAGCACCACGGGGGTCGCCCCGCAGTTGAAGGTGACCCTGCCGCCGCCGCCCAGCGCTGCATCCAGCGCGGCTTCCGTGCAGCTCTCCGGCGTGCCGGCCCCGACGACCCCGGCCGCTGATACCGCCGTCGCGCGCATCAGCGCCAGGGCTAGCAGTGCAGCCAGTTCCCAGCGCCGGCCGCGCAGCGTGATGTGCGCGGCGACAATACAGGCACTGAAAAGAGGGCGTGCCATGGCTGCCTCCTCTTCTCGGGCGTGGCGCGCTCACACGCTCGTCGCAGGTGTCACCGTCGGCGTCCGCGTCGATGGCGGGGTGCTGGTCGGGGTCGGCGGCGGCACGCCCGCGCACCCGTTCAGGGCGTTGTTCACCGCACCAATGATCAACGCGACGTTCACCTCCGCACCGCTCGGCACACCGTGCGGGCACACCGCCGGGAGGGCTGTGCCGAGCGCGATGTTGACCAGCGTGATGATCTCGGCAACGGTGACCGCGCTGTCCTGGTTGCAGTCGCCGACGTCACACGGCGGGCCGGGCGAGTTATGCTCGTAGGCCCCGATGGAGCAGGTGGCATATCCGCTGCCGGGTCGGACGTAGCCGCGCTGGTCGACGCCGTTCACCGGCGGGTCGGCGCAGACCTGCGCATCACCGGCGTTGATCGCCGGGCTGCCCGGGAGCAACGCAATGGTGTGGGTCAAGCCGCCGTTGTCCGTGAGACCGGTGGGGTCGAGTTCGGGATCGATGCCGACGAGGTTGCCGTTCTCACCGTTCATGAGGCCACAGGAGTTGGCGGCGTCTTCGATGAGGTTGTGGCCACCGTCGATGACGGTGCCCGCGATGGCGACGCAGTCGCCGCCATCCCTGCTGTTGGCAATGAGGCTGTTGGTCACGGTCAACGTGCCAGCCTCGCCGAGGAGGATTTCATCGTTACCGATAGCGCCGCCGCTCACGGCGCGGTTGCCAGAGAAGCTGCAGTTGATCACCTTGAGGGTCCCGACGTTCCAAACGCCGCCGCCGGAAGTGATGTAGAAATCCGATGTAGCGCTGTTGCCGGCGAAGGTACTGTCGGTCACCGTCAGCCGACCACCGTTGGCGATGGCGCCGCCGCCCCCCTCTACGACGACGTTGCCGGAGAGCGTGCTGCTGGTCACCTTCAGCGTGCCGACGGTGAAGATGGCGCCGCCGCCAATGCCGCCATCGACGGCGCTGTTGCCGGCGAAGGTGCTGTCGGTCACCGCCAGCGAGCCAGCGTTGGCGATGGCGCCGCCGCCATAGTCACCCCCGGTGGCGCGGTTGGCGGAGAACGTGCAGTTGTTCACGGTCACCAAGCGAGCGGCTTCGTTGGAGATGACGCCGCCGTCGCCGTCGCGGGCGGTATTGTGGGAGAACGTGCTGCGGGTCGCCGTCAGGCTGCCGTCGTTGTAGATAGCGCCGCCGCCCTGAGAGTTCGTTCCGTTGCCGGAGAAGGCGCTACCGGTCACGGTCAGCGTGCCCTCGTTGTAGATCGCGCCGCCGCCATTGTCGCCGTCGGCGGCGCCATTGGCGGAGAAAGTGCTGTCCGTCACGCCGACCGTGCCGATGTTCCAGATGGCGCCACCATCGCCTTCCGCGGCGGTGTTGCGGGTGAAGGTGGTGTTGGCCACGATCAGCCTGCCCTCGTTGTGAACCCCGCCGCCGCCACCAGGCCCGCTTTGGCCGTTGGCGATGGTCAGGCTGTCAAGGTCGAGGGTCGCTCCGGCGTTCACCACAAAGAGCTGCACCGTCCCGCTGCCCGAGAGCGTGATCAGGCCGCCGCCGTCGAGGCTGGTATCGCCCCCGATTGCCCTGGTCGTTGTCAGAGGGAGGGTGACCGGACTGTTGCCACAGTTGAAGGTGACGCTGCCGCCGTCCACCAGCGCCGCATCGAGCGCCGCCTCCGTGCAACTCTCGGGCGTGCCTGTCCCGACGACTCCGGCGGCGAACGCCCCCTGCGGCACCCCGACCGAAACCAGTCCCAGCAGGACGGTCCCGGCTACCCAGCGCAGGCCACGCTGCCGCGAAACCGCGGTCTGACGGCGACCGGCGTCGCCTGTACCCCGGTGTTCTTGGCGCTTTCCAACTCGTGGTGCCATCGCTCACCCCCGTGGCGCGGAGGCGGCAGCCGTCGTTCCCGCAGCGGAAGCCGGACGCTGCTCCCCCGTCGCCCCAACGTTTTGAGCGTGCATCAACCGCGCCGCACCGATGACGACGGCACGGCGCGGCGAACGGGGACTCGACGCCCGTCAGTCGTCGCAGTTGTGGGACGGGGTTCTTGCAGGTCGGATGAGGGGGGATGGGCGCGGTCCTGAGGGGAGGTGGGGTCAGGTCTGGACTATCGCCCCGGAGGCGGGCGGGGCTCAGCGCTCGGCGATGGGTCCCCTCGAAGCTGCCGGCGTCACTCGGCCGCCGTGCCGGTCGCGCGCGCGGCCGGGACCTGCCGGCGGGCGTGCCGAATGAGGGCTGCGGCTCGGGCCTGGAATCGTGCCGTGAACGGGGCGACCGTTTCGCGTTCCAGACACCAGCCCCGTTGTGAACGATCAGGGCGATAGTCCAGACCTGACCCCTTGCCCTTGCTTGGGCGGCGGGGTCGCGGACGTTTGTCGCGGGCGTTCAGGCCTCCCTTGGCGGTCGGGCGCGCGATCGCTGCGTGGAGGACGCGCCCGGTTGCTCCCGGCGGCGCGAGACCGAGGCGACTTACGAGGCCACTTTTCGACCTTGAAATGAATAGCGGATTGGGGGACACGCGCTAGCGGTAGACGGTGGAGGGCTGTGGCAGATTGGTCCGCGCGCGTGTCCCCCAATCCGTCGTTGGACTGAGCCGCGAAACC
>Ga0316622_100004364_pt1 | contig 10376 bp, 8 predicted proteins | sample OWC_Aug_OW2_C1_D_FD_207646 | JGI IMG/M metagenome (GOLD analysis project Ga0316622, IMG submission 207646) | Wetland soil microbial communities from Old Woman Creek delta, Ohio, United States - OWC_Aug_OW2_C1_D5_C | ecosystem: Environmental > Terrestrial > Soil > Wetlands | place: USA: Ohio... | reverse complement strand
TTGCAAGCGATCCCACTGCTGGAACCAGCGCAAGTGGGCCTCGGTCACGGCCTTTTGCTGCGCCAGCTCAGTGGCCTGGTCGGCGTGCTGCTGCAGCTGGTTCAGCTTGTCAGCACGCGCTTCGGGTGGCAGCGGCTGCTGGTCCTTGAGCTGGGCTTGCAGGCGCTCCAGCGCTTCTTTCTCGGCCTTCATGCGGGCAAAGGCCTGCATCGAAATCGTGGCAAAAGTGCCGGTGCCCGTCAGGGTTTGCAGCAACTCGGCACGTTCGTCGTCCGAGGCTTTCAAGAACGCCGCAAAGTCGTTTTGCGCCAGCAGCACGGCGCGGGTGAACTGCTCGAAATTCAGGCCGACGCAGGCCTCGATGCGCTTGAGGGTTTCAACCTTGCGGTGGTCGCCCAGCGGCTGGGCATCCACCAAGCGCAGCAGCGAGACTTCGCTCTGCTGCAGCTTGCCGTCGATCTTGCTGCGTGATCGGCGCACCGACCAGCGGGCGCGGTAGGCCACGCTGTCGCTACCGACAAAATCCACTTCGGCAAAGCCTTCGGCAGCGCCCCGGCGCAGCAGGGTGCGCGGGTCAGACGGCGTGATCTCGTTGTCACCCACGTCAGGAATGTCACCGCCCCGCCCGACCCGACTCAGGCGCGGCGTGCGCTCGTACAAGGCCAGGCACAGGGCATCGAGCAGCGTGCTTTTGCCCGAGCCGGTGGGGCCGCAAATGGCGTACAGGCCAGCACTGACCAGCGGTTCACTTTGAAAGTCAATGGCAAATTCAGCCGCCAGCGAGGCCAGGTTTTTGCCGCGAATGGCGAGGATTCTCATGACTGACCTCCTTCCGGTGCTTGGTTGACCAGCTCGGTGAAAGCGGCCATCAGCTCGGGCGGCGGGGCCTCGCCAAAGCGGTGCTGGTACAGGCGCTCAAAAAAGCCCGCCGGGGCCAGGTTGGCGAGTTCATCGACCGACACCAGCGCTGCCGCCTCAACATTGCCTGACTGGGCGCTGCGGGTCTCGATGCGCACCAGGCGCACTGGCTTGTCAGCCAGCGCGGCTTCCACCAGGGCACGCAGGCCCGGCTCGGGGGCACTCAACTGCACCCGCACCAGCAGAAACGGCCACTGGGCTGGCGGCAAGTCGGGCGGCAGGCTCAGTGCCTGGAGTTCGGCCAGTACCTGCGCCAGCGGTGCGGGTTGCTTCGGCACACACAGCAGCTCCACGCTGCGGGGAATGCGAAGGTCGCGCGTGCGGGTCACGGCATCGCCTTCGAGCTCGACGATCACCACCTGGTGCGGGTAATCCACCTCAGAAAACGACATGGGCAAGGGGCTACCGCAGTAACGCCGCGTGGCATCGCCGCCCAGCTTTTGCGCCAGATGCAAGTGGCCCAGCGCCACGTAGGCCACGCCGGGGGCGAACACGCTGGCGGACAGCGCCTCTGAGCCGCCAATCACGATGCGCCGCTCGGACTCTTCCGACACCTGAGCGCCAGTGACGTGGCAATGCCCCATGGCAACAATGGCCTGGCCGGGGCTGCGCTTCTGGCAGGCCAGCGCATAGGCTTGGGCGTAAATCGCCGCCATGCCAGCCATGTAGGGGTCAGTGGCATCGGCCACTTGCGGCACGTCGCCGGGGCGCAAAAACGGCATGGCGATGCACCAGGCGGCGACCTGCCCGGTATGGTCTTTGAGCGGCAGCACCAGCCGATCCAGGTCAATGCCATCAGGGGTGCGCGGCACATGGCCGATCACATGGGCATCCAGCAGCGACAGAAATGGCGCGGGCGCTTCCAGCCGACCCGGGGAATCGTGGTTGCCAGCGGTCAGCACGATGCTCAAGTGCGGCACGCGCTGGCGTGCCTGTGTCAGAAACTGGTAGAGCTGGTTTTGCGAGGCGGCTGAGGGGTTGGTGTTGTCGAACACGTCACCGGCAATCAGCAGGGCATCGACCTGCTCGGCCTCCAGGGTGTCGAGCAGCCAGGCCAAAAACTGCGCGTGTTCAAAGCCGCGCTCGAACTGGTTCAGGCTCTGGCCCAGGTGCCAGTCGGAGGTGTGCAGGAGTTTCATGGCGGTCATCCCAACATCAAAAAAGCCCGCGATATGCGGGCCAATTTTGATTAGAAATGCTATTCATTCAATAGCTAATCGTGCAGGATCTATCTTGGCTACAGGCCGAAAACATTGCAAATCAGGCATGCGCCGCGCGCAGCTTGAGCGAGAACTCTTGCAACGCCGCTATGCCGCTGGTCTCGGCCCGGTGGCACCAGGCTTGCAGGTCGGCGGTCAACTGTTCACGGGTATGGGAGCGGTTGAGCCACAGCTGGCGCAGCTCCTCGCGCATGACCACCATCTTGTCGAGCACCGGGGAAGCCGCGCGCGCCAGGATCAGTTGCGGTGCCACGGTGGCGGGAACTTTCTCGATGTCCCGGTGCAGCCAGCTTTTGGCAGCGCGGATCACCGCAGCATCGGCACGCCGCGCCTTCAGGGCTTCGAGTTCTGCGGCCATGGCTTTGCGCATGCCACGGGCGTAACCAGCCATCAGCTCGTAGCGGTTCTGGATCAGGGCTTCCAGCGTCTGCTCATCAGCCACTGGGCGCACCGCCCCCAGCGCCAGCCGTGGCGGGGTCTTCTTGACCTTGGCCAGCCCCAGGCCTTGCAGCAGGCTGATGTAGACCCAGCCAATGTCAAACTCATAGGGCTTGACCGACAGCTTGGCCGAGGTTGGGTAGGTGTGGTGGTTGTTGTGCAGCTCTTCCCCGGCAATCAGAATGCCCCAGGGTGAGATGTTGGTGCTGGCATCGGGCGCTTCAAAGTTGCGGTAGCCCCAGTAGTGCGCCGCCCCGTTGACAATGCCTGCGGCCATCACCGGGGTCCAGACCATTTGCACCGCCCAGACAGCCAGACCGGCAGCGCCAAACAGCGCCAGGTCAATCACCAGCATCAGGGCCACACCGACAAACGAAAAGCGGGTGTACAGGTTGCGCTCAATCCAGTCATTGGGCGTGCCGTGGCCGAAACGCGCCATGGTTTCCTTGTTGGCGGCCTCCTTGCGGTACAGCTCGTAGCCTTGCAGCAGCACGGTTTTGATGCCGTAGACATGCGGGCTGTGCGGGTCTTCGGGCTGCTCACACTTGGCGTGGTGTTTGCGGTGGATCGAGGCCCACTCCTTGGTCACCTGCCCGGTAGTCAGCCACAGCCAGAAACGGAAAAAATGCGAGGCCAGCGGGTGCAAGTCCAGCGCGCGGTGCGCCTGGTGCCGGTGCAGGAAGATGGTCACGCTGAGCATGGTGATGTGGGTCATCACCAGCGTGAACAAGACGATTTGCCAAGCACTGAAATCCAAAAGCCCATGGGCGGCCCAGTCAACCAACGATGTCATGTCTATGTCTCTCTCAAAAAATAGTTGTTTTATTTGCGCTGCCAGACGGCGGCAAAAAAGCCATCGGTCTGGTGACGATGCGGCCACAGGCGCAAGAAGCGCTGGCCATTGTCACCGCCGCTGCACAGCTCAGCGGCGTGCTCGACTTTAAGCCCTGCCAGCACCTCGCCCGCATCCAGCGGCACAAAGTCTTTGTTGGCTTCAGAAAAAGCCTGGGCAATCGCCTCGTTTTCCTGCGGCAGCACGCTGCAGGTGGCATACACCAGGCGGCCACCGGACTTCACCAGGCGCGCCGCACTTTGCAAAATGGCCGTTTGCTTGACCGTCATTTCTTCGACGGCCTTCAGGTCTTGCCGCCACTTCAGGTCAGGGTTGCGGCGCAGCGTGCCCATGCCGGTGCACGGTGCATCGACCAGCACGCGGTCGATCTTGCCTGCCAGACGCTTCACGCGGTCATCCCTCTCATGCGCAATGGCGGCCGGGTGCACGTTGCTCAAACCACTGCGCGCCAGCCGCGACTTGAACGAATCCAACCGGCCCGCCGAGGTGTCAAACGCATACAGCCGCCCGGTGCTGCGCATGGCCGCACCAATGGCCAGGGTTTTGCCACCGGCACCGGCACAAAAATCGACCACCATCTCGCCGCGCTTGGCATCCAGCAGCATGGCCAGCAACTGCGAGCCTTCGTCCTGCACTTCAAACTCACCGCGCGTGAAGGCTTCCATTTTGTTCAGCGCCGGTTTGCCTGCAATGCGCAGTCCCAAGGGCGAATACGGCGTGGGCACGGCCTTGATGCCCTGCGCAGCCAGCTCTTTTTGCACATCGGCGCGCTTGGCCTTGAGGGCGTTGACGCGCAAGTCCAGCCCGGCTCCTTGATTCAAACTCTCCGCCAGGGGCCAGAATTCGTCGCCCAGCTGCTCCTTGAGCGGGGCCACCAGCCACTCCGGCAGGTTGTGGCGATGGCGCTCCATCAGGTCTTCGGGCTTGATCTTTTCGCACTGATCCAGCCAGTTTTTCTCTTGGTCAGTCAGGGCGCTGCGCAAAAAATCGCCGGGGCCGTAAAAACCCAGAATCGCCAGGCGGCGCTCTTTGGGGCCGCTGCCCGAGGGGGCAAAGTGGTCAAACAGCAGTTTTTTGCGCAACACGGTGTACACCGTCTCGGCCATGGTGGCACGTTCACGCGGGCCAAAACCACGGTGATCACGAAAAAATCGTGACACGATGGCATCGGCCGGGTGGTCAAATTTGAGGGTCAGCCGAACCAACTCGGAACAGGCTTCTAAAAGGGCTTTTGGATGCATGGGGTCGATTGTCCCATGAGCGGCAAAACCCCCAGCGCCATCCGGCACCCGCGGGTGCGATTCAAACTGATGGGGATTCATTCCCTCTCCCTCAGGGAGAGGGTCAGGGTGAGGATGGATGTTTGGCTGTTCGCATCGTTGGGGGTTTCTGGCATAGGGCAGCCCTCACCCCGGCCCTCTCCCAGGGGGAGAGGGAGTAATACCAAAAACACATCACTTTGAATCGCACCCGGCACCCGCAGGTTTACAAGTCTTTACCCCGCAGAGCATGCGCTTTCAACCAGAATCCATCGGCTTGGCGCACAATCTTTCTTGCTTTGGCACACCCTCTGCTGCACACCGAATGACCTCACACCACCCTGCCCCGTCCAACCCGCTCCAGCGTCCTGCACGGGCCACTGCCTGCACCCTGGCCGTGGTGCTCGCCCTGGCCAGCTCGCTGCTGGGCTGCGCCAGCAACCCGCCCCAGGCAAGCGCCGCTGTGACACAAGATGATGCCAAGCTCTCATCGCCCTGGTGGAGCGCCTTCAACGACCCGCTGCTGAGCCAGTTGATCAACCAGGCCTTGCAGGCCAACACCAGCATCCGCTCGGCGCAAGCGGCCTTGCAGCAGGCGCGGGCCCTGCGCGATGTCAAGGCGGCGGGTCTGCTGCCCAGCGTCACGGCCACCGGCTCGGCGCAGCGCGCAGGCAGCGATGCCAGCAGCGCGGGCAACAGCTTCAAGGCCGGTCTGGATGCGAGTTGGGAGCTTGACGTGTTTGGCGGCAAGCAGAGCGCCCTCAACGCCAGCGAGGCCGATGCCCAAGCCGCCCAGGCTTCGCTGGCCGACGTGCAGGTGTCGGTGGCGGCTGAAGTGGCCTTGGCCTATATCCAGCTGCGTGGCTTGCAGACGCAGCTTGGCATTGCCCAAGCCAACCTGACCAGCCAGCAAGACACGTTGCAACTGACCGACTGGCGTGCCCAGGCCGGGCTGGTCACCTCACTGGAAGTGGAGCAGGCCCGCACGGCAACGGAGCAAACCCGCGCCCAGGTGCCCACGCTCACCGCCAACATCGCCAAAGCGCGCCACAGCCTGGCGGTGCTCACTGGCCAGCGCCCGCTGGAGCTGGATGCCTTGCTGCAAGCCAGCCAGCCGGTGCCGCAAGCGCCCAGCGCCTTGATCCAGAGCATTCCGGCCCAAACCCTGCGCCAACGCGCCGATGTACGTGCCGCAGAGCACCGCATCAGCGCCGCGCTGGCGCGGGTCAACGCTGCCGAGGCCGAGCGCTACCCCAGCTTCAACCTGGGTGGCTCACTGAGCTTGAGCGCCCTGACGCTGGCGGGCCTGAGCAACGGAGCCAGCCTGGCGGGCAGCCTGCTGGGCAGTATCTCGGTGCCCTTGTTTGACGCAGGAGCGGGCAAGAACCAGGTGCTGGCGCAAGAAGCCGCGCTGGAGCAAAGCCGCGCCGCCTACCAGAGCACGGTGCTTGCCGCGCTCAAAGACGTGGAAGACGCGCTGGTCGCCCTGGATGCGGATCGCAGCCGCCTGACCCACCTGCAAAGCGCCTTTGAGGCGGCCAACAACGCCGCCTTGCTGGCGCAAAACCGTTACAGCGCGGGCGTGATCGATTTCCAGACCGTGTTGCAAACCCAGCGCAGCCTGCTGAGCAGCCAGGACAGCGTGGCCAGCACGCAGGCCGACATCAGCGCCGACCATGTGCGCCTGGTCAAGGCACTGGGCGGTGGCTGGCAGCCGGGTACACAACCCTGACGCGCCGCACCTTTCGCATTCATTGAACCCGTTTTCCCTGTGAGAACCCCCATGCCAGACACCACCCCAACCACTGCACAAACCACTGCGCCCAGCAGCCCCCAAGCCGGTGACCTGCAAGCGCTGTTGCAAGAGCCCCCCAAATCCGCCTGGTGGATGCGCCGTTCGCTGTGGGCAAGCGCCCTGCTGCTGGCGCTGGCCGCAGGCGGCTATGTCGCCTGGCAGAAAAACCAGGCGAGCAAGGCCGCCCCCAGCTACGTGACCGAAGCCGCCGCCAAGGGCAATCTGACGCTGACCGTCACCGCCAACGGCACGCTGCAGCCCACGCGCTCGGTCAACATCGGCAGCGAACTCTCTGGCACCGTGCTGCGCGTGTTGGTGGATGTGAATGACCGCGTCAAAAAAGGCCAGGTGCTGGTGGAGCTGGACACCGCCAAGCTGAGCGACCAGGTGACCCGGTCACGCGCCGCCCTGGCCAGCGCCCAGGCGCAGCTGGGGCACGCCGCAGCCACTGTCAAAGAATCGCAAGCCAGCCTGGCCCGGCTGGAGGAAGTGGCCCGGCTGTCAGGCGGCAAAGTACCCTCCAAAACCGAGCTGGACAGCGCCCGCGCCACCCTGGACCGCGCCGTGGCCGCTGAGGCCAGCGCCCGTGCCAATGTCGACTCGGCCCGCGCCGCCTTGTCGACCGATGAGACCAACCTCTCCAAAGCCTCCATCCGTTCCCCCATCGACGGCATGGTGCTGACCCGCTCGGTCGACCCCGGCAACGCGGTGGCTGCATCGCTGCAAGCGGTGACGCTGTTCACCGTGGCCGAAGACTTGCGCCAGATGCGCCTGCAAGTCAGCGTGGACGAGGCCGATGTGGGGCGCGTCCAGGTGGGGCAAAAAGCCAGCTTCACCGTCAGCGCCTTTCCCAGTCGGCGCTTTCCGGCCACCATCACCCGCGTGGCCTATGGCTCCACCATCACCGACAACGTGGTCACCTACCAGACCCTGCTGGAGGTCAAAAATGACGACCTGACGCTGCGCCCTGGCATGACCGCCACCAGCACCATCACCGCCGTCGAGCGCAAAAACGTGCTGCTGGTGCCCAACACCGCCTTGCGCTTTTCACCGCAAGTGCCCGGTGCCAGCGCCAAGTCCGGCAGCAACAACATCATGTCCACGGTGATACCGCGCATGCCGCGCAGCGGTGCCCGCAAAGCCGCCAGCGGCGGCACGGCCAAGCAGGTCTGGGTGCTGCGCGACGGCGCGCCGGTGGCCGTGAGCGTCACCCCCGGCATCAGCGATGGCCGCATGACCGAAATCACCGCCGGAGACCTGACCGAGGGCATGCAAGTCATCACCGATCAGCGCGCAGGCAACAGCGCCAGCCAGCCATGAACACGCCCCCCCTGATTGAACTCAAGGCCGTCACCAAGACCTACGGCCAGGGTGCCACCATGCTGCAAGCCCTCAAAGGGGTCGACCTGGCCATTGAGGCCGGTGACTTTGTCGCCATCATGGGCCCCAGCGGCTCGGGCAAATCCACCGCCATGAACACCCTGGGCTGCCTGGACACGCCCAGCACCGGCGAGTACCTGTTCAATGGCGTGCATGTGGAAACCCTCAGCCGCGACCAGCGCGCCCTGTTGCGCAGGCGTTACCTGGGCTTTGTGTTCCAGGGCTTTAACCTGCTGGCGCGCACCAGCGCCCAGGAAAACGTCGAACTGCCGCTGCTCTACCGGGGCGAGAGCGCCAAAGTGCGCCACGCCGCTGCCCAAAAAGCGCTGGCCTCGGTTGGCTTGGGCGGCTGGGAGCACCACACCCCGGCCGAACTCTCGGGTGGACAGCAGCAGCGTGTGGCAATTGCCCGCGCCATCGTCACCGAGCCCGCCGTGCTGCTGGCCGACGAGCCCACCGGCAACCTGGACACCCAGCGCAGCCATGAAATCATGCACCTGCTGTGGAAGCTCAACGTCGACCACGGCATCACCGTGCTGATGGTCACGCACGAGGCTGACATGGCCGCCTACGCCCGGCGCATCGTTCACTTTGTCGATGGTGTGGTTCACAGCGACACCCGCAACCCGCACCCGGCGGCACTCGCGCCCACAGCCAGCACCGCTGCTTCGGAGGTGGCCTGACATGTGGCTCAACACCCTGCTGCTGGCCCTGCGCTCAATCCGGCGCAATTTGCTGCGCTCGTTCTTGACGATTCTGGGCATCGTGATCGGTGTCAGCGCCGTCATCACCATGGTCACCGTTGGCAACGGGGCCACGCTGGCGATTCAAAACCAGATTTCCGGCCTGGGCACCAACCTGCTGCAGGTGCGCCCCGGCCAGCGCATGATGGGTGGCGGTGGCGGCGCGCCCCCCTTCAAGGAGGCCGATGCGCAGGCCATTGCCAGCCAACTCGGTGGCATCGCGGCGGTGGCCCCCGAAGCGCGCAGCGGGGCCACCGTGGTGCTGGATGGCCGCAACTGGAGCAGCAGCATCATCGGCAGCACCAATGACTGGCTGTTCACCGGCAACTGGAAGCTGGCCGATGGCCGTGAGTTCAGCGCCGATGAGCAAAGCGCCGGTGCGGCGGTGTGCCTGATTGGCGAAACCGTGCGCCGTGAGCTGTTTGGCAACCGCACGGTGGTGGGCACCTTCATTCGCGTCAAACAAATCACCTGCGAAGTCATCGGTCTGTTCGCCTCCAAAGGGCAAGGTGCGTTTGGCAACGACCAGGACGATGTGGTCATGATGCCGCTGCACACCCTGCAGCGGCGCATCACCGGCAACACCCGCGTCAACACCCTGCTGGTGTCGATGCAAGACGGTGCCGACCCCGAGCGCGTCAAGTCAGGCATCACCCAACTGCTGCGTGAGCGGCGCAAGCTGGCCGAAGCCGACGATGACAACTTCAACGTGCTTGACACCAAACAACTGGGCGAAACCTTGTCAGGCACCACCAAGGTCATGACCACGCTGTTGGGTGCCGTGGCCGCCGTGAGCCTGCTGGTGGGGGGCATCGGCATCATGAACATCATGCTGGTGAGCGTGACCGAGCGCACCCGAGAGATCGGCCTGCGCCTGGCCATCGGCGCGCTGGAGCGCGAGGTGCTGCTGCAGTTTTTGATAGAAGCCGTGGTGCTGGCCGCGCTGGGCGGGCTGATCGGCATGGTGCTGGCCACCGGCGCGTCGATTGGCCTGTCCAAATTCATGGACGTGCCGTTTGTCTTCAACCTGGGCGTGAACCTGGTCTCGTTCGTCTTCTCAGCCGGGATTGGCGTGCTGTTTGGCTATTTCCCCGCCCGCCGGGCCGCCCGGCTGGATCCGATCGAGGCGCTGCGGCACGAGTGAGGTTTATAGAAGAAATTGGCTTCTAGCGCTTACAAAACAAGCGCAAGTAGCTATATTTTGTATAGCATTAAATCTTCTTGAACCGCCTGACGCAGACTTCAGGCCGCAGCCAGCGTGCGCACCGCCAGCAGGCTATCTTTGAGCTCAGCCTGTGCCACTTTCAGGTCGTAGCTGCTTTGCAGGTTCAGCCAATACTGCGGCGTTTGCCCAAGCGCACGGCCCAGGCGCAGGGCCAATTCTGCTGTTACCGGCCGGTCGCCCTTGAGCAGATGAGACACACGCATGGGCGACACGCCAATGGCATCGGCCAAGGCAGCTTGGGTCAGCGCCATGTCGTCCAGAATTTCGCGCAAGAATTCACCAGGGTGGATGGCAGGCAATCCGTTGGCAGGGGTTTTGGCAGTCATCTCAGTCCCTTATCAAACAAGCGCAAGCAGCTATTACTTTTGAAGCATCTCTGCAATCGCTTTCGGGTAAATCAGGTGCTCTTGCGTCAGCACCCGCGCGGCCAGCGCATCCGCCGTGTCCCCGGGCAGCACCGGCACCACGGCCTGGGCCAGGATCGGGCCGTGATCAAGCTCTGGCGTGACCAGGTGCACGGTGGCACCGGCCACTTTGCAGCCCGC
>Ga0316622_100004363_pt1 | contig 10377 bp, 8 predicted proteins | sample OWC_Aug_OW2_C1_D_FD_207646 | JGI IMG/M metagenome (GOLD analysis project Ga0316622, IMG submission 207646) | Wetland soil microbial communities from Old Woman Creek delta, Ohio, United States - OWC_Aug_OW2_C1_D5_C | ecosystem: Environmental > Terrestrial > Soil > Wetlands | place: USA: Ohio... | reverse complement strand
GGCTGCCCGGTGCGCCGTGGGCTGCTCCGGCGTCTGCCGTGCGGTGACGGTGATCGGAGAGCCGGATGCGGGAGAACCGCACGTCCGGTTCGATGAGGGGGTGCTGGGGCTCGAGTACGGTCGGGCTCGTGAGGCACCGCCAGACGAAAGGGGCGGGAACAGCTAGGCGCGACCTACCCTCGGGTGGCCAGTGCTCTACTCTACCCTTTACGTTCCCTCTATGATCGTAGTGGACTACTCGCCCGCGCCGTCGGCGATGAGCTTGCGGATGCGCTCGACAGTGGCGAGATCTACACTCGGTTCCAACGCAACGGAGATATGGCCGCCGGGGACTCTCGCCACAAACTGGAAGAAGCTGCCGTATCGGACCAACACGTAGCTCAATCCGCCGCAATCAATGTCCCCGCGCTGCGTGAGGAGGGTGAGGAGTGTCGGGTTGACCAGGAGTTCCTCGTACTTGTCCGACTCCGGCGCGCTTGCCCCAGCTAGGCCGTCTCGCTGGTTCAGCTCCAGTTGATCGTGCTGGTATGTCGCTACGTATCGGACCTGCGGAGCTGCGGCAAACACGGCGCTCGCGAGTCTGTTCATGGCGCTTGCACCTGCAAGGGTCGCGGGTTCGAGCCGGCGCGGCTCCTGTGAGCCACATCCACTCGTTCGGGGGCGACCCATCACCGAGGCGATTCCCCCGGCGATGCCCAAGGCTGGTACTGTACCAGCTTCCGCTGCCCCAGAAACGATGGAACGAGGGGCAAGACGACCACACCGGGATAACGGCGCGCGGCGTTGCCCAGAGACACACAGCCGCTCGTCCCTACGAGGGCGCCACGGAATGTGTCGACCTGCAACTGGACGGTCCCTGCCACGATTGCGTCGGCAAGCACCAAGACCTGCTCCAGCGGGAGCGACGGCTCTGCTCCAAAGCCAACGAAGAACGGCTTCCCGCCCCAGGTCAGCCTCAGATCGAGGCGATGCGCAATCCTCTCCCAGGAGTCGCAAGCGAAGCCGGCCAGGGTCTCTGCCTCCCCATTGACGACACTGATCTCGAGAGGGCATGCCGCAGTGTTTGCTGGCTCCAGCTTCAGACTCCAGAGCACCTCGTAATCGTCAATCGCTGGATCTGGCCCATCGTGGAGGACGCGGGCTGCCCCGTGCGGCAGGGCATTATGCCATGCGCTGAGCTCCCTCTGGATATCCGCTGTTGCATGCTTCGTAGCCACAGGGTGCGGCTTCCCTCCGGCACCGACTGGGTCAGCGTCAGCCCACGGAACAAATGAACCCTTGATCGGCAGACCTCGGGCTGAGCAGGCCCACGGCCAGGGGGCCAGGCCCGCCGGGTAACACGAGTTGCACTGAACCGCTGGCTCACAGGCACTGGGGATTGTATCCAAACCCTGACGCCGAGGGAACGCCAATGTGAGCCAAGGGAGACGGTCCGACTGGTCGGGTCAGCGTCGATGGACGGCGGCGTGGGCAGCCGCCCGCAGAGTCTTCGGCGCGCGCCGGTCGTCCCGATCGAATCGCCTGGATGCAGTGGCCCGGACACTTTCGATCGCCTCCAGGAAGAGCGCCCAGTCGTCGGTGAGCCCGTTGAGGCATCCAAACCCGTCTCGCAGCGCCGCCGCCTCCGGATGGCCCTTTCGCTCCAGGCTGGCCACCAGATCCCTGACGGCCTGGAAGAACTCCTCGTTCGTTCGAAACGAAGCCATGGCCGGCTCCCGCTGTGACGAGCCATGGGCGGAGCGATCTATTTCCGTTGGGCCTGCATGCTGCAGCAATGCCAGCAGTCTCTGCCGGCCGGCTCCCTCGTCCTGTAGCGGCTTCGTATGGGGAGCCTGCCCGACGCGTCAAGCGCATTCCGTTCCGACCGGCGGTCTCGGCGAGAGCGTCCGTTGCCCACTGGATCCGGCGGTCCGGTTTGACACGGCCGCCCGGGTCCTGATAGCCTGCGTCGCGTGGCTGGCTTGGAGTGCGAGGTACCACGTCCCGCGTTATAGTCCGCCTTTCGATGCATAAGGAATCGACCCATCCGGTGCAAGCATTCCTAGAGAAATCCATCTCTACGAATCAAGGGCGAACTGTCTCTCTCCTGTAAGACTTGCCAACGCATCAATCGCTCGACGGTCTCCTGGTATCCGACCATGCGACAATCGCAACCATATTCCGAGTTGCAGACCAAGCGAGAGTCCATATTCTGGCATATATCCCAATGACGTCGCGAACCCCAGACCCTTTCAAAGCCCCCCTCCTCAAATACGTTCCCAATAACCCGGCTTTGGGCCCGTCGCAGATCGTTCCAGCACATCCTTACATCGCCATTGGGTTCAATGGCGGAGATAAGTGTCGAGATCTTGCAGTGGTAGCCCGGGGGGACTTTTCTCTCTCGCACATCGACCTCGAGACTCTTCGTGTCATGAATGATTCCTTCTTCTTGTAGTTGGAATGACAATCGAGCAAGAGCGTCTTCTACGTGTCGCCTTTGATCCAGACTCGGACTAGCGGAATTGCTGCGCAACGCTCGTACTTTTACATGATCAACTCCAAGTGCAAATAACTCTCTGACCAGTGTCACGACGAGAGGACGTTCCCGTGTCGCATTGTCGTGCGTAACGAGTACCTTCACGCCTATGCGAACATCCTTAGGCATTTCACTCTTGAGGCTCTCCCTTAGCGCCAAAAAGTCTCTTAGCCCTTGCAAGTAGCGGTCATGCAACGTGGGCTGTAATTCGGCCCCCTCTGGCCACGACCACCGAATGTAGGACATCGCCCTAAGTATCTTACTCGGGAAATCACAACCTGACAAAGCCGCGACATTCGCAAGTAACCCCACTTGCGCGCGACAGGTTCCTGTCTCGCGCATTGATCGCACTTGCTCCATCAACTGGGGAGCATGTGAATGGTGCAAAGGCTCACCGCCACCAGACACCTCGATTACGCCTACTCCAATTCGTGACAAATCGGCACAAAGGGTCGCAAAGTTATGCACAGACATCTCACGCTGTTGTGGAGGGTTGAGTAGCTCTCCATACATGCAGTTCGGACACAGCAACCTTTCCGAGAATGGACCGCTTGGTGGCGATTCCCCAGGTGCGCTGACCGATGCCCGTGTCCCATGGCGGCAGACATAAGTTGGGTTAATCACAACAATGTGCGGGAATGTAAGATTCCCATCAAGATCTTCGTACCATCGAAAGGAGGACTGGGTGTGCGTTACGTAGTTCAGGATCCGCAACTCAATCCGGGGCAACGTTCGGTGTTCGTCGAAGAACGGAAGAGACCGCCGCCAGTGCCAAACGAAATCTCGCTCGAAGAAGTCGCACACTCGCTTCTCCTGCGGATTTTCCTTGGTCAGGTCAAACGTGATGCCGGCATTACCCATTTCCCAGTTGTGAGAGTATAACGTTACGAGGAACCGGTCATCAACGATTACAATACTATTATGAATGTTCGCCTGCGTAATCCCAATGCTGAATCGCGACACCCCATTCGCAGCGAGATCCATCGCAAACCTAAGAGTATCTTTGATTTTGCGCCGAAGGTCAGACTCCTTGATTTCCTGAGCGATCTCGTTAATCTGGAAATTGTCGACATCATAGGGATCAAGCACCACAAGACGTACATCGACCCCAGCGGCGAGGCGCTCAGCGAAGGCGCCTCCCGAGTACCGAGGGTCCATGGTCTTCAGCATGGAATGGCCAAGCAACCAAATACGTTGCTTGGCGTGAGAGAAGATATTCAGCCATTCCGCAGGAGCGATATCCTCTCTCTTGCGCCAACCGATCGTTAGCCGTGGTGTCACTGGTGGCGGATCAATTGGAACTGGCGAGGTTGAGGTGGGTCTTAACCAATTCAGATGATCCAGTTTCCACACACCATCATGAGTGGTGTGACGATAGACAGCGCGGGGGATCCATCCTCCCCCGGTGTCGTCATACCTTCTGAGCCAAACCCGTCCGTTGCCCGCATCCAAATCCAAGCGAACGAAGTTGTAGCCATTCTCCTTGTCTGAGCGATCATAGCAAGCACCAGCAGCGACGCGCGTATGACCTCTGGTGCTGGTTGCTACCCAACCTTCGTGTTCGTGCCCATGCAGAACACAACTAAAATCATTTTCAAGTTGGCGCCAAAAGTGCGAACCTTCCTGCTCAACGAGCCAATCCGCGGGATGGTGGAAAAGAGCTATGGAGATGTCAGGGTGCCCGAGTTCAGCAAGTATCCGCTCAAGCTGCCAACGAGACCCCATCCACAGATTTCCCTTTTCATTGTCACGGCAGCACGACCAGGCAGAATTGAACCCACCAATACCGATGGTGACACCTTTCACTTCACGAACGATGGCGTAGATGAGGCGCTCCGGGTCGGCAAGGAGGTGTTCGTAATGGTTACTCTCAAGGAACCTGCGATAATCCTCGAGACGCTCCATAAAACGTTGCCACTCCAAACCTTTCTCCTGAATAAGCTCACAGATAGCATAGGGATCTTTTTGGCGATCAATCCAGTCCGTCTCCATCTCTGTTACAGAGTAGCGATTCACGTCATGGTTTCCCGGGACGAGAAATAGATCTGAGAGTGGAACTGCTGGGCTGAAAGCCTGTCTCACCGAATCAAGGAACTCTTGGGCCAGTTTGTATTGAGCGGCCAGTCTCTCGTTGGGGCCGGAGCCGATCTCCCCGAAGGCAGCGTCCCCTGTGAAGAAAATGAGATCAGGATGAAGATCCTGTTCGCTCTCCATCCTCTTAAGGTCCTCCACCAGAGTATGGGTAATCCGTCGGACATCCCAACTATCCTTTGGCTTGCCCGCATGCAGATCCGAAATGTGTAGCCACGTAATCGTCTTACTCATGTCCATTATTCTCCTAGACAGAAGTCCTCCCCTGCAAAATCAGCGAACGGTGACGTAGACTTAGACAGATCTGCCAATTTCCTCTCCGGCTGCAGCGTAGTGTGGCCTATTTCGGTTGGCCGGTTGGCCGTGGGTGGCAGCCGCGCAGGGTTGCGAAGGCACAGTCAGGTGCCCACGATCGAGGAGTCTGGTTGATGGTGGGGCTGAGGAAGACTCTTCGCTAGGCATGATGAGCACCTCGTCGTGCGACTGCATCGTATTTCTAGCCTATCCGGCTGGTCAAGAGCATTCTCTTCCCGCCCGTGAGCACGTGTGGGGGGTGGTCCTGGGGCCCTGTGAAGCGTCGGCCAGGCCTGCGTTGAGGCATGGTCGTGATCTCGTGCAATCCGACCACACATCCGAAATGGTCCTCTGTCCCTCTCTCCGGCAGGACGACGACCGTGCGGTTTGACATGGCCGCCCGGGTCCTGATAGCCTGCGCCCCGTGGATGGCTTGCGGCGTGCCTTCGGATTCAGCCCGGCTGGTTGCTCTGAGGTAGTCTTTCTTGTTTCAGTTAAGACCGGGCCCGGCCCGGGGTGGCTGGACCCGGTCTAGGGGGTGGCCATGAAGCGACGCGGGAAGCTGTATGTCATGGGCGTGGACCAGATGGTGCTGCCGCTGACCCGGCACTTCGCCAAGGAGGGGTCGATCCCGGCCATCGCCAAGCTCCTGGAGCGCAGCGCCGCCTGCAAGGCGATGCCCTCCTATCCCTCCTATACGGCCAACAACTGGCCCGTCATCGCCACCGGCGCCCACACGGGGACCCACGGGGCATTTTCCTGGTTCATCAGGATGCCCGACGGCCAGGATGTCTTCTCGCTCACCTCGCTGGGCATCAACGCCGAGTTCATCTGGGAGGCGGCGGAGCGCCAGGGGCTGAAAAGCGCGGCCGTGCACTACCCGGGCTCCGCCCCCTCCCGCCTGAAGCAGGGCTACGTCATCGACGGCTTTGCCAGCCCGGCCTACGCGGCCTGTCCCTTCGAGCTGGCACCCGCCGAGGCCTATCTGACCCATCCGGAGCTGAAGGATCCCGCCTTGCGCCCGGTGTCGCTCCAGCCGGCCTCTGGGTGGCGCGGGCTGCCGGCCGGGGGCCCGCCGCCCCTCAGCACTCCCCTCGTCGTCCGGACCAAGCGGGAGGAGGAGGCCCAGACCTGGCAGGCGGTCATCCTGGGCGGGGCGAGCGGGTACGACCGGGTCGCCGTCTGCCGCGAGAAGGACCTTGCCACCGCACTGGGTACGGTCGGGCTGAACCGCTGGGGCGACTGGACCACCGTCACCATCGGCAAGCACGAAGGGACCGTCCGCTTCAAGCTGACGGGCCTCTCGCCCGACGGGACGCGGATGAAGCTCTACCGATCCCAGATCATGCCCACCGGCGCCTTCGCCGAGCCGGCCGAGATCGGGCGCGAGCTGGTCGAGAAGATCGGCCCCTACACGGAGCACGTCTCGCAGATGTTCGCCTCCCTGGGGGCCGTGGACTACGACACCTGCGTCGAGGAGGCGGACTACCAGGCGCAGTGGTTCGCGAAGGCGGCCCTCTACCTTACCAAGGAGAAGGGCTGCGATCTCTTCTACAGTCACTGGCATTTTCTGGATGATATCAATCACTGGCACCTGGCCCACCTCGACCCCACGTGGGTCCGGTACGACCCAAAGGAGGCGTCTCACCACTGGGAGGCGGTGCGCAAGGCCTACCGGGCCGTCGACCGGATGATGGCGACGCTGCTCGAGGGGGTGACGCCGGATGACTACGTGGTCATCATCTCGGATCACGGCTGTTCGCCGATCAACCGCATCGCCTTCATCGAGAAGTTCCTCTACGACAAGGGCTTCCTGGTGCTGAAGAGGCCGGACGCCCCCAAGTCCACGATGACCGAGAACTGGTACGACCTGATCGATTGGCAGCGGAGCAGAGTCTGGCTGCACGAGGGCGTGTTCCTGGACACCTTCAACGTCTATGTCAACGCGCCCCGGGGCTCGGCCGAGTACCAGACCATCCAGCGCGACCTGGTGCGCGAGCTGCGGACCTGGGTGGACGAGAAGACGCAGCAGACAGTGGCGGGGCTGGTGCTCGGCAGGCGCGACGCCGAGCTGATCGGCCTCTGGGGGGACCAGCTGGGCGACGTCGTCGTGGTGCTGGAGGGCGGCTACCAGACGGGCCGCAAGGACAGCCCGACGGCGCTCGCCGACAACGCCGGCCACGTGGCCTCCGGCCACGGGCGGATGCTCCCCACCTACGAGAGCACCTACGGCACGGAGAAGGCCATTTTCGTTATCTCCGGGCCGGGGATCAAGCCGGGCTACGAGCGGCCGGCGGAGCAGCTGGGGCACATCCGGCTCGTGGACGTGACCCCGACGCTCTGCCACCTCCTGGGTATCCAGCCGCCGGCACAGTCCCAAGGGGCCATCGCCTACGATCTGCTGGAGGGTCACGAGATGGCGCGGCAGCGCCCCACGCCCACGCCCCAGGTGGAGGGCCTGTCCGACTACAAGAAGTGGTTTCTGGAGCACTTCTTTACCAAACGACTCTTATCTGAAGAGTCCATTCCGTGCTAACAGGCTGCTGAAGAAGGCCCATCTCTGGAGTTGACGGGAGCGCGACACCGAACCGTACGGGCTAAGTACGCCTCGCATCCCACCCGGCCCCTGGGCCTTCTTCATCAGCCTAAAGGGAAGGGCGTTCTGGGGCAACATTCCAGGACGCACTCGGCAGGTTTGGGGAATCGGCGGGCAAGGGAGTGCGGTCGAGGGCGTGGGGAGATCACCACTCACCGGAGGCCAGTCTGTAATGCGAATCGGCAAGGAGCTGGCTGACGTCTCGGCGGCGACCCTCGGCTTCTTCCGCCAGATCGGCGTCGAGGAGGTGTCGGTGCCGCCCCGGCTGGTCGTCGAGCCGCGCAGGAGCCGGCCGCTGATTCCTCCACCGCAACGCGACCCCGCCGGTCCCCAGTCGGGCCCCTGGGACGAGCGCGAGCTTCGGCAGGTGTGCGATCGCGTGGTAAACGCTGGGCTTGCGCCGACCACCATGCACCTGCCGATCTCGGGCGCGATCCTGATGGGGGCTCCCGGGCGGGACGCGGACATCGAGCGTGTCTGCGAGTGCATCCGCGCCGCAGGGCGAGTGGGGATCCGGACGCTGACCTACGCGTTCACCGCGCTGCGCGCCTCGGAGGGGTATTACCTGCTGGAAGGGGCCGGGCGGGGGGGCGCGACGCTACGGGCCTTCGACGCCGCCCGCGTCCGCGACTTGCCGCCGCTGGAAGGGGTGGGGGAACATTCGCGGGCGGCGATGTGGGAGCGGCTCGCCTATTTCCTGCACGCCGTGATCCCGGTCGCGGAATCGGCTGGCGTCCGGCTGGCTGCCCACCCCAACGACCCACCGGTTTCGGTGTTCCGCGGGGTGGCCCAGCCGCTGTCCGGCCTGGAGGATCTTCGCCGGCTCACCGAGATCGTCGACAGCCCCTCGAACACGGTCTTCGTCGACACGGGCGTGCTGACGGAGATGGGCGAGAGCGCCCCCGCCGCCATCCGCCACTTCGGCGACCGCCGCCGGATCGGCTTCGTGCACTTCCGGAACGTGCGGGTGGAGGCACCCGTCGACCGCTACACCGAGACCTTCCTCGACGAGGGCGACTGCGACATGCTGGCCTGCGCCCGGGCGCTCCACGAGGTCGGCTATGACGGGATGGTCGAGCCGGACCACACGCCGGGAATCCCCGGCGACACCCTGGACACCTGGGTCGGCTGGGCCTTTGCGATCGGCCAGATGATTGCCCTGCGGCGAGCCGCCGCAGGCCGATCAAAAAAGGGCTAAGCCCGATTAGCCCCGCTCTCCGCTGGGAGAGCGGGGCTCGGGACTACCGCCCTCTCAGCCAGCTGTTCACCACCGCAAACCCACGCCGCAGGAACCCCCTGACGATCCCGCGCCCTGGCGCCCCCCAGCCTTGCAGGAGGTCGAGCGTCTGCCGGATGTCCGTGTCCTGATCGCGAACCGGAAAGTCCTTGTAGATCTCCCCCATGGCCCCCTCCAGCCCAGAGCATTCACGAACGGGTTCGTGAATGCTCCGGGCTAACAGGCTGCTATAGCAGCCCAGCGAATAATGGGTGTCTGAGTCGCCTGTAAGCCACGGGAAGCATTGCTTCCCGTGGCTCAGTCGTGCGCCAGGGCATTGATCCTCGGTGAATAACGCCGGGCCAGCCGCTGCAGCAAGCGTGAAAGCCACGGCAAGCGCCGCTCGATCATGCTCAGCAGGGGAGACCCGGGACGGCTCATCAGCAGAATGGCGAGCAGGATGAGGGTCCCTCCCGGCACAAACATCTCGATAGCCGCGTAGCTCCCGATCATTCTTGCGATTTCAAGTGTCCGGCTCATCCTGGCCTCGTCCTCTGGAGTGCGACATTCTATTGGATGCGGCCATGTCCCGGGCAGGTCTGCCGGTGGGCCGTTTGTTTCGCGCGTCTTTCTCCAGTGCAGGTCTTGGGCCAAAGCAAGACTGCAGAAACTCTGTAGATCGCCCAGGTGGCAGGGCGACCTCACGTCGCTGTAACTCCCCGCCGTGATTGGAATATGGCAAGATCTTGAGGTCAGTCCTCGGCTGCGCGGGGAAATGCGTGAGAATCAGCCGCATCTGAAGTCTGACTCCGGAGGGATTCAGCCCGTATCCGAAGGGGTACATCCGACGCCGGTGGGCAACCGATCGGGGAGGAGTGGCCGAGCAGACGACTCGCGGTCGCCCGGTGGCCGTCCCGTGCTTTCGGCTTGACAGCCGGAGCCGATCCAGGGGATTTTCCGCAAGGCCGGATGACTAGACCTGCAAGCACCGCAGGGGATGCACGGAACCCCCTGGCCCGCATGATTCGGGAGCGGGGAAGCGCTACTGGCCAGGTAAGCCCGGATTATTCACGAGTCCTCTGTGAATAATCCGGGCTAGACCCACAAGGAGCGGCGACATGAACATCGTGCTGGTTGTCTTCGATTCCTGGCGGAAGGATTGCATGGGCGCGTACGGTTCGCCGCCGTGGTGGAAGGTCCGCACGCCGAACATGGATCGGTTCGCCGCCGAGTCCCTGCTCATGACGCGAGCGTATCCCGAGTCGCTCCCGACGCTGCCGGCCCGCCGGGCCCTGTACACCGGCCGGCGGGTCTACCCCTTCTGGGACGCCGACTTCGCCCTCAAGGGCGACTTCCGGGGGGCACCCGGCTGGGGGCCCATCCCCGAGAGCCAGGATACCCTTTCCGAGATTCTCCAGCGGGCGGGCTACCGCACCGCACTCGTCGCCGACGTCTACCACATGTTCAAGCCGTCCAAGAATTTCTGGCGGGGCTTCGACCAGTGGATGTTTCTGCGGGGGCAGGAACTGGATGCGGCCCGCAGCGGCCCGGCGATCACGCAGGAGCAGGCCGACGCCTGGATGCCGCCCGAGCTGCAGGCCGGCGAGCGGCGCACCTCCATCGTGATGAACCAGGGCGAGTTCCTGCGCCGCTGCCTGCTGAATA
>Ga0316622_100004362_pt1 | contig 10378 bp, 10 predicted proteins | sample OWC_Aug_OW2_C1_D_FD_207646 | JGI IMG/M metagenome (GOLD analysis project Ga0316622, IMG submission 207646) | Wetland soil microbial communities from Old Woman Creek delta, Ohio, United States - OWC_Aug_OW2_C1_D5_C | ecosystem: Environmental > Terrestrial > Soil > Wetlands | place: USA: Ohio... | reverse complement strand
ACCGCTCCTGCCGAGGTCCGCTTTGAGACAACAGCCGGACGCGGCGCATGGATCCGGGTCACAATGGGGGAGGGCCGGAAGCGTCAGATCCGAGAGGTTGGGCGGCTTCTCGGTCTGCCGGTCGTACGGATTATCAGGGTACGGATCGGCAGCCTAAGATTGGGCAGCCTGAAGCCGCGCCAATGGCGGCATCTCTCTGCGGATGAGGTCAAGGAGCTCAAAGGGAAGAACTCCGTCCGCACCGCAGGTTCTCAGAAACCCTAGCGGATGTCCAAGATTCGTCGGACGTGCGGCCGAAGGGCTTTGCGTACCGCGTCTTTTTTCATTCCGGCGACCTTGAGAGTAACGACCCGGGTGGAGGCGTCAGTTCCCGCGAACTGACCGAACGCAACGAAGTTACCGCCGGCAACTGAGATGGCTTTCGTGATTGAGGCCAGTTGGCCTGCCTTGTCGTCGACCAGGGCAGTAACCCGCGTTCCCTTCTCTCTGGCGCCCATGAATTCCAGGAAGAGTTTGAAAAGGTCCGTCTCGGTGATGATGCCGACGACATTCCCGTTCCGCATAACTGGCAAGCCCCCGATCTTGTTGTCAGCCATCACGCGAGCTGCCTCTTCGATGGGCGTATCTTCCGCCACTGTCATCACCTTCTTGGTCATGACTCGCCCAACTGTGACCTTGCTGAGCAGGTAGTTGAGTTCCCAGACGCTCAAGCTCGAAATCGACGAGGCCGTTGCGTGGAGCAGATCCGTGGCCGAGACGATGCCGACCATCCTGCCAGCCTTGAGAACGGGAGCCCGCCGAATCTGCTCCTTTCGAAATAGGGCCAGCGCCTCCTGGATGGACGTTTCTGGGGCCACGGAGATCACCGGGCGCGACATTCTTTCACCGACTAGCATAGATCGCTCCTTTCAGTCAATCTGCGGAATGCGGACCAGAAGTGCCCCAAGGATGCTGTTTGGACGTGCGGTTCGTAGACAGTCGCTCCGGAGTCCGTTCAATGAGATGAAGCCGGTGGCCTAAGCCCCCGAGGTCCCGCCAGTGATCGGCTCGCCGTTCCCGGTGTGTCGGACGATTGCAGGACGGGCCCAGCGGCGATATTTCAATCACAGGCTGAGGCCGGCGGACGATCGCGCCACGCGGGAGCGGTGGGCGGGTAGCTCCATTGACGGTGCATTGGGGTTCTCCCTTAGCCACGCCTCTGTAGGCGGCAGGCTCCACTCAGTCCGCGCCGAATTCGCGCATGACACGCGCCATGTGTTTGGCGTGTTTCAAGTAAAGGTCCAGCCGCACGTTTTCATTGGGAGCATGCGTCCGGTTGTCAGGGTACCCGAGGCCGGCCATCGCTACCGGAAGGCCAAGTTCGTGCACAAACGGGTAGTTGGGGCCGGAGCCTCCGGTAAGCGGGACCTTCTGCATTGCCACGCCGTAAACCTCCTTGGCAGCATGCACGACAAGCTCGACGAATGGATCATCGGGGTCGGTCCGTGCTGGCGGCTCGCCACCGAGAAATGCGATCTGAACATCCTCGAATCCGTTCGAGTCAAGGTGCTGGCGAAGTTTCTGCAGTATGTTCTGGGGCCGCTGTTCTGGAACGAGGCGGAAATCGACCTTGGCCGACGCGCGCGCCGGCTGAACGGTCTTGGATCCTTGACCCTGGTAGCCGCTGGTAAGCCCGCAAATCGTGCACGTTGGCGAAAACACCTCCTCAATCTTGAGCGGTGTGCCGCCCTCCAAATTCTTGATGAACTGTCGCACCCCATAGCGGGTTCGGTACTCTGAAGCCACGTCTGGTAGTTGTTCCAGGAGCGCGATGTCGCGCGGGGTGGGTGGCAACACGTCATCGTAGAAGCCGGGAATCTGGATACGTTCGTCCTTTGACTTGAGGCTTGCCAGTGCCCACACCAGCCTCCACGCTGCGTTCGGAAAGATCGAGCCGCCGAGGCCGGAATGAACATCAGTGCTCAGGCACTCCACACTCAGCTCGACGTAGCAGATCCCGCGAAGTCCCAGGTACTGCATGGGAACCTCGCGATGATCGACACCACCGAATTCCCAGATGCACGCATCGGCCCGAAGGCGCCCGAGATTGGAGGAGATGAATTCATGCAGATGCAGGCTGGCGGTCTCCTCCTCGCCTTCGATGAGAAATTTCACACCACAGGGCAGTTCGTCGAACGCGTCAAGGAGAGCGTCGATCGCGTGAAGGCGGGCCGTCAGGTGACCCTTGTCATCACTGACGCCCCGGCCGTACAGTTTGCCGTCTCGGAGACTCGGCTGGAATGGCGGAGTGTGCCACAGCTCGAGCGGCTCCGGTGGCTGAACGTCGTAATGGTTGTAGAAGAGTAGGGTTTTCGAGCCACGCCCGGGACGTTCTCCGTAGACGACGGGGGCGCCTCCAGTAGGCATGATCTCCACCTCGAAATCTCGTGCCCGCAGCATTTCGCCCACCATCTCGGCGCACTCGCGAAGGCCCAGTCCCTGCGCGCTGATGCTTGGCTGGGCTGCGTAGGCCGTCAGCTCGGCAATGCTGCGCTCCAGGTTCTTCTCGAGGAATGAATCGATGCCATCGAATTCGCCCACTCTGAATCTCCTATTGCAGGTATCGCGCAAGCCAGGCCACGGAATTCTGGCCCGCGAACGCGAAGGCACCCATTTTGATCACTTGCCCGAGCCAGCAGAACCACAGGAATCGCCAAAGGGGCATCTTCGTTACGCCGGCAGCGATCCCCGCAACGTCGAAAAACGGATTCGGAAGTGCGGCCAGGAACAGAATTGCCCAGCCACGATACTTTTGCACGCGGGGAAGCAGGCGCCGATACATCTCGGAATGCTCGACGACGGCCGTGCCGCTGAACCCGGCAAGGTACCCGGTCAGCTCGCCCAGCGCTCCGCCGCTGCCCGCTGCGAGCGCCAGAAGGAACGGATTCAGAATGCTCCCCATGGCGAAGACCACGGCTGTCCCCGGTGCCGGCAGGAGGACCGTCGCGTTAGCGAGCAGAGCCACCAGGAACACGCCGGGGTACCCCAGCTCCGAGAATTCCGCGATATGGTCTCTGATCCGATAGACTGCCAGGCTGATCAGGACTGCAAGCACGAAAGCCGCAATGCGCCACGCGAGCATGCGTGCAAAACGACGGGACTGCTGTTCGGCAGCTGGCCCCATGCCGGTCTGTCCTGAGGTAACCCTCTTGCGACCGGCGAGGCGTGCGCCAGTCATCCCCTCAGCTTTCTTCGATGATGACGCGAAGGATCTTCACGCCTGGTGCGTCGAGCTTGCTGGGATCTCTCGGCGGAATCGACATCAGGACGTCCAGTCCATCGACGACCTTGCCGAAGACGGCATGCTTGCCGTCCAGATGCGGCGTGGCTCGATGCGTGATGAAGAACTGCGATCCATTCGTGTTGGGGCCCGCGTTCGCCATCGAGAGAATGCCCTGTGAGTCGTGCCTGAGGTCCGGGTTGAGTTCGTCGGCGAACTGGTAGCCCGGTCCACCGCTGCCTGTCCCGGTCGGATCGCCGCCCTGTGCCATGAAGTCGGCGATCACACGATGAAACATCACACCCTCGTAGAAGCCCTCTTTTGCCAGAAAGACAAAGTTGTTCACGGTCCGCGGAGCCTGCCGGGCGAAGAGCTCGATCACCATGGTGCCCAGGTCGGTCTGCATTCTCGCCCGGTAGGATCGTTGAGTATCGATAGTCATTTTTGGCTCTGACTTCCACTGCTTCATCGTGCGGCTCCTTGGCAACGCGTATTCAGGCGGCAGCGGCGCCTCGCCCCTCGGTTGAGGCAGTCCTCTCGCTACCTTGGGTTAAGAGGGACTCAATTCGTGCCACGACCATGTCCAGAGCGGCGAGGTTATATCCGCCCTCGGGAATGATCACATCGGCGTATCGTTTGCTTGGCTCGACGAACTCCAGATGCATGGGCCGAACGGTGGCCAGGTACTGCTTGACCACGCTCTCCATCGTTCGCCCGCGCTCTGCGATGTCGCGTTGGAGGCGTCGGATGAAGCGCAGATCGAGGTCGGTGTCAACAAAAAGCCGGACATCAAACAGCCGGCGAAGCGCCGGCTCCGCGAAGATCAGGATGCCCTCAACGATAATGACTCCGCGGGAAGCCACCCTGTAGGTCTGATCAGTCCGGCTGTGGGTGGCAAAATTGTAGACCGGGACGTCGACGGCTTCGCCCCTGCGAAGAGCCTCCACGTGCTGCACGAGCAGGGTGTTGTCGAGCGAATCCGGGTGATCGAAGTTGACTTCGGCCCGCTGCGCGGGCGGAAGTCCGCTGAGGTCCTTGTAGTAGGAGTCATGCTGCAGGTAGGCTATGCGGTCTGGTCCGACGCGTTGAAGTATTTCCTGAGCGACGGTCGTCTTGCCTGATCCAGAACCTCCCGCAATGCCGATCACCAGTGGCCGCGGCGGCGTCATGGGTGAATTATAGCAAACCGGCGGCCCCGACCGCCGTGTGGGTGAGGGGCTGACCCTAAATCGTATGCTTTAGAGCCCGGCCATGAAAGTCAGCCCAACCGTTCCAGGACCTGCATGCACGCCAACGGCAGGGCTGACGGCCGAAAAGATACTCTCCACGGGCTTCAGCCGTGCCTCTGCGCGAGCTAGCAGATCTCGAGCATCCTCCATCGCGTTGGCATGCAGTGTGGCAAGTCGTACCGGAGTCCGGCCGGCTATCTTCTCGACCACCAGTTCGAGCACACGATCATGCGCCTTGCTTTTTGTTCTGACGCGGTCAACACCTTCAACTCGGCCATCTTCCAGTGCCAGGACCGGCTTCATGTTCAGCACCGTTCCCAGAAATCTCTGACCTCCGCCAATGCGGCCGCCGCGGTGCAGGAACTCGAGCGTGTCGACGGCGAAAACGACGCCCACGTGATCTCTGGACTTCTCAGCGAGAGCCACCAGGTCGGAGATGTTCGCGCCGCCCTCCGCGGCCCGCGCCAGGGCCAGGGCCTGGAAGCCCAGCGCCATCGCAGTGGCATACCCATCCACGAACGTTACCTTCTTGCCGGCCGCACCCATCAGATCCTTTGCCTGTGCCGCCGACTGCATGGTGCCGGAAAGCTTCGCGGAAAGGAAGATCCCCAGGACCTCATAGCCCTGGTCAACCCGCTCCTGAAACAGATTCTGCATGTCGACCACCGAGACTTGCGAAGTGGTCGGCATCGTCTTCGCTGCCGCCAGCCGCGTGAAGAACTCCTCTGACGTGATGTCGATCCCGTCGCGGTAGGTCTTGCCGTCCCAGATTACGACCTGTGGCGCAACTCCAATTGCATGCTTCTTCACGAGTTCCGGGGGAATGTAGGCCGTACTATCGGTCACTATCGCAATGTTTGGCATGAGTCCTCCGAATTGCACTGTCGGGCTTCATCCTCACTACAACACCGAAAACGCCCCGGAAGTTACACGGAAATGCCCCACAAACCCGCATGGTATAATTCTACTTCTACGGGCCACACCTAACGAACTCATCGAGGAGCTCCTTTTGGCCTTCAACCCCCTGAACTGGCTGTTAGGCCTGTTTTCGCTGGATATCGCAATCGATCTTGGCACCGCCAACACACTCGTACACGTCCGAGGCAGGGGGATCGTCATCAATGAACCATCATGGGTAACGGTCGACAAGAAGTTCCGGCAGCCGCTGGCGATCGGGCTCGAAGCCAAGGAGATGGTTGGACGGACGCCGGCGAACGTGGTCGTGGTTCGGCCGATTCGAGACGGAGTCATCTCGGAATTCGATGTCACACAGCTCATGCTTGAATACTTCATCGGCAAGGTGCATGAGCAGAGCATGGTGCCGCTTCCCAGGCCGCGCGTCATCATCGGCGTGCCGACGGGCGTTACGGAAGTCGAGAAACGGGCTGTCTTCGACGCAGTGATGGCCTCAGGTGCGAGGCAGGCATTGCTGATCGAAGAACCGATCGCGGCCGCCCTGGGCGCGGGGCTCCCGATTGGAGAGGTGAGGGGCTCCATGGTGGTGGACGTGGGGGGCGGCACAACCGAGGTGGCCGTCATGTCGATGAGCGGCGTTGTGGCTTCTCGATCGCTGCGCGTCGCGGGCGACGAGATGGATCAGGATATCATCCAGTACCTCCGGAACAAGTACAACCTCCTCGTGGGAGAAGGCATAGCCGAACAAATCAAGTGGCGGATCGGCTCGGCCCATCCGATGCAACCAGAGAAAACGATGGAGGTTCGCGGCCGGAACCTGGTAACCGGTCTCCCCGAAACCATTGAGGTTTCCTCGGTCGAAGTTCGTGATGCGCTGTCGGCGTCCGTGCAGGTCATCCTGGACACGGTGAGGGACGCGCTGGATGCCATACCGCCAGAAATCGTGGCCGATCTGATGGACATCGGAATATGTCTTTCGGGCGGCGGTGCGCTTCTCCAGGGTCTGGCCGACCGACTCAGCGAGGACCTCAAGCTTCGCGTCTGGGTTGCCGAAGATCCCCTCACCTGTGTCGCTCGGGGAGCCGCGATGGTTTTTGATGATTTCGACGGCCTCGGCAGGTATCTGGTTGGCCTGGAGCGCGGCAGCACCCGTCACGAAAAGTAGACGGCGAAGCCGGGCGCCTCGGGCTTCGCCCCCCGGCACCTTCGAATGAACTTCCATCTTTCACGTTCCCTGCAAGTCACGGTTGTGTTCCTGATAATGGCAGGAATCCTGGCCCTCGCACTGGGTGGCTTCTTCGGCGCGCTCTCGCAGCGCGTGATTGCAGGTCTCGTTTCAATCCAGTCGTGGTTTTCCACTCGTTACGTTGCAGTCGAAGACCTGCTCTCCGCACCTCGCGATATCGTGTCACTCCGGACGAGAAATGCGGAGCTGGAGGCGGAAGTATCGCAACTACAGGCGCAGGTGATCGAACTGCAGCAGCGCGTCAACGAGACCGACATCCTGGCGGCTCTGGTTGATTTCTCGCGCGCGAATCCCGAAAGCACATATCGTGCAGCTGCGGTGATCGGCCGCGATCCGAGCCCTTTCCTGCACTATGTCATCATCAATCGTGGCTCGAACGACGGCATTCGGCGCGGCATGCCGGTCGTGACGAATCAGGGTCTGGTTGGTCGTATCGATGCGGTAATCTCAGACGCTTCGCGGGTGCAGCTTGTCACCGATCCAGGCTCCGCCGTTAACGTCCATTTGCAGAATGCCGATGCAGACGCTGTGTTGCTCGGTTCCGTGACCGGGGATGTTTCTCTGGACATGATCTCACAGGAGGCCCGCATCGAGGCTGGCGACCTGATTTTGACCTCCGGTTTGGGCGGCGGATATCCACCTGATCTGATCATTGGACAAGTTGTCACCACCCGCAGGCTCGAGTTTGAGCTCTTTCAGCAGGCGACCGTGCAGCCGGCCGTAGATTTCTCTCGCCTGGAGATTGTTCTCGTGATTACGAACTTCCGGCCGATAGAGATCTCGCCGCTTCAAGTGGAATCGGTTCAGTAGAGGACAAGTGCGGAATCTTGTGGCTTTCCCGATTCTGCTTCTCGGTGTCCTTTTTCAGTCTGCGGTGCTGAGTCAACTTCGACTCGTCGCCGGCTTCGCCGATTTCATCCTGGTCTGGCTGGCTGCGTGGTCGCTCCAAGAACAGGTCGACTCGGCGCCACAATGGGCGGCTATTGGCGCCCTGTTCACTGGCTTTGTGACCCACGTCCCAGCCATCGCAGTCGCCGCCGGATACTTCTCTGTCGTCATACTTGCCAAACTCCTGAGCCGCCGCGTCTGGCAGGCGCCGATTCTGGCCATGCTCGCAGTGACTCTTCTTGGAACCATACTCGTTCAAGCGGAGACATACCTGGTCCTCCGCCTGACGGGGACGCCGCTGCCGCTTCTGGGGTCGCTGACCGCGGTGACGATCCCGAGCCTCATTCTCAATCTACTCCTCGCGATCCCGGTCTTCGCGTGGGCCCGGGATCTTGCTGCCTGGACGTATCCGGAGTTTGCGCAGGCATGAGATACGCCACGGATACCCCGCTGAAGCGCGCGGGCAACGCGCGCTTGCTGGCAGTCTACGGTGTCTTCCTGGTGTCGCTGGTGGTATTGCTGGCCCGCCTTTTGTCCCTGCAGATCTACGGAACGGCCCTCTGGGAGAATCAGGCTGTCGAAAACTACACACGGCAGGTGAGCGTTGCGGCTGCTCGCGGAATCCTCTATGACCGTAATGGTTACGTCCTCGCGAGGAACGTCGCCTCCTACAACATCACGATTATCCCCGCGGCACTTCCTGACGACGATTCGGACATCCAGAGCATCTACCGGCAACTCTCGGAACTGACGGGCGTCCCAGTCGGCGGTCCGGTTACGGACGAGTCGCTGGCCGAGGCGAAGCAGTTTGCCCCTTGTGTCCCCGGGCCGGGCATTGCCCAACTCGTTGGCTTGCAGGACACGCTCGCACCGTTTAGTGCGGTCCGCGTTGCATGCAACGTGGGAGAGGCCGCGGCGCGAATCGTTCGCGAAAAGGCCGTCGATTGGCCGGGTGTGGAGGTCGAAATCGAGCCCATTCGGGACTATCCGACCGGCTCGCTGACTGCGCCCCTAGTAGGCTTCCTCGGCCCGATCCCGGCCGCCCTTGAGGATCAATACCGTGCCTTGGGCTTCATTCCGGACCGCGACAAGATCGGCTACTCCGGAGTGGAGGCTTCACTGCAGGACGTCCTCGCTGGAACGAACGGCCGGAAGGTCGTGCAGGTGGATGTTGCAGGAGAGGAACTTCGCAATCTCGAACCGCCAATCGACCCCATTCCGGGTCACAACGTGTACCTCACCATTGACACCCGGCTGCAAGCAGCGGCCGAGGCTTCACTACTTCAAGAGGTGAGTTTCTGGAACACCTTCTTTGGACGGATCCGGATCTCGAGCGGCGTTGTCATCGCCATGAATCCGCAGACGGGCGAGATCCTGGCGATGGTCTCGTGGCCTGCCTATGAGAACAACCGGATGGCGCGGATCATTCCGGGGTACTACTATGACCAGCTCAGCGAGGATCCACGGCACCCGCTCCTCAACAATGCCATCTCCGCCGAGTTTCCTCCGGGGTCGGTGTTCAAGCTCTCGACCGCAACCGGAGCATACAACGAAGGCGTCGTGAACCTTGACAAGGTCATCAGTGCCCCCGGCCAGCTGTTGCTCTGTGAGAAGTTCTCTCCAAACGATGAATGTACCGCCGCCAACACGAGGCCATTCGTAGATTGGATCTTCGAGACCAACCCGGAAGGGTTTGGGCAGATCGATTTCCTGCGCTGCATTGCCTACTCCAGCAATGTTTGCTTTTACAAACTGGGCGGCGGCTTCGAAGAGGAGATCCCGGAAGGGCTTGGGATTTTCCGCCTCCGTCAGTATGCCCGGGCCCTCGGCTACGACGAGCCGTCAGGCATCGAGCTGCTGGGAGAAGAGGATGGCCTTATCCCCGATCCGGATTGGAAGAGAATCAACACAGGAGAAAACTGGTCGACGGGAGACACCTACATCGCGAGTGTTGGGCAGGGATATGTCCTGGCCACGCCGCTGCAGGTGCTGATGTCGGGCGCAACGGTGGCGAATCATGGAAAACTGATGCAGCCCACTGTCGTGCGCGAGATCACCGACGGCCAAGGTAAGGTCAGGCAGTGGTGGTACAACTCTGCAGAAGCCACGGCAACGGAGCGACCCACAGAAGGCAGCCATCAGATCTCACCGTTTGTCGGCGCACTCAAATGGGATATCACACAGTCTCCCCTGATCCAGGGTTTCAGCTGCGACGAAGGTTACTGCGTCGAGACCGGAGATCTCAGGGCGGTTGAACCCGAGACGATCGACGTGATTCGAACCGGGACGCGCATGGCCGTCACTGAACCCAGAGGCACCCTGAACGAGGTCTTCCAGGGCTTCCCTATTGCTGTGGCTGGAAAGACAGGCACCGCGGAATACTGCGACGACGTTGCCCGTCAGGCAAATCGCTGCCAATTCGGCTCGTGGCCGACGCACTCCTGGACGTTGGCATACGCACCCTACGAGGACCCGGAGATTATCGTCTTGGCCTTCTGCTACAACGGAGGCGAGGGTGCAAGCGTTGCCGCGCCGATCGTTGCGCGCGTCATGGAGTCCTACTTCCAGTTGAAGACGATCGATCTAGCGCTGCAGAATCCCGGCTAGCGACATCGAGCGGGGCGCGAGTGCTGCGTAGAACCGTGGAGGGGCAAGCGGAAGCCTTCTGCTATAATCCCACGAGGCTTGCTGGCTTAGGCCTCCGCATGGACGAGACTTCAGAACCTATCCAGATCAAGGGTTTGCGTGACGGCCTCCTCGCCACGGTGACAGGTGAGAGTTGGGAAGTGCTCTCTGACGCGATTTTCGCGCACATCGACGAGCGGGCTGAATTTTTCCGCG
>Ga0316622_100004361_pt1 | contig 10380 bp, 9 predicted proteins | sample OWC_Aug_OW2_C1_D_FD_207646 | JGI IMG/M metagenome (GOLD analysis project Ga0316622, IMG submission 207646) | Wetland soil microbial communities from Old Woman Creek delta, Ohio, United States - OWC_Aug_OW2_C1_D5_C | ecosystem: Environmental > Terrestrial > Soil > Wetlands | place: USA: Ohio... | reverse complement strand
CCGCGCAGTATTGGCAGAACAGCGTACGGCAGATCGAGCAGTCTCGCAACTGAAAGGGGAGGATCTCGTGTCCACAACTTGGACACCGCCGGCGCGCAGGGTCGCGTTCGTCGACCACCCCAGAAGTATAACCTCGGTTGACACCTCCTCTCGCCGCGCCGTATAGTGTTTCGCCCGGGCGGTGTAGCTCAGAGGCAGAGCAGGGGTCTCATAAGCCCTGTGTCGGTGGTTCAACTCCACCCACCGCCACCATCGCCTATGTCGCTCGAGGACTTCCCCCGACATTTCGCCGGCCGCTTCCCTGAACTCGTGGGCGGAAGGTTGCTGGTGGCGCTGTCCGGAGGGCCGGACTCGGTCGCCCTGCTCCACCTGCTTGCGGATCCGTCGCTCTCCCTGGAGCTCGAGGCCGCCCACGTCCACCACCGGGTGCGACGCGCGGAGGCCGACCGGGACGCCGAGTTCTGCCGTGCCCTTTGCGAGCGCCGCGCGGTCCCCTTTCACCTGCTGCAGCTCGCCGTCGAACCCGCTCCCCGCGAGGGCCGCGAGGCCGCCTGGCGCCGCCACCGCTACCGTGCGCTGCTCGACGTGGCGGCGCAGCGATCCCTGGCCGCGGTGGCCACTGCGCATCACCGCGACGACGTCGCGGAGGGCGTCATCATGCAGCTGCTGCGCGGCGGCGGGCCGCGCGCCCTGGCCGGGATCGCGGCCACCACCGAGGCCGGCATCATCCGGCCGCTGCTGCAGTGGCGCCGATCAGAGATCGTTGGGTGGCTGCAAGCCAACGGCATCAGTTGGATCGAGGACAGCTCCAACGCCGACCTCGGCCACCTGCGCAACCGGGTGCGTCACGTCGTCCTCCCGGAGCTCCGCCGCACCGCACCGCGCATCGACGACCACCTCGTCCACCTTGCCGGCGCGCTGGCTGAGGACGAGGCCTTGTTCGCGGCCTCGCTCGAGCGGGCGGCGCTCTGGATCGAGCCGTGGGCGCCCGATGGCGGCGTCCCGGTGGACGCCGTGCGGGCTTTCGCGCGGCCCCTGCGATCGCGCTGGCTCCACGCCCAGTCCGCCCGGGCCGGCATCGGGCGAGTGACGCGGCGGCAGACCGAGCTCCTCCATCGCCTGGTCGAGGAGTCGGCGCCGCGCTCGGTAACCCTGGCCGGCCGCTGGCGGTTGCACCTCGCGCGCGGCCGCCTGTGGCTCGAGCCGCCCGGCTCCCGCGAGCCGTACGAGCACCGGCTCGAGGAAGGGGCAGTCACCGTGCTGTCGATCCCGGGTTGGCGGGTGCTCCTCACGCGCGGCCGGGCGCCCTCTCGCGACGCGCGCTGGCACTGCCACGTGGACGCCTCCTCCCGGCTGACCGTGCGAACACCACGGCCAGACGACTCGGTGGAGGTCGATGGCGCGACCGTCCCGGTCGGCCGGCTGATCGCTCGGGCGGCCCCCAGGCACCTCCGGTCCGCATGGCCGTTACTGTGTGAAAATGCTACAATTGCGTGGATTCCTGGTGTCTGGCAGGGAGCCTCCTCCGGGGCCCTGCTGGTGGAGGTGCTGACGGATGGGTGAGCCCCGGGTTGTCCACTCGGCCGACGAGATCCGGGAGCGGTTGGCCGAGGTAGCCGCCCGGATCTCACAGGACTACCGGGGCAAGAAGCTCATCCTGGTCGGGATCCTCAAGGGCGCGGCGTTCCTGCTGGCCGACCTGGCGAGGATGATCAGCGGGCCGGTGGAATACGAGTTCGTCGACGTCGAGGTGTCCTCCGGGGACCGCGGCGAGATCGTTCACCTGACCTACGCCACCCATATCGAGGTCTCGGGGCGGCACGTGCTGGTCCTCAAGGACGTGTGCCACAGCGGCGTGACCGAGAACTACCTGATCACCCACTTGAGCCAGCAGCACCCGGCGTCGATCGAGATCGTGGCGCTGGTCGACCGCCCCCACCTGAGGAGCGTCAACCTCGCCGCGAAGTACGCCGTGTTCCGCGACGACACCGACGGATACCTGGTCGGCTACGGGCTGGGTCTCGAGTGGGGAAAGTACACCAACCGACCCGACCTGTGCGTGACCGAACGAGCGTGAACCGGAGCGCCTGCAGGCGCCCGACGAGCAGGGGAACAAGCCAACGCGGCATTGGGTTTCCCAAGGTGCCCAAGCGGCCGTGACCGCGGGGCGTGGAGGCAGGGAAAGCGTGAATCAGACCGTGCGAACCGTCCTGATGTGGCTGGTCATCCTGGTCGGCGTGCTGCTCATGTTCTCCGTCCTGCGAGGGTACTCCACGACCAGCCGGGAGATCCCGTTCTCCGACTTCCTGGACAAGGTCGCCCAGGGCCAGGTGAGCAAGGTGCTCATCAAGGGCGAGGAGATCCACATCAAGACCGCCGGCGGCGAGGACTCCGGACCGACCCCCCGCTACGACCACTTCACCTACAACCCCGGCTACGACGACCTGATCGGCCAGCTGCGCGAGCACAAGGTCGAGATCAAGGTGGAGAAGCCCACCGACGGCCGGTTGCTGACCGCCCTCCTGTCGTGGGCGCCGCTGCTGATCCTGGTCGGCCTCTGGTTCGTGTTCTTCCGGCAGATGCAGGCCGGCGGCACCAAGGCGATGTCGTTCGGCAAGTCGAAGGCCAAGCTGCTGACCCCCGACCAGAAGAAGGTGACCTTCACCGACGTGGCCGGCGTCAACGAGGCCAAGGAGGAGCTCGAGGAGATCATCGACTTCCTCAAGGACCCCAAGAAGTTCCAGCGGCTCGGCGGGAAGATCCCCAAGGGCGTGCTGCTGATGGGCCCGCCCGGAACCGGCAAGACCCTGCTCGCGAGGGCGGTGGCCGGCGAGGCCGACGTACCGTTCTTCTCGATGTCGGGCTCGGACTTCGTCGAGATGTTCGTCGGCGTCGGAGCGTCCCGGGTCCGCGACCTCTTCGAGCAGGGCAAGAAGAACGCGCCGTGCATCATCTTCATCGACGAGATCGACGCCGTCGGCCGGCATCGGGGGGCCGGGCTCGGCGGGGGCCACGACGAGCGCGAGCAGACCCTCAACGCGCTGCTGGTCGAGATGGACGGATTCGAGTCGAACGAGGGCGTGATCCTGATCTCGGCGACCAACCGTCCCGACGTGCTCGACCCGGCGCTCCTCCGCCCGGGCCGCTTCGACCGCCGGATCGTGGTCAACGCACCCGACGTCAGGGGCCGGGAGGGAATCCTCAAGGTCCACACCGCCAAGATCCCGCAAGCCTCCGACGTCGACCTGGCGGTGCTCGCCCGCTCGACCCCGGGCTTCTCGGGCGCTGATCTCGCGAACCTGGTCAACGAGGCGGCCCTGCGGGCGGCGCGCTTCAACAAGATGAAGGTCGAGATGGCGGACTTCGAGTTTGCCAAGGACAAGGTCATGATGGGGTCGGAGCGCCGGTCCCTGGTCATGTCGGAGGAGGAGAAGCGGATCACGGCCTATCACGAGGCCGGGCACGCGCTGGTGGCAGTCCTGGTGCCGGAGGCCGACCCCCTGCACAAGGTGACCATCATCCCCCGCGGCATGGCTCTCGGTCTGACCCAGCAGCTGCCGCTCGAAGATCGTTACACCTACTCGCGCAGCTACCTCGAGGCCAACCTCCGCGTCCTGATGGGCGGGCGCATCGCCGAGGAGATCGTGTTCGGCTCGGAGCGGATGACGACCGGTGCTGGCAACGACCTCGAGCGCTGCACCGAGCTCGCCCGCAAGATGGTGTGCGAGTGGGGCATGAGCGAGAGGATGGGGCCGCTGACCTTCGGCAAGCGCGAGGAGTCGATCTTCCTGGGCAAGGAGTTCGCCCGTCACCAGGACTACTCGGAGGCGACCGCGGTCCAGATCGACGACGAGATCCGGCGCTTCGTCAACGATGCGTACGCCGGTGCCCGCCACTACGTGGAGAACAACCGGGAGTCGCTCGAGGCGATCACCCAGGCGTTGCTCGAGCACGAGGTGCTCGACGGCGACTCCATCTACGAGATCATCAGCAAGCACAGCGAGCTCGATGCCGAGCTGCTGAACCGCAAGCGGCAGCATTCGACCACGGAGGTGGCAGAATCGGCGTGAACGGCGGCCACACGGGAGCCCTCCCGCAGCCCGGCATGGATCGGCTCGACGGTCTCTGGCCGCGCCGCATGCCGGTGGTGATGGCCGTTCTCAACCGCACTCCTGACTCGTTCTCGGACGGCGGGCGCTTCCTGGACGATGAAGAAGGGCTGCGGCACGCCGAGCGGCTGATTGCCGGCGGCGCCGACATCGTCGACATCGGGGGCGAGTCGAGCCGTCCCGGCGCGGACCCGGTCCCTGCCGCTGTCGAGCTGCAGCGAGTCGTGCCGATGGTCGCCGAGCTTCGCCGGCGCCACCCCGGCGTGATCATCTCGGCCGACACCTCGAAACCGGAGGTTGCGGAGGCGGCGCTCGAGGCCGGCGCCGATCTGGTCAACGACGTCACCGCCGCCGGCGACGAGAGAATGCTCGGGCTGGTCGCCGAGCGAGGTGCAGGGATCGTGCTCATGCACATGCGCGGGTCGCCGGCGACCATGCAACTCGACACCAGCTACTCCGACGTGGTCGCCGAGGTCCATGACTTCCTCGGCCGGCGGGCCGGGGCGGCGGTCGCGGCCGGGATTCCCCCCCACCGGGTGTGGATCGATCCCGGCATCGGCTTCGGCAAGGACGTCGACGGCAACCTGAGGCTGCTGGCCGCGCTGCCGGAGCTGGCCGAGCTCGGCCACCCGGTGGTCGTCGGCCCATCGCGGAAGTCGTTTCTGGGCCGGCTGACCGGTGCGCCGGTCGACGGCCGGCTGGCCGGCAGCCTGGCGGCCCTGATCCCCATCGTCGGCCTCGAGCGGGCGGTGGTCCGGGTCCACGACCCCGAGCCGACGATCCACTTTCTCGAGGTCGCCTGCCGGCTGCGCGAGGCGGCGTCGTGAACTGGCTGATCAGCGTCCTGCGCTCGCTCACCGAGCTCAAGGTCGGCGTCGCCGACGTCGTCGACGTCCTCACCGTCGCGCTGCTGATCTACGCCCTGCTGGCGCTGCTGCGGGGCACTCGCGCGATGCAGATGCTGTGGGGCATCCTCGCCATCACGGGCCTCTACCTGGTGGCCTCGACCTTCAAGCTGATCACCCTGTCGAGCATCCTCGGCTACCTGCTCGCGTTCCTGCCGATCGCCATGATCGTGCTCTTCCAGCAGGAGATCCGGCGGATGTTGTCGGCCTTCGGGTCGACGTCGTGGTTCCCCTGGGGCCGCGGGCAGAACGAGGGGCCGGTGATGATCAACGAGCTCGCGCTGGCGGTCCAGGCCCTCGCGTCCAAGCGCACCGGAGCCCTGATCGCGCTCGAGCGGCACGACTCCCTGGCGGCGTGGGCCGACACCGGCATCCCCCTGGAGTCCCGCTTCTCCTACGACCTGGTGCTCAACATCTTCATCCCCGGCACACCGCTGCACGACGGCGCGGTGATCATCAGCGGCGAGCGCATCGTCGCGGCCTCCTGCTTTCTGCCGCTCACCACCCGTCACGAGCTGTCGTCGGAGCTCGGCAGCAGGCATCGCGCGGCGATCGGGCTGACCGAGGAGAGCGACGCTCTGGTCATCGTGGTGTCGGAGGAGACCGGCATCATCTCGCTCGCCGTCGAGCAGCAGCTGCTGCGGCCGCTCGACGAGACCACGCTGCGCAACGCGCTCGCCGAGCACCTCTACCAGCTCCGGCCCCGGCAGGAGTCCGACTCGTGACGCTGCGTCCCCGCTATCCCCTGCTGTTCCTGGTGTCGCTGCTGGCCGCGTTCCTGCTGTGGTACATCCTCTCCGCCGAGCGAACGAGGGAGATCTCGGTCCGCGGCGTCCGCGCCCAGCTCACCCTGGTCAACATCCCGAGCAACCTGGTCCTGGTCTCGGGGGTGCCGGACACCGTCCTGGTTCAGCTGCGCGGTCCGCTGTCCCGGGCTCTCGACCCGCGCGCGACCCTGGAGGTCCTGCTCGACCTGTCGAACGCGCGGCCGGGCACCAACTCCTACCCGATCAATGCCAGCGACATCCCGCTGCCACCCGAGATCGAGGTGGTGAGCGTCGAGCCGGCCGCCATCTCGCTCGAGCTCGAGCGGCGGCAGACCCTGAGCGTGGCGGTGCGGCCGATCGTCGAGGGCGTGCCGGCCGCGGGCTTCGTGCTCGCGTCGGTGCGCGTGGTGCCGGAGCAGGTGGCCATCCAGGGGCCCGAGAGCCGCCTCGACGGCGTCGACTTCGTCGAGACCACGCCGGTCTCGGTGGAGGGCGCCACCGGCCCCGTCGAGACCATGGTCGAACCGGTGCTGCCCGACCCGCTGCTGCGCCTGCTGTCGGCCCTCCCGATCCAGGTGGTCGTCCAGATCGAGCCGCAAGGCGTCCCGACGCCGGTGCCCGATTGAGCCCCCGGAAGGGTTGACGCTGTCCGGCAACCTGTGGAAGGGTGAAGAACGTGGGAGCGTGATGAGCACTCTCTTCGGCACAGACGGGATCCGTGGACGAGCGTACGAGCCGCCGCTCGACGAGGACACCGTCCGCCGTCTCGGCGCCGTGGTCGCCGAGGTCCTCGGCGGGCGGACCGGCCGGCCCGTCCTGCTCGGAGGCGACACCCGCGCCTCGACCGAGACCCTCGCGCGCTGGTTCGCGGGCAGCTTCCAGGCGGCCGGGGGCCGGGTCACGTGGGCGGGGGTGCTCCCGACTCCGGCGGTGTCGCAGCTGCTGCGCGGCGGCGGCTACGCGGCCGGGGTCGTGATCTCGGCCTCCCACAACCCTGCTCACGACAACGGAATCAAGATCCTGGAGCCCTCCGGCGAGAAGCTCGCCGATGCCTCCGAGCGTCAGATCGAGGCCCGCATCTCCTCGGTCCGGTCGACCGGCGACAGCGCGCTCCCTCCGGTCGACCGCTCCCTGCCCGAGCTCTACCTCGGGCTGCTGGCCGCCTCGGTCGGTGGCGGGCAACCGCTCGCCGGTCTGCGGCTGGTGGTGGACGCCGCACATGGAGCGGCGTCAGGGCTGGTCGAGAATCTCCTGGAACGCCTCGGCGCCCGGGTGACCTCGATCGCCTCGGCGCCGGACGGCAGCAACATCAACGCCGGCTGCGGCGCCACCGCCCCGGCGCGGCTCGCCGAACGGGTGCTCGCCGAGCAGGCCGACGGCGGGCTCGCCCTCGACGGCGACGCCGACCGCGCGATGCTCGTGGACGAGGCGGGCCGGGTGCTGGACGGGGACGACATCCTGCTCGCCTGGGCGCGCCAGCTCACCGCCGACCATCGGCTCCCCCATCACCGGGTCGTGGCCACCGTCATGAGTAACTTCGGGCTCGAGCGCGCACTTCGCCGGGACGGCATCGAACTCCGCCGCTGCGCGGTCGGCGACCGCTGGGTGTGGCAGGCGATGCGCCAGCACCAGGCCGCTCTCGGCGGTGAGCAGTCGGGCCACGTCATCTGCGCCCACCACTCGGTGTCCGGCGACGGCCTGCTCACCGGCAGCCAAATGCTAGCCATCGCCGCCCGGCGCGGCGTGCCGGTGTCCGCACTGTCCGACCTCGAGCGCTTCCCGCAGGTGCTCATCAACGTGCCGGTGCGGCGCAAGACCCCGCTCGAGGATCTGCCACCGGTGCACCGCGAGCTGGCCGAAGCCGAGGCGCGGCTGCAGGGCCGCGGCCGGGTGCTGCTGCGCTACTCGGGAACCGAGGCGCTGGCGCGCGTGATGATCGAGGGTGAGGACTCCGACGAGGTCCACGCCCTGGCCGAGCAGCTCGCCGCCACCATCCGGCGTGAGCTGGGGTAGCGGTTCACCGTCCCGCACGGCGGTGCCATGTAGGGGGCCCATCGACCCCGTGCTTTGAGGTCGGGACGGTCTCCGGAGCGTCAATGCGCCCTCTCCCAGACGCGCTTCCCGAGGTTGCCACCGCCGACACTTTCGGGTCCTCTTGTCAGCACGTGATCGCTGGGCAACGCGACCCGAAAGTGTCACCAGTGGCACGCCCGCACGGCGCGCCCATCTGAGCCTCGCCACGTCACCGCCCCCGGGTCTCCGCTCGCAGCTCGGCCCGGGCAGGAGGGCTCCCAGCCGTTCGCTATCCGCTGTCCGCTATCGACTTCCCACACCACCGACGATCAGACGCGCGATGAGCGCTGGGTCCTCCAGCAGGTGCAGGTGGCCGAGGTTGGACAGGGCCTCGGCCCGGGAGGCCGGGATGCCGGCGGCGATCTCCGCGGCCCACGCCCGAAACCCGGGCAGCTCGAGCTCGCCCACCGCCACCAGGGTCGGCACCGAGATCTCCGCCAGGCGGCCCGGCACGGTCCACGAGCGCTCGACCCGGTCGCGCTCGGTCGCGAGGTAGTCGGCCCCGGGGAAGTCGCCGACCAGCTCGGCCAGCCGCTCGCGCACGGCGGGCCACTCGATCGACCCCTGCCACAGTGGGCTCTCCAGCCAGGGCCCGAGCATCGCGGCGCGGATGCCGTCGCGGCGGGCGGTGCGGGCGACCTCGCGGAGGCTCGCGAAGAACTCGGGCTCGTACTCCCGGTCCGGCAGCACCGGAGAGAGCAGGACCAGCGCCGACACACGGCCGGGAATGGTCAACGCCATCTCGAGGGCGATGCCGCCGCCGATCGAGTAGCCGACCACCGCCGCCCCCTCGACCCCGACGGCGTCGAGCACCGCCGCCGCGTCGGCCGCATGGTCCAACCAGTGGTAGCCGCGGGACGGTCGTTCGCTGCGGCCGTGGCCGCGCAGGTCGTAGCGGATCGTGCGCCGGCCGGCGGCGTGGAGCGGTCCGACCAGCTCGTCCCAGATCCTCAGGTCGAGGGTGTGGCCGTGGATCAGCAGGACTGGCCTTCCATGTCCTTGGTCCAGGAAATGGAGCCGCACACCGTCACGGGTCGTCTCGGGCATGCCCCACCCTACCAGGGGCTAGGGGTTAGGGGGTAGGGGCCCCGCCCGTTCCCGTTCCCGAACCAGCGGGGCCGACGATCCCAGACCGACCATCCGGGATTGCGTTGCCCATCGGGTCCGTTACACTGGCGGGCCGGCCGCACGCGCGACGGCGGAGGACGCACCATGGGTCTGACCGAGCAGGACATCCTCAGCAAGCTGAGTACCATCCCGACGCCCGAGGGCAGCCGCGACCTGGTGTCGGCCGACGCCGTACGCCAGCTCGAGGTGGACGGGGATCGGGTCCGAGTCCTGCTCGCCGTCGAGGCTGCGCGACCCGCCGTCGCCGACGCCCTGCGCGGCGAGGTTGAGCGCCAGCTGCTCGCGCTGCCCGGCGTCGCCGCCGCCGAGGTCAGGCTACAGACCCTGCTCGCCACCGTGCACGGGCCGTCCCAGCCTCAGGCCGCCCCCCAGCCCCGGGGGTGGGCTCACCTGATCCCAGGGGTCGAGCGCGTGGTCGCAGTGGCCTCGGGCAAGGGCGGCGTCGGCAAGTCAACCGTAGCCGCCAACCTCGCCCTGGCCCTGGCGCGGAGGGGCAAACGGGTCGGCCTCCTCGACGCCGACATCTACGGGCCGTCGCAGCAGCTGATGATGGGCGCCGACCAGGGGCCCAGCGCCGACGCTGCCGGCAAGATCCAGCCGGTCGACGCCGCCGGGGGCGTCAAGGTGATGTCCTTCGGCTACATCGTCGACCCCGATCAGCCCGTGATCTGGCGCGGCCCGATGCTGCAGAAGGCGCTCGAGCAGTTCGTCGGCGACGTGCTGTGGGGTGAGCTCGACTACCTGGTGGTCGACCTGCCTCCGGGCACCGGCGACGTCGCCCTGACCCTGTGCCAGAACGTGCCGCTCGAGGGCGCGATCATCGTCACCACCGCCCAGGACGTGGCCCTGATCGACGCCCGCAAGAGCCTCCACATGTTCCGCAAGCTGGAGGTCCCGGTGCTCGGGCTGGTGGAGAACATGTCCCATTACACCTGCCCGGAGTGCGGCCACGTCGAGCACATGTTCGGGTCAGGCGGCGGGCGCCGGACCGCCGACGCCTTAGGGGTGCCGTTTCTCGGCGAGATCCCGATCGATCCGGCCGTCGCAGCGGGTGGCGACACCGGCCACCCGGTCGTCCTGGAGAGGCCGGGATCGCCGGTCGGCCGCGCCTTCACCACGCTGGCCGAGGCGATCCTCGAAGGCGTCGAGGGCTGAGGGATTGGGGGTCAGGGGTTAGGGGTCAGGGGCCCGCCCACCCGGAAGGCGATGCGAGAAGACGGAAGGCGCGTCGTGCGGGCGTGCCACTGGTGACGGCAGGTCACTGCAGCCGCAGGCCGCATGTAAGCGCGGGGAGCGCAATAGGAGAATCGGCGCGCCGAAGTCAGCGATTCGTCGCGAACGAGCAGGACGGAGCCTCGGCGGCGGGGCGGGGCCTCAGCCTCCACCTTCCTGATACGA
>Ga0316622_100004360_pt1 | contig 10380 bp, 9 predicted proteins | sample OWC_Aug_OW2_C1_D_FD_207646 | JGI IMG/M metagenome (GOLD analysis project Ga0316622, IMG submission 207646) | Wetland soil microbial communities from Old Woman Creek delta, Ohio, United States - OWC_Aug_OW2_C1_D5_C | ecosystem: Environmental > Terrestrial > Soil > Wetlands | place: USA: Ohio... | reverse complement strand
GGCGGCGGCGGGCCGCCCCGCGATCGACAGGATCCGGCCGTGACGGTCCGAGACCACCGGCGAGTAGGCGTAGGGGACCGGGTTCGGCCGCAGCGCGAGGGTCGCCCGCGCGCCCGACGCGCGGTGCACGGCCAGGAGCCGTCGCAGGTCGAGGTCGAAGAGCACGTCGCCGTTGACCAGAAGCAGGGGTTCGTCGCCGAACACCTCCCTCACCGCCCGCGGCCCGCCGCCCGTACCCAGGATCGTGCTCTCGCGCGAGTACCGGATGCGCAGGCCGAAGCGCCGTCCCTGTCCCAGCACTGCCGTGACCGTCTCCGGGAGGTGGTGCAGGTTCACGACGACGTCCTTGACCCCGGCCCGGGCGAGCCGGGTCATCGTCCACTCGAGGAGCGGCCGGTTGAGCACCGGCAGCACCGGCTTGGCTCGCAGCAGGGTCAGCGGGCGCATCCGCAGGCCGAGGCCCGCGGCGAGGACCATGGCCTTCATTCCGGGAAGACCATGTCCCCCTGGCCGCCACCCTCGAAGAAGAGCCCGACGTAGGACTCGGTGACGAAATCGGAGGGCGAGAAGCCGAGCTCGGCCGCCACTTCGCGGATGCCCTCCCGGTCGCCCTCGATCTCGAGGAAGACCCCGATCGGCAGCTCGTCCACCTCGATCTCCTGCCCGCGGTGGGTCCAGGTCTCCCGGTACTTCTGGTAGCGGAAGAGCGGCCGGTAGCCCAGCCTGCGGAGGATGGCGAGCACCTCGTCCGGGTCGTCCACCGCCGTCTCGCGCTCCTCGCGCGACTTCACTCCCTCCTCGATCTCGCGGGGGCCCTTGAACGTCAGCACGCCGCCGTGGGGCGTGCGCCTCAGGCGCAGCACGGTCCCGCTCGCGCGCAGGGAGCCCGCCTCGTCGTCGAAGAGGACGTTGTCCTCGAAGTGGCGCTCGCGGGCGAGCTCGGCCCCGGCGCGTCGCAGCCGCTCCCGGGCCGCCTCGGCGGAGGCGACCTTGAGCTTGACCTCGGTTTCCCTCGGCTCGCCCATCGCCCGGCTCAGGCGCCGGCTTCGATCACCCGCACCTTCATGTCGATCCGGTCGTTCGGGTTGTCGCGCGGGTCGCGCGGCGCGTTCACGATCGCGTCCGCGACCTCCATCCCCCGCACGACCCGCCCGAAGGCGCTGTACTGCCGGTCGAGGAAGGTCGAGTCGCCGACGCAGATGAAGAACTGCGAGCCGGCGCTGTTCGGGTCCTGCGCCCGCGCCATCGACACCACGCCCCGCTTGTGGGAGGTGTCGTTGAACTCGGCCTTGATCGTGTAGCCCGGGCCGCCCGTGCCGTGGGTCGCCTTCGAACCCTTCGCTTCCTTCGTGTTGGGGCAACCGCCCTGGATCATGAAGCCCGGGATGACGCGGTGGAACGTGGTCCCGTCGTAGAAACCCTTCCGCGCGAGGTCGAGGAAGTTCTTCACGTGCCCCGGCGCCTTGTCCGGCAGCAGCTCGACCTCGATCTCGCCCAGCTTCGTCTCGATCACCGCGCGGGCCGTGTCGGCCATGAGGACCTCCGTGAACAGCCCCCGACTCTATCCGAGCCCCGGCCCGAAAGCGAGGGGAGCGAGCCTTCCGGGGCTAGCGGGCCCCGCCCGCGACCGCCTCGAGCAGCCGGTCGATCGCGTCCTCGAACCGGCTGTCGCCCGTGCGCAGCAGGATCCTCCGCGCGGCGTCGCGCTGGCCGGCGCGCGCGAGGCAGAGGGCGCGGTTGAGCCGCGCCTCGGGCGGCAGCAGCCACCCGTCCCCTCTCGCCTCGAGGGCGTCGAAGGCCTTCTGTGCCTCGGCCGCGCGCCCGGCCCGGTAGGACTCGGCCGCGGCCGCGAACTCGGGCGGTGCCGGCTCGTCCTCGCCGGGGGCGAGGCCGTCGGGGAGGAGTGCCGGCGGTGGCGGAATCGGCGAGCGATCCACCGGCCGGCGGTTCCATGAGGGGCGCGGCACGGTCTCCTGGACATCCAGGCGCTGGAGCGCGGCGAGGGCCGAACCGACCTCGGGTCCGAAGGGTCCTGCGAGCACGGCCTGCGTCCAGCCCCCGCGCGCGACGATCAGGAGCGAGCGCGGCTTCAGGCGGAGGCGGGCGGCGAGGTCTCTTCCCAGGAGCAGGGGCCACGGCCGCTTGTACAGGCCGAGCACCTGCCGCAGCGCGGCGTCCTGGTCGTCCCCGGGAGGCACCGTGACCACGCGCACGTCCTTCGGCACCACCCGCGCCAGCGACTCGAGGTCGGCCGAGCAGCTGCGGCACGAGGCCTCGGAGGCGTAGAAGACGGTCAGGGCGGCCTCGTCGAGGCGGAACACCGGGTTCGTCGACAGGCGCACCCCCGGGGGTATCTCGAGCGGCCCCTCGCGCAGCTCGACCGCCTTGCCCAGCGTCGCCGCGAGGCGCCCGCGGTCGATCTCGGCCTGCGCGCTCGGCAGCCCCGCGACGTCCGCGGCCCGCGCGATCACCTCGGCCGCCTCGGGCTTCAGTCCCGTGAGGCCGGCGATCGCGCGCTGGACGGTGTCGAGCGCCTCGCGCCCGCGCCCGAGCTCGTTGAGCGAGCGGGCGAGGGCCAGGCCGCGGTCGGGGGTGGGATCGAGGAGGAAGGTGCGCCGCTGGAATCGGCTCGCGGCGAGGGCGTTCCCCTGCCGCGCCAGGGCCGTCCCCACCGCCTCGTACAGCCCCGCCCGGTGCCGCCGGTACGCGTCCCGCGCGGCCTGGAACTCGTCCTCCACCACCTCGCCCTTGCGCCCGGCCGTCACGTAGTCGGTGGGCACGAACTCCGCCGTCGCCGCGAGGGCCCGACGGGCCAGGCCGAGCGCCGCCGCGGGATCCCGCGGGGCGATCTGCATCGCCTCGGCGGCCATCCGCTCGGCCTCCGCGATCCTCCCGCGCCCCGCGGGGGCGCCCGCCTGCGGCCCGAGGGCGATGGCCAGGGCGAGGGCGAGCGGCGTGTTCAAGGCAGGGCCTCCTTCACGGGGCCGCCGGCCGGGGGCGGCTCCGCCGACGGGGAGGCGGGCACCGGCAGCGCCACGAGGGTCATGTCGGGGCGAAGGGGACGGGACAGATCCACGTGCCCGCCGAGCGACGTCACCGGCTGGTCGTTCACGACGATCTGCACCCGGCTCACGCCGGGGAAGTTCGTCACGATCGTGTTCACGACCGAGTACACGGTCAGCATCTCGGCTCGCGAGCCCCCGGGGAGGCCCGATGTCGCTTCCGACGAGAGGTCCACCCAGGCCACGCCGCGCGCCTGCACGAACACCTCGAGGACGCGTGTGCCCTCCGGCAGTGTGGAGACGAGGCCGGTCGTCGAGCCCTTCGCGAGCTCCTCCACGACGGTACGCAGCTGCCGCGCCAGGTCGGCCGAGAACGCCACTTCGCGCTCCTCCGGCAGGAGGCCCTCCCGATCCGGGGCCTCGAAGTAGAGCCGCACCCTGATCCGCCGCCCCGCCTCCGCCGGAAGGTCCTCCGCCGCGGGGGAGCGCGTCTCCTCCGCGGCAGGCTCTTCCACCTCCAGGGAGGCGGCCGGGGCTCGTAGCAGCGCCGCCCAGCGCGGCGCGGTCAGGGCCGCCGTCGCGAGGAGGCCCGCCAGGCCCACCGCCGTCAGGGCGTTCGCCTGGCGCGGGGTCACGGGGCGCCCGGGGGGGAGGGTGTCGCCCCGCGCAGCCGGGCGGAGCGCTCCTTTCGGAACCTCTCGATGCCGCGCGCGAGCGACGCGGCGACCTTCGCCTGGTAGGCCTCCGAGGCCAGCAGCTTCTCCTCGTCCGGGTTGCTGATGAAGGCCACCTCGACCAGGATCGCGGGCATCGCTGCGCCCACGAGGACGCGGAACGGCGCCTGCTTCACCCCGCGCCCCTCGCTGCCCGTCACCACGGCGAGCTCCTCCTGGATGCGCGAGGCGAGCGCCGAGGACTCCTCGAGGTGTTCGGCCTGGGCCATGTCCCACAGGATGAGCGCGAGGTCTCCCGGCACGGGGCTGGCCGCGGGCTCTGCCGCGCCTTCGGCCTGGGCCACCCACCGCGACTCGTCGTCGCTCGCCTGGTAGGAGAGGAAGTAGACCTCGCTGCCCTTCGCGCCCCGCGCCCGGCTGGCGTTCGCGTGGATCGAGACGAAGAGGTCGGCCTTGTAGTTGTTGGCGATCGCGGTGCGCTCGTCGAGGCCCACGTCCAGGTCCCGGTCCCGGGTCAGGAACACCTGGAGGCCGCGCGCGTTGACGAGCTCCGCCCGCAGCCTGCGGGCGATGGACAGCGCGACGTCCTTCTCGAGCGTGCCCGCGGCCCCGCGGGCGCCCGGGTTCTCTCCCCCGTGGCCGGGGTCGATCACCACCGTCCGCACCGCGGGCTCCTCCTGCGGGGACGCGGGCCGGGGAGGCGGCGCGCCCACGGCCGGCCTCTCGCCCGGCGAGAGAGGTGGCCCGGCCAGCTCGAGCACCAGCCGGGCCGGCGACTCCTGCTCCGTCGCCTTCAGCTTCTGGAAACGCGGGCCGAGCTGCACGGCGAAGAGGTTGTCCGCCCCGCCGAGAAACTGGACGGACTCCACGATGCCCCCGGCGAGCCGCGCGGGCTGCATCGCCACGTCCACCAGGTCGCGCGGCACGGCCACCGTCACCCGGCCAGGCTCCTGCTGCACGCGGAAGGGCACGCTCTCGCTCGCCTCGAACACGACGCGGGCGAGCTCGCCCGACACGAACGTGCTCACCGAGATCCTGGGGATCGAAACCGGGCCGACCACGAGCACCCGCGGCATCGCCCGCCACTCGACGGGCCGATCCAGGAACGGGCCCAGCAGCCGCGGCAGGCCGTCCACGGGGACGAGCCACCGCCCCCCCTCGAGCGCGGCCGGCGCCGAGAGCAGCTTGAGGTCCCCGTCCACCGAGGCGAGGCTCTTCTTGTGGTGGAGCACGAGCTCGTGGCTGCCCCGCTGCACGGTCACTGCCCCGCCCTTCGGATCGCTCGTGAACGTCGCACCCAGACCGGCGAGCACGTCTTCGATCGCCACCATCTCTCCCTCGGCGCGAGGGTGGGTGGCGACCTCACGCCGCTGGGTGGCCGTCAGGACCGTGATCGGCCCGCCGGCCGCCGGGGCGAGCGTCGGGGCGAGGGCCAGGAGGCCCGCGAGGGCGCAGCGGAGACCGTGGGGTGTCACTCGGCGGTCGAGACCCTTCAACACGAGCAGTCTAAGGGCACAGCGCGGAAGGCCGCAAGGCGGAGGGCCCGGCAGTGCGCCGCGGCCCGGGGGGCCTGCCCAACTCCCGAATCATCCAAAGCGCGCGACGCACTCGCATCGTCGGACGCGTTCCCCTGCCCTCTTTTTCGGCGTGAGCGAAAAGGCCGAGGCGTAGAATCGCCTTACCGAGGAGGCAGACATCATGGCCACCGACAAGAACCCGGAGGTCAGCGAGCAGGAGTCGCTCAAGGTCGCCGAGACCGCGCGCCAGGCCGAGTGGGAGAAGCCCAGCTTCATGCGCGAGTTCTTCCTGGGCAACTTCCGCCTCGATCTCATCCACCCCTTCCCGCTGGCCGGCCAGGAGCGCCCCGAGTTCTCGGCGTTCTACAGGAAGTTCCACGACTTCCTCCGCGACGAGGTCGACCCCGCCGAGATCGACCGCACCGGCGAGTACCCGCCGAGGGTCCTCGACGGCCTGCGCCACCTCGGCGCGTTCGGGATGAAGATCCCGGCGAAGTACGGCGGCCTCGGCTTCACGAACGTCGAGTACAACCGCGTCATGACGCTCATCGGCAGCCACTGCGGCAACATCGGCGCGCTGCTCTCCGCGCACCAGTCGATCGGCGTGCCGCAGCCGCTCAAGACGTTCGGCAGCGAGGAGCTCAAGAAGAAGTACCTGCCCCGCTGCGCCGCCGGCGAGATCTCCGCCTTCGCCCTCACGGAGCCGGGCGTCGGGTCCGACCCCGCGCGCATGCTGACGACGGTGGTGAAGACCCCGGACGGCACGGCCTACATCCTGAACGGCAAGAAGCTCTGGACCACGAACGGCACGCTGGCGAAGCTGCTCGTGGTCATGGCGATGGCCCCCGACACGAAGAAGATCAGCACCTTCGTGGTCGAGGCGGACTGGCCCGGCGTGAGGGTCGAGCACCGCTGCCGCTTCATGGGCCTGCGGGCCATCTCGAACGCGGTGATGGACTTCAAGGACGTGCGCGTTCCCGCCGAGAACCTGATCGGCCCGGAGGGCAAGGGCCTGAAGATCGCGCTCACCACGCTCAACGACGGCCGGCTGTCCATCCCCAACATCTCCGTCGGCACCGTGAAGGCCTGCCTCGGCGTCGTGCGACGCTGGTCGAACGAGCGCGTGCAGTGGGGCAAGCCGATCGGCAAGCACGAGGCGATCACCCACAAGATCTCCGACATCGCGGCGCGCACCTTCGCGATGGAGGCGGTCGCCAGCCTCGCCACCGAGATGTCCGACCGCGGCGGCTACGACATCCGCCTCGAGGCGGCGGCGGCCAAGGAGTGGAACACCTACCGGGCGTGGGAGATCGTGGACGAGACGATGCAGATCCGCGGCGGGCGCGGGTACGAGACCGAGGAGTCGCTCGCCGCGCGCGGCGACGAGCCGGTCCCGGTCGAGCGGGTGATGCGCGACTACCGCATCAACAAGATCTTCGAGGGCTCGACCGAGATCATGCACCTCTTCATGGCCCGGGAGATGGTGGACAAGCACCTGCAGGTCGCGGGCGCGTTCATCGACCCGAAGAAGCCGCTGTCGGCGAAGCTCGGCGTGCTGCCGACGATGGCGGCGTTCTACGCGTGGTGGTACCCGACCCGCTGGCTGGGCTGGGCCTGGTGGCCGAAGTACTCCGGGTTCGGTGAGCTCGCCTCCCACCTGCGCTTCGTCGAGCGCGCCTCGCGCCGGCTCGCCCGCTCGAGCTTCCACGGCATGCTCGTCTACCAGGCGAAGCTGCAGAACAAGCAGGCGTTCCTCTTCCGCCTCGTGGACATCGCCAACGAGACCTTCGCCATGGCGGCGGCCGTGACCCGGGCCCAGGCGCTGGCGAGCCGCAAGGCCCCCGAGGGGCCGCAGGCCGTCCGCATGGCCGACGTCTTCTGCCGCTCGGCGCGGCGGCGGGTGAAGGCGCTGTTCCGCGAGCTGTGGATGAACGACGACGTGCTGCGCTACAAGCACGGCACGGGCGTGCTCGCGGGCCAGGACGAGTGGCTCGAGGCCGGCATCATGGACCCGCGGGAGAAGAAGGCCTCGCCGGCCGCCGAGAAGCACGAGGTCCCGGTCGGAGTCTGAGAGGAGGTGCGAGGTGGGCGTCAGCATCCGCAAGGTGACCCTCTGGCGCACCGAGGTCGCGCACCGACCCGGCGCCCTGTCCGAGTTGCTCGAGCCCCTGGCCCAGGCCGGGGCCGACCTCCAGATCGTGATGGGCTACCGCATCCCGGGCCAGAAGACGAGGGCGGTGATCGAGGTGGCCCCGGTCAGCACCCGGAAAGTCGCGAAGGCGGCTGAGGGCGCGGGCCTGGCCCCCGGCGGCGCCCCGACCCTCATGGTGCTGGGCGACAACCGCCCGGGCCTCGCCAACCGGATCGCGCGCGCCCTCGCCGAGAGCGGCGTCAACATCGCCTTCCTCGTGGCGCAGGTCGTGGGGAGGCGCTACTCCGCCGTCTTCGGCTTCGAGAACGAGGCCGACCTCGACAAGGCCGCGGACCGCATCCGCGCCGCCGTCACCTCGCGAGCGCGACGCTAGCCACCCGGGCGGGACGGTCCGTCCCACCGGAAGGCCTCGGTGAAGGCCCGTTTGTCATTCCGAGGAGCTTCGTCCCGCCGGCGACGAGGAATCCGCCGGCCCGGATGAAGCTCCTTCGGGGTGACAAGGCCATCTCGCCGGAGCTAGACTCCCGCGACACCCGAGGAAACGCAATGGCCACCGAGAAGCCGACACCGATCACGACCCCTCCGGCCGCGCCCGCCGGGCCTTCCCGGCTCGCCCGCTTCGCGCGGAGGCTCCGGAACTACCTGCTCCTCTTCCTCGTCCTCGCCATCGGGGCCGTGGCCCTCTACCTCTTCCTCGCCACGCGGTGGAGTTACGCCTCCGGAGAGCGCGCCGGCTACGTCCAGAAGTTCTCGAAGAAGGGCTGGGTCTGCAAGACCTGGGAGGGCGAGATCGCGATGGCGAACCTCCCCGGCGCCATGCCCGAGGTCTTCGCCTTCACCGTGCGCGACGAGGCCACCGCCGCCCGGATCAACGCCGAGCTCGGCGCCCGCGTCGTGCTGGGCTACGAGCAGCACCTCGGCCTGCCGAGCTGCTTCGGCGAGACCCCGTACTGGGTCAAGACCGTCCGCCGCGTCGAGCCCTAGGAGGACCCCATGGCGGCCACCATAGACTTCGCCGCGCTGAGCCTGCAGGACGCGCTGGACCTCGCCATCCTGGTGGAGGAGGAGGCCCAGGAGCGCTACCTCGAGTTCGTGGACCAGATGGAGCAGCACCACACGCCGGAGGCGGCGCATTTCTTCGCCACGATGGCGCGCAACGAGCAGAAGCACGGCGAGGAGCTGCGGAACCGGCGCCGCAGCCTCTTCGGCGACGCGCCGCGGCGGGTGAGCCGGTCCATGGTCTGGGACGTCGAGGCCCCCGACTACGACCAGCCCCGGGCCTTCATGTCGGCCCGGCAGGCGATGGAGGTGGCGCTCGTCTCCGAGACGAAGGCCCACGAGTTCTTCGTCCAGGCCATTCCCCACATCGTCGATTCCGAGGTGAAGCGGCTCTTCCAGGAGCTGCGCGACGAGGAGGTGCTGCACCAGGCCCTCGTGCGAGAGGCCATGCGGAGCCTGCCGGAGGGCGAAGGCCCGGATGCGGGCGACTACGAGGACGAGCCGGTCGCGCAGTAACCGCTCGCGTCCCTCTCAGCTCTCGATCACCCTCCACGAGGATTCGCCCAGCCAGCCGGCGAACGCGGCCCCGGGCATCGGCCGCGCGATGTGGTAGCCCTGCGCCTGGTCGCAGCCGAAGGTGGCCAGCAGGTCGAGCGTCCACTGGTCCTCGACGCCCTCCGCCACCACGTTCAGGCCGAGGTTGTGGGCGAGGTCAGCCGTCGAGCGCACGATCGCGGTGTCCTCGAAGGCCCTTTCATCGCCCCCCTCCTTCGCCATGCCGATCACGAAGGACTTGTCGATCTTCAGCTCGCGGACCGGCAGGCGGCGCAGGAGGTTCAGCGAGGAGAAGCCCATTCCGAAGTCGTCGATCGCGACCGCCACGCCGCGGCTGCTGAGGTTCGACAGCACGTCGGCAGCGTGGCCCTCGTCGCTCATCACCGCGCTCTCCGTGACCTCGACGACGAGACGCTCCGGCCGCAGGTCGTGGGTGAGGAGGGCCTCCTCGACGTCGTCCACGATCCGCCCGTCGTGAAGGCTGCGCGCGGAGACGTTCACCGCCACGGGGATGTTGCGGCCGGCGCGCTCCCAGCCCCGCGCCTCTCCCAGGGCGCGGTCGAGCACCCACCGCGTGAGCGGCCGGATGAGCCCGGTCCGCTCCACGTGCGGGATGAACTCCGCCGGCGACACGAAGCCCCGCTTGGGATGCGCCCACCGCAGGAGCGCTTCCGCCCCCACCACCGTGCGGGTCTTGAGATCCACCTTCGGCTGGTAGTGCAGCTGCAGCTCGTTGCCTTCGAGCGCGCGGCGCAGCTCTCCGAGCAGGGCGAGCCGAGCGGGGTCGTGCGGCTCGCACTCGGGCGAGTAGAGGACGCTCGCTCCCCCCCCCACCCTGCGCGCGGCCTGGACCGCCGCGTCGGCGCGGCGCAGCAGCGTCTCCGCCTCCGTCCCGTGCGCCGGCGCCACCGCGATTCCCACGCTGGCCGACACCTCGATCGGCAGCCGCTGCACCATGAACGGTCGCTCGAGCGAGCCCAGGATGCGGTCGCCGACCTGACGCGCGAACGTGGCGTCGGCGTCGGGGAGGAGCACCCCGAACTCGTCGCCCCGCAGCCGCGCCACCCGGTCCGCGTCGCCCAGCGCGTCGCCGAGCCGGACCGCCAGCTCCCGCACGATGAGGTCGCCGTTGTGGTGGCCCAGCGTGTTCGTGACCTCGCGGAAGCGGTCGAGGGCCAGGATCAGCAGCGCGAGCGAGCGGTCCGTCCGCATGGAGTCGGCGAGGGCGCGGCCGAGCCGATTCTGGAACAGCACGCGGTTCGGCAGCCCGGTCAGCTGGTCGAAGAACCGCATCTTGCGCAGCGACTCCTCGGCCATCCTCTGCTCCGTGATGTCGAGGACGAAGCCTCGCACAAAGCGGGCCCTGCCGTCGGGCCCCGGCAGCGTTCGCCCCTCGTCGCGCCACCAGAGCACACGGCCCTCGCGGTCGAGGACGCGGTACTCCGAGATGAAGCGCCCTCCCACCGCACAGGCGTCCCGGA
>Ga0316622_100004359_pt1 | contig 10380 bp, 6 predicted proteins | sample OWC_Aug_OW2_C1_D_FD_207646 | JGI IMG/M metagenome (GOLD analysis project Ga0316622, IMG submission 207646) | Wetland soil microbial communities from Old Woman Creek delta, Ohio, United States - OWC_Aug_OW2_C1_D5_C | ecosystem: Environmental > Terrestrial > Soil > Wetlands | place: USA: Ohio... | reverse complement strand
TCCGCAGGCGCACCACCGTCACGGCGTCGCCGCCCTCGTGCCGGTCTCCGGCCCGGAAGCTCGACACGTAGGGCGAGGACCCGAGGTGGTCGCGGAGCGCCTGCTTCAGGGCGCCAGTGCCGTGCCCATGCAGGACCACGCACTCGCCCTCGCCGGCCGCCGTCAGCCGATCGAGGAAGCGGTCCACCTCGCGCAGCAGCTCCTCGACCCGCAGCCCGCGGACGTCCAGCCGGCGCTCCGGTTGGCTCGGGGCCTCGGCGCGGGCCCCGGAGGCGGCCTCGAGCTGCTCCGCGCGGGGGCGGGCCATCCCGGCCGGCGCAGGGGCCCGGCCGCGCAGCGGGAGGAGGTCGGAGATGGGCCGGCGCACCTTGAGGGACCCCACCCGCACGAGCGCCGGGCCGTCGCCCGGGAGCTCCAGGACCTCGCCCTCCTGGCCCAGGGAGAGGACGCGAACCCGCGTTCCCGCGACCAGCTCGGCCGCGGGGAGCAGCTCCGGACCGGCCTCGGCCTGGGCCTCGGCCGAGCGGGCCGATCGCTCCAGCGTCCCGGCCCACGACTCCAGCGTCGCCGCCGCCTCGGTGGCCTTGCGGACGGTGGGCGCCGCCTGCAGCTCGGCCAGCAGCCGGGCCACCTCGTCGCGGGCGGCCTCCACCTCGGCGGCGAGGTCGGAGGCCACCCGCGCCGCCGCCTCCTTCTCGGCCCGCCGCGCCGCCGCCTCGGCGTCGCGCGCGGCCTCCTCCCGCCGGCGGGCGGCCTCGCGCTCCGCGGCCAGGGCGCGGCGCTCCGCCTCGAGGCGGGCCCGCTCCTCCTCCAGCGCCCGCAGCGCCGTTCCCAGCGCGCCGCCCCTCCCGCCCAGCGAGGCGCGCGCCCGCTCCACCACCCGCTCCGGAAGGCCGACCCGGCGCGCCACCTCCAGTGCCGAGGAGCTCCCCGGGCTGCCGAGGTGCAGCTGGTAGGTGGGCGAGAGCCGTTCCGCGTCGAAGCCCACCCGGGCGTTGGCGAAGCGGCCGTCGGTGAGCGCCAGTGCCTTGAGCTCGTCGAGGTGGGTGGTGACGAGCACCTGGGCGCCGCGCTCCACCAGGTCCTCCAGGATGGCGGCCGCGAGCGCCGCGCCCTCGCGCGGATCGGTGTCGGCGGCGATCTCGTCGACCAGCACCAGCGACCCCGGGCCCGCCCCGGCGGCCATCTGCCGGACGGCGGTGAGGTGGGCGGTGAAGGTGGAGAGGTCCCGGGCCAGGTCGCCCCGCTCGTCCACCGCGGCTCGCACCTCGGCGTAGAAGGGCAGGCGGGAGCCGTCGGCCGCCGGCACCGGAAGGCCGGCCCGGAGCATGCAGGCGCAGAGCCCGACCGCGGTGACCGAGACGGTCTTCCCGCCCCCGTTCGGCCCGGAGACGATGAGGGCCCGCTGCGGCGGCTCGAGCCGGACGTGGCTCGCCACCACCTTCTTGCCCTGCAGGACCAGCAGCGGGTGGCGCAGGGAGAGCACGGAGAAGCCTGCCTCCACCGGGCCGAGCCGGGGCGGGTGGGCGTCGAGGTCGCCTGCCAGGCGCGCCGAGGCCTCGAGGAGGTCGAGGGCCGCCAGCGCCGCCAGGTCCGCAGCCAGCGCCGCAGCGCAGGCCGACACCGCCTCGGAGAGCTCGCGCAGCACGCGCTGCTCCTCCTCGGCGGCCATGGCGGCGGCGATGGAGAGCTCGTTGCCGAGGTCCACCATCGACTCCGGCTCGACGAACAGGGTCTGGCCGGACTGGGAGGCGTTGTGGACGATGCCCGGGACGGCCGAGCGGGAGCTCGCCAAGACCGGGAGGACGTAGCGCTCGTTGCGGATGGTGTAGTACCGGTCGCGCAGGTTGCGGGCCATCTCGGCGTCGTCGAGGAGCGCCTCCACGTGGGCCTTGAGGGCGCGGTGGAGCCCGCGGGACCGCTCGCGCAGCCCGGCCAGCGCGGGGCTGGCGCGGTCGGAGACGGCCCCGGAGGGCTCGACGGCCGACTCGATGCGGTCGGCCAGCCCGGCCTCGGCGGAGAGCGTCGCCGCGACTGCCCAGAGGTGGGGCGCGGGCCCGGCGTGCGGGGCCAGCGACGTTCGCGTCCGGGCGGCGGCGCGCACCAGGGCCGCCGCCTCGCGCAGCGCCAGCGGCTCGAGGACGCCTCCCTTGGCGGCGCGCTCCAGGTGTCCCTCGACCTCGCCCAGGCCGCCGAGCGGCAGGGACACGCCGCTCTCGGCGAGCGCCCGGGCCTCCTCCACCGCCGCCAGCGCCTCGGCCGCCTCGGCCGCCGAGCCGAGGAAGGGAAGGGCGGCCGCCCGGCGACGCCCGGCCGGGGTGCGGCAGCGCGCCGCCAGGGCCGAGAGGACCTCCGGCCAGCCCAGCTCCTCCAGGGTCCGATCGGCCATGGCGGTTCCGGCCCTACCCGGGGCGGGCGGCGCGGCCGCCGGGGAGCTGAAGCCGGGAGAGCGCCCAGGCGACCGTCCAGGCGCGGGGAATGCCCGCGGCGATCCCGCCCAGCAAGAGGCCCCACGGCGCCGAGAGCCAGGTGAGGGCCAGCAGAAGCTCGGAGAAGGCCCAGAAGCCGTAGACCCACAGGGCCAGCCTCCAGGTGCGCCGCCGCGGATCGGGGCCGGCCGCCGGATCCACCACCGCCAGGAAGATCACCGCGAGGATCCCGCTCACCACCGAGAAGGCGACGCCCACCGAGAGCGGGGACAGCACCTCGCGCACGAACTCGGAGGCGTAGCGCAGCAGGAGGTGGGGCGGGGCGGCTCCCGGGGCCAGCGAGGCGAGCCCGTCCCAGCCGAGGTGGAGAAGGCCGGCCAGCGCCGCCAGGGCCGCGGCGCGGCCCGCGCTCATGGGGGTCTCCTTCGCTGGCGCCATCGGCCGGCCTCCGCGGGTGGCGCCGAGGATGCCACACCTCGGCCTCCGGCGCTCGACGGCGCCGCCCCGCCCCCGTTCCTTGACCGGCCCCGCGGGCCGTGCGATCCAGCCGGGGAGGCGGGCATGGCGAGGACGAGGAGGGCGGCGCGAAGGGATCCCGGGAGGCGAGCCGGTCCGGTGACGCCTGGCCTGGAGGTCCTGGCCGCGGATCGCTTCCGGCCGTTGCGCGGGATGCGGGTGGGGCTGGTGTGCAACCCCACCGCGGTCGACCGCCGGCTCCGGCACGCCGCCGACCTCCTGGCCGCGGCGCCGGGAGTGCGGCTCGCGGCCCTGTTCGGCCCGGAGCACGGCGTGCGCGGCGACGCCGCCTACATGGAGGCGGTGGCCGACGAGCGGGACCGCCGCACCGGGCTGCCGGCCCACTCCCTCTACGGCGCCGGCCCGGAGTCGCTGCGGCCCTCGCCGGCCCAGCTCGCCGGCCTCGACGCCCTGGTCTTCGACATCCAGGACGTCGGGGCCCGCTACTACACCTACCAGGCGACCATGCTGCTGTGCATGGAGGCGGCCTCCCGGGCCGGCCTCGCCTTCGTCGTCCTGGACCGCCCCAACCCCATCGGCGGGACGGCGGTGGAGGGCCCGGCGCTCCGCCCCGGCTTCGAGAGCTTCTGCGGCCTCCACGACGTGGCGGTTCGGCACGGGCTCACCGTCGGCGAGCTGGCCGAGCTGTACCGCGCCGAGCGCCGGCTGGAGGTGGAGCTCACCGTGGTGGAGTGCCGCGGCTGGCGGCGGGACGTGCTCTTCGCCGGCACCGGCCTGCCCTGGGTCGCGCCGTCGCCCAACATGCCCACGCCGGCGACCGCCCTGGTCTACCCGGGGATGTGCCTGCTCGAGGGGACCAACCTCTCCGAGGGGCGCGGCACCACCAGGCCCTTCGAGCTCTTCGGCGCGCCCTGGCTCGACCCCGATCGGCTGGCGGCCGACCTGTCGGCGGAGCGGCTGCCGGGCGTCCGCTTCCGCCCCGCCAGCTTCCTGCCGCGCTTCGACAAGCACGCCGGGGTCCGCTGCCACGGGGCCGAGCTGCACGTCCAGGACCTGGAGGCCTTCCGGCCCTTCCGCACCGGCATGGCCTGCCTGCTCCACGCGCGCGCCCAGGCGCCGGAGCGCTTCGCCTGGCGCACCGAGGCCTACGAGTTCGTGCGCGACGTGCCCGCCTTCGACCTCCTGTGCGGGTCGGCCCGGGAGCGCGAGGCGCTGGAGCGCGGAGCGGCCCTCGCCGAGATCTCCCGACCGTGGGCCGCCGAGGAGCGGGCCTACGCCCGGCGGCGCGCGCGCTACCTCCGCTACCGCGGCCGAGGTAAGGTGGCGTCGTGAAGGTGGGCCTGGTCGGCGACTCCCACGGCAACGTCGAGGCGCTGGCGCGCGCCCTGGGGATGCTCGAGGCGGCCGGCGCCGAGCGCGTCTTCTTCCTCGGCGGGCTCTTCGCCGATCTGGAGGGGGCGGCGGAGGCGAGGCGCGCCGCCGCGGCGCGCCCACCGGCGGCGCCCCCCCGCGAGGCCGGCTTCCTGGAGGTGGTGGAGGGGGCGCTGGCGCAGCGAGTCCTCGACGAGGAGGCGGAAGCGACCGCGCAGTGGCTCTCCACCCGGGTGGTCCGGGTGGCGAGTCGCGAGTGTCCCGAGGCCCTGGCCGGAGCCGCGCCCCGCAAGGTGTTCGAGATGGTGGAGGGGCTCATCTGCTGCCTGGTCCACGACAAGGGCGAGCTCACCCGGGAGGACATCGCCAACGCCACCCTGGTCTTCCACGGAAGCTCCGGCGCGGCGGGGCTGGTGGCCATCGGGCCGCGGGTCTTCGCGACGCCCGGGCACCTGCGCGCACTCGACCCGGACGGCCGCCCGCCGACCTTCGCCCTCCTCGAGGTGAGCCCGCCCGCGCTGGAGCTCACCGTCTTCGCCGCCTCCGGCGAGCTGGTGCGCCGGGAGCGGGCGGAGATCGCGACGCGCCAGCGGATGACGGTGAGGTAGATGCCCCCGGAACGGGAGATCGCGCTCCTCGGCGGCTCCTTCAACCCGCCGCACGTCGCTCACATGATGGCGGCCTACTGGACCCTGGCCACCCAGGGGGTGTCCGAGGTGTGGCTGCTCCCCTCGTACCGCCACCCCTTCGGGAAGGCGCTCGCGCCCTTCGAGGACCGCCTGCGGATGTGCGAGCTGGCGGCCGCCGCGCTGAGAGGGGTGCACGTCTGCGGAGCGGAGGCCGAGCTCGCGGACGATCCCCTGGTCGGGAAGACCGCCCGCACCCTGGAGCACCTCGTGGGCAAGCACCCCGGCGTCCGCTTCGCGCTGGTGGTGGGCGCCGACGTGCTCGGCGAGACCGAGAAGTGGTACCGCTTCGACCGGGTCCTGGAGCTGGCGCGGCTCATCGTGGTGGGCCGGGAGGGCCACCCGGGCGGCGAGGGGGCGCCGGTCCTGCCGGCCATCTCGAGCACCGAGGTCCGCGAGCGGCTGCGCCGCGGGGAGGACGTCTCGGCGCTGGTCCCGGCCCGGGTGCTGCGCTATCTCGCGGAGAAGGGGCTCTACCGCTAGAGGGCTCGCCGCGCCGCCGTGGCGCGCGCGAAGCGGAGGGCCTCGCCGTCCGGCGACACCTGAACCTGGTCCCCGGGGGCGAACTCGCCCTGGAGGATGCGCTCGGCCAGCGGCGCCTCGACGTGCCGCTGGATGGCGCCGCGCATGGGGCGTGCGCCGAAGGCGGGGTCGAAGCCGCCGCGCTCCACCAGCCAGGCGGCGACGTCCTCCCCGGCGCTGAAGCGGATCCGGCGCTCGGCTGCGAGCCGCTCCGACGACTCGCTCAGGAGCAGCCCGGCGATGCGGGCCACCGCGCCGCGGTCGAGGGGCGGGAAGCAGATGCGCTCGTCGAGCCGGTTCCACAGCTCCGGGGGAAGGGCACGCCGGGCGACCTCCAGGGCCCGCTCGGCGCTCGGGGCGGCGCGGTCGCCGACGCCGAACCCGACCGTCCCGCCGGCCCGGGCCGCCTCGGCCCCGCCCAGGTTGGAGGTGAGCACCACCACCGTGCCGGAGAAGTCCACCTGGCGGCCGCGCCCGTCGGTGAGCCTCCCCTCCTCCAGCACCTGGAGCAGCAGCATGAGGACGTCGCGGTGGGCCTTGTCGATCTCGTCGAGCACCACCACGCTGGCGGGCCGGCGTCGCACCGCGTCGGTGAGCTGCCCGCCCTCGCCGTAGCCGACGTAGCCCGGGGCCGCCCCGACCAGCCGGGCCACCCCGGTGGCCTCGCTGCACTCGCTCATGTCGAGCCGCACCAGCGCCGAGGGCGTGCCGTAGAGGGCGTCGGCCAGCGCACGGGCCAGCTCGGTCTTCCCCACGCCGGTCGGGCCGAGGAAGAGGAAGCTGCCCATGGGCCGTCGGGAGGCGAAGCCGGCGTAGTTCCGCTTGAGGACGGCGGCCACCCGCGAGACGGCCTGGGCCTGGCCCACCACCCGCTCGGCGAGGACGCGCTCCAGGCCGAGGATCCGCTCCTGGTCGGTGGCGGTGAGGCGGGACTCCGGGATGCCGGCCATCTGCGCCACCACCCGGGCCACCTCGACCGGGCCCACCTGGCGCGCCCCCTCGCGCCTGGCGCGGGAGCCGGCCAGGTCGATGACCGCCACCGCCTTGTCGGGCAGGAAGCGATCGCGGATGTAGCGCGACGAGAGGGTGGCGGCGGCCTCCAGCGCCCCGGGCTGGTAGCGCACCCGGTGGTGCTGCTCGTAGCGGGGCAGGAGCCCCTCCAGGATGCGAACCGAGTCCGCGGCCGAAGGCTCGCGCACCAGCACCGGGGTGAAGCGCCGCTCCAGGGCGGGGTCCTTCTCGATGTGCTTGCGGTATTCGTCGTGGGTGGTGGCGCCGATGCAGGGGAACTCCCCGCGCGCCAGCGCCGCCTTGAGCTCGTTGGCGGCGTCCTGCGGCCCCTCGCCGGTGGCGCCGGCGCCGACCACGGTGTGGATCTCGTCGATGAACACCACCACCCGGCCTGCGGCGCGCCGCACCTCCTCCTTGATGCCGTTCATCTTCTCGGAGAAGGAGCCGCGCAGCTGCGTGCCCGCCAGCACGCTCGCCATGTCGAGCTCCACCAGGATCCGGTCGGAGCCGTGGGCGGCGAGCAGCCGCTGGGCCACGCCCTCGACGATGGCGGTCTTGCCCACCCCCGGCTCGCCGACCAGCAGCGGGTTGTTGGTGCGCCGCTTCCCCAGGATGTCGATGGTCTCCTCGACCTCCCGCTCCCGCCCCACCAGCGGGTCGAGCCGCCCCTGGGCGGCCAGGTCGGTGAGGTTGCGGCCGAGCGAGGAGAGCCAGGGGAATTCGCCCGGATCGAGCGCGTGCGGCGACGCCGGGCGGGGCCGGGCGGGAGCCGGCGCGGCCGCCGGGAGAGGAGGCCGCAGCAGGTCGCCCGCCAGCTCCTCCAGCGGGTCCTCCGCCGGCGGAGGGGCGCGCCCGGGCGCCGGCCCTGGCGACGTGGTCACGCGCGCCGGCTGCGGCTGCACCCGCTGCAGCCGCCGGGGCATGCGCGCCGTGAAGTAGGAGAGGGCGACGTTGCGCAGCGCCGGCAGCTGCACGCCGCAATCGGAGAGCAGCTGGTGCGCCGCGCTGGCGCGCACCCGGCTCATGGCGATGAGCAGGTGCAGGCAGTCGGCCTCCTCGGCGCCGAGCCCGGCCGCGACGTCACGGGCCCGCTCGCGCAGGTCGCGCTCGATTCCCTCCGGCTCCTGGGGGATCCCGGTCAGCGCCTGCAGGACCTTGTCCTCGTCGATGCCGCGCTCCTTGAGCAGCATCTCGGCGCGGTTCGGCACCGTGAACAGGGCGAGGAGCTGGTGGGCGCTGGTGAGCTTCTGGTTGACGTTCCGGGCGATGTCCTCGGCCTCGGCCAGGACCTGCGCCAGCTCCATCGACTCGATGACGGTGGGCATGGTCACGCGACCATCCGATATCGAGCGCAACCCGTCAATTTTTTGGTCTTTTCGGGCCAAGCCCGGCGCTAGTCGAGGCCGCGCTGCCAGAGCTCCTCCTCGTCGAGGCCGAGGAAGTGGCCCACCTCGTGGAGCAGGGTGGCGCGGATCTCCTCCACCAGCTCCCGGCGGTCTCGCGCCACCCGCTCCAGGTTTCGCTGGTAGAGCACGATGCTCGACGGGAAGTGGCTCCAGGGGTCCATCGAGCCCTTCTGTCCGAGCGGCGTGCCCCGGAAGACGCCGAGGATGGAGGGAGACAGCGGCGGATCGGAGGCCAACAGGTCCGCCTCGGCCGGGATGTCCTCCACGGCGACGGCCACGTTGGCGAGGTAGCCGCGCACCGGCTCCGGCATGGCCCGCAGCGCCTCCTCGACCGCCGCGTCGAAGGCCTCGGCCGGCAGCCCGACCGGCGGCGGGAACTCGTCCGGGGCGAGCCGGGTGGCCCGGGACAGGCGGCGCTCGGCCTCGCGGCGGTCGCCGCGCCGCTCGGCGATGAGGCCGAGGGTGTGATGGGCGAGCGCCTCCTCGGGCGCGTCCCGGACCACCCGCTCGAGCTCGGCGCGGGCCTCCTCGAGCCGGCACAGCTCGAAGAGGGCGAGGCCTCGCTCCAGCGACACCTCCGGGTCGTCGGGGTCGGCGCCGGCCGCCGCCCCGAGCCGCTCCAGCGCCCCGCGCGCGTCGCCGAGCTGGCGCAGCGCCGAGGCCTGCAGCAGCGCGAACTCCGCCGCCAGCTCCGGCTCCCCGGCGCGGTCCGCCCGCCGGGCGCCTCGCCGGGCGAGCTCCAGGGCCCGCGTGAGCCAGGTCCGGTCCGGCTCGTCCTCCGGGAGCCATCGCAAGTGGAAGTCGGCGGCCCCGAGGAGCAGCTGGAGGTCGTCCGGATCGAGGTCGAGGGCCCGCTCGTAGTCGCGCCGCGCCTCGGCGAGGCGGCCGAGCTCGGCCTGAGCCGCGGCCCGATGGTGGAGGGCCTCCGCCGAGCGCGGGTCCGCCAGGCAGGCCCGGCGCGAGCTCTCCAGCGCGGCCTCGAGATCGCCGCGGTCGAAGGCCTCCGCGGCCTCCTCGAGCAGCCGCTCCAACTCCGGGCCGGCGCGGCGGGTGCTCATGGCCTTCGCCTACCGGCGGTACGCCCGCCTGTCAATCGGCCCGCCCGCGCCCCTCACCTCGCCGGGGCCGGCGGGAGGTCGCGCGAGGCCACGTAGACCACGTTCCGGGTGGTCTGCTTGCCCCGGTACATGGCGCGGTCGGCCAGCTCCATGACCTCGGCGGGCGTCCGCCCGTGCTCGGGGAAGCTGGAAAGGCCGATGGAGACGGTGATCCGCAGGGGCGTGCCCTCCCGGGAGAGGAAGCGGTGGTCCTCCACCGAGCGGCGGATCCGCTCGGCGACCTTGAGCCCGGTCCCGGAGTCCACCCCCACCAGCAGGGCGACGAACTCGTCGCCGCCGTAGCGCGCCACCGCGTCCTCGTCCCGCACGCAGGAGCGGAGCACCCGGCCGACCTCGACCAGCATCCTCGATCCGGTCAGGTGGCCGTGCGCGTCGTTCACCGCCTTGAAGTGATCGAGGTCCAGGAACAGGACGCTGAAGGGGCGTCCCCCGCGCAGCTCCCGCTCCAGCGCCAGCTCCAGGTAGCGGGTGTTGTAGAGGTGCGTGAGGTCGTCGAGGTAGACGAGGCTCTCGGCCTGGGTGAGGCGCCCCACCGTGCGCAGCGCCAGCCCGACGTGCCGGCAGATGAAGGCCGCCCGCCCGGCCCGCTCGGCGTCGAGGTCGCCCGGCCCGAGCACGCAGGCGGCGCCGAGCAGGTCGTCGCCGTCGGTCAACGGGAGGCAGATGCCCCGGGTGGCCGGCAGGCCCGGCTCCGCGCCGGCCAGGTCGGCCAGGGGCGCCGCCTCCCCGGGCGCCAGCCGGGAGAGGGCTCCGACCGCCGCGGTCACCAGCGACCGTCCCTGGGCGGCGCTCAAGGCGTGGGTGCCGAGCACGGACCAGCCGCCGTCGGAACGCTCGAGCAGCGCCGCCGCCACCGCCCCGCACTCGGCGGCCAGCGCCGAGACGGCCAGCGGCACCAGCGACGCGCGGTCGAGGCTGGTGCCGATGCGCTGGCAGGTCTCGTAGAGCGCCAGGTGGGAGCGCAGCGCCTGGTTCTCGGCCAGCAGGGCCCGCCGCGAGATGGCCCGCGCCACCGCCAGCCGCAGGTCCTCCGGCGTCACCGGCTTCACCAGGTAGTCGCTGGCGCCCGACTTCACGGCGCGGACGGCAGGGTCGACCCGGTCGAGGGCGGTGATCACCACCACCGCCAGGTCGGGGTCGACCTGCTTGGCGTCGTGGAGCAGCCTGAGGCCGTCCGCTCCCGGCATGACCACGTCGGTGAGCATGACGTCGAAGCGGCCTCGCCGGAGGAACCCGAGCGCCGAGACGGCGTCCTCCGCGACCTCGACCTCGTACCCGGCGGCCCGGAGGTGGTCGGCATAGACGGTGCGCGCGAATCGCTCGTCGTCCACCAGCAGGACCGAGGCCGACATCGGGCCCT
>Ga0316622_100004358_pt1 | contig 10382 bp, 11 predicted proteins | sample OWC_Aug_OW2_C1_D_FD_207646 | JGI IMG/M metagenome (GOLD analysis project Ga0316622, IMG submission 207646) | Wetland soil microbial communities from Old Woman Creek delta, Ohio, United States - OWC_Aug_OW2_C1_D5_C | ecosystem: Environmental > Terrestrial > Soil > Wetlands | place: USA: Ohio... | reverse complement strand
TACGTGACCAGTATCAACTACGATCTGCCTGCAGAGGTCACGTAAATAGAACGTTGGGTAACCCATGTCATGGCACAAATTGACCTTAGACCTTGGTAACCTATGTCATGGCACTTGAGAGATATAAGTTAAGCACGAAGACAGGAGCACCCGGGCTCTCTGTACAGACCATCAAACCGGTAGGAGGGGACTATGAGCAGGGTGATTATGTCACGCATGGCAGTGATGGCGAAAAGACAGAGGCTTGGGCATGCCGGGGCTGGGGTGGTTGTCTTCCTGGCGCTGTGCCTGCTTCCTGTGGGTGGGGAGGCGGTGACGGAGGAAAGCACGGTCATTCCAGAGACGCTCAGTGCCGGGGGCTATCACACCTGTGGGATAAGGGCCGACGGCACGGTTGCCTGCTGGGGAGCCAATGCCGGGGGTCAGTCAGCCGCTCCCGCCGGGACCTTCACGCAGGTCAGTGCGGGGGGCTATCACACGTGTGGGCTAAAGACCGGCGGCACGGTTACCTGCTGGGGGGCAAATGGTGACGGCCAGTCCAGCGCCACCCCGGACACCTTCACGGAAGTGAGCGCGGGGTGGTTTCACACCTGTGGGATAAGGACCGACGGCACGGTTGCCTGCTGGGGAGCCAATGCCGGGGGTCAGTCAGCCGCTCCCGCCGGGACCTTCACGCAGGTCAGTGCGGGGGGCTATCACACCTGTGCGGTGACGGCCAACGGCACCCTGGATTGCTGGGGGGCCGATGGCGGTGGGCAATCCACTGCGCCTTCTGGCACATTCAGGCAGGTGAGCGCGGGGGGGTATCACACCTGTGGGCTGAAGACCGACGGCACGGTTGCCTGCTGGGGGGCCAATGGCAACCTTCAATCGAACGCCCCCCTCGGAACTTTCAGGGAGGTCAACTCGGGGGGCTGGCACACCTGTGGGTTGAAGACCAGCGGCTCCCTTGAGTGCTGGGGGGACGACGCTGAGGGACAGCTGAGCTGGCCTGGCGGTGCTTTTACGCAGGTGAGCGCGGGGGGCCTCCACTCCTGCGCCGTGAAGCCAGACGGCTCGCTTGCGTGCTGGGGGCGCGACACTGACGGCCAGTCGAGTGCCCCAGCCGGTGCCTACAACCGGCGCCAGGTCAGCGCGGGAGCATATGGTTCCTGCGGGGTGAAGACCGACAGCACGCTTGCCTGCTGGGGCGACAACGGTTTCGGACTGACAAGCTATCCCGCCGGGACCTTCACGCACGTCAGCTCAGGATACTACAACGCTTGCGGGGTGAAGACCGACGGTACCGCCGCCTGCTGGGGGAGCAATATAGAGGGTCAGTCGACCCCTCCTCCGGGCACCTTCAGGCAGGTCAGTGCAGGGTACACCCACACGTGCGGAGTGAAGACCGACGGCACTGCTGCCTGCTGGGGGCGGAATACAGACGGTCAATCAAGCCCTCCCGCCGGCACCTTCACGCAGGTCAGCCCAGGGTGGAGGTGCAGCTGCGGGGTTAAGGCCGACGGTACCCTTGCCTGTTGGGGGGGCGATTCGGACGGTCAATGCACCCCTCCTGCCGGCACCTTCACGCAGGTCAGTTCAGGGTTCTACTACCATGCCTGCGGAGTGAAGACCGACGGCACTGCTGCCTGCTGGGGGCGCAATGCAGACGGTCAATCCACGCCCCCCCCGGGCACCTTCAGGCAGGTGAGCGCAGGCAGTTATCACTCCTGCGGGGTGAGGACCGACGGGACACTTGCCTGCTGGGGGACGAACAGTTCTGGCGAATCCAGCCCTCCTGCCGGCACCTTCGTGCAGGTTAGTGCGGGCCAGTACTACACCTGCGGGGTAGAGACCGTCGGTGCCATCATCTGCTGGGGCTACAATAACGATGGCCAGGCTCGTGCGATGATCGCCGACTTCACTGGAACTCCACGTTCAGGCAATGTGCCCCTTTATGTCAGTTTTGCCGACAACTCCGCCACCGCCGCCGATTCCCGCTCTTGGGCCTTTGGAGACGGCGGAGGTAGCTCACAGATGTACCCCGGCCACACCTATCGAGCCCCGGGCAGTTACCAAGTGGGCCTTGTCGTGACGAATGCTGCCGGCTCCGACTTGAAAGCCGTCGCTGATTACATCACTGTCTCATCATGCGCGCAGGATGCCGTGAAGTTGGAAGCCGGCTACTTCAACACCATACAGCAGGCCTACAACACCGCCGTTGGCCCGGCTACGATCATGATCCAGACACAGGCGATGGTCTTCCCAGAATACCTGCACTTTCACGAAAACGTCATAGTTACGTTGAAAGGTGGGTACCCCTGCGACTACGGCCTGCCGAGGATACCGGAGACGGTGGTGCAGGGCAGGATGACGGTTTCTGCAGGCACGCTTATTATTGACGCTCTGACGATAGAGTGAGTGTTTCGCTTTCGGAGGGGAGGAAGCCGAGAGTTCATTTTTCAGTCTCCTCTTGCGAGGGAGGGTAGATAAAGTCTGGTTATAAAGCACCTGGAATTTGTCATTCCCTCAAGCGTTGGGGGGAAAATGGTGACAACCCCCCATTTAAGCATGATGGATACCACCCAAAGAGCGTTAGCCTAAGAGACCGATTTGACATTCGGTATGATGTGGACTATCATAGCTATTAGAATCCACATTATGAAGGGGCAACATGAGGACCATTCAGATGACCCTCGATGACGATCTGGTCAAGGCGGTCGACCGCGTTTCAAAAGAGCTCCACACAAGTCGTTCTGCCTTTGCAAGAAAGGCGCTGCGCGACGCCCTTGCCCGCCATGAACTTGAGCTTCTGGAACGCACGCATCGCCAGGGGTATGAGCGCCACCCGGTTACTACCGACGAGTTTTCAGCCTGGGAAATCGAGCAGGCCTGGGGTGACAAATGAAACGCGGCGAAATACGCTGGTACAGGTTCATGCCGCCTGACAAGAAACGCCCGGTTCTGATCCTGACCAGAAATTCTGTGCTGGAGTATCTCGGTGAAGTAACCGTCGCTCCCCTGACAACCACGATCCGTGACATACCTTCTGAGGTGTCTCTCTTGAAAGCCGACGGCCTGCCTCAGGACTGCGTGGTCAACTGTGACCACCTGCAGACTGTTTCCAAAGCAAGAATCGGATCAATGATCACATCCTTGCCCCTATCTAAGATGTCTGACGTCAGCCGTGCAATCCGCTTTGCCCTCGATATCTGACGCGCGCAGTGCTGCAAAGGCTCAGCCGATCCCCCTGGAAGATAGGGAACACAGGGTATCCCCCTCTCCTCTCGGGCTATAGCCGATCTCATCGCGGGCCTGCATCCCTTTGTCCCCCGAAAATGGCTGTCCTGCCAGCGTGCAGGAGGAACGCAGCCGCAAGGGCCGAAAGAACGAGGGCCGCGGCGAAGAAGGACCATCCGAAGCCGAAACGGGCGGCCACGATTCCCGCGACGAGCGGCCCCGTGGTGTGGCCGATATCCATGATGGAGCCGAGCATGCCCATGGCAGCGCCGCGGCCCTCCCTGCTGCTTCTGTCAGCGATGCGGGCCGACGTCGCCGAGGTGACGACCGACAGGCAGAGGCCGAGAATGATGCTCAGACAGAGGAGGTTGAAGAAGGACGTTGCCACAGAAAAGGCGGCGATGCACAGGGCGGCGAGGAGTGCACCGAAGAAGATCTGGGGCTCTCTGCCGTGGCGGTCCGAGAATCGCCCCATGAAGGGTTTGGACAAGGCGAGCGTGATGACCTGGGCGGAGAGGAAGATGCCTATTTGATATGCGGAGATGCCGAGGCTCGCGGCATGGAGGGGGAGAAAGGTCTCGAAGGTCCCGTAGGCGAAGAGTATGGAGGCCTCGACAGCGCTTGTGACGACGATCGCCCGGGTCGACAACACTGCCCTGAAGGCGGCCCAGGATTCACCCCAGTCCTGTTTCGGGGACTCCTGCCCTGAAGCCTTTGGTATAAGTAGAGCGAGGACGAGGGTTGCTGCACCAGCGGCCCCGCAGACGACATACACCGCAGGGTAGCGGGAGGCAGCATCCATCGCCAGGGCGCTGAGGACGGCGCCTCCCACTGCGGGGGCGGCAAAGCGGCCGAGGAGCGTGGCAGTCGAGAACCAGCCCATCTTTTCTCCCCGCTCCTTGTGGAAGAGATCGGAAACGAGTGCCATGCCGACGGGCAGGAAGATGGCCGTGGCAAAGCCGTGATAGAAGCGGACAAGGGCGAGCTGCCAAATCTCGTGCACGAAGAGATAGAGCGGGGGCGCCGTGGCGAAGATGAGGGACGACAGGACGAGCATCCACCGTTTACCAAAGCGGTCGGCGAGGATGCCCGCGGGGATGCTCGCGATAACACCGGTGAATGCAGAGACTGAGGCGACGAAGCCGACGCCCGAGGGGTCAGCGCCGAGATGGGCCGCAAAGAGGGGCAGCACGGGGCTCTTCGAGATCGTGGAGCTGAATATCGCAAAGAGCCCTGCCGCGCAGAGGATGCGAAAAGGCGTGACCGACGTGCTCACGGGCGGGGTAAACCTTTCAGGTTACATTTCACAGGCAGGGCAGGATACCTCCGCAAAGACAGTGATCAGTGAGAAGTGACGAATGACCAGTAACAGATTACTCATCACTGCCTTCGACAAGGTGTCGCCCGTAAAGGCTTTTCAGCAGCACTGCCCTGCCCCCTATTTGGCCGGCATACGCAACTCTAAGGTAGCCGCTGAGCCGGCTCAGGGCTATCCCGGTCCGGGCACCTGCCAGACGTCCACGTCGCCGCCGGTCGGGCAGGCAATCTCTCCCGTGAGCACTTTCCAGAGAACGTCGGCGACTGCCTCGGGGGGCCGGCCGTGATTCTGCGTGAGAGGGGTTGCGGTCATGTCGGGGTTGAGGCAGCAGAACTTGAGAGCGGGGACCTCCCTGGCCAGTGCCTGGGTGAAGCCCCTGACTCCGAACTTCGAAGCACAGTACACCGCCATGTCGACAATGGTCTCCTTGGCGAGCATGCTGCCGATATTCACGACCCATTCCGTCACCAGGGGCAGAAAGACATGGGTCATCTTTATGAGACCCTCGAGGTTGGTGCGGAGCTGCCGCTCGATCTCGGCGAAGCTGTGGCCGCTGAAGGGCTTGACGATGCCGGTACCAGCGTTGTTGACGAGGACGTTGATCTCGGGGTGCTTTTGCCGCACCTCTTCAAAGGCCGTAATGATGTTCTTGTCGTTACACACGTTCAGCTTCAGCACGGTGACATCCTTCGCCCCCTTCTTCAGGCAGGCCGCTCTCACTTCCTCTGCCTCCCTCTGCCTTTTGTAGTACGTGAGGACGAGGTGCGTGCCGGCCGGGGCGAGCCTGAGGGCCGTGGCCTTTCCGATGCCGGAGCTGGCGCCGGTGACGAGGACGACCTTGTTCTCCATCATGTCCGAGCCTCCTTTGTGCGGGGACGTCACCCGAATGCTAAGATAGAACGTTCCTATTCTACCTTGCCCCGAGGCCAAAGAGAAACAGCATCGTGTAAGTGTAAGAGATCAGTGCTAGCAATCGCGCGTTGTGGTTGAAACTGCTGCGGGAGCCTTGATATGAGTAGAGTATTTATTAGAAAAGGGACGTACGATTACGGGACCCTCCGGCCTCAGGTTTTTGCCCTGCTGGACGAGTTCTGCGGGGACCGCATCGGGCGGGGCAGCCGCGTCCTCCTGAAGCCGAACCTTTTGACCGCTGCCGTACCGGACAGGGCCGTCGTGACCCACCCTCTCGTGGTGAAGGCCGCAGCGGAGTACGTCCTCAAAAAGGGGGGCCGACCTCAGGTGTCGGACAGCCCGGGCACGGGTTCCTTTGACAGGATTCTCGCCGAGAGTGGCCTCAGGGAGGCGCTGAAGGGCCTTGACGTTGACTGCAGGCCCTTCAAGACATCGGTGCAGGTCAAAGTCGGAGAACCCTTCAAGACGATCGAGATTGCCGAGGACGCGGTCAGGGCCGAGGTGGTCATCAACCTCCCCAAGATGAAGACCCACTCGCAGATGCTCCTGACGCTCGGGGTGAAGAACCTCTTCGGCTGTGTCGTGGGTTTGAGGAAACCGGAGTGGCACTTCAGGACGGGCGTTGACCGCGAGATGTTCGCCCGCCTCCTCCTTGCGGTCTGCCGGGCTGTGAATCCGGCGGTCACGCTGATCGACGGCATCCTTGCCATGGAAGGCCAGGGCCCCGGCAAGTCGGGAACGCCGCGTGAACTTGGCCTCCTGATCGCGGGGAGGGACCCGGCGGCAGTCGACATGACAGCGTGCAGGGTTGCCGGCGTCGATCCAGACAGGGTCTTGACAAACGTGGTGGCCCGTCAGGCGGGACTGGTTCCAGAGACGGTTGATCTCCGCGGAGACAGGGTGCAGGCGTCCCGGCCCTTCGATCTTCCCCTCATGACGCCCCTTGTCTTTGGCCCGAAGGGGCTTCACCGCTTCATGCGGAGCTACCTTGTCCAGAGGCCGGTCTGCGCCGAGGCGCTCTGCAGGCTCTGCGGCGAGTGCTGGCGCTACTGCCCTGCCCAGGCGATCAGTCACGGGAAGAAGGGCATACGCTTCGACTACGATGCCTGCATACGCTGCTACTGCTGCATTGAAGTCTGCCCCGAGGGTGCGCTGCGGGCGAAGGAGCCGCTGCCGGGGAAACTGGTCAGGAGGGTCTTCGGTGGTGAGAGGTGACGGGCGGTGGCCCCACACTGGAACGGGAAATGCTAAAGGCTTTTGGGGTTTGTGACGATGAGAATAGTACGCCGGCAGGCTGCCGCAAGAGGTACGCAATGATCGACCCCACGGGAGGCACGGACTATTCGCAGGCCCAGAGACTCGGGACCCCGCTTCATGGCGCGGCTGAGAAGGTCACCGAGGTCAAGGAACCGAGAAAGACCGAACGGAGCCAGGAATCTCGGCTGAATACCCAGAAGGACAGAAGAAAGAAGCACTCGAAAGACAAAGAGAAAGGCTTCTCGCTCTACGTCTGAAGGCGGCATCCCGCTTTCTCTCCGACAGGAGCCATGTTCTCTCTTATCCCTGCCATCGCACTCACCTGACGCACGGCCTTACTCATGATCGGAAAGCCTGAATCGTATGGGGATCTCAACGGTTCCTCTGATCGCCGGCAGCGGCGAGGCCCTTTTGACAGTGTTCAACGCCTCCTCGTCGAGCAGTCTGTAACCTGAACCCCGAAGGAGCCGCAGGTCCGCCGGAATCCCCCCCTCGCTGACGGTGAAGCTTACGGTCACGGCGCCCTCCATCCTTCTCTTTCGGGCAAGAGGAGGATAGACAATCGCACGTTCAATGCGGCTCCTGAGCTGGCCGAGCAGATGCTCGCTATTGCCCCCGCTGCCTGAATGAAGCACAAGAGGCCTGCCCTGGCGAGCGACATGGTCCCCCCCGCCGGACTGCGTCGACGTAGAGGCTGGCAGTCCGGCTGAGACACTTGTTATGGGGCGGGCATCCTCCGCAGCTGTCGTTCCCGTGCCCCCGGCCTCTTCCGGCAACAGGCGTGGAAGCGGCTCAGGAACCGCTGATCTCTGCTCCACAGGCTGGCGACTGTCCTGTTGCGGAACCGGGGTGGCGATCCTCGACTCGGCTCCTGCAGCAGGCCTAATATCCTTGATTGCTGGTTGTGCAGGCCTGGCCGCCTCAGGAGCCGAAGGCGCCTCTGCAATCTCGACAAAGAAGATATGCTCCTTCAGGGGCAGAGAGGAAGCGAAGGCGCCCCAGAGAAGCATCGTGTGAAGCAGAGCCGAGATAAGGAGAGACCTTCGGAGCGGCATTCCTGTATAACCTTACTTATGTTACAGCTTCACCCTCAGGCCGCCGTAAAAGGATGCGCCCTTCGTCCCGAAGCTCTTGATCTCCTCGTAGTCCTCGTCGAAGAGATTCTCGATGCGGGCAATGACGCCGACGCTCTTGCTGAACCAGTAGGTGCCGCTGAGGTTCACCAATGAGTAGGGCGAGAGCTTGATGCCCTCGCTGGCATCTCGGGCTGAATCGTAGCGGCTGCCCACGTAGATGTAGTCAGCGACGACAGAGAGAGGGCCGGTAGCGTAGGCGATGCTGAAGGTGAACTTGTTCGTCGGCCTCCTGTTCAGGGGCAGGCCTGTATTCTTGTCCTCGGTGTCGAGATAGGTGTACCCTGCCTTGAGGTCCAGCCCTTCAAGGACCCTCAGCATGCCCTCGACCTCGAAACCCTGTATGGAGGCACTCGCGATATTCTCCGCGGTGAAGGTCCGGGGGTCAGACTGTATCAGGTTCTTGTAGTCCTGCTTGAAGTACGCAACAGACAGAGAGAGCCTGTCGGAGAAAAGAGTCTTGATGGCTGTGATGTCCAGAGATGTCGACGTCTCGGGGAGGAGATTCGGGTTGCCGTAGAAGGGGAAGTAGAGGTCGTTCAGTGATGGGGTCCTGAAGCCGCTGCCGTAGCTGACCTTGAGCGTGAGCCCTGCATCCTTGAGTGTGTAGGACGCCCCGAGCCTGTAGGTCATTTCGCTGCCGGCCATCTCGTTGTTGTCGTAGCGCAGCCCGGCGTTGAAGGCGAGACCCTCGGTCGCGGACTTGACCCGAAGGTTCAGGTAGCCGGCGGTGTTGTCGACGCTCTGATCGAAATTGCCCTTGTTGTCACCGCTCTCCACTTTGTACTCGATACCTGCCGTGACAGTGAAATAGGACGAGATATAGAAGTTGTTCTGCCAGTCTGCGACATACCGACTCCCGGTAATATCAGCCTCGTTGAAGGCGTTATCGGGGTCCTTGAACTTAAGCCTGTCGTTGACCGTCGAGAGAGTGAACACCTGTTCCCACTTGTCCGCGAGGTAGAGCCTGCCGACCAATCCGAGGAGGAAGTGGTGGCCGTGCTGAACGAAGTTCAGGGCATCGGCTGCCCGGCCGGTGACGAAATCGAAGCCATCAAGCTCTGAGCGGTCATAGTAGTACCTTCCCGTGAGGTCGAGTTCGAGAATATCCGACGGCTTGTACCCGAACTTCCACGAGGCCGAGGCATTCCGGTAGCCGTCCCTTTCGCCGCCGTCCTTTGCAGCTGATATGCCGTCAGTCTGAAAGTAGGTGCCGGTCACCCGGTAGTTGAAGGTTTTGTCGCTGCCGGACACTGCGAGGGTCGGGTAATAGGTCGAGAGCGACCCGCCCTCGAAGGAGCCCTCAGCCCTGAACTTCACCTCGCCCTTCTTCGTGATGATGTTGATCACGCCCCCCGCCGCCTCCGAGCCGTAGACAGGGCTCTGGGCCCCCTTGACGATCTCGATCCGCTCGATGTCGTCCACGGAGATGCCGGAAAAGTCAAAGCCGCCGGTCGTCGGGCTGTTGACCTTGATGCCGTCGATCATGACGAGGGTCTGCTTTGCGTCGGCGCCCCTCAGGAACACCGAGGTCACCTTGCCGTCGCCGCCGCTCTGGACGACGTCAAGCGACGAGAGTCTCCTGAGGACGTCGGGCACGAGGGCAACGTTCAGCTTCTTTATGTCCTCGCCCCTGATGATCGTCACGTCACTGGTGGTGTCCTCCAAGGGCTCTTCTATCTTCGTCGCCGTTACCACGACCTCCTGGACCTTGATCCTCTCTTCCGCTGCAGCCGCTGATACAATGAAGAGGAAAAGAAATAAACAGGTGAGTGCTCGCATAGTCTCAGACTCCTTTCGGTTAGTGTTCTCTCTCCAGTTGCGGGGCAGTTCCCGGTTCTTTCGGGATTCCCCACGGACACCACTGGCGCTGCATGTTCCCTCGCCGTCTCCTCATCCGTTCAGGAGCCTGACCCTCGGGTAGGATGTGTGGATCTCGATCACGTTGAGGGCCCCGAAGTCCTGCTCGATCCTGAACATGTTGTTGAGCGGCACACCCAACGTGTGACAAAGGATTATCCTGTTCACGCTCCCGTGGGCGACGACGGCAATCGTCTTGCCGGCGTGGCGCTGAGTGACTTGGCGGTATGCCCTGAGGCAGCGCTTTCTCACCGCGGCAGTGCTCTCGCCCTCCATGGGAGAATGTTGTAGGGGATTCCGGGCCCAGGCATCGAACTCGGCGGGGTATTGATCACGGATCTCGTCGAAGCTCATGCCCTCCCAGATCCCGAAAGACCGCTCCCTCAGTGCGGGCTCGACCACAGGAGAGAGGCTGTGAGGTTCGGCGACGATCTCGGCGCTTCTGAGCGCACGGCTCAGATCGGAGCAGTACACGGCGGTGAGCGGCGAGTTGCTCCTTATCCTCTCCGCAACGTGCCGCATCCTCTCAATTCCCCGTTCCGAGAGCGGGACATCGATGTGGCCCTTGTATCGCCGAGGGTCAGCATCCTGTGTCTCCCCGTGGCGCACCAGAAAAACCCGTGTTGTCATCTTCTGAACCTCATAGTGTCGGATTTCCCATCCATCTGATGTACAGAGATCCG
>Ga0316622_100004357_pt1 | contig 10382 bp, 11 predicted proteins | sample OWC_Aug_OW2_C1_D_FD_207646 | JGI IMG/M metagenome (GOLD analysis project Ga0316622, IMG submission 207646) | Wetland soil microbial communities from Old Woman Creek delta, Ohio, United States - OWC_Aug_OW2_C1_D5_C | ecosystem: Environmental > Terrestrial > Soil > Wetlands | place: USA: Ohio... | reverse complement strand
CCACCGTGCAGCTCATGTCCTTCATCCTCGCAAATGCGCTGAGGCTCAAAAAGTTCGGCGCATAACTGCTGTGGTCAGTGCCCGTGCTCAGTGTCAGGGACAAGAAATAGGCCTCCGTGAAACGCACCACTGCTGAACAAGACCTGACTGCCGGGTCAGCACACGTTACTGATGATCTGTCTCCGGCATTTATCGATACCCACTGTCATATCGAGATGAAGGAGTTTGACCGGGACCGGGATGAAGTCTTCGCCCGTTCCGGGGCAGCAGGCATTGAATCGCTCATCACGATCGGCTCCGACCTTGAAGGTACGCTGAAGGGTGTTGCGCTCGCGGAACAACGTGACGGCATCTATTGCTCAGTCGGCATTCATCCGCATGACGCGAAGGATTTCACGGCTGACACATACCGCCATTTGAAGGACCTGACCCGAAAGGCAAAGGTTGTTGCCATCGGTGAGACAGGCCTTGACTTCCATTATGATCATTCCCCGCGTGACGTTCAGCGAAGAGTTTTCGAACAGCATCTTCTGCTTGCCGGAGAGGCCGGTCTTCCCGTGGTCATTCACTGCAGGGAGGCGGGCAGCGACACATTGCAGATCGTGCGCGATTCAGGGATCACAAACGGTGTTTTTCACTGTTTTTCCGGGGACAGGGCAATGGCCGAACAGGTCATGGCTCTGGGCTTCTGCATTTCCCTTGCAGGACCGGTAACATTCAGGAACGCACAGGGCCTGCACGAACTGGCCCGGGTGGTTCCGGATGACTATCTTCTGATCGAGACCGATGCGCCCTACCTCACACCTGAACCCTTCCGGGGGAAACGGAATGAACCCGCATATCTTGTATACACGGCAAAAAAGATCGCTGAACTCAGAGGCGTCAGTCTGCAGGATATTGCGCGGATAACAACACTGAACGCAAAACGTCTCTTCCGTATTGGGCAGTTGCCTGACAAGGGTGAGATAGCATACCAGATACGTGACAGCCTGTATCTGAATATCACGAACCGTTGCACCAACAGGTGCTCTTTCTGCGTCAAGTTCCATTCCGACTATGTCAAGGGCCACAGGCTCAGGCTGTCCCATGAGCCGACCGAAGAAGAGTTGAAAGACGAGATCGGCGATCCTGCCCATTACCGGGAGATTGTTTTCTGCGGTTACGGCGAACCCCTCCTGAGGCTGGAGACCGTCAAGAACGTCGCGCAATGGATAAAGTCGCGGGGTGGCAGCGTACGGATCAACACCAATGGCCATGCGAACCTCATTCACGGCAGAAATATCATTCCCGAACTCAGGGGAATTGTCGACAGCATATCAATCAGTCTTGATGCTCAGGACGAAGATACCTATAACAGGATCTGCGGCCCGGCGTTCCCCGATGCCTTTAACGCTGTGATCAGGTTTGTCAGGGATGCGAAGGAGACGGTACCCGACGTTCAGATAACCGTCGTGAACATGCCCGGAGTGGACATAGCGCAGTGCAGAGAGATAGCACGGCAGCTGGGAGCGGTATTCCGGGTCAGGGAGCTTGATATTGTGGGGTAGTGCTTTCAGCCCAGGTGAGAAAAGCATCGACCACAGCAGGGTCGAACTGGCTGCCTGAACAGCGCTTGATCTCCTGGATCGCCTCTTCTCTTTTTCTGCACGGGCGGTACGGCCTGTCCGAGGTGAGCGCATCAAAGGTATCAGCAACCGAAAGGATCCTTGCCAGGAGCGGGATTTCCTCGTACTTCAGCCCGAAAATGCTGTCTTTGCCGTCCCAGTGCTCGTGATGATATTTAATACAGAGTATGACCTCATTGAACTGAACCATTTCGCCCAGGATTTCTGCGCCCACTCCCGGGTGCTTCCGGATTTCGATCAGTTCACTCTCCGTCAGTGCATCATTTTTATTCAGAATCTCTCTTGGTGTCGCTATCTTTCCGATATCATGCAGGAGGGAGCTTATCTTCAGCTTCTCAAGCATATCTCCCTGAAGATTCATCAGCCGGCCGATCGCCAGGGCGTATTCCGTGACCCGCTCCGTGTGGCCGGCCGTCCAGTGTGATGTCGCCTCCAGTGCCTTCACCAGAGATCGAATGGCGCCCAACAACAAACTTTCAAGCTCAGCATAGAGCATGGCATTCTCCACCGAAAGACCTGCCTGCGACGAGATCGCCATCAGAAGTTTCGTATCACTCGAAAAAAATTCCTGATCCCCTTCCTTGTCAGCCACAACAATCGTACCGATGGTCTTGCCCTTGCCCTGAATGGGACATACCATAAGAGACCGCACGCCGGGAATATAATCGCGGTAAGGGGTTTCCGCGATCCTGCAGAAGGCTGAGGGTTTCCGCGTCTGGATCGTCTTCCAGATGACCTCAGCGTTACGGTCAAATGTGCGCGTATTATCCCATGATCCCCGGGATATCTTGGTAGAGAGGACGCCGGTTTTATCATCGAGAAAGAGCACCGCTGCCGTCTTGACACCGATCGTATCAATAGCCTCATCCACGATGCGGGAACAGATATCGTCGATACTGAGAGATGCGAACATCCCCGCCACCCGGTACAGGAGTGAGAGCTCTTCATAGGCGTGGCTCAACTCGTGCACCGTCGCGGTAAGATCGTCCTTATAGTTATTCACTGCCGACGGTCTCCTGCACCATTTCAACAAGTGCCTTGGGGCTGAAAGGCTTAGTTATATACCTGCTGACGCCGCACAGCTTGCCCTGCTCTTCATCCGCGTCCTGTCCTTTTGCCGTAAGCATAAATATGGGTATATCCCTGAGATCAGGGGCAGCCTTTATCAGCTTGCAGAGATCGATGCCGCTCAGGCCGGGCATCATCCAGTCAAGAATAATGAGATCTGGCCGTTCGTTCCGTATACGCTCCAGAGCGTGCCTGCTCTCACGCACCGTCACGACATCGATCTGCGAAGTCTTGAGCTTGTCCTCTATCATCATGAGAATGAAAGGTTCATCGTCAACAACAAGCACCTTGCTCACGCGACCTCCCTGTGCGGAATGCTGATCGTCACCGCAGTGCCTTTTCCCAAGGTGCTCTGTACAGACATGCTGCCGTCATGCATTATCACGATCTCTCTACAGAGGTCAAGGCCGAGACCTGTGCCTTCTGCGCTGTCCCCATGCTTCCCCCGGTAAAAACGTTCCGCAAGATGCGGGATGTTCTCTTCCGGAATTCCCCAGCCGTTATCCGTAACTGCAATATCAAGCATATCACCATGTCGCCTCATGCCTACCTGTATCATACATTCTTTATCCGAGAATGTTAAGGCATTATCAATAAAGATGCATCATCCCTTTTTAGTGTTCCCCTCATCGCCAGGCATAGAGGTGGCGTCATGTCCCGCATAGCTGATCGCCGATTCCTGAGTATCGACGAGGGCGGCAAGGGCACCGACGATATCCTTCAGCAGTTCCTCGATATCGATGCGCAGGAACTGCAGGGTTTCCTTCCCGCTCATGCCGGTGATTATATTACCAGTGGGTAAAACGATGCGTGAAAGGCAGATATATATGCGGAGAGAAGTGCTGAGTGTACCATAGAACTAAAGACACCGGGGAAAAAGCCTGCAGCAGGTAATCGTTCATCAGGACACAGCAAGGAATTCCTGAATTTCCGCCATTTTCACTTCCCCCTGGGATGCGTCAGCAAGATTTTTCCATTTCAGGGTCCCTGATCGCAGTTCCTCGTCACCGAGGATAAATACATATCGCGCAGCAAGCCTGTCTGCCCGGCGCAACTGGCTCTTCAGGGAACTTTCGGCATCGCCGACTTCAACCCAGAGGTCCTGATCGCGAAGCCTGCCTGCGATGCGGAGAGCCGCGTTCCCCGCTGCCTCGCCGAGAGCTGCAATGAATAAAACCGGTGCCGGCCATGTCAGGGAAGCAGACTGTTTCAGCAGTCCGACCACCCGTTCCATGCCCACGGCAAACCCAATCGCCGGCGTATCCGGTCCGCCGAACTCCTTCACCAGCCGGTTATACCTGCCCCCGGCAGCAACCGCATTCTGGCTGCCAAGGCCCTGACTGGTTACTTCAAAGGTCGTTCCCGTATAGTAGTCAAGTCCTCTCACCATTTCAGGATTAATGGCATAGGATACCCCGAGCAGCGTGAGCAGGTCCTGTAGCTTCTCGAAATGCGTCCTGCAATCCTGGCAGAGATGGCCCGTTATGAGGGGAGCCCCTGACCGCGCTTCGATGCATCTGCTGACCTTACAGTCGAGGATCCTCAGCGGGTTGCGGTCAAATCTGCGCACACAGTCGGGACAGAGATTTTCCTTCTTACCCGAGAAGAACCCGATCAGTGCATCCTTGTATGCCGGCCTGCACTGATCACATCCGATCGAATTGATCTGAAACAATACGCCCTCAAGGCCAATAGCAGTGAGGAACCTTCCCAGCATCGAAATGACCTCTGCATCCATTCGCGGGTGCGGGTCGGCAAAGGCTTCTACGCCGATCTGATAGAACTGCCGGAACCTTCCGGACTGGGGCCGTTCATACCGGAACATCGGGCCGGAATAATAGAACTTCTGGGGGGACGGCAGGCTGTGGAGATTATGCTCCACATAGCTCCGCACCACAGCAGCTGTCCCTTCTGGTCTGAGGGAAACGCTCCTGCCGCCTTTATCCGTAAAGGTATACATCTCCTTCTCGACAATATCGGTCTGCTCCCCGATCGACCGGGAAAAGACACTGGTCGCCTCCAGTACCGGGACCCTGATCTCCTGGAATCCAAAGGCGGAAAATATCCGGCGGGCTGTCTGCTCAACGGACTGCCAGAGAAACGTGTCGGGCGGCAGGATATCCTGCATGCCCTTGAGCGTCTTATACTGCTGAGATCCGCTCATTCCGAGACTGCTTCCTTGTCATGGCCCTCTCGGCGGTTGTCGAATTCGAGCATCTTGAGGTGGTTATCGATGAGGCGTTTGAGTTCTTCCTTGAAATGGCGGCGGATGCCCTTCATGTCCGTGATGTCCTCATGTATCTTGATGACCTTCTCCTGCGCCTCCTTGATCAGCGCGTCTGCCTTGTTTTCAGCCTCCCTGATCAGGAGTTCTGCCTCCTTCCGCGCATTGATCTTATAGTCTTCGACCATCTGCTGCGCAGTCATGAGCGTTTCCCTGAGCGTGGTTTCCATATCGCGGTATTCCCGGACCTGGTTTTCTGATCGCTGAATGTTCTCCTTGAGGTTAGCATTCTCCCTGAGCAGGTCTTCCATCTCTTCCCGCACAATCTCGAGGAAGCCATAGACCTCTTCAACGTCAAAGCCCCGCAACTTCATCTTGAACTGCTTCTGCTGGATGTCCAGCGGCGTGATCCTCATATGAACGCCCCCCCTTTGATTTTATGCCCAATCTCTATGATCGACCGAACCAGGAACCTCTGGACAAAAAGAATACCCAGGATGACGACAAGCGGCGAAATATCAATCGGGCCGAGCCGGTATCCAATAAGCCTCCTGATCGGTCTGAAGACCGGCTCCGTGACCGTGCGAAGGAACCTCACCACCGGGTTGTACGGGTCAGGATTTACCCAACTGATGAGCGCAGCTACAATGACAACCCAGTAATACACGTTCAAGAGCATATTTACCATCTCCGCAACGGTTAAGAGCAGGTTAGCAAAGATAAGCATGTTCCTCCTCGCAGGGTAATTTCCTGTTATTTTACAATGTGGTAGTGTTTTTTATCTATTCTGATTTCTCCCGGACTGTTTCGGCTGCATACGCCTTTTGAAGCGCTGTCAGGGCGTCCGGGCGTTCCGGCTGCTGCCGGAAATCATGTCAATGCAACAGGGACCGCCTCAGGCATTCCTGCCCAGTTCCCGGGCCCTGTTCTGCGCCGCATGGAGTGCATCTGAAACGATGTTCTTCAACCCCTTCTCCTCAAACACCTTCAACCCGGCTGCGGTTGTCCCGCCGGGAGACGTGACCATCTGCCGCAGCTTCTCCGGTGACATGCCGCCATCAAGGAGCTTGGCAGTTCCCACTGCTGTCTGGACAGCAAGCTCTGCAGCATCATCCCTGCTCAGCCCCATGTTACAGCCGGCATCGATCATTGCCTCCAGGAACAGCGCGATGAACGCAGGCCCGCTCCCTGATACCGCGGTCACCGCATCCATGAACCGTTCGGGCAGCGCCATCACCCTGCCGACAGACATGAAAATGCTTCGTATGACATTGATCTCTTTGCCGGTGAAACACTCGCAGAGCGACATGACAGACATGCCCTCCTGAACCAATGCCGGTGTGTTCGGCATGACTCTGACGATCTTGTCCGTCTTCAGCCTGGACTGCAGATAGGAAAGGGTTATGCCGGCAGCTATCGATACCACGGTCTTGGTATTGTCGACTTCTGCGGCAATTTCGCTGATCACGGGCTCCATATTCTGGGGCTTGACCGCCAGTATGATGATGCTGCAGGACGAGACAACGCTGCTGTTCGATTGCGTGGCCAGGACACCATATTGCCGCACGAGCTCCTGCCCTCTCTCCTCCCGCGGTTCAGAGACCATGATATCCTTCATGCCCTCCGCTGTCATGCCCTTTATCAGGGCTTCTGCCATATTTCCGCCGCCGATAAATCCGATCATCGTCAACCCCTTTCTCCGAATATCGCGGTGCCTATCCTCACCATGGTGGAACCCTCCTCGATCGCTGTCTCAAAGTCATGGGACATGCCCATGGAAAGTTCCGGCAGTGCAAAGCCCGCTGTTTCCGCCCTTTCTCTGAGCTCCCGGAGCCGAATAAAATACGGCCGGACACTGTTTATGTCTTCCCGGAACGGAGGTATGGTCATAAGGCCCTCGGCCGTCACATGCTTTTTCCCTCGGATCCTCTCCAGCAACGGCAGCAGCGCGTCCACTGCCATCCCGTATTTCGTTTCCTCTTCGGAAAGCTTGACCTCAACAAGCACCCTCTGGACTTTCCCTGTCTTCTCTGCCTGGCGATCGATCTCATCGACCAGTTCCGCGGAATCGACGGAATGGATAAGTTCAAAAAGCTGCACAGCGTCCTTTGCCTTGTTCTTCTGGAGATGACCGATGAAATGCCACGCAAGCACTTCGCTCATGGACTGAATCTCATCGCTCATGATCTTCTTTTTTGCTTCCTGCACCCTGTTTTCCCCAAAGACCCTGAGCCCGCAATCAACAGCCTCCCTGATCGCATCAACGCCAACGGTCTTGGTGACCGCGATGAGCTGCACCTCGTCAGGACTCCTGTCCGCCTTCATGGCAGCACGGGACATCCTCAGATAGATGTCCTTGATCCTATTGAACAGTAACGGCATTCCCATAGCTTATCCGCAGCGCAACATGAAATGTATACTAGTATCTCAGGGTTGAAAAAGCAATGCGGCAGAGCACGGTTCTATGCGGATTGTATGAACCATCCCCCGAACAGGATGAGAAAGATTCCGCAGAACAGCAGGACCGCCCGGTAGCCTTTTTCTCCCATGATCTTTTTCCCTTTTGAGACGGCGTAGGACACAAGGCTGTACCATGCAAGATCGGCCGATATATGGCCAAGGAAAAAGACGACGACACCCGCAATGCCGAACCGCAGGGAACTGACCAGATAACCCAGGCCGATCGTTGCCCACCAGATGACCCAGTAGGGATTCGTAATGCTCCCGACTATGCCGGTAACGATAAGGTTCATCCCTTTCTCTCTTTTTTCTGCCGGGGGATCAAGCCGCGCCTTTGGTGCGTCCCGCAGAAGCAGTATCCCCATAACCACGAGCATGCAGCCGCCCACAAGGCTGATGAGGTGCCGTGTGGTATCGTGACGGAGAAACGGGGAAAGACCGGAAAGCACCAGGGCAATGACCATGATCTCGAGCAGCCCGTGGCCAAGTATGATGAGTGGGCCGGTAGCTGCGCCTCTCCTGACGGACTCGCTCACCGTAAGGGTGAACAGCGGTCCGGGCACCAGCGCCCCCGAAAGCGCGATAAGAAATGACGATACGCAAAGGACGATCAGGCTCATGCGCTCAGTGCCTTGCCGTATTCTTCCCAGAGGTACGCTCTGTCTACCCCGGCATCAATGAAATCCCAGGGCAGGATCTCGACAATGTCTTTTCTCCTGAAGATGATGGATGCGATATCTACGTCAGGCGAACCCGTCTTTATGATATCAACATCTTCATCCGCCAGACGTTCCAGCACTCTGCCGATTCTTCTGTCACCGAGCGCGAGGAGACCCTGCAGGTGCGCATGCTTGGGCACATCATGGAAGACCCGCACACCTTTTTCCTTACTGAGTCCTTTTTTGATCAGTCTGAGCTTTTCCTTTATGATTTTCAGGGGTTCCATGGGATGCCACTGGAACGGGGTAAAGGGTTTCGGGACAAACGTGCTGACACTCAGGCGAATATATCCCCTCCGCGTGTTTTTCCGTACGGTCTTCACCAGTTCAATCAGGCCATCGATATCATTCATGGTCTCGGTCGGCAGACCGATCATGAAGTAGAGCCGCAGAGTCTCAATGTCGCTCTCCAGGATCAGCCGTGCCGTTTCGTATATATCCTCATCGCTGATCTTTTTATTGATGACATTGCGCAGGCGCTGCGTTCCTGCCTCCGGAGCGATCGAAATGCTCTTATGTCCTGTCATGAGCTGCACAAGATGCCCGCTCCGGGGACTCGCCCTCAGCGAGGTTATCGAAAAATCCACGCCTTCCATCTTCAGGACATCTTCTGCATGGGGATAATCCGACAGTGACGGCCCGATCAACCCTATCTTCTGCGTTATCGCCGAAGCCGCTTTGACCTCATCAGCCAGGTGTGCAAGATCCTTCCTTCTGACCGGCCGGTAGATGTGGCCCGCAACGCAGAACCTGCATGACCAGGGACAGCCCCTCATGGCCTCCAGAAGATACATGTTCGAGAACTCTGCCTCCGGTGTGATGACCGATGACCGGAGAAAAGATCCGGAGATATCCTGTATGGTCCTCTTGCGGATTCGGTCAGGCGCTCGGTGCGCAGCAGTGCGTCCTGCGATCTTTCCGTCAGCGTCATAGGTAATCGTGTAGAAGGCGGGGATATAGACCCCTTCGATATGTGCAGATCGTTCGAGGAGCATGCCCCGCCCGCCTCCCCGGCGATATACGGAGATGAATTCCGCGAGCATCTCTTCCGCTTCTCCGATGAAAATGACGTCCATGAAGTCGGCCAGCGGCTCGGGGTTATAGAATGCACAGACACCACCCATGATCACCAACGGGTAATGATCTCCCCTTTCTGAATTCCGTAGCGGGATATGTCCCATTTTCAGCAGCTTGAGCAGATGCGGATAGTCGTTTTCGAATGAGACCGAGAACGCTATGATATCGAATGCGGAGAGCGGCCTCTTCGATTCAAGAGAAAAAGGTTCGGTGCGCGAATTTTCAAACTCCTCAAGGTCCTCCTGATCCGGAAAAAATATCCGTTCACACACAACGTCGGCCTGACTGTTGAGAAAACCGTATATGCCCTGGAACCCGAGGCTTGACATCCCGATTGAATAGCGGTTCGGATAGCAGAGAGCGACATTGATCCTTCCGCCGGGGTCTTTGAATACCGCCCCTTTTTCCCGTGACAATAAAACATTGGCTTTATCCAGAAATTTTCGGTTCATGCGCCGGCAGCGGGCAAATGCATCGTGTTCGTACCCATGTCCATAAGGAATGAACCATTATACTTAATTCTTGCGTGCTGAAGATATATCACTATGGCACTATAGCCATCCTGCAGTACGCCCGGAAAATGCTTCATGCCGGAGCTGAATATCATCAGGGCCTTGAGTATCTTCATGAATACATCCTTCAGCCCCTTGTACTCAAAGACGTGCCTGCCGGAGCTTCATCTTCTGCAGGAAGTCCTCCCCTCTCTGTCAGCAGGCGCAGCGGAAAAGATTGCGATGAACTTTTGGAATCCCCTTGCAGATGATGGATGCCGCTTCATCGGTCCGCTGGAACGCCTGCTGCAACGCGGCTACAAGCTTTCCACCGTAAAATTTCCGGGTCGATGGTGTATCAGAAAAGGGCTGCTTCCGCCTGCAGAAAACCGTCTGACCGCGCGTTGTCAATTACAGAAATACGAGCACTGACATCATGGCAACTGACCAGAGGATATCAATCGGCAGATGCTGCAGTGCTGAAGCATCAAAGAGAAGGTCTGCCCGCGCATCCCATTCCTCATCGGCGAGCCAGAGAACGACCGTGACCGGTATCATCGGAAAGGGCAGGAATTCGACAGCCGCGTCCCCGTATAATACCTCTCTGCCGCCAAAGGCATGGCCCCGTTCTCTGAAGCCTGCCCTGTCATGGCCGTATTTCTTCGCAATGCCTTCAAGAGGCAGCACGTGGGATCCCCGGAAAAAAATATCTCCGCCG
>Ga0316622_100004356_pt1 | contig 10384 bp, 9 predicted proteins | sample OWC_Aug_OW2_C1_D_FD_207646 | JGI IMG/M metagenome (GOLD analysis project Ga0316622, IMG submission 207646) | Wetland soil microbial communities from Old Woman Creek delta, Ohio, United States - OWC_Aug_OW2_C1_D5_C | ecosystem: Environmental > Terrestrial > Soil > Wetlands | place: USA: Ohio... | reverse complement strand
AGCCCGCGCGGATCCCCGAGCTGCTCTACCGCACCGAGGGCAAGGTGCACTTCACTGGGGAGTGAGCCCGCCCGGCCGCGGACGCCGCCGGGTAGCGACACCGTCGCGCAGGCGTCGCCCCGGCGCCGGTCATCATTCGCCGGCACCGGTCCTCACCTGCCGCAGGGCGTCACCAACCGGCCCCGGGGCTTGACGCCCAACGCATCGCGCGTTACGACACGTTGCGTCAGGCGTGGATCAGCCGCCTGGCAGGGAGGAACTCAACATGTCACAGAGCACGGCAACCCGGCTCTCGCTCGACGAGGTCCGCGCGTCCGTCAAGCGGATGCAGGCGCAGGGTGAGAAGATGGTCGTCCAGCTGCGCAAGGACGCCAGCGCGATCGTGGCGCGCGCGCAGGTCGTGAGCCTGGAGGACGCCCGACGCCGCGCCACGCAGGCGGTGCGCAACCTCGACGCGCAGGGGACGAAGCTCGGCAAGATCCTGCTCGAGCAGCTGGAGTCGCTGGTGACGGCGGCTCGCACGATGCTCGGGGCCGCAAGCGCTGCCGATCTGACCGCGCTCACGCGCCGCGTCTCCCACCTCGAGCATCACCCCGCGGAGGCGAAGGAGATCGCCCGCCTGCTCGAGCGCGTGGCACAGCTCGAGCGGCGGATCGAGAGCCTCACCAAGGCGGCCTGAGCGGCGCTCCCCTCTTCCGGCGCCGGCGGCGGCCGAACCCGCCGCCGCCTGGCGTCTCGATCACCAATCTGTCGCCTGGCCGCACCGGGACCGTCGTCTTCCCCGGCAATCGCAGGCGCCGGTCGTGCCGAACGAGCCAATCGCGGCCCGGTCGGCCGGGCTCCCCCCCCTCGAGACCCCAGGGGGCGAGCCGACGGCGCTCCCCCAGCAGCGTGACCTGCGCGTCGGCGAGGAACTCGATCTCCCGCACGACGCCGTCGCCGCCGCGGTGGGTGCCGGCGCCGCCTGAGCCTGTCCGCACCGCATAGCGCCGGACGCGCAGCGGGTAGTAGGCCTCGAGCGCCTCGACGGGCGTGTTCATGGTGTTCGTCATGTGCGTGTGCACCGCGGAGGCACCCGGTCCCGAGGGCCCTGCTCCGGCGCCGCCCGCCAGGGTCTCGTAGTAGGCGAAGGCGGTGCCCCCTGCGGTGCCGCCGAGTGCGACGTTGTTCATCGAGCCACAGCTGGCGGCCGGAATCCGGCCAGGCACGGCCCGGGCGAGCGCGCGCAACAGCACGTCGACGACGCGCTGCGAGGTTTCGCAGTTTCCGCCCGCGACGGCCGCCGGAGGCCGCGGGTTCACGAGCGAGCCCTCGGGCACGCGGACGTCGAGCGGGCGAGCGATCCCCTCGTTCGGCGGGATCGGTTCCACGCCGAGCGCCGTGAACACGTAGAGCACGGCCGAGCGGGTGACGGGCAGGTTGGCGTTGAGGGGCCCGCGTGTCTGCGGCGCGCTGCCCGCGAAGTCGATCCGTGCCCGTCCTCCGCCGAGGGTGATCGATACCGCGATCCGGAGCCCCTCGGCGCCGAGCCCGTCGTCGTCGAGCGCGTCCTCCGCGCGGTACGTGCCGGGCGGCAGGCTGCGCAGCGTCGCCCGCATCAGCGCCTCGGAATAGTCCTGGAGCCCGGCCATCTCCCGGACGAGCCGTCCCACCCCGCCGGGACGTCCGGCCATCTCGAGCACCCGCCCCGCGCCGATGCGCACCGCTGCCCACTGCGCCTGCAGGTCACCCTCGCGCTCGTCGGGAACCCTCGTGTTCGCGAGGAAGAGCGCCAGGACGTCGCCGACGAGACGCCCGCCGGCAACCAGCTTCACGGGCGGGAGCCGCACGCCCTCCTGGTACACGTCGCTCGAGAGCGGCATCGAGCCCGGCGACATGCCGCCCACGTCGGCATGGTGCGCCCGGTTCGCCACCCAGGCGATCGGGTGCCTGCCGCCGGGCAGGAACACCGGCGCCACCACGGTGATGTCGGGCAGGTGCGTGCCACCGGCGTAGGGGTCGTTCAGAATCGCAACGTCGCCGGGGCCCATCGGCACCCTGGCGATCGCGGCGCGAACCGACAGCGGCGTAGCGCCGAGGTGCACGGGGATGTGCGCCGCCTGGGCGACGAGCCCGCCGGCGGCGTCGAAGACCGCGCACGAGTAGTCGCGGCGCTCCTTGATGTTCGGGGAGGACGCGGTGCGACCGAGCACCGTGCCCATCTCCTCGGCGACCGCGGCGAAGCGGTGGTTGGCGACCTCGAGCGCGACCGGGTCGAACCGCGCCGGACGACGCCGGAGCTCAGCCATGGCCCGTCTCGAGCACGAGCCCGCCCGTCGGCTCGACGGCGACACGCCACCCGGGGGGCACCACGGTGGTGGCGCTGTATTCGCAGACGATGGCGGGTCCGCGCGACCGCCAGCCGGCGGCGAGGTCGTCGCGGCGGAACACGGGCGTGACGTGAGCTCGGCCGTCGTCGAACAGTACGCGCCGGCGGGCGCGCGGCACCGGCCGCCCGGGCTTCGGGAGCGGATCGCGCGGCAGCCGCCCCGCGCCGCCCCGGGCGCGGACCCGCAGGGTCACGACCTCGAGTGGCCGGCGGGGATCCGCGTACCCGAACAGCCGCTCGTGGGTGCGGTGGAAGGCCGCCGTCCAGCCGCGACGCCACGGCACCGTCACCTCGTACGACTGTCCGGCGTAGCGGACCTCGAGGGTGGGCTCGAGGCGAGGCCGCGGCACGCCGTCGCGGGCGAGGGCGCGCCGCGTCTCGCCCGCCAGCTCGCGAAACCCGCGCGCCAGCAGCGCCGCCGGCGGGTCGGTGCGGCGCAGCGTGCGCGATGCGTCGCGCACCACGTCCGCCCCGAGCATACCCCAGGCCGAGAGCAGGCCGGGGTGCCGGGGCACGAGGATGCGGCGCATGCCGAGGGCGCCCGCGAGGGCGGCCGCGTGCAGCCCTCCCGCACCGCCGAACGCGACCAGCGTGAACTCGCGCGGGTCGTGTCCGCGCTCGACGGTGATCACGCGCAGCGCCCGCTCCATGGCGGCGGTGACCACGGCGATCACGCCCGCCGCCGCCCGCTCGACGCTGCCGCCGAGCGCACGGGCCAGCGGCTCGAGGGCCGCGTGCGCGCGGGACACGTCCAGGCGGAATTCCCCGCCCAGGAACTCCGTCTCGACCAGGCGGCCGAGCACGAGGTTCGCGTCGGTCACGGTCGGCTGCGTGCCGGTGCCATGGCATGCCGGCCCCGGATCGGCCCCGGCGCTCTCGGGGCCGACGCGCAGCGCGCCGCCCGCGTCGATGCGCGCGAGCGAGCCGCCGCCTGCGCCGACGGTGTGGATGTCGAGCGCCGGCACCCGCACCGGCACGCCCGCCGCGACGGTCTCGCTGCGCCAGCCGAGCGGCCCATCCACGAGCGCGACGTCGGTCGAGGTGCCACCCATGTCCAGGGTCACGATCCGCGCGATGCCGGCAGCCCGGGCGCGCTGCGCGGCGCCCACCAGGCCGCCGGCGGGACCGGACAGCACCGTGCGCACCGGCTCGTCCGCCGCGGTCGCCGCCCCGACCAGGCCGCCGTTCGACTGCATCACCCGCAGCCCGCCCGGCACCGCCGCTGCCAGCCGGCCGAGATGGCGCGCCATGAGCGGCCCGACGTAGGCGTTCACGACCGTCGTCGCCGTGCGCTCGTACTCGCGGTACTCGCGCAGCAGGCGATGCGAGGCCGTGACGTGCAGGCCGCGCCCCGCCAGGGCGGCGAGCAGGCGGCGTTCGTGAGCCGGGTTGGCATACGCGTGCAGCAGGCAGATGGCGACCGCCTCTGCCCCAGCCGATCGCACGGCCCGCACGGCGGCTCGCACCGCGCGCTCGTCCAGCGGCTGCTCGACCGCCCCATCGGCGAGCACCCGCTCGCGGACGCCGAGACGCCGCGCGCGCGGCACCAGCGGATCCGGCCGTCGGGGTTCGAGGGCGTAGAGGAGCGGCCGCGTCTGCCGGCCGATCTCGAGGACGTCCTCGAAGCCCGCGGTCGTCAGCAGGGCAACCCGCGCGCCGCGCCGCTCGAGCAGCGCGTTGGTCGCAATCGTGGAGCCGTAATGCAGCCGTGGGCACCCGGCGCCGGCGAGCGCACCCAGGCCCGCGAGGATCGCACGCGCCGGGTCGTCCGGCGTCGAACGGACCTTGAGGACGCGGACCCGCCCCCCTTCCAACGCGACCAGGTCCGTGAAGGTGCCGCCGGTGTCCGCACCGACGAGGAGCAGCGGCGCGCTCAGGTGTCTGCGCTCGCCGTGGACTTCGACGGGGACTTGGCTGCAGCCTTGTCTGCGGACTTGCCCTCCGAGGCGGTGTCCGTCTTGGCGCTCGACTCGGAGCTGGCGGCGCTCGCCGTGCCGGCGTCCTTGGTGTCCGCCGACTCCCTGGACTCCTTGGACTCCTTGGTGCTGCCGTTGCCGCCCTTGCGTGCATAGTCGGTGACGTACCAGCCGCTCCCCTTGAGCTGGAAGCTGGTAGCCGAGATGAGCCTGGCCACCGTGCCGTGACAGGTCGGGCAGGCGCCGAGCGTGGGCTCCGTGATGCGTTGCGTGATCTCGAACACGCCGCACCGATCGCAACGGTACTCGTAGATCGGCATGCGGGGGCTGGACTAAGCACCACCCCCGGCCGTGTCAAGGAACGAGCCGCGGGGCGAGGCGCGCCAGCACGGTCCCGGCGTCCATGCCGCGCACCAGGATCCGCTTCTCCCGCCCGCGCGTGCCGTGCTCGATCGCGAGCGCCGACCGCGCGATCCGCAGGGCGTCCGCGAGGACGGCGAGCAGCTCGCGGTTGGCCGCGCCCTCGACCGGGCGCGCCCGCACCCGCACCGCGAGCGCGTCGCCGTGCAGGCCCTGCACGCCGGCCGTCCCCGCTCCGGGCTTCGCATGCACGCGGACCAGCGCGCCCTCCGGTGCGTCGCGTACCCAGCCCGGCAGCGCTCCGGCGGCCACGCCCGCGTTCAGCCGAGGCCGAGGCCCGGTGGCAGCGGCGCCTCTGCCATGCGCGACGCCAGCTCGTAGAGGCTGCGCACGATGACGATCTGCAGGAACTGGATGGCGAGCATCACCACCAGGGGCGAGAAGTCGATGCCGCCGGCAGCGACGAAGGGCAGGCGGCGGCGGACCTGCCACAGCACGGGCTCGGTCACGGCGCGCAGGAAGCGCACGATGACGTTGCTCGGATCGGGGTTCACCCAGGACAGGATGACGGCGGCGAGCAGGATCCAGAAGTAGAGCGACAGCAGCGTGTTCAGGATCGCGGCCAGGGCGATGACGAGGTTCTGCAGCACGAACACCGGCGGTGCTCCCGAGACGTCAGCCTGCGGCCAGCTCGCGCGCCCGGCGCGTCGCCGTCTCGATGGCCGTGATGACCGTGTCGCGGAATCCGCGCTGCTCGAGCGCGCCGAGGCCCGCCATGGTCGTACCCCCCGGCGACGTCACCATCTCGCGCAGCTCGCGCACCGTCAAGCCGCTCTCCATGAGCATGGCGGCCGCGCCGCCGAGCGTCGTGTAGGCCAGCTGCGTGGCGAGGCTCTGCGGGAGACCGCCGCGCACGCCGCCTTCGATCAGGCACTCGGCGAAGTGGTACACGAACGCCGGACCGCTGCCCGACAGCGCCGTCACCGCGTCGAGCAGGTCCTCGCCGGTGATCGTCACCGCCTCCCCCACCGACTTGAAGATCTTGAGAGTCGCCTTCATGTCAGCCTCGGTGGCCTTGCTCCCCGCGACCGCCACCGAGATGCCGCGCCCCACGAGTACCGGGGTGTTCGGCATGACGCGCACGGCGCGTACCTGGCCGCCGAGACCGGCTTCGATGCGCCTGAGCGGAAAGCCGGCGGCGATCGAGATGAAGAGTTTCTTCGGAGAGATCTCCGGGCGGATCTCCTCCAGCACCTGGGCGAGGCTCTGCGGCTTCACCGCCAGGACGATCGTCTGCGAGCCGCGCACGAGCTGGCGGTTGTGGCGTGTGCCCTCGACCTTGTGGGCGCGCTTCAGGCGGCGCACCTGCGCGTCGAGCGGGTCGCTGACCCAGAGATCCTCCGGCTTCCAGCGCTCGGACCGGATCAGTCCGCGGATCAGCGCGCCAGCCATGTTGCCCGCCCCGATGAAGCCGATCTTCTTCATGAACCCTCCCGCCAGCTCCCCGACCCGCGCGGCCCGAACAGCACCCGCCCGAGCCGCACGATGGTGGCGCCCTCCTCCACCGCGAGCGAGAAATCATCGCTCATTCCCATGGAAAGGTGGGGGAGTTCAACCCCGAGGCCAACGGCGACGTGGTCGCGGAGTCGGCGGAGGTCACGGAAGTGGGCCCGGATCGCCTCGAGCGGCGCTCCGGCGGGTGCGATCGTCATGAGCCCGTCGACGGCGAGCCCGGGCTCCGCGAGCGCCGCCTCCACGAGTCCCCGGACGGCCTCCGGCGGCACGCCGCGCTGCGTCTCGGGGCCGCTCGACTTCACCTGGACCAGCACCGGCAGACGGCGCCCGGCAGCCGCCGCCTCGCGGCCCAGCGCCGAGGCCAGCGGCGCCGAGTCGAGGGTATGGATCCGGTCGAAGGTGGCGACGGCGGGCCGGACCTTGTTGCGCTGGAGCCCGCCGATGAGATGCCAGGAGGCCGCGACGCTGCAGGCGGCGCGCTTCGCCCGGGCCTCCTGCACGTAGTTCTCGCCCACGTCCGACAGACCCGCCGCGACCGCGAGCGCGACCGCCGTCGGCGGCAGCGTCTTCGTGACCGCGACGATGCGCACGCTCTCGGGGGTGCGGCCTGCCCGCACGGCCGCTGACGCGACCTGCGCCCGCACCGCGGCGATGCGCCCCACGCCGAACTCGTCGGATGCCGGCACGGCCGCCGATGCTCGGTGGCGACGCTCGCGCTGTCAAGCCGGCGAGAACACCTGGCGGCGCGCCGCGCAGGGGCGGGCCCGAGGCTCGGCCCGTGGGTTGCCGGCCCCCGATCCCCGTGGTAGCCGGGTTTCCATGCGGCGGTCGTCGCCGTGGGTGCTGCTGTGCGGCCTCGGCATCTGCACGGGTTGCGCGGCGAGAGCGCCCGACCCTCGCGCGCCGGCCGTGGCGCCGGCCGCGGTGGCCGTCGCGGCGCGGCAGGGCAAGGAGGTGCCCCTGCCCGCGTCCGCCGGCGCCCCCACGCGCCTCGTCGAGCTCGCCCGCAGGCACCCCGAACTGGCCGACCTGTCGCTGTACCTTGCCGGGCAGGCCGCGGCGGCCCGCGGCGACACCCGCGGGGTGGCGGACGCGGCAGCCACGATCGACGCCCGCTGGCCCGATTCGGTGTGGCGCGGGCCGACCATGTTGCTCGACGCACGGGTTCGACGCCGAACCGGCGACCTCGCCGGCGCGCGCGATGCGGCGCGGGCGGCAAGCGAAGCGCTCCCCTCAGGACCCCGCCGGGCGCTCGCCGAGATGCTGCTGGCCGAAGTCACCGCCGACCTCGGCGACACGCCGGGCGCGATCGCGATCGCGCAGGAGGTACGCGCGGCGCGGCCGCGCGGGCTGGCCGCGCAGCGGGCCCGGCGGCTGGTCGACCGCCTGCGGGACGGGGGCCAGGCCGCAGATCCCGCCGAACGGCTGGCCGACACCGAGCTGCGACTCGGGGAAGGCGACGCGGGGGGTGCGCTGCGCGAGGCGACGGCCATCCTCCAGGAGACGAGCCTGCGCGCCCAGCGGGACCAGGCGCGCTGGGTCCAGACGCGGGCGCAGCGCGCCCTCGGCCACAGCGACGCGGCCGAGGCGACAGCGCTGGCGCTGGCCGCCGACGGCGGCCCGACCTACGCGCCGAAGGCACTCGCCACGGTCGCTCGCTGGAAGTGGAACGTCGACGACGACGCGGCTGCCGCGCGGCTGTTCGCCGAGCTGGTGCAGCGGTGGCCGCAGAGCGAGGAGGCACCGGAGGCGCTCTACGCGCTCGGCCGCATCCGTCAGGAGGCTGGCGACCACGAAGGCGCCTTCTCGGCCTACATGACCCTGGCCGACCGCTTCCCCCTGGCGCGCACCGCCGATGAGGCCCGCTGGCGGGCGGGCTGGGTCCGCTACCTGGCCGGCGACGCAGCGGCGGCCGCCACCGTGTTCGCCTCGCTCGCCATCGACTGCGACCGGCGCACCCGCGTCGCCGCCGAGTACTGGGAGGCGCGCGCCCTCGAGCACCTGGGTGCACCGAACGCCGTGGCGAAGTTCCAGCACATCGCCGAGCAGCACGCGGCGACCTACTACGGCGCGCTGGCACGTGCGCGTCTCGGCAGGGCGAGCGCAGCGGTCGACATCCAGGCGTTGGAGGCCGCCCGGCCCCCGTTCCCGGAGGGGCTCGCGGGCCTGCACGCCACGCGCGCGCGCATCCTGCACGAGGCCGGCTTCGATCGCCTCGCGCGCCTGGAGCTCGAGGCCATCGGCGACGCCGCGCCCGCCGAGCTGCTGCTGCTGGCGTACACGGCCGTCGAGGCGCCCGGGTCGGCGATCCGGCTGGCGCGCACGCGCGACACCGAGCGGCACTGGCTCTACCCGCTGGGCTTCTGGGACCTGGTGCGCGCGCAGGCCGAAGTGCGCAGCCTCGACCCCCTGCTGGTGACCGCGCTGATCCGCCAGGAGAGCCTGTTCTTCCCCGACGCGGTCTCCCCCGCGCACGCGCACGGGCTCATGCAGCTGCTGCCGCGGACCGCGCGCGAGGTCGCCCCGGCGGCCGGCGTGCCGGCGCCGGACGCGGAGGCGCTGCACCGGCCGGGCACCAACGTGGCGCTCGGCACCACGCTGCTGCGCCGCCTGCTCGACCGCTACGGCGGCTCGCGCGTCAAGGCGCTGGCCGCCTATAACGCCGGCGAGGAGGCGGTGGCGAAGTGGGAGCGGCGCTACGGCGATCGGCCCGAGGACGAATTCGTCGAGCTGATCACCTACCGCGAGACCCGCGACTACGTGAAGGCCGTGCTCGAGCACTACGAGGTGTATCGCACGATCTACGCGGCCAGGCCCTCGGCAACGAGCGCGGGGAGCCCGCCGAAGGCCCCGTTCGACATGATCACGATGACGTCGCCCGCACGCGCCGAGGCGAGCAGGTAGTCGCGGATCGCGGGCACGCCGTCGATGGTGCGCGCCGGCGTGCCGCGCCGCCGGACGTCCGCGACGATGGTGTCCGGCGAGAGCCGCTCGTCGGGCGGGATCGGGTCGTTGGGCTTGACGAACACCGCCGCCAGCACGGCCTCGTCGGCCCCGGCCAGCGCGTCCGCGAACTCGCCCTGGAAGACCCGTCGCCGGCTGGTGTTCGACCGCGGCTCGAAGACGGCGCGCAGCCGCCGGCCGGGATAGCGCAGCCGGAGCGCGGCGATCGTGCCGGCGACCGCGGTCGGGTGGTGCGCGAAGTCGTCGATCACCGTCACCCCGCGCGCCTCCCCCACCACCTGCTGGCGGCGCGCCACCCCCTGGAACCCAGCCAGCGCCGCCGCGGCCTCGCTGAGCGGCACCCCGGCCTCCTCGGCGATCAGCAGGACCCCGAGGGCGTTGCGCGCGTTGATGGGCCCAGGTACCTGCAGCGAAAGCTCCGCCACCGCCCGCCCGCCCTCGCGCACCACGGCGCGCGTCCGGCCACCGTCGTCGGCCAGGTCGGTGACGCGCCAGGGGTTGTCGGCGCCGAGCCCGAAGCGCCGCAGCCGGGTGTGGCCGCCGGCGGCGGCAACCACGTCGAGGAGATGCGGAAAGTCGCCGCAGGCGACCAGCGGCCCGCCGGGCCGCAGCAGCCCGAGCAGCCGCCGGAACGCGTCCTTCACGTGCTCGAGGTCGCGGTAGATGTCGGCGTGGTCGAACTCGACCGCGCCGAGCAGGACGGCGTCGGGGCGGTAGTGGAGGAACTTGGGCCCCTTGTCGAACCAGGCCGAGTCGTACTCGTCGCCCTCCACGACGAAGAGCTCGCCCCGGCCGAGCGCCGCGTTCGCCCCGAGATCGTGCGGAGCACCGCCGATCAGCCACCCCGGCTCGCTCCCACAGCGTTGCAGCGCGAACGCGAGCATGGACGCGGAGGTCGTCTTACCGTGCGTGCCGGCGACCACGAGCGGCCGGCGTCCGGGCAGGAAGAGCTCCTCAAGCGCCTGCGGGAACGACATCGTGCGCAGGCCGCGCTCGTGCGCCGCCGCCGCCTCGGGGTTGGTGCTGCGCACCGCATTGCCGCACACGACCAGATCCACGCCCTGCAGCCGTGCCGGCTCGAAGCCAGCCTGCACGGCGACCCCCAGGCTCGCGAGAAGGGTGCTGGCGGGGGGATAGACGTTCTCGTCCGAGCCGGTCACCTCATGGCCCGCCGCCCGCAGCAGCGTGGCGAGTCCGCTCATGCCCACGCCGCAGGCGGCGATGAGGTGCACCTTCACGCGTCGAGCGCCTCCCAGACCGC